>Ga0070658_10004996_pt1 | contig 10800 bp, 10 predicted proteins | sample KBSC13metaG_FD_64664 | JGI IMG/M metagenome (GOLD analysis project Ga0070658, IMG submission 64664) | Corn rhizosphere microbial communities from Kellogg Biological Station, Michigan, USA - KBS C1-3 metaG | ecosystem: Host-associated > Plants > Roots > Rhizosphere > Soil ... | reverse complement strand
TCGGCGCCCACGGGCGCGGGAATTCCCACCTGCGACATGGCCGAGACGAGGCCGAGCGCCTTGAGCAGCACGGTCTTGCCGCCCGTGTTCGGCCCGGATACCAGAAGCGTGCGCTCGTCGGCGGACATCGCGAGGTCGAACGGTACGACGTCCACGCCCTTGGCGAGCAGCAGCGGATGACGTCCTTCGCGAATGGCAAATCCCTGTCGCGCCGGCACGAGCTCGGCCGGCGTACAATGGAACTGGATGGAATAGCGCGCGCGCGCGTGGAGCGAATCCAGCTCGGCCAGCGCGTCGAAGGAGTCCGCCATGCCCTCGCGGTGTGGGCGTAGCCGGTCCGTCAGCTCGCGCAGGACCCGCTCGACCTCTTCGTGCTCCTCGGCTTCCAGCTCACGGATGCGATTGCCGTACTCCACTGCGGCAGGCGGCTCGACGAACATCGTGCCCCCTGTGCTCGACGTGCCGTGCACGATACCGCCAACGCTCCTCACGCCTTCGCGCCGCACCGGAATCACGTAACGGCCCTCGCGCAGCGTGACGGACATGTCCGGGGCGCGATGGTGCGCTTCGAGGCCGCTCATGACGCGCTCGAGGATGCGAATCAGCTCGCCGTGCGAGGCTCGCAACTCACGCCGGATGCGACGCAGTGCGGGGGACGCGTCATCCTTCACCACCCCATCGTCGCCGATGGCGCGGGTGATGTCGTCCTCCTCGGCGCGCGCGACGATCATCCGTTCCGCGAAGGAGGCGAGGACGGCGCGCAGGACGGCAGGACGCCGGTCGTCACGCAAGGTGTCACGCGTGCGCCTCGCGGAGCGGAGGAGCAGCGCGCCGGCGACGAGCTCCGGTCCCGTCCACAGGCTGCCGATCACGCGCAGGCGATTGATCGGTCCCTCGAGCTCCGGGACCGGCTCCGGCGACCAGGCGAGGTCCCCGGTGAGCAGCGACCGGACGGCGCCCACCCGACGATGCTCGGCGTCGAGCAGCGTGAGATCGCTGCGCGGCTCGAGGGCGCGGACGCGGGCCGCGCCGGGAGCAGACGCCGCGCGCTCGGCCACGAGGTCGAGGAGGCGCGGCAGCTCGAGAATGCCGAGGGCGTGGGCGTTCATGCGGCTACTTCCGCAGTCACCCCTGTTTCGCCAACTCCTCGCGGGCGATCGCGTTGATCGTGCTGCCCTCCGCGCGACCCTTGAACTGCGGGAGCACCTTGCCCATCACGGCGCCAATCTGCGTCGCGCCGCCGGCGATGGCCGCACGCACGGCAGCGCGAAGCTCGTCGTCGCTCACGGCGGCGGGCAGATACTGCTCGAGGACGGCAACCTCGGCGCGCTCCTTGTCGGCAAGGTCTTCCCGCTTCCCGGCGTACATCTCGATGGACTCGCGACGGCGCTTGATCCCCTTGCGAAGCACGTCGACGACTTCGTCATCGCTGAGGTCGCGCCGAAGCTCGATCTTCCGGTTCTTGGCGTCGGAGAAGATGGTGCCGAGCACGAGGACGCGCGCCTTGTCCTGTGACTTGCGGGCAGCGTTCAGGTCGGACTGGAGGGTGTCAAAGAGGGACATGATTGAAAGCTACTCGGGGCGAGTGAAAGCGGGAGGATGGGAGACGACCGGCCACCGGATTCGCGCTTGTCGATTGTCCTCGCGTTTGGATGCGACTCACCCCGGCGGCCAGTTCATGGACCGCCCGCCGAGCAGGTGCAGGTGGACGTGATGAACCGTCTGCCCGGCATCGCCGCCCGTGTTCACGACCGTACGGTAGCCGGAGCTCTCAATGCCTTCCGCCTTCGCGAGGTCGCGCGCCGCGAGCAGGAGGCGGCCGAGCATCGGCGCGTCGGACGCCTCGTTGAGGGACGCGACGTGCGTTTTCGGGATGACGAGGATGTGCGTGGGCGCCTTGGGATCGATGTCGCGGAACGCGAGCGTATGCTCGTCCTCGCGAACGATGGTCGCGGGAATCTCACGGCGGATGATACGGCAGAAGAGACAGTCGCTGGACATGGTCACCACTGGTGCGAGCGAGCGATGGCGAGCGCCGCGATGGCCGCGGTTTCGAATCGCAGCACGTTGGGGCCGAGCGAGGCGAGGCGCCAGCCCGCCTGGAGGAACGCGTTGCGCTCGTCGGGATCGAGACCGCCTTCGGGTCCCAACGCGAGATTGAGCGCAGGACGTGACCCGTGCGACGTGAAGCGCGAGAGCGATGCCGGCAGCACATCGCCGGCCGGATCGAGGAGGATGCCGCTCGAGTGATCGTCGCGTGCAAACGCGCCCTCGAGCGTGAGATCGGGAAGAAGCTCCGGGAGCCACGCCCCGCCACTCTGTTCGAGGGCGGACACCATGCGTGCGCGGACCTTCTCACGGAACGCTTCACCCTCGCCGCGCGGATTCACGGAGCGCGAGCGGCGATAGATGACCGGCCGCCACACGGACAGCCCGAGCTCGGTCGCTTTCTCCGCCAGCCAGAGCATGCGCTCGCGATCACCGACCGGTGCCCAGAGCTCCACGCGCTGCGGCGGCGGCACCTGCTCCACCGTCTCGCCGGCGATGGAAACGAGAAGCTTCCGCTTCCCGAGCTCGGAAATGGTGGCGGCCACGCGGCGCCCGTCGCCACTCGTCAATCGCACGGCATCGCCAACGCTCAGCCGTTTCACGGTCGCGTGGTGCGCGGCGCCCTCGCTCAGCTCGACGACCGGCCCCCACGCGCCCGGCGCGTAGAAGGTGCCTACCGGCGCGCGATCCGCGCGCTCCACCAGGCTCCCTCTTCGTCTTCCCCGAGCAACGTCCAGCCGCCCACGGTGAGCGCGTCCAGCATCATGGAACGCTCCTCGACGAGGATGCCACTCAGCACGGCCTCGCCGTCCGGTGTGAGCGCGTCGGCGATGACGGGCAGCAGTTCGAGCAGCACGGACGAGATGATGTTCGCCAAGATGACGCGGACTGGAGCGACGAGCGGCAGGAGCAGCGATGCATCGCCTTCAACCACGGTCACGCGTCCAACGGTGCCGTTCCGTGCGACGTTCTGCTCGGCGTTGGCGATCGAGTCGTGATCGAGCTCGATCGCGGCGACGTGCGCCGCGCCAAGCTTCACGGCCGCAATGGCGAGCACCGCACTGCCGGCGCCGAGGTCCGCAACGCGATCGCCGACGCGAATGACGGATGGCAGGAGGCGCACCACCCCACGCGTGGTCTGATGCTCACCGGTGCCGAACGCCATCTCCGGCTCGATGACGATCGTCGTGGCCGGATCGCGGCCGTCGGCCAGCCAGGGCGGAACGATGGCCAGCGTCCCCAGCTCATGCGCGCCCACACCTCGCTTCCACTCCTCGCTCCAGTCGACCGCTGGAATGATCCGCGTCTCAACGAGCGCGTGCGGATCGGCGGCGAGAATGGCGGCCCGGACCATCACCTCGTCGGTGTCGCCGGGAAAGTGCGTCACCAGCTCTCCGCCCGTCTCCTGCACGCCTTCGGAGCCGATGTCGAACAGCGCCGCGAGCGCCGCGTCAGGCGACTCGCTGGGGCGCACGCGCACGGAGAGCCAGTTCACGCGCCGAGCGCTTCCTTCATCTTCGCCCAGAAACCCTTGTCGCGTTCGCTGGGCACCGCGCTGGACACCGTCGCCAGTTGCTCGACGAGGCGCTTCTCCTCGTCGCTCAGGCGCTCGGGAGTCCAGAGCTGCACGCGCACATGCAGATCGCCCGTGCCGCCCGAGTTCACGCGCGCGAGCCCGCGACCGCGCAGGTGAAACACCTGGCCGCTCTGCGTGGCCGGCGGAATGCTCAGCACCACGGTGGACGTCACCGTCGGGACCTCCACCGTCGCCCCGAGCACGAGCTGCGGATAGGTGACGAGCACCTCGGTGTAGAGATCCTCACCGTCACGTTCGAAGCGCGGGTCATCGGCGACTTCGAACACGACATGCACGTCGCCGCGCTCACCGTTGCGCGTGCCCGCATTGCCGACGCCGCGCAGCGTCATGTACTGGCCGGTGGCGACGCCGGCGGGGATCTGCACCTTGATCGTCTTGTCGCCGCGCACACGGCCTTCGCCGCGACACTTCTTGCACGGCGACTCGATGATCTGTCCCTCGCCCTTGCATGTGGGGCATGGTGCGACGGTCACGAACTGTCCGAAGAAGGAGCGCTGCGCGCGGCGAACCTCACCCTGCCCGTTGCAGGTGGCGCAGGCATGCGCTTTGGAGCCGGGCTCGGCCCCGCTGCCCTCGCAGCGATCGCAAGGCTCGAGCACGCGAAGGCGAACTTCCTTCTCCACGCCAGTCGCCACTTCGGCGAGCGTGAGCGGCATGCTGATGCGGACGTCGGCACCAGTGCGTGGATTGGCGCCCGACTGCTGTCCGAACAGGTCGCCGAGACCCGAGAATCCACCGAAGTCGCGCATGAAGATGCTGAGCGCCTCGGAGAGATCGACGTGGTGGAAGCCGCCACCGCCGCCGCGGAGTCCCGCCTCGCCGTACCGGTCATACGCGGCGCGCTTCTGCGGATCACGCAGCACGTCGTACGCCTCCGTGATCGCCTTGAACTTCTCTTCGGCTTCCTTGGAGCCGCCGTTGCGGTCGGGATGATACGCCATCGCCAGCTTGCGATAGGCCTTCTTGATCTCGTCGTCCGAAGCGGTGCGCTCGCACTCGAGCGTCGCGTAGTAGTCAGCCATGGGGAGGGAAACGGTTCCTTGGTTCGTCGGCTCGTCGGTTTGCGGCTGGCCTCGGTCGGCCTCGGCGGCCTGAGGCTCGCCGCGAACCGGAGAACGAAACGCCGATGAACAGTAATCAGTCAGAGCAGATCGCTGAGCAATCGCGACGTGTGCTGTACGAGCGAGATGACCTTGTCGTACGGCATCCGCGTCGGGCCGATGACGCCGATCACGCCAGCGAGGGCACCGGAACGATACTCGGCGGTCACCACGGTGAACTGGTCGAGCTGCGGATCACCGTGCTCGGCGCCGATGGTGATGGAGACGCCCGGCTTCTCGTCGCCGCGATGCTTGCGCCGGAGGGCGTCGGCAAGACGCGACGGCTCCTCGGTGAGCGTGAGCAGCCGACGCATGCTCTCCGCCGCACCGAACTCCGGCTGCGCCGCGAGCACGCTTGCCTGGCCGACGATCACGCTCCCGCTCGCCTCGGCAACGGGCAGCGCGGCATCCAGCAATTGCTCGCCCTCCTGCACGAAGATGTTGAGCAGCTCGGCAGCTTCACTCTTCATCGTGCTGTCGCGCAGCCGTTCGGCGACCGACGCCCGCAACTCGCGCAGCGAGTGGCCGGCGAGCCGCTCGTTCAGCACGCGCGTCACCTCGATCACCGCCGAGTCCGCGAGCGATCCGCGCACTTCCACGAACACCGTGCGCACAACCCCACCGTCGAGCGTCAGCACGAGGAGCAGCCGTTCACCGCCGACGCGCACGAGCTCGAGGCGGCGAAGGACGCTCGCGTCCAGGCGCGGACCGAGGGCGACGCCGAGCTCCTGCGTCAACACCCCGAGGCTCTGCGCAGCGCGACGGAGGATCGTCTCGATGGTGGAGCTGCTGCGCGCGATATCGTCACGCAGGCGCTCGCGCTCGGCAACGACGATGGCGTTGACCGGCGCATTGAGCAGCGAGTCGACGTAGAGACGATACGCCTTGTCGGTGGGGACTCTTCCTGCCGAGGTATGCGGGTGCGTTAGAAACCCCTTCTCCTCGAGGTCGCTCATCGTGTTTCTGATGGTGGCCGGCGAGACGCCCAGGCCGAAACGGCGTGACAGCACGCGGGAGCCAGCTGGCTCGGCGGTCTGGACGTAGGTCTGGATCACCGCCTCAAGGACGCGGCGCTCGCGCGGCGTGAGCTCGTCTGCGGTGGCCATAAGTTCAAATGTACTAACGACTTCTGGACGCGGTCAAGGCGGCGGCAAGAGAGTCCAGGCGGAGCCAACCGTCGCCGGTGCAACGGAGAGTCCCGTCGGGGGCCAGCGTGGCCCACCCGGCCGCGATCCAGCGATCCGCAATCGCGTGCTCCTCGGGTCTGAGCGCGAGTCCGCGATCGGAGCGCAGACCGAGATACACCTCCTCAGCTTCGCGATTCTCGTCGGTGAGCACCTCGCCGCCCTCGCGCGGATCGCGGTGCTCATCGAGGTGGCGTCGCCAATCGGCATATGCGCGCGCATTCCAGCGACGCTCGGTGCCGTTGAACTCATGCGCCGACGGGCCGAGCCCGGCGTAGGGGATGGCGTCCCAGTACGCCGAATTATGCACGGCCCGACGGCCCGGCCTGGCGTAGTTGGAAACCTCATAGTGCTGGAAGCCAGCTCCGGTCATGAGACGATGCGCCGCGAGATACTCCCGTTCGTAGCCTTCCTCGGGCTGCTCGACTTCCCTTCCGGCAGCGACCCATCGTCCCAGCGGCGTTGCAGGCTCGACTGTGAGACCATATAAAGAGATGTGGTCGGGTTTCAGCGCGAGCGCCTGCTCGACATCACTCTCGAAGTCGCGATTCAGGGACTGAGGCAGCGCAAAGATGAGATCTAGCGAGAGGTTCGCGATGCCGGCGGTGCGTGCATCGGCGACCGCGCGCGCGATTGCATTCGCGTCGTGCGTGCGGTGCATCCACGCGAGCACGCGATCGTCAAAGCTCTGCGAGCCGATCGAGAGGCGGTTGATGCCCGCATCCCGCCACGCCCGAAGAGCGTGCGGGGACATGTCTTCCGGGTTGGCTTCCGCCGTGATTTCCGCGACGTCGGTCGGTACGAAGCGTCGCATCACGAGTTCCAGGGCTCGCGCGAGACCCTCGGCGCCAAGGCGCGAGGGAGTGCCGCCGCCGAAATAGATCGTATCGACTTCGCCCAGCTCGTGGTCGCCGTAGCGGAGGGAAAGCTCCCGGTCGAGCGAGTCGAGGTAGTCGTCGACCGGCACCTCACGACGCACGGCGATGGCAAAATCGCAGTAGGCGCAGCGACGGGCGCAGAACGGGACGTGGATGTAGACGTGGCGAGGAGCGGACACACTGAAATATCGCACGTCGCGCCTACGTGGGCGTACTTGATCCCGATAGCCGCCTGGCGGCTGGGGGATGGCACCCGTCGGACGGCGGCTGCGAGACAACACCGGTCGGACGGCGGCTGCGTGATGACGGAGTCGTCTGCGCGCCGCCGGACGAGACTGTCACATTCGCCGGATCTCGCCGGACATGGCGCATTCGATCATGCCGCGAATCTCCAGCGCGCTGACCGCTGCGACGCCTTCGTGCGCCGGAAGCGCGGCCCGAGTGCACAGGGTGTCCAGATCCGCCGGTCCCTCTGCCAGCGCGTCCCACAGACGACGCTCGGCGCCCATTTCCGGAAGCGCCGACGCCCGAAGTGGCGCGACGAGTCCGGCGAGGGTGACCGCGTCGGCCATCGAGGCGATCACGACGGCGCCGTCGGCGAGCAGCCTGTTGCTCCCCGCAGATTGCGGAACGTCGATAGGACCGGGAACTGCGCCGACATTGCGGCCCATGTCGAGCGCGTGCCTGGCGGTGATGAGCGCACCACTCCGCTCGCTGCCCTCCACGACGATCGTCGCGGCACAGAGCGCGGCGATGATCCGGTTGCGTTCCGGAAAAGAGCCGCCGTGCGCCGGGTCATTCGGTTCGAGCTCCGAGAGCAGCAGCCCTCGCTCGCCGATGGTTCGCTGCAGCGCAGCGTGTGCGCGGGGATAAACGACGTCGAGCCCCGTGCCGAGGACGGCGACGGTTGCACCATCCACATCGAGCGCGCCGCGATGGGCGCAGGCGTCCACGCCGCGCGCCAGACCACTTACGACGGTGGCACCGGCGAGTGCGAGCACCCTGCCCAACTCACGTGCTACGCGCTCGGCGTACGCGGTCGCGCGTCGCGTCCCGACGATCGCCACGCATGGACGATCCAGCAGCGCGAGATCGCCCTGTGCCCACAGCACCCGGGGCGGATGCGGCGCGTCGAGCAGCCGCTGCGGATAGCCGTCCTCGCCCGGGCGAACGACGCTACGGCAGCTCGACGTCACGGACGGGCGTCAGGACGGCCTTCTTCATTTCCAGCACCCGCCGCCACCAGGCGAGGAGCAGCTCGTCCAATCCAGTGCGCGCCGCGGCACTGATGGCGAAGATGCCGAATGCCTCCGGCGCCTCGATCGGCGGCGGTTCGTCGTCACCGAGCAGGTCCATCTTCGTGAAGACCACGCAGTGCGGCTTGGCGGCGAGCTCCTGCGAGTACTGCTCAACCTCGCTGCGCAGCTGGTCGTACTCCGCCTGCCAATCCTCCGCATCGATGGGAATGAGAAAGGCGAGCAATCGAGTGCGTTCGATGTGTCGGAGGAACTGGAGTCCCAGCCCCTTGCCCTCGTGCGCGCCCTCGATGATGCCTGGAATGTCCGCGACCACGAAGGTGCGGTGATCGCTCATCTGCACCACGCCGAGGTTGGGCGCGAGCGTGGTAAATGGGTAGTCGGCGATCTTCGGCCGCGCGGCGCTGATCACGGAGAGAAGCGTGGACTTTCCAGCGTTCGGCTGGCCGACGAGCCCGACGTCGGCGATGAGCTTGAGCTCCAGTTCGAGCGTACGCCTCTCACCGTCCTCACCAGGTTGCCACTCACGCGGACTGCGGTGCACCGACGTGGCGAACCAGGCGTTGCCCTTCCCACCGCGTCCGCCGCGGGCGACGACGAACTGATCACCGTTCTCGAGGACTTCACCGACGATCTCGCCCGAGTCGGCGTCGCGCACGATGGTGCCGGGCGGCACCGGAAGCACGACGTCATCGCCCGACGCGCCGGTCTTGTTGGACCCACTGCCATGATCGCCCGCCTCGGCAGACCAGGAATCACGGTAGGTGAAGTCCAGCAGCGTGGACAGATTGCTGTCGGCGCGAACGATCACGTCTCCTCCCTTGCCTCCGTCGCCGCCATCGGGCCCGCCGAGCGGGGTGAACTTCTCTCGGCGGAAGGACGAGATGCCGGACCCGCCGTCGCCGGCACTGACGCGAACGATGACGCGATCTGTGAACATCTCGTGAACACCCCGGTGGTCGGCGCTGAAGGTAGAAGGATCGTGCGTCGGAGCAGCACCGATCGACTGCGGACGACGTCGATGCGACGCAGCGTTGCAAGCTACTTGCCGAGCACGCGTGCGAGGAGGAGTCGAGCCGAGCGCGCACGAGCTTCGCCGAGTACGGGGGCGAGCACTTCAAGCGCGTCCCGGACCATCTGCGGCTCGACGCCGACGTTCAGCGCGCCGTGGAGGTGCGAGTGCAGCTGCCGGTCCTGTCCCGTGGCCGCGCAGGCCGCAATGATGCACAACTCCCGCCGAGGCAGGTCGAGCGCGGCACGACCGAGCACCTTGCCGTAGCCTTCGACGATCATCCATTCGTCGAGCAGCGGATGCAGGTCGCGCACGTTGAGGCGGAGCTTCTCGTACATGCTGCCGTAGACCGCAGCACAGGTGGCTTCGCCGCGCACGCGCCATTCACTCACCTGATCCGCTTCGTCCACGTGTTCCGTGGCGGGAGCATCGAGCTCGCGTTCAGCACTCGACGCCGCTCTCGGCGACTGCCGGCGCCATTCGCGCGCCGCGTTCAGTGCGCGCGGAAAGCCGCAGAAGAGATAGCTCTGCAGGACGAGTTCCTCGAGCCATGCCTCAGGCATCTCGCTTGACAGCGCGTTCGCGAAGGCATCTCGCACGTCACTCTCGCCGCCCGCGGCGATCGCGGCGGCGAGGAGGATCAGTGAGCGGGTCGGTGGGTCGAGCGGCATGCAGCAAAGGTAGCAGCGCTCGGCGATTGGCGACGACGAGAAGTCGGCCAGGACTCAGCTCTGAAACGACGGAGCCTCTTGGGCCGCTTCCGCCCTGCCGTCCCGCTCAGACGGCTGAAGTGCTACGGGCCGGTCACGGTAACCTCGCCCACCACTTCGCCACGGGTGTTTCGCAGGAGGCGCGGCATGTACTCGGCGAGCCGTGGTGGGAGATCGGCCGGCAGGGCGCCGAAATGCTGGAGCACGCGAATGACGGCCGGGTACTGCGCTCGCTGCGCACCGTCTTGCACCTTGACGGCGATGCCGATGCCGTCGTCGATGATGGCGGCGGAGTGCACGCCCTCGGCGCCGATCTTCGAGATGACTCGGCCTTCCGTCGCCTCGATGAGCGCCGAGTCGAAGCGATCGGAGCCGCCGATCAGGAACGGCCGCGTCTGCATCGCGTGCACGATTCGAGACGGCAGTTCGAGAGATCGGCGAGCGTCGTCGGCCAGGCGAGCATAGGCGCGGGCCATCGCGTCGAGAGGCAGCGCGAACTCGACGACGCCACAACCATCCACCGCCTGGCCGATGCCGTTGGCGTCAACCCCCGCCCAGCGTGCGACCTCTCGCAGGATGTCGCGCTGGACCGGGTGGTCCTGTCGTTCGTAGCCCACCGCCGCCCAATCCGACGAGTAGGCGCGGGCGAGCATCGCGGCGTGCTTGCCCGAGCAGTTGTTGTGCAGTCGGGTGGGGCGCGAGCCGCTCTCGCGCAGCAGCTTCTGCCCGCGTTGCGCCAGCGGCTCATGCGGACCGCACGCCAGGTCGCCCTGCTCCATGCCGATGGACGCGAGCATCGCCTCGGCGATCGCGACGTGCTCCGGCTCACCGCCGTGGGAGGCACAGGCAAGAGCGAGCTGATCGTCGCCCCAGCCGATTCGGTCGAAGCCGCCGCTCGCCAGCAGCGGCATGACCTGGAAGGGCTTGGCGCACGAGCGCCAGTGCGTCGTCAGGCCGGCATCGCGCGCCGTGGCGATCGTGCGACCCGACGCATCCACGACGGCCGCATGCACC
>Ga0070658_10004995_pt1 | contig 10802 bp, 10 predicted proteins | sample KBSC13metaG_FD_64664 | JGI IMG/M metagenome (GOLD analysis project Ga0070658, IMG submission 64664) | Corn rhizosphere microbial communities from Kellogg Biological Station, Michigan, USA - KBS C1-3 metaG | ecosystem: Host-associated > Plants > Roots > Rhizosphere > Soil ... | reverse complement strand
TCGTCCTTCTGCAAGGCGAGCGGATTGCCGGGCATGTCGAGCGCGATGTGGTCGAGGCTGCCGAGCGGCAGGTTGGCGATCGCGCTCTTCACGTTCTTCGGCAGCGGCGGAATGAACTCGATGTCGTCGCCGGCGAGCACGTTGGTGGACGCGGTCAGGATCACCGCGCGCGGATACCAGAGCGATTCCGGCGTCTCGACGACCGTGCTCCTGCCCCAGGCGATCATGCTCACCGGCGTCGAGAGCTTGATGGTGAGTCCTTTGGCGAGCGTGGCGACCAGCGTGCCGTAGCCCTGGCGGCAGAAAGAGTCTCCGGTGCGCTCCGCGGTGCGCACCATGTCGGCTGCCGAAATGCTGGCGAGATCCTTCGACGTGGCAAAGGGTCCGAACATGAATTCGAGCGCCGGCTTCCATTGGCCGAGATCGTGCGGCAGCAGGCGATCGGCGGCGAGATCGCCTTTCGCCTTGGACGGCTCGCGCAACGCGCGCTGCGCGCGCACCTGCGCGGCAAGGAACAATTCGAGCTCGGCGTCGCGCGCGCGGCGCGGGCCGACGCGGACGCTCTGCCAGCGCGGCGCCGGATAGACGTCGAGCCCGGCCGGCGCGCCGCCGGCGAGCAGAGGGTTGCCGTCGGGATTGTGGATCCAGTGCGCACCGAGATCGAACGGCGCGCCGAAGGTCGTCGTGTCCGTCGCGCAGCGGCCGCCAATGCGGTCGGACCCTTCGAACACGAGGACACGTATTTTCTCCGCCGCGAGGCGGCGCGCCGCGGCGATGCCGGCGGCGCCGGCGCCGATGACGATCACGTCGGCATCTTCGCCCGGAGGCTTGGCCGCAAAGACCGGACTCGCCATCAGCGCCGCCGATGCGGCGAGGAAGGAGCGACGGCTCAGACGCGGCATGACATCGGCGGCATGGTGTCCGAAAGGTTTCGAAAGACGCGGCCACAATGCACGAATGCGCGTGGCAGCGCAATTTCCATGGCTAACGCCGATTAACGCATGGGCGCGCAATGAACCAATTTGCAATGAGTCCGCATTAAGTTTGTCACCAACAAGACGAACGCGTGGTCCACGCGCTTCATTTGAGGGGAGTGTCGCTTCGGCGTCGCAGTCCTGACGCTGGGGGAATGGGCGTCATGGGGATGATCGTCGAGGGGGTCGGGCGCGTCATCGCCCGCTATCTGGAGAAGCCGGCGCTGGGCTACGAGCCCTTTACGCCGAGCGACCCGGGCGCGCTGCGGAGCGCGCTGATGCCCGGCGACGTTCTGCTCGTCGAGGGCAACAATCACATCTCCGGCGTCATCAAGTATCTCACGCAATCGACGTGGTCGCACGCCGCCCTCTATGTCGGGCCTATCGGCGACCGCACCACCGCGGACGGCGAACCGCTGGTGCTGGTCGAGGCGAATATCGGCCATGGCGTCGTCGCCGCGCCGCTGTCGAAATACGCGCGCTTCCACACACGCATCTGCCGCCCGGTCGGGCTGACCGAGGACGACTGCGCGCGCGTCTGCGCCTACGCCGCCGAGCGCATCGGCTTCGACTACGATCTGAAGAACATCATCGACCTCATGCGCTATCTGTTGCCGCTTCCGGTGCCGCAGCGCTGGCGGCGGCGCATGATATCGCTCGGCTCGGGCCATCCGACGCGCATCATCTGCTCGGCGCTGATCGCGCAGGCTTTCGAGACCGTGCGTTATCCGATCCTGCCGAAGGTGACGCGCGCGGAAAGCCAGGCCGCGGCGGAGGAACTGCTCGAGATCCGCCATTCCTCGCTCTTCGCGCCGCGCGACTTCGATATCTCGCCCTATTTCGAGGTGGTGAAGCCGACCGTGCGCAACGGCTTCGACTACAAGGCGATGGCTTGGGCGGACCTGGCGGAGGCGGAGGGCGCACCGCTGGTGCCTGAGGCGGAATCGGCGAACGAGCTGTCGCCGGCGATCTAGTCCGATGTCATGGCGGGCTTGTCCCGGCCATCTCGCTTAGAAGGGCACTGTGCCCGCCTGATCGGGATCGCCGGGACAAGCCCGGCGATGACATCCAAAAATGCCACCGCTTGTGTTCCAATGCACGCGGCCCTACCTCTCTTCCATGCTCGACGCCGCCATCAAGGCTCTCACCGATATGCTCCGGCCGCCGCTGCGGTCGGTGCTGGTCAAATCCGTCCTGCTCGCGCTGGCGCTGATCGTCGTCATCGGCATCGCGCTGCAACGCCTGTTTGCCTCGCTCGCCGAGAGCGGCGCGACCTGGGCCGAGCAGACCTCCGGCTTCGCGCCGCATGCGGCCTGGGCGGGGCTCGCCTGGATCCTGTCGATCATGGCGACGCTCGGCATCGTCTCAGGCGCCGTGTTCCTGATGCCGGCGGTGACCAACGTCGTCGGTAGTTTCTTCGTCGACGACGTCGCCGACGCGGTCGAGCGGGAGCACTATCCCGCCGACCTCACCGGGCTCGCGCTGCCGATCCTTACGGCCGTCGTCGAGGGCCTGAAGTTCGCGCTGCTGTCGGTCCTCGTCTATTTCGTCGCGCTGCCGTTCGTGCTGTTCGCCGGCTTCGGCGTTCTGATCCTGTTCGTCGCCAACAGCTATCTGCTCGGCCGCAACTTCTTCGAGCTCGCGGCGATGCGCTTCTATCCGCCGTCGGAGGCCAAGCTTCTGCGCAAACGCAATGCCGGCTATGTGTTCTTCGCCGGCATGGTCATCGCTGCGTTCGTGTCGATCCCGGTCGTCAACCTGGCAACGCCGGTGTTCGCCATGGCCTTCATGGTCCACATCCACAAGCGCGTGGCGGGCAAGCGTGTGGAGTTGATCGAGCCCAAGCGCTCACCGACATCCTGAGGTGCCCGCGCGTAGCGCGGGCCTCGAAGGATCTGTGAGTCAGAGGTCTTTCGAGGCTCGCTGCGCTCGCACCTCAGGACGACGGGAGAGGCAGGTCCTATGCCGTCGTCTTCCCCGGCCACTTGCACAAATCGGCGATGATACACTTCTCGCACAGCGGCTTGCGCGCGACGCAGGTGTAGCGGCCGTGCAGGATCAGCCAGTGATGCGCATGGCGTTTGTAATGCGCCGGGATCGCCTGCTCGAGCTTCTCTTCCACCTCGAGCGGCGTCTTGCCCGACGCCAGCCCGGTGCGGTTACCGACGCGGAAGATGTGCGTGTCGACCGCAATCGTGTGCTCGCCGAAGGCGGAGTTGAGCACGACGTTCGCCGTCTTGCGGCCGACGCCGGGTAGCGCCTCGAGCGCTTCGCGCGAGCGCGGCACCGCGCCGCCGTGCTCGGCGACGAGCCGCTGCGACAGCGCCACGACGTTCTTCGCCTTGGTGCGGAACAGGCCGATCGTCTTGATCAGCCCGCGCACGCGGTCTTCGCCGAGCGCGGCCATCTTCTCCGGCGTGTCGGCGGCGGCGAACAAAGCCGGCGTCGCCTTGTTGACGCCGGCATCGGTCGCCTGCGCCGACAGCACCACGGCGACCAGGAGCGTAAACGGATCGACGTACTGAAGCTCGGTCTTCGGCTCGGGCTCGGCTGCCTGGAAGCGGCGAAACGCCTCCTCGACCTCGGCCGGCGTCCATTGCGGGATCGCGCCGGCGGCCGCACGCGTATCGGCCTTCACGCGCTGCTTCAAATCTTTGACCCTGGCGGCCTTGCCCTTGCGCGCTTTCGCGAGCGGCTTAGCTACCGTCTTGCGCGCGGGCTTCTTCGGCTTGCGGCTCGTTTTTCTGGCCATGTTCCCGGTATAGTGTTGCCCATGACCGCCGACAACGCCGACGATCTCGAACCCACGATCTTTTCGGCCGTGCTGACGCCGCACCGCTCGCTGCACTCGACCGGGTTCCTGATCCTGATGATCGCCTATGGCGCGGTCTCGTTCGTCGCCGGCATCGCTTTCTGGCTGATCGGCGCCTGGCCCGTGTTCGGCTTCATGGGCCTCGACGTGCTGCTCTTGTATCTCGCGTTCCGCATCAATTATGCCCGCGCCGCCGCCTACGAGGAGTTCAAGGTCACGTCGACGGCGCTGACCGTGCGCAAGGTGAGCCATCGCGGCGCCGTACGCGAATGGCTGCTCAATCCGTTGTGGGTCAAGCTCGAGCGCGAGACGCACGAGGAATATGGCATCGAACGGCTGTATCTCCTGTCGCGCGGAAAACAATTGACCGTGGCCGCCTTTCTTGGGCCCGACCAGAAGGCTGACTTCGCCAAGGCCCTGACCAATGCGCTCAACGAGGCCAAACGCGGCGTGACGCGGACGGTGTTGCCCTAAGGCAGAAATCGGGTGGTGGCCGGGGGCCGCACGGCCTAGATTTGCACCATGAACATGAACCTGGACGACTTCGCTCCTGCGATCCGACTCCCCGAGTTCGCGCCGCTTGCGACCGCGGCGGCCGACTACGACGTCGTGCGGCGCGCCATCGCGCACATCCGCGGCAACTGGCGCGCGCAGCCCGAGATCGAGACCATCGCGCACGCCGCCGGTGTGACCCCGACCGATCTGCATCATCTGTTCCGCCGCTGGTGCGGGCTGACGCCGAAGGCCTTCCTGCAGGCGCTGACGCTCGACCGCGCCCGCGAATTGCTGCGATCATCGGCGAGCGTGCTCGACACCGCCTACGAGGTCGGCCTGTCCGGTCCCGGCCGGCTGCACGATCTCTTCGTCACGCACGAGGCGATGTCGCCCGGCGAATGGAAGGCCGGCGGCGAAGGCCTGACCATCACCTACGGCTTCCACGCATCTCCATTCGGTACGGCGCTGGTCATGATTACGCCGCGCGGCCTCGCCGGGCTTGCGATGGCCGATCCGGGCAAGGAGCGCGCGATCCTGCGCGACATGAAATCGCGCTGGCCGAAAGCGAAATACGTCGAGGACTTCGCCGCCACCGCGCCGACCGCGCGCCGCATTTTCGATCCGAACCTGTGGCGCAAGGAGCAGCCGCTGCGCGTCGTGCTCATCGGCACCGACTTCGAGGTGCGCGTCTGGGAAAAGCTGTTGACGATCCCGATGGGCCGGCTCACGACCTATTCCGATCTCGCTTCCCGCTCCGGCAATCCGAAGGCGGCGCGCGCCGTCGGCGCCGCGGTCGGCAAGAACCCGATCTGCTTCGTCGTGCCGTGCCACCGCGTCGTCGGCAAGAGCGGCGAATTGACCGGCTATCACTGGGGCTTGACGCGCAAGCGCGCCATGCTCGGCTGGGAAGCGGGACAGGTGGGCGAAGCGGCTTAGAGTTTCTTCCAGAAGATGATGCTGTCGCAGAAACCGCCCTGCGGCCACATCGCGTAATCCGGAATCGTGCCGAGCCGCTGCCAGCCGCCCCGCTCGTAGAGCCGCTCGGCGGAATCGCTGGCGGTATCGAGGATGAGCAAGGTGCGGCCCCGCGCCTTGGCGATGGCCTCGATCGCCTGCATCAGCGCCGCGCCGACGCCCGCATTGCGCGCACTGCGGTGCACGAGCAGCTTCCTGATCTCGCCGCGGTGCGGCTGGTTCGGGGGCGTGTCCATGCCGAGCTGCACAGTGCCGACGATGCGGCCGTCCAGCTTCGCCGCCAAGAGCACGATCTCGCCGCGCTCCATGGCCGCGACGACCTTGCGGAAGAACTGCGCCGCATCGTCCGGACCGTAAGGCAGCATGAAGTTGACCGAGGCGCCGCCATTGACGCAGTCGGCGAGCACCTCCGACAGCTCGCCGATCGCCGCCGCGACGCCGGCGGCATCGAGCTCGACGATCTCCACGGCGCTCATGTTCTCTTCCCTCCTGCGGGGCGTCGCGCCAGTGTCGCCGGAGGGCGCAGCGCCGACAAGCGACCCGGGTGAACTGCTGCGCCAGCGGCGAGTTGACGATGAGAGGCCGATCCTCCAAAACCCCGCCGACTTGGTCCGAAACCGGGATTTCTCCGCATGCAGAAGCGCCGTCCTGTGATGCTGGTGGTACTGGACGGCTGGGGCTGGCGCGAGGACACCGCCAACAACGCCATCCGCCAGGCCAAGACCCCGACCTTCGACCGTCTCTGGGCCGCCTGCCCGCACGGCTTCCTGCGCACGTCGGGCAAGGATGTCGGCCTGCCGACGGGCCAGATGGGCAATTCCGAGGTCGGGCATCTCAACATCGGCGCCGGCCGCGTGGTGATGCAGGACCTGCCGCGCATCGACAACGCGATCGCCTCCGGTGAGATCGCGAAGGCGCCGGCCGTCACCGATTTCATCGCGAAGCTCCGGAAGAGCGGCGGCACCTGCCACCTGCTCGGCCTCGTCTCGCCGGGCGGCGTGCATTCGCATCAGAACCACGCGGTCGCGCTGGCCAAAATCCTGACGGACGCGAACATCCCCGTCGTTGTCCACGCCCTCACAGATGGCCGCGATACGCCGCCGCAAGCGGCGGGCGAATACATGAAAGCCTTCACGGCCGCGCTGCCGCCGTCCGTCAAGGTCGTCACCGTGATCGGCCGCTATTACGCCATGGACCGGGACAAGCGTTGGGAGCGCGTGTCCAAGGCCTACGATGCGATCGTCGCCGGCGACGGCGCGCACTTTGCCGATCCGCAGGCGGTCATCGCCGACGCCTACGCGAAGAAGATCCACGACGAGTTCATCCTGCCCGCCGTGATCGGCGGCTACGCCGGCATGAAGGACGGCGACGGCGTACTGTGTTTCAACTTCCGCGCCGACCGTGTGCGCGAGATCCTCGGCGCGATGCTCGATCCGGCGTTCACGGACTTTGCGCGCAAGCGCACGGTGAAGGTTGCCGCCGCCGTCGGCATGGCGCAGTACAGCGAAGATCTCGACCGGCTGGTGGCGACGATCTTCCCGCCGCAGAGCTTCCCCAACATCCTCGGCGAAGTCGTCGCCAACGCGCACCGCACGCAATTGCGCATCGCGGAGACCGAGAAATATCCGCACGTCACCTACTTCCTCAACGGCGGACGCGAGGAGCCGTTCGAGGGCGAAGACCGCATCATGGTGCCCTCGCCCAAGGTCGCGACCTACGATTTGCAGCCCGAAATGTCGGCGCCAGAACTGACCGACAAGGCGGTCGCTGCGATCAAGTCCGGCAAGTACGACATGATCGTCCTGAACTTCGCCAACCCCGACATGGTCGGCCACACCGGTAGCATCCCGGCAGCGATCAAGGCCGTGGAGACGGTCGACACCGGGCTCGGCAAGATCGCGAGCGCGATCGAGCAGATGGGCGGCGCGCTGCTCGTCACCGCCGATCATGGCAATGCGGAGATGATGATCGACCCCGCGACCGGCGGCCCGCACACGGCGCACACGCTCAATCCGGTGCCGCTGATCCTGATGGGCGCGGGCAACCGCATCGTCGTCAAGGAAGGCCGTCTCGCCGACATCGCGCCGACGATGCTCGAATTGATGGGACTGCCGAAGCCGGCAGAGATGACGGGCTCGTCACTGCTGCAGGGCTAGCATCAAGGTTCGCGCGGCCACGTCGGCGGATGCGTGCCGAGCGGCACCGACGGCCGGGCCCAACGTACCGGTGTTTCCGACAACAGCGCCGGGTGACGCACGGCCGACAAGCGGCCGAAGCCGGAAGCGCTCGCCTCGAGGCAATCAAGGACGTCCTCACGGGCCGGATCCGTGACGCCCAGCCCGTCGATGCGGCCGTGCGAGCGCAGCCAGTAACCCGTCTGCGCCAGCGAAGCGCGCACATGCCAGCTTCCGCCTTCGCGCGAGCGCCGCAGCAGCGCCGTCATCGCGCCAAAGGCCAGCAGATAGCCCGTGGCGTGATCGAGCACTTGCGCCGGCAGAGGCTTCGGGCCGCCGATGCCGGCCGCCTCCGCTTCGGCGGCGTTGAAGCCACTCGCCGTCTGCACTAATGAATCGAAGCCACGCCGTCCGGCCCACGGGCCATCGTGCGAATAGGCCGACAAACTGACATACACGATGCCGGGGCGCCGGCGGGCAAGGTCGGCCGGTCCGTAACCAAGCGCCTCGAGCCCACCCGGGCGATAGCCTTGCACGATGACATCGGCCTCGCGCAGTAACGCCTCGAACGCATGACGGCCGGCCGGATCGTGCAGATCGAGTTGCGTCGACAGCTTGCCGCGTCCGGTATCGATGACGAGCGGGGCTACCGACGGCAGATGGGGCGATGTCACCAGCATCACTTCGGCACCGTGCGCCGCGAGCGTCAAACCGCCGACCGGGCCGGCAATGATGCGGGTGAGGTCGAGCACCTTGATGCCGGCGAGCGGCCGGTCGCCTGATGGCCATGCCGGCGCCGGCGCATCGCCGATACGCTCGATCGACATCAATGGCAGGCGGCTGATCGCGGCGCCTTGTGGATGCGCGTCCCATTCCCGGAACGTGCGCATCGCCGTGACGACGAGCTTCGCTTCCGCCGCTGCTTCCTCGAAATCGAAGGCCTTCCAGCCGCGCAATGCTTGCCCGACGGCCGTCCTGTCGTAGGCGCATTGCAGCAGCTTCAGGACGCCGTCGCGATGATGCCGGAAATTCGTGTGCAGCCGCACGTAGCGGCCGTCTCCACATTCGTAGGTGCCGGCGATCTTGTCCCACAGCTCCGGCGCGGGACCGCCGTCGATCGTGAGATAGCGCTCGCTGCGCGCGGCGACCGCCGCGGCGCGCATATCGACGCCAACCTTTTGCCGGCGTCCGGTGCGGGCGTGCCAGATTTCCGCCGCCGCAAACGCGGATACGGCGACGCTCACCTGCATCGCCGTGCCGACCGCAAACGACGATGGCAGGACCGGCTCGCGGCCGGTCGGGTCCAGATGTTCGAGCGCAGCGGGATCGTGACCATGCTCGCGCCAGAGCGTCGTCAGGCCCGCCCGTGCATCGATCGCAGCGGCCGGCACTAGAAGTCTTTCAGCCCCAGCACGTCCAGCATCGAATAAAGGCCGGGCTTCTGCTTGGCCGCCCACAGCGCCGCGTGCAGCGCGCCGCGCGCGAAGATCATGCGGTCGGCGGCCCTGTGCGTGAGTTCGATGCGCTCGGCCGGACCGGCGAACATCACCGTGTGCTCTCCGACCACCGAGCCGCCGCGCAGTGTGGCGAAGCCGATATCGCCCGTCTTGCGCGCACCGGTATGGCCAACGCGGCTCATGACTTCGTGCGTCTTGAGATCCACGCCGCGACCGTCCGCCGCCGCCTGCCCGAGCAGGAGCGCCGTGCCGGACGGCGCGTCGATCTTCTGATTGTGGTGCATCTCGAGCACTTCGATGTCGAACGCGGCATCGAGCGTCTTCGCCACGCGCTTGGTCAGCGCTGCCAGCAGATTGACGCCGAGGCTCATATTGCCGGACTTGACGATCGTCGCGGTCTTGGCCGCATCGGCGATCCTCGTATCGTCGGCGGCGGAACACCCGGTCGTGCCGATCACGTGCACCTTGCCGGACTTCGCAGCGAGCGCGGCGAGCGCCACGGTCGCGGCGGGAATGGTGAAGTCGACGATGCCGTCGGCCTTGTCGATGAGCGCCGCGGCGTCGCTCGTGATCTTGACGCCGCTGGCGCCGGTGCCGGCGAGCTCGCCCGCGTCCTTGCCGAGAAGCGGCGAGCCGGGGCCCTCGATGGCGCCTGCGAGCGCGAGACCCTTGGTCTCGGCGATGGCTTTGACCAGCGTGCGGCCCATGCGCCCGCCCGCTCCCGCCACGATCAGCCGCATGTCGGACATCGGTGTCTGCTCCCGAATTGTAGAGGCGGATATAACGGGCTGAGGCGCGTCCTGTCACCTCTGCCAGCGCCCTCCTGTCGTTCCGGGGCGCGGCCGAAGCGAGCGGGCCCGGCCTGACGGCTGCGCCCCGGAATGACCATCACGGCTGCGGACCGTCGTAGCCCTCGACGATGATGATATCGGCGTCGGCCGAACCGAGGCGCAGCTTCTTCGCCTCGGCGTACTCCGGCGAGCGGTAGCAGGCCTGCGCCGAGGCATAATCGGGAAACTCGATGATGACGCTTCGCGAGCGGCCGCGGCCTTCGACGCTTTCGCTCTGGCCGCCGCGCGTTACATAGCGCGCGCCGTATTTTTTGAAGATCGGCTGAATGGCGGCCGTGTAAGGCTTGTAGCCGTCCATGTCCTTCACATCGACCATCGCAATCCAATAACCCTTGGCCATCGCCAGTCCTCCCTATTTGCCCGTCGCCTGTTCGATCTCCGCGACGATCGCATCCGCGGCCGCCTTCGGATCGTGCGCATCGACGACCGGACGGCCGACAACGAGATAGTCCGCGCCGCCTTCGATCGCGCGCGCCGGGGTCATGATGCGCTTCTGATCGCCGACGGCGCTGCCGGCCGGGCGGATGCCCGGCGTCACCAGCGCCATGCCCGGGCCGGCAATGTCGCGCAATTTCGTCACTTCCTCGGCCGAGCAGACAAGGCCGTCGACGCCGATGTCGCGTGCCTGGCCAGCGCGCGCCGCGGCGAGCTCGGGCACGGTCATGTCGTAGCCCGCCGCCGCGAGGTCGCTGTCGTCGTAGGACGTGAGCACGGTGACGGCGAGGATGCGCAGCGTCGAGCCGCGTTTGCCTTCGACCGCGGCCTTCATCGTCTGCGGATAGGCGTGCACGGTCAGGAACGTGGCGCCCAGCTTGGCGACGCTCTCGACGCCCTTCTGCACGGTGTTGCCGATGTCGTGCAATTTAAAATCGAGAAACACTTGCTTGCCGTCGGCGATCAGCCTGCTGGCGAAGGACAGTCCGCCGGCAAAACCGAGCTGATAGCCGATCTTGTAGAAGCAGACGGCGTCGCCGAGACGCGCCACCATCTTCTCCGCGTCCTGCACCGAAGGCAGGTCCAGCGCCACGATCAGCCGTTCACGCGCGTCGAGCAATTCGTTCACT
>Ga0070658_10004990_pt1 | contig 10808 bp, 10 predicted proteins | sample KBSC13metaG_FD_64664 | JGI IMG/M metagenome (GOLD analysis project Ga0070658, IMG submission 64664) | Corn rhizosphere microbial communities from Kellogg Biological Station, Michigan, USA - KBS C1-3 metaG | ecosystem: Host-associated > Plants > Roots > Rhizosphere > Soil ... | reverse complement strand
GATCTCGCGCCTGGTACCGCCGCCCTCTTCCTCGAGAACCTCAGCGACTTCAGCGGGACGCCCGAAGAATACGATCTCGAGGCCCTCGTCAAGACCCTGATCAAGCAGGGGCAGTTCGTCGTCGCGGAGTCAGAGACCTCGAGCTGGCCACAGTCCTACACACTCGGCTCGCCACTCAAGGCGGGTCGCAAGGGCATCGTGCTCCAACCCGACGACGGGGATGGCGAGCTGCTGAACACGTCGATCGGCCGGATCCGCCGAGGCAGCTTCCCCGTCGGTCGGGGCTTCCTCATCGGCCAAGGGCGGAGTCGGCGATTGCAGGTCGCGATCACCGAGTGATGGGCATGGGTACCGGTGCCCATTTGAGGTCCGGACCCCAGTGAATAGCTTTCAACTGCAGCACCAATCAGCACTACTCACCTGAATGAAAGGCACTCAAATGGCACGCATGGGAATGGACGTCGAGGCGGTCGAAGCCGTGAGCAAGCAGCTCAAGACGCAGGCGCAGCAGATCGGAACACTCGTCGGCAGCATTGACAAGATCGTCAACGGCCTGACCGGAGTCTGGGAGGGCCACGACGCCACCACCTTCGTCAACAACTGGTGGCCGCAGCACAAGAAGGAGCTGCTGGCCGCGCAGACTCAGATCGACGGTCTCGGCCAGTCCGCCTGGAACAACGCGCAGGAACAGCGCAACGTCTCGAAGTAGCTAGCACGCCTGGTAGGAGGGTACGCACATGGCTCAGATGGGCATGGATGTCGAAGCGGTCGAGAACGTCGGCCGTCAGCTGAAGCAGAGCGCGTCGTCTGTCGACGCGATCGTCAGCACGCTGGATAGGACGGTCAACGGCCTGTCGTCGCTGTGGGACGGTCCCGATGCGCAGCGTCTCATGCAGAGCTGGCCCACGTTCCGCAAGTCGCTGCTGGCGGCCCAGGCCAGCGTGGCCGGTCTGGGCCAGTCGGCGCTCAACAACGCGTCGGAACAGCGCGAGGCCAGCGGAGTGAAGGGAACCGGGGGACCCGTTCCGGGTGTCCACGAAGCCAGCCTTCCCCCAGCCCTCTCCTACCTCGCCAGCCACACGCCTGGGCAGATTCTGAATGACGCGGACGGCATTTTGGATACCAAGGTGGGTCCCTTCGAAGCTGGACCACTGGCCAAGGTGCTGATCCCAGGTGCCGGCGACGTCACCGACACGCTCGATATCGCCTCGAAGATCAGCAACGGCCAGGTGCCGTGGAGCGAGACGCTCGGGGTCGCCGCGGGTGGAGTCCAAGATGTCGCCCGGGACGACCCCGCCTTGTATGCCACTCCGGCCTACTGGGGAGCCACCGCCGTGAAGGTCTGGCTCGACGCTGCCGATCAGGCGTCGAAAGCCGACTTCAGCGCGCAGCAGATGCAGACCAATGGCAACTTCATTCTGTCCAACCCGGGGGATGCTGCCGCTGGGGCTGGTGAGGCGCTCGTCGGTTGGGTGCCCAACCTTCTCGACGACTTCGGCCTGAAGCTCTAGGAGATCGATCACATGGATGTTGTCCTAACTGACGACGAGATCGCCGCCGTCGCGCTTCACCGTCACCTCGCCTGGCCGCTTCCTTTCCCAACGGTGGCGACCGACATCGATCATCTCGCCGCCGCCGCGGCGAGGGGCCGTCGTTCTCTGCTGGTCCGTGGGCTCGCGACTCCGACCGATTCCGGGGTCGAGGTTGCGGCCGACATCGTCGGGACCCTGGAGCAGGCCGCTTCTGCCCGGTGCGTAATGGCGTGGGTTGCATCCGTGGATGATCCCGCGGTTCTCGCTGGCTCCTCCACGGTGATCCACCGCCGAGGGGGCGACGATGTCATCGACCTCACCAGCGCGATCGGAATCCATGACTTCCGGGACATCCCGGCCGCGGACGCCACCGCCATCGTTGTCGCGCTCGTGAAGAACGTCTTCGACTTCGGCTTCGCCGGTCCGACTATGCCCACGATTCGACTCTTCGTGGGCGAGGTTGGCGGGGACCAGGTGCTCGTCGTGTCTGCAGGCAAGCTGGAATCAGGGGAATGGGGGCCGGTCGGCGTTGTCATTCACGATGAGGCGACGACGTGGGAGTCGGCCCTCGTCGAGCAAGCTCTGCAATGAGCGGCTCAAGCGCCCACGCATCCACGGCTGAAGGAAAGTTCTGACATGGCCCAGATGGGGATGGATGTTGACGCCGTCGAGAGGGTCGGCCACCAGTTGACGCAGAGCGCGTCGGCGGTCGAGCGGATCGTCAGCACGCTCGACAAGACGGTCAGCGGTCTGCAACAACGCTGGGACGGACCCGATGTCGAGCGATTCATCCGGAGCTGGCCGACCTTCCGTAGATCTCTTCTGGCAGCCCAAGCGGGCATCGCCGGTCTCGGGCAGTCCGCATACAACAACGCAGCCGAGCAGCGGACGGCGAGTGGGGTCACCAGGGGAGGGCGAGTTTCGCCCGCTGCCGCCGAGAGTGCGCCCGCGACCGCCGGCGACCGTTGGGCCATGATCCACTCGGTCGGCCAGGACGGGGTTCGCATCCAAGGGGTCAGGGGAGAGGACGGGGTCACGCGTTATGTCGTCTATCTTCAAGGGACCGACCCGAGCTCACGCGCTCTCTGGAGGACGGAAGACAACATCTCTGAAGTAGGCGGAACACCGACCGCAACCGGGGCGTACATCCTGAAGCTGATGCACGAGAACATCCCGGAGGGCGCCGACGTCATGCTCGTCGGTTACAGCCAGGGCGGTATCTACGCGCAGCAGCTCGCGTCTGATACGGCATTCCACGTCACGGATGTCATGACCTTCGGCTCCCCCTTTCTGAGCGACGACAACGTCTCTGGGGGCGCGAACGTCGTTCGGATCCACGACGAGTTCGATCTCGTCCCCCACCTCGACATCGGCCAGCAAGCGACCCACGATGCGGGATCCGTGGTCGACGCGATTGGAACCGCATGGCGGTCGATCTTCGGAGACGACAAGGGCGCGGTCGCCCATCGGGTCGACCAGCTCAACGAGGGCCAGCATCTCGATTATCAGACCCACTCCGACGTGGTTCCTACCCCAGCGGGCCTTGGAACCCATACGGACATTCGAACCTATGCCGAAGGGGCCAATGAGTTCGAGCGGGAGGCTGCGCAGACCACCGAAGGTCGTGCCGTTCTCGCGAGCCAAGCCCGGTACACGGGCCAGATCGTCTCAGATACCGATGGGAACACCTGATGACCTGTCCATCCTGCGGTGCGCCGACACGAGTCGGGGCGACCTTCTGCGGCAGCTGCGGCGTTCGGCTCGTGGCCGTCGCTGCAGCATCGGTCGAGGTCGCCAGGCCGACCGTCGAGCCCGCGACACCCGCCTTGCCGCCACCGCCTCCTCCGCCACCCCCACCCCCGCCGCCGGTGGCGGCGTCCGCCCCGCCTCCGCCGCCGTTGCCGGTCGAGGTCCCGCCGGCCGCCGTTGTTGCGCCGTCCGCCCCCGGCGGATCCATGATCGATGTCCCGACGTTCGGGGCGTCAAGCGCGGCCCCCGCGGCACCACCCGCCCCGATCGACGCCCTCGACGACCGCACAACGGTCGCGCCACCGCGCAAGCCGCGCGGGGCGTGGCGGCTCGTGCTTCCGGACGGCAGCACGCATCCGGTCACCGGCACGACCGTGATCGGACGCCAACCGGATGCCGCAGCCGCTCCCGGAGCAACCGCGACACTCGCGATCGACGATCCTGACGGCCTCGTGTCCAAGTCGCACGCGGTGATCGAGCTGAACGGCGGGCGACTTGGCGTCCGCGACCTCGGCTCGACCAATGGCGCGGTCGTTCTCGCCGCGGATGGCAGCGAGAGCGAGGTGTCGTCCGAGTCGTCAACGGCGCTCGACGTCGGCTACGAGATCGAGCTGGGCAGCTTCGTGATCAGGATCGAGAAAGCGTGAGCACCCCCGTTGCCGCGACGGTCTGCCGCAACTGCGGCGCGCCCGACCTCGGAACGAACTTCTGCGAGGCGTGCGGCGCGCAGATGGTCCGCGGCATTCCAGCGGCATCGAACGCGAACTCGTCGCACGCCGTCACCGGTCTTCCCCTCGGCCTCTTCCTGGGCGGCATCATCGCCGCCGCGGTGCTGTCGCTGATTCAGACGCTGACCTCCTTCAGGCTTGCTGTCGGATTCGACGTCGCCACCTTGATCGCGGATGCCGTTGCCGTCCTCGGCGTCTGGCAAGCCGGGGTTGCCGGCGCAGCCCGGCAGCCCTTCCGGGTGCTGGGTTTCGCACTCGTCCTGCTGAACCCCGTGTTGGATGTCGTGGTCCTCCTCTCCGATGCGACGAGCTCGTACTCGTTCTACTTCGGCGTCGCCCGCGGCGCGCTCCTGCTCCTTCCCGCCCTCACGGTTCTGGCGTGGCTCGTGGCAACGGGTCGTCCAGGGCGGTCGTACTTCACGCTCTTCATCGCCGGCGCGGCTGGTCTGCTCGCGAACACGTTCGGGTATGCCGCGTCCGGCCTGGTGGGCATCGTCGTGTCGATAGCGGGGATCGTGGTCGCCGTGCTGGTCGCCAACAGCGTCGGCGGCGGGCCGGCGAGAGGGATTGCGACGGTCTTGGCGCCCGCCTCCGCGGCCTCATCCCCGGGCAGCTATTCGGGATCCGACGCCGCCTACGCCGCCATCGCCCGGCCCGAGTCGACCAACGGGTTCGCCGTCAGCGCCCTGATCTTCGGGCTCATCGGTGGAACCATCCTGCCCATCGTCTTCGGCCACGTCGCTCTCGCGCAGATCGGGCGCACAGGCGAGCGAGGGCGGGGCATGGCGATCGCCGGCCTGATCCTCGGGTACCTGTCATTGACGGTCGTGTTAGTGATCGTCATCATCGTCGCGGTTGCCGCCGCGAGCCGATCGGCGTACTCCTGATGCGTGTCGGTGGAGGACTGCTCGTGGCGCTCGGCGCGCTCCTGATCTTCATCGTCGGGGCGTGGGGCCGGAGCGGCTACTACGCGTCGCAGGCGCCGATCATGCTGCTGCTCATCGTTGCGGGCTTGATCAGCCTCGGTGCCGGCGCCGCCCTGCTGCGATACCAGAAGAGCAGGTTCACAGCGGCCGCCACGGCCGTCTCGAGTGTCACGCAACGCGCGTTCGCGGCATCGACTCCTGTCGCCATGCCGGAGGCACCAGCGATCGTCGTGCCCGCAGATGCGATCGATGAGAAGACCCGCGATCGCGTGCTGCCCGCTTCTGACTGGGCGCTGCTGCTTCCGGACGGCACGATCCTCCCTGTCGCCGACGCGCTGGTCATCGGGCGGCAGCCGGTGTCGTCGGATGGCGGACCGACGGCCGCCGTGCCGTCGGCTCTGGTATCCAAGTCCCAGGCGCGTTTCCGGATCCTGGGCGGTCGGCTCGGTGTTCGCGACCTCGATTCCACCAACGGCACGATCGTGGTGCATCCGGACGAGACCGAGGAGCGGGTGTCGTCGGTGGACGAAACCGCGTTGGGTCCCGGCGACCGCCTCGAGATCGGCAGCTACGCGCTCGAGGTACGGCGCACGTCTTGATTCAGGCGCTGGCTAACGCGATCGGCGCACCGCATTCCGTGCAGAAGTTCTCGCCGAGCTCAGCCGAACCGCAGCTCTCGCAGAACTCGGGCCGCTGAGCGACGGGTGTGACGGATCCCTCGAGGGCGGCCGACTCCCCGGCCACCGCCGCTGCGCCCACCGGCGCCGAATACGGCCCGGGCGGGAACGCGGGCACCGTGGAGGGCGTCTTCGTCATACCCAGCGGCACCCGCCATGAGCTCGGGATCCGGTAGCTGGTCAGCCGGCCTTTCTGCGGGGCCGCCGCCAAACCGCTGGTGCGCAGTTCTTCGAACTGCCGCTGCTCGTCGGCATCCATCTCCTCGCCCGACGCGAAGCGGTAGGCGATAATCCGATCGACGATGTGCCGGGCGACACGATTCGCGTCGTTGTAGCGCTCGATGCTGAACGTGATGTCGCATTCGGGGCGGCTGTCTTCTGTGCCGTCGACGAACGAGATCCGCACGTCGTTCTCGGTGCCGAACCCGGCGCGCGGCGAGAACATGACGTTCGATATCCACGGGTAGCGGAGGTTGCCGACCAGTGCCTTGCCCTTGCGCCGGTTGGCCGCGATCGCCTTCGAGATTCCGGTAGCGACCGCAGCAACGGCCAGGCCGCCCAGGCCGAAGCCGATCCAGGTGCCGCCCTTCTCGAACTTCTTGCAGTAGAACACGACACGGGATGCGGTGATCCACACCTGGAAGGCCAGATCCTTCGTCTCCATTACGGTCTTGTAGCCGTTGCCCACCCGGCGGCGAATGACCACCCGCGAGACCTGAATCGGCTCGCCGAATCCGCCGTCGAGCGCCTCCCCCGTCACCAGGATGTCGTCGTTCAGCACCGGATAGAGGGGAAACGTCTCCTCGCCGTTCTCGCAGACCGCCAGCACGTTGTACGTCATGAGTCGGCCGCCTCGAGGCGGAACACCCGGACGCCGCATCCGGTGCAGAAGCTGTCGTCGGGTTGGATCACCTTGCCGCAGTCCGAGCAGATCACCTGCGCCCCGGCGAACGCGTGGTCAAGGCTGCCGTCATCTTGGCTGACGGTCGGGCCGGCGGGCTGAAGGTCGAGCCGGCCTCGTGCAGCCGTGATGGCGCTGGTGGCCGCGGAGACGAACCTCGCCTGGTCGGAAACCGACATGAAGGTCACGACCACCGCGCCCGAGCCGCGTTCGCTCTGCCAGGCGAGGCCGGCCGTATCTCCCTCGGCGATGATCGACGAGATCGTCTGCCATTCCCACTCACAGCTGGACACGCGCCGCTCTGCTCCGATGAATTGCTCGCCGATCCGACGCCGCAAGTCGGGCCTCCGGGGCGGGTACGAACCGGTCAGGTCAGTCGTCTTGTCGGTGACCGACATCTGGATGACCAATCGTTCTGATGTGCAGGCGACGAGCGGGAACGAGGCGGGATATTCGTCGGAGATGGCGTCGTTCTCGAGGCGACGAACCGAGCCGAGGTCCCGCGCGGCCAGCGACACCAGTACGACCTCACCGGGATGCAGCGGGAATGACGCCGTCCCGGACTGGGCGAAATTCTCGAAGCCTTCGACCTGGCCGCGCCGCGCCGCAGCCCGCACTCCGCGGACGATGAGGCCGATGATCACGATGATGCCGATCGCGATCAGGGTGAGCATCGCAGATCCCTCAGATCGTGGCGCATGGCGTCACGGTAGCAGCGGGTTCGAGCGCGTCCCATGGGGAGCGGTACCCATCCGGAGCCACGTGAGTCGGCGGCGTGCCCGGCTGTCGCCGACTGCGACCCTGACCCGACTCAGTGCCCGGTCACAACCCCCGTTGAGGCACTCGTGACCGACGCCGAGTTGTACCCGGTCTTGCTGCCGGTGACCACGACGCTCAGCGTCGAGCCCAGGTCGGCGCTGGTCAGCAGGTAGGTCTGGCTGGTGGCGCCGGCAATGGGCGTGCCGCTGCGCAGCCACTGGTAGGCGAACGACACCGACCCTGGGCCCCAGTTGCCGTGGTGGGCCGTCAGGGTGGATCCGACCTTCGGCTTGCCGCCGATGGTCGGCGTCGCCGTGGTCAGCGCGGCCGACGCGAGCGTCTCGTTGAAGCCGGTCTTGGTCTGGCCCGCCTTCACCGTGAAGTAGCTCGGCTTCGAGGTGAGCGGCTTGTCGTGCCACCACTCGGTCTGGAAGTCGGTCGTGTCGCCCTGCGGCGCGAACTTCAGCGTGTAGGTGCCCGGCGGGATGCTGCGCAGCGTGAAGCTGCCGTCGTTGTTGGCGTAGACCTCCTGGCTGAAGACGGCCGTCGAGTCCGTCGAATACAGGTCGACGGTCGCGTTCGCGGCCGGCACGACGCCGCCCGCGGTGGTCAGGCCCGACACGGTACCCGTGATCGTGGCTCCGAGCCCGAGCGTGGCGTCGATCCCGCTCACGACCTGGCCGGTGGTGACGGAGACCGGCGTGGCTGCGCTCCGGGTCGTGGCATTGCTCCACCACTGATCGGCCTGCGAGATGTCGAAGCCCGAGGCGTCGAAGAAGACATCGTAGGTACCGGCCGGCAATCCGATGATGGAGTACGTGCCATCGGCGGCCGGCTGGCCGAAGTAGGGGTAACCGCCGGTGGACGGCACCGCGACCACCCCCGCGTTCTCCAGCGGAGTCGGAGGGGAGCCCGCCGCGAGGAGGGTACCCGAGATGGTGGCTCCGGCGGTGAGCTCGGCGTCGTATCCGGTCAGCGACGCGTGCGAACCGACGGTGAAGTACGTGGCGGTCGGCTGCGAGATGGCCGGTCCCCACCACTGCTCGGCATCGTTCGCGTCGGAGGGTCCTGTGAATTCCAGGGTGTACTGGCCGGGGTTTAGCCCACTGACCGTGTAGGCGCCCGTGTCGTCGGTCACCGCGGAACCGACCTGGGTGCCGGTGGTGTCGTAGGCCGAGACCCCCGCCTGCGCGATCGGCGCGGAGCCCGGGTCGGCCGATGTCACTGTTCCGCTGATCGTCGCACCGCTGTCGAGGGTGGCGTCGAATCCCGAGAGCGTCTGTCCGGTCTGAACATCGAAGTAGTCGGCGGTGGCGAAGCTCGACTTGCCGTTCCACCACTGGGCGGCGAGGGGGGCCTGGTAGGTGTAGAAGTTGAGCGTGTAGGTGCCGGCCAGCACCCCGGTGATCGTCCAATTCCCCGCCGCGTCACTGTTGCCGAAGCCGAGCTCGTTTCCCTGGTGGTCGAGCAGCGCGATGTTGGAGAAGTTCAGCGGGCCGGTGCCGTCAGCGCTTGTCGCCGACAGGGTGCCCGAGATCGTCGCCCCGACCGTGAGCGCGGTGGTCAGACCGGTGAGGCTCTGACCGTCGGCGAGCGCGACGGGGGTCGCGGTCGCGAGGGTCGCACCACCGCCGTACCACTGGTTGGCGTATGGCGTTCCCTGGTTGAGGAAGAAGTCGATGACGTACGTGCCGGCCGCCAGGCCGGCGAAGCTGTAATTGCCGGCGTCATCGGTGCTGGTGTTCGCGATCGGGGTTCCTCCGACCAGCTCCAGCGAGACGTTGACGTTGGCCTGCGGTGCACCGGTGTCGGCGCCGGTCACCGTGCCGGCGATGCTCGCCGTCGAGGACGCAGACGCCGCGATCGGCGCCCCGAGGATCGCGCCCGCGATGACGACCACCCCCAAGGTCAGCGAGACGGACAGGCGGCGAACGAGGGCAATGGTGGGCATCTGGGACCTCTGAGTTTGGTGGCCGTACGGCAAGTCTCAAACCGAGATGTCCTCGGATCGCGCTCAGCATATCCAGCCGCCGACGGCGCGGCAAGAGCCGCGGGCGAGTGTGAACGAGCGTGACAGCCAGACCGGGATGCCGTGCCCGAGCACGCGCGTGGGTGGAGCCGGTGGAATGTGCGCGACACTCTGCAAGTTGCGTGGCATCTCGCGTGCGTGCGGAGTGCCGCCGTTCGCAACGCAACTTGCAGAGCGTCTGCAAGCCGTTGGGTGGTGGGCGACGCGGACAGCGATCGAGCGGCTAGCGCGCCCGCCAGGTCACCAGCACGTGCACCAACGGAACGGCAGCCGCAGCCATCAGGGCCCAGCCCAGCCACGGCACCGTCGGCAGCATGAACACGCCGGCGAACAACAGGCCGGCGAAGATGATGGCCGACACCAGACGGCTCGCCGAGCGCTCGAGCGAGCGCAGCCGGCGGTCGATCTGCGGGGTCTGCACGGCGATCTGGCCGCGTTCGATGCGCTGCACCAGTTCGTCGAAGCGGCGGGGGAGGCCGGCCAGAGTGGTGCCGAGCGAGAGCGCCTTCTGCGGCAGTTCGCGCAGGGCGCTCGCGCCGCCCGATGACAGGACGTCGCGGGCGAAGGGCTCCACGGCATCCCACATGTTGAATTCAGGATCGAGCGCGCTGGTCACGCCCGAGGTGAGCGAGATGGTGCGGATCAACAGCAGGAAGTTCTCGGGCAGCTGGAACGGCAGCGCGCGGATCGTCTCGCCGAACTGGCGGGCGAAGGCCTCGAGCTCGCGCTGATCGACGCGCTGCAGTTCGGCGATGCCCATGCCGCCGAAGCGGTCGAACAGCGCCGTCATCGCGCGCTCCAGCTCGTCGGTGTCGGCGGCCGAGAGCAGCACGCCGAGGCGCTCGAGCGAGCGGACCAGGCCGCGGCTGTCGCGGCCGACCGCGGCGAGGACGAAGTCGCGCAGGCCGGCGCGCAGCGTGTCCGAGATCGAGCCCATCATCCCGAAGTCGACGTAGGTGAGGGCGAAGGGGCGCGTGGGGGTGGTTTCGACACGGCCGCGCGCGGCCTGCTCAACCACCGGGTGCGGGGTCACGAAGATGTTGCCGGGGTGCGGGTCGGCGTGGAAGAAGCCCGCGACGAAGATCTGCTGGAACGCCGAGCGCGCGAGGGCCATGGCGACCGCTGCCGGGTCGATGCCGGCGGCGGTGAGCGCTGCGACATCCGTGATCTTGATCGCGGTCACATCGCTCAGGGTCAGCACGCGAAGGGAGGTGCGCTCCCAGACGACGATCGGCGCCGTGACGCCGGCATCGCTCGCGAAGTCGGCGGCGAAGTGCTCGGCGTTGGCCGCCTCGTGCAGGTAGTCGATCTCTTCGTGGCTGGTCGCGGCGAACTCCTCGACCAGGGCCGGCGCGTCGACCCGGCGCGCGATGATCCGGATGCGAGCGACCCACTGGCTCACCCGGCGCAGCGCCGCGAGGTCGACCGCGATCACGCCGTCGATACCGGGCCGTTGCACCTTGACCACCACGTCGGCGAATCCCAGGTCGGCGGCCAGGGCCGGCGT
>Ga0070658_10004988_pt1 | contig 10810 bp, 10 predicted proteins | sample KBSC13metaG_FD_64664 | JGI IMG/M metagenome (GOLD analysis project Ga0070658, IMG submission 64664) | Corn rhizosphere microbial communities from Kellogg Biological Station, Michigan, USA - KBS C1-3 metaG | ecosystem: Host-associated > Plants > Roots > Rhizosphere > Soil ... | reverse complement strand
CTTGTAGACAAAGCCATCCTCTTCTACTCCGAAACCGAACTGGGCGCACAATCACTTCCCTTCGCCGAAGGAGTCTGTTCTCCCCACGAACTCGAGCAATCACTCCATCGCGTCGCCCGCACCACGTTTGGCCCAGACACCTGCATCGCCGGCTATCTCCACAATCCGTGGCCTGCTTCCTGATTCCTGTACCCTGTATCTATGTTTACCGGCCTTATCGAAACAACCGGAACCCTCATCGCCCTCACACCGACAGCCGGAGCGACCCGCATCACCATTGCCGCTCCGACCCTCACCGGCAAGCTCAACACCGGCGACAGCGTCTCGGTGAATGGCGTCTGCCTCACAGCGCTCTCCATCGAGCCGAACGCATTCCCGCCTCGCTTCTCCGCCGACCTAGCCGCCGAAACCATTGCTCGCACCACGCTCTCCCGTCTCAAATCCGGCTCTATAGTCAACCTCGAACTCCCCACGCCTGCCGGTTCTCCCCTCGGAGGTCATGTCGTCCAGGGTCACGTCGACGGAACCGCCACGCTCGTCGCAATCGATCCCATTACTCCTGATACCGAACTCACGGACTACCGTCTCCGCCTCACCGTTCCCGACCAGTTAACTTCCTACATCGTAGAGAAAGGCTCGATCACCATAGAAGGAATCAGCCTGACTGTCGCCTCCATTCACGGCAACGAAGTAGAAGTCGCCATTATTCCCCATACTTACCGCGCCACCAATCTCCACACCCTGGTCCCCGGCACTCCACTGAATATTGAAGTAGACGTACTGGCCAAATATGCTGAACGCCAACAACAGCCGAAGCACTTTGTTCTCACCGAAGAGTACCTCCTCGCCAACGGCTATTAGCCTTATCATCGGAAACAATAAAGAAGCGCAGCCGTTGGCTGCGCTTCTTTATTTGAGTTCAACTTGCTTCGACCTAGATCGAGCTCATGTTGTGCAGGAATTCCTGATTGTTCCGGGTCTTCGCAAGTTTGTCCGTCAGCAGTTCCATGGCTTCAACCGGCGAGAGCGGGTTCAGCACCTTGCGGAGAATCCACGTGCGCTGCAGGTCTTCCTTCGGAATCAGTAGCTCTTCCTTACGCGTACCTGATCGCTGGATATCGATGGCCGGGAAGACGCGCTTGTCTACCAGCTTGCGATCCAGAATGACTTCCATGTTGCCGGTACCCTTGAACTCTTCGAAAATGACTTCGTCCATGCGCGAACCGGTATCGACCAGGGCGGTGGCGATGATGGTTAGCGACCCACCTTCTTCGATATTGCGGGCCGCGCCAAAGAACCGCTTCGGCCTTTGCAGCGCGTTCGAGTCTACACCGCCTGAGAGCACCTTGCCCGACGGCGGAACAATGGTGTTGTAAGCGCGTGCAAGACGGGTGATGGAATCGAGCAGAATCACGACATCGCGCTTGTGCTCGACCAATCGCTTCGCCTTCTCGATCACCATCTCGGCAACCTGCACGTGGCGCGCCGCGGGTTCGTCAAAGGTGGACGAGATTACTTCGCCCTTCACCGACCGCTGCATGTCCGTTACTTCTTCCGGGCGCTCATCGATCAGCAGAACGATCAGTACGACCTCGGGATGGTTGGAGGTGATGCTGTTCGCAATCGACTGCAGCAGCATGGTCTTGCCGGTACGGGGGGGAGCCACAATCAGACCGCGCTGGCCCTTACCCATCGGCGTCAACAGGTCCATGACGCGGCCCGAGATGTGCTCGCGGACCGTCTCCATCTTGACTCGCTCCTGGGCATAGAGCGGCGTAAGGTTATCGAACAGGATCTTGTTGCGGGTCTCTTCAGGAGACTCGAAGTTAATCGCTTCGATCTTGACGAGGGCAAAGTACTTCTCGCCTTCGTGCGGCGGACGCACATTGCCGCTAATGGTGTCGCCGGTCTTCAGATCGAACTTGCGAATCTGCGACGGAGAAACATAGATGTCGTCGGGGCCCGGGAGATAGTTATAGTCAGGGGAGCGGAGGAAGCCGTAGCCGTCGGGCAGAATCTCGAGCACGCCTTCGGCGAAGATGTGCCCCTCTTTTTCGCTCTGCGCTTGCAGAATCTTGAAGATGAGGTCCTGCTTCCGCAGACCACTGGTTCCAGCGATATCGAGACCGCGCGCAAGCTTACCTAGCTCCGCAATATTGTGTTCTTTCAACTCAGAAATTGTCATGTTTTAACCTGGAATTTGATAAGGAGGGAATTGTTTGAAACTGAGGCGGGATCTGCTTGACGGGGGGTCGTGCCGAAGGCCAGAGGTATAAAGCTAAGTTGCGGATGGGTTGTGGGGCAGGCAATCGGTTGAGGGTTAGAAAACGGAGATAAAGAGGAAAGAAGCCGCGCTATGCCGCGCGGCGTTCTTGTAATTCTATCTTCTTGACGACGGTTTCGTCCGACTCATTCATCGGAATCGTGTCTTTGAAGCGATCCAGCACTTCATTTGTGGTGTCCTGCAACCGGGTATTGGGCTTGTGCAGCTTCCGAGTCGCCTTGGATGCCAGCTGGCACAGCTCGTAACGGTTATTCACATGCGTGAGTGCTCCAAAGATAAGGTCTGAGCGCATAATTTCTCCTCTTTCTTTCTAAAGGCGTAAGCGTCTAGGTAGCGCTCACCCGCCTGAAACTTTCAAATTCGTCAACAGAATGAAAACATCTGCTCTACCATTTCATTAGACGCAGAGAAAATGCTCCTGGACTCTTATTTCTGCTGTCGTTCACTCGATTCAGTTACAAAACCCACTACTACCCGGCACAGCCAAATTTGCCGGTCCAAGGCGACATCTCCAAACCACTTTTCTATGATCAGCGGCCAACAACCCTTGATAAACAGAAGAGCCGACCGAAACACTTAGGCGGGTAGGAATCCCGTCAGCCATCCTTGAATTCCGGAGGACTCCGGGAGCCGGAGTGACTTGATCTATAAGGAAAATAAATGGTCTGGAACGTCAGGTCAATACTTTTTTTGGGAATCTGTGGATAACAATATTCCAGAAACGGGATTTAAGAGAGACATTGCAGCCTCTCTATAAATACCTCTCTGTAACCATCATGCCCAATAACTTCTGTCCAGAGTGCGGTACTGGATAGCCTCCGCGATGTGCTTCACCGCGATGTCGGGTTCACCCCCAAGATCGGCGATCGTCCTCGCTACCTTCAATATCCGGTCATGGGCGCGCGCACTTAACCCCTGTTGTTGCATCGCCCGCTCCAACAAACGCTCCGCATCCGACGAAAGCTCGCAAAAGATCCGAATCTGCTGCGTGTTCATCTGGGAGTTGGCAAAGATCTGCCGGGAAACTCCTTTTGCCGTTCCCTTGGTCCGCTCTCCCGTCTGGCTGAAACGCGCATGTTGTCGTTCTCTGGCCGCGAGAACACGGTTGCGTATTTCCTCTGAACCCTCCGCTGCCGCACCACTCCTCAACTCCTTATATTGCACCGCCGGAACTTCAATATGGATATCGATCCGGTCGAGCAGCGGGCCTGAGACTTTCGAGACATACCGTTGGATCATCGGCGGAGTACACATACACTCCCGTGATTTGTCATTGAAATATCCGCAGGGGCAAGGATTCATCGCCGCCGCCAGCATAAACCGGGCCGGAAAGCTCAGACTCATCGCCGCTCGCGCAATCGTGACCATGCCATCCTCCAGAGGCTGGCGCAGAACCTCCAGGACGTTGCGGGGAAACTCCGGCAGTTCATCCAGGAAAAGCAGGCCGTTATGCGCCAGCGAGACCTCGCCGGGGCGCGGCATCATTCCTGTGAGGCAATCAAGTAGTCGTGACTGCGTTCGAGATAGCGGTGCTTTTACGCGCAAGTAAAGACGACTAGCACTCAAAAAGGTCTCATTTAAGTGGAAGAAGTGATGACTGAGCTACACTCGGGAAACAGGCTAAGAGGCCTATAAATGTCACCTCGCCACGGCTTACGCCTCAATCCCGGAGAGACAGTCTTCGTCAATGGCGAGCTGTGCGAGTTGGTTAGGGTTCTGAATCTTGAACAAGTTATTGTGAGGTCGAATCACGACAAGCTAAAGAAAATCGTCCCAATCGAGGCACTTCGCCAACGGGTAACCAGCGAAATCATTGGCCGTAGGCAACAAGACCTTGAGGGCATCCCTGAAAAACAATGGGAAATTGCCGAAAGCCGTTTCGATGCAATAGAGCCGTTGCTCAACCACGCTAACAGGATCAGAGAAATGGTCAAAGAACGGGCAAGAACTCTGGGTATGAGCCATGGCCCTTTGTATCACTGGATACGACGCTTCGAGTCGAGCGGACTGCTCAGTTCTCTCTTACCGCACGAACGATCAGGAGGCCGAGGGAAATCACGGATGTCGTCAGACCGTGAGGAGCTGCTCAGTAAGACTATCGAATCCCATTTCTTAATGGAGCAGAGGCTAACTCCTCAAGCGGTTTTTCGAGAGCTTAAGATCCGCGCGATCGAAGCAGGGATAAAGTGTCCCTCAATCCAGAGCGTACGGAGTCGGATCAATGCCATTGATCCGGAACTCGTGGCTCGCCGTCGATACGGAGTTAAAGGTCAGCGGAAGTTCAAGCCGACCATAGGAAGTTTCCCCAACGTTGAGCATCCATACGCAGTCGTTCAGGTAGATCATACGGAGCTCGACATCGAGCTTGTAGATGAAATTCGCCGCGAGGACATTGGTCGCCCATGGATTACCTTGGCCATTGACGTATACAGCCGGATGGTCGCCGGCTTTTACATTTCACTAGATCCGCCCGGCGATATTTCTACAGGTCTCTGCTTAGTCCATGCGATTCTTCCCAAGCGGGATTGGCTCGATAAGCGGAGCATTGACGGACAGTGGCCCTGCCAGGGACTCATGCTCGCTATCCACACTGACAATGCGAAAGAATTCAGAGGTAAGACACTTGCGCGTGCAGCTGCGGAATACGGGATCAAGCTGATCCGCCGACCAGTGCGGATGCCCCATTTTGGAGGACACATTGAACGCCTGATCGGAACAACTCTTCGAATGGTCCATACGCTGCCTGGAGCAACGTTTTCCAATGTAGCAGAGAAAGGCGAATACGATTCCGCCGCCAAGGCCACGTTTACAATCGCGGAACTTGAACGGATACTTGCACACTGGTTCACAGGCGTCTACCACCAAACGGTCCACAGAGGACTGCTCACGACCCCGCTTGAAAAGTATCGATCGGGAATGCTGGGTTATAAAGCGCTTACAGGGGAGAGCGCATTGCGCATCCCCGATGATCCGGATCGCCTAAAAATCGACTTTCTTCCATCAATCGAAAGATGCATCCTGCCGTCTGGTGTAGTAATTGATGACGTTTTCTATTGGAGTGATGTTCTTCGCCCTTGGATTAATGCCATGCAACCTAACTCGAAGAGCCAAAAGCGTCGCTTCCTGTTCAAACGCGATCCCAGAGACATCTCCGTCATTCAGTTCTTAGATCCTTACACCAACTCCTTTCATGATGTTCCTTATCGAAATATCACGCTCCCACCCATTAGCGTATGGGAGTTGCGTGCAGCACGAAAGAAGCTGAAAGAGCAAGGTCGAAAGGCGGCGGATGAACATTCCCTCTTTGAGGCCCACAAGGCTATCAATGCTGAGAGGCGGCTCGCGGCTGGAAAAACCCGAGGAGCTCGTCGGGAAGAAGCTCGTCAGGCGGGGCGTGCGAAGGCAACAGAAGCCACCGTCCTACCGGCGGAGATCAAATCTGAAGCGAATGCCGCGGACGATGATCTCAGCAGACTTTACACGGAGCCGATTCAGGCATTTAAGGTTCGTGAGCGATGACTACGCATTTATGTTCAGCAGCACGAAAGGCTCTCGAACTCAGTGACGATCTGCGTTTGACCTATCTTCGGGAGGAATCATGGATTTGGTACCGACGAGCCGAAGAGATCCTTACGTCGCTCGAGGAGCTTTTTCAACGCCCTCCATCCCACCGCATGCCCAACATGCTCATCGTAGGTAGAACCAACAATGGCAAGACGGCGATTGCGCAGCAGTTTCTTTCCCTTCACCCGCCTGTTTATGAACCTTCCGCAGAAGCAGATGTAGTGCCCATACTTTACCTGCAAGCACCCCCTGTTCCTGATGAGCGACGATTGAATGCAGCGATGCTGGATCAACTTCATATACCGCATAAAACGAACGAGCGTGCCGACCGCATGATGTTTCAATTATTAGCTGTCATGCCTCGGCTGGGGGTCAAAATGCTAGTGATTGATGAGATCCACCATGTTCTCGCTGGGAACCGCGAGAGACAACGAGCTTTTTTGAATGTACTCAAATACATTGGAAATGAACTTAAGCTGCCGATCGTCGCTTTAGGCACAAGCGACGCACTAAATGCGCTTCAGTCTGATCCGCAGTTAGCTAATCGTTTCGTCCCAACAGTTCTCCCCGAGTGGAAATTTGATCGGGACTACCTCAGTCTGCTCGCCAGTTTCGAGCAGCTTTTGCCTCTGCGTGCGCCGTCTACACTTACCGAGGTTAAACTTGCAACACGGCTGCTGACAATGTCTGAGGGAACGATCGGCGAGCTCTCGAGACTCCTAGAACGGGCGGCTATTCAGGCTATTGTTGAAAGGAACGAGCAAATTACGATTCCCCTGCTGGAGAAACTTTCATGGATCCAGCCGTCTGAGCGAAGGAACTGTGCAGCGAGACATCTCTAAACTCTCACCGCAACTGCGACGTAAACAATCTCTAGAACTCTTCGCGTGTCGACCAAAGCCTCTATCAGACGAAATGCTTTCATCATGGCTTCTGCGGATTGCACTTCAGAACGGCATGAAACCGCAAAGTTTCTGCAACATGTTGTGGCCTAGGCAATCCTTTTGGAATCGGTCGATCGATCGCTATGTAAGCCTGGAAATGATGACGGCGTTGTCGGTCGCCACCGCAACTCCGCTAGCGAACGTTCGTCAGCTCTCGCTGGCATCGTATGAAGGTGTTCTCTTCCCTGCAATCGTTCGGAACGGGAATACGCCGTGGGTACTACCCCTTGGCATCTTTCACCGCAAATTCCTTCGATCCGGTCTCGTATTCTGCCCTAGCTGCTTAGCTACTGGCGAGCCGTATTTTCGTCGTCGATGGCGCTTCTCATTTGCCACTGTATGTCTCACTCATGCCGTGGCTCTTCAGGACAGCTGTCCTGAGTGTCTCGCCCCCATCCAGCCGCACCGGGTGGAGATGGGAAACCGAAACCCTTATACGGTATGCCCCGTTTATCTGTGTAGCACCTGTCGTTATGACCTTCGATCGATGCCAGACAGTGATCAGGCAAAATCGAGCGAGCTCAAATGTGAAAGGGCTTCAGCCGACCTTCTTAAGCTAGCAGTCCCCCAACTTCGAATAGCTTCGGAGCATTTTGCTCTCCTTAGGCATCTCCTAAGTATGCTTGCCAGTCGGCGTGCTCGCCTTCGCCCCTTCCGCGAAGCTGTTTCGCTTGTTACACAACAGCCGATCGTTATCGGTTGGAGCCACCAAGAAAATATCTCGCTCTCTTTCGACGCAATGCCTTTAGCCAAAAGAAGAGTCTTTCTCGGCGCCGCTTACTGGCTGCTGGAGGATTGGCCGTACCGATTTCTCAATCTAGCACGCAGTTCAAATTTGCGGATATCCGATCTAACACGCGATTTTCCCAACATGCCGCAGACATACGCCGCCATGGCAGCGTGGTTGTAGTCATTCAGCCTCAAAGGCTCAGCTGCACAAAGATCGCCTTCATTTAGCAGATCCGCCGAGTCTCTCCAATTCGAGCTCGATGAGCACCGATTCGATCGTTTCCTCGCGACTCTGTTCGACCCCGGTTCCAACCCGAGCGCAGAAGCCCCGCCAGTCACTGAGCATAGCAAGAGAAAGCTCATGGAGAAGTTGCGCGCCGCTTGCCGGGTCTCGATCACTGAAACATACCGTGACAGTACCAGGAGAGAGTGTGATGGCCGGGGACAGATCCCGCACTCCCCTCGTGAACGAGACCGGATCTACCGTCCAGACCGGCCTGTTGTCGAGGCCGCGCTGTTTTAGCTCTTCACGGAGTTGCTGCTTTTCCATTTCCGCTCGGCTCAGGGCGTTTCGAACGATCTCGGATCTCGACGACTCCCGCCCAATCTCGTCTGCGACTCGAGAGAGCCATTCTTCGAGTTCAATCCTGTCGACTTCCCATTCGCCGCCCGGGGTGCGCTTCGGATTTAGCTTTTCCATCAATCGGAGCGCGGCACGCCTGCGCACGCCGAAGACGAGCTCTATTTCCGATCGCCCCAGTTTCATGTCGTCCATCGAGGTAAGGGTCTGCAGGATCTCATGTGCCCTGTGCGCCCAACTATATTTGATCTGCATCGAAGTGCCTTTCAATGCGTTATTTGGGGGGGTACGGTGTCGTCTTTGTTTATCCTAGTCGCGACACAGACGCGACACAACAGCGCGTTTCTAACCTCTGAGAATATGACATTCTCAGATGTCAGAAGCAGGACTTCCCTTTTCCCACCGCTTCTATGTAGGACCAATAGAAGATCATCTCCGAGGCTTTTCGCAAGAGTCCCAGTCCGAGATGCTCCGTTATAGTGGCAGAATAAGCCAACTCATTGAATCCCCTATGTGGCAAGTTCCGAAAGTCTTTCATGCAGCCGGACCATCGCAAGCGTATCCATCCTGCAATAATTTAGGAGTTCCTTACGGGTCGTCAGCACGGCATCTCCGGAAATTTCGCCCCGAGCCATCCGAGCGAACCTAGTAATGGCTGTATCGCCATCCGCTATAGAGAGACCTTTGTAGGAAAGATCGGGCACCAACGCCGGAAGCACTTTCTTAATTGAAAAGCTGCCTTTGAACTCGGGATGGTATATGTAATCGCGAATGATCGGCAGAAGATCCAGAAGACGATCCAGAATTGCTTGAAGCTTCGGAATCAGATCAGGAAAGGCATCTCGCAACGCCCTGATTCGGGTTCCTTCAAAATGGCTATACACGATGATCGCGCCTGAATCACCCAGCGCCTCGATCAGTTCCAATGCAAGCTCCCGTTCGCAATCCCTGGTCGCTTCCGCCAAATATTCCTGATGTCCCAACTCTGAACCAAACCCATCACGATGATGAATGCTGAACTGTGTCAGCATCTGGCGATGGCAACCGTGTCCATCACAGAGCGGAAGTACCAGCGCCACAGTTTCGAAGTCCAAGTAGTGACATGGCCAGGAGACCGCCGCTAAAGCTGACCTGAGCCCCAACTTGACCACGGCAGCCCCCGAGACCGCGGCCGCTTTCGCACTCTCTTGGCATTCGTTGAGCGCCAAATCACTTGGTATCTTCGAAAGATCAACTATGCCGAGGCTCGACAGTCTTTTAAGCTTCGTGTGATGGAGCCCAGGCAATTCCAAAACGGTATGCGTTAGCCCAACTCCGAGGCAATCGCTCTCAAAAAAATCACAATCCCGGCACGCCGATAAAAGAACAGCCGCTGGCTGGCTGTCGCCAAAGAGAGCTTGGACTACACCATCAGCGTTACGATTGAAGTCGACGGCGCGAACGTTCACGTCATTTGTTTTGTCCACTTCGTCAAAGAGAGTCTGGGCCTCACCGCCAAATCGGTATTGTCGAGATAGAAGAAGTAGGGACGCCTTCTCAACCTGGAGACCCGCTCTGCGAAGCACCATGACGGTATAGGCGAGATCGTCGACCAAGCCATTCATCGAGCTCGTGTCTGAAAAGCTAGATTTGACCTCAAGGACGTGCCAACCGGCACCATGCCGCACCAATATGTCGGCCCTCGCGATGAGCGACCCTGCTCGGAATTCTGCTTCAAACAGTGTGTCTAAGGTTACATCCGCAATGCGAGCCTGTGTGACGTCGGCAGATGTCATGCCTTCCGCAGCCGATATCATCGTCCCTCGGGGATAGATGTCACGTGCCACCTTACCCACTTCTTGGCCCTGCTCCATTCGAAACCGCTCGGATTCACTGGGCATTTCGGGCTCGGCGCGGAGTGTGAACCACGCCTTAGAGAGGCACTGTTGCGCAATAAGCCAATTGGATTTCGTAATGAATGCCTTCATGTTAACCTTTCAAATGAAATATAGAGTCCGATGGTCATGTGAAACTGGTTTGGGCGCGGTCTATCCTCGGTGGTCACATTAGTGCCAGCATAGTGATGCCAATATGATCTCGAAACAAGGGATTTCTGGAACCAGCTTTGTTACGCCACGTAGCGACCGTTCGGCTTCGGCTTAAGGACGCTATTTAGGAATTTGCCGGCTGATACCCCTGGTACCGTAAATTCATCCCATACCTGCTGCGGGCAAGCGGAGTACCACCACTCTTTGCCGTCGGTGAAACGGATGTAGATGGTTTCCGCTTCCGGGTTGTAGCCAATGGCGGTCATGGCTGATGAAACAACAGGAATCCACTCAAACATTTTCGCCCTCGTATATGCCGCGCCATTGTTCTAACGATGCCTTGAGATCCGGGGCGGCGGGTTCGGCTCTCCAAGGTTCCAGGGACGGATCTTCAGCGTGAGGCTCTGGATTTGGCCGCGTCAACAGCGCACGTGCCGGAAGCACGACCGCTTCTCCGGTCACAATTGCTTCTCCGGTGCGCAGGGACGGAAGGACGGCGGCTAGCCCTGCGACTGTGTCAGGCAAAGCCGCACGAATTGCCCCTTGATCTGCAGTGTTCGAGAGGCGCAGAGAAATGAGCGTTCCGCATTGAGCGAGAGCTGTCTCTGGTAGCTCTGTTGGACGCTGTGTCACAAGCATCAGGCCAATGCCGTATTTTCTTCCTTCACGAGCGATCTTGTTA
>Ga0070658_10004987_pt1 | contig 10814 bp, 6 predicted proteins | sample KBSC13metaG_FD_64664 | JGI IMG/M metagenome (GOLD analysis project Ga0070658, IMG submission 64664) | Corn rhizosphere microbial communities from Kellogg Biological Station, Michigan, USA - KBS C1-3 metaG | ecosystem: Host-associated > Plants > Roots > Rhizosphere > Soil ... | reverse complement strand
CATCAAGGGCGCCTTCATGGTGGTGAAGGCGGTGAAGCCTGGCTTCATCAACGAGGCGGTCGATCACATGCTGGACGACTTCGTGCGCCGGCTGGAGCCGTTTCACACCGAGGCCCAGCAGAAGAACGAGCCCATCGGACCCTTCCTGAACGCGCGCGCCCCCGCCGTCGCCGACGCCCTGCTGGCCATCAGCGACGAGCGCGCCGCCCGCGCCAAGAACCAGACGGTGAAGAAGGCCTACGAGAAGCTGCGCCCCTCGGGCAAGAAGCACGTCGAGACGGCGGTGCCTCGCCTGGGCCGTCTGATCGCGAAGTACACGTCGGGCGCGCCGCCCGTCGCCGCGGTCTGACCGCGAGGACCGGCAGAGAAGTCGCGAATATCGAGGGGCGGCCTTGACGCGCGCCCTTCGATGTTGCATCTTCCCGGCTCCCAAAAGTGATGCGGGGTGGAGCAGCCTGGTAGCTCGTCGGGCTCATAACCCGAAGGCCGCAAGTTCAAATCTTGCCCCCGCTACCAACGAAACGCGGGGTTCGGCGATGCCGGACCCCGCGTTTTCTTTTTGCCGCCTGCGGCAGCGAGCCCCGAGGACCTCACCAGCTACCCGGTAGCGCCCTGACCACGCGCAGGGGCGCTTCTGTTATCGTCGTGGCACAGGGATGATCTCGTCGGTGACAGGCAGGGTCTCCTGGTCGGGCCTCACTGCTGACGGTGGCCATGACCGCGCGACGATCGCGGTGCTGGTGGACTGGCTGAAGGATGGCTATCAGAGCCAGGTCTTCGCCGGGATGGTCGATGCGGCACGCAACCTGGACGTCAACCTGGTGTGCCTGGCGGGCGGGGTGCTGCGCTCGCCGCTGCGCTCCGGCTGGCAGCGGAACCTGATCTACAACTTCGCCACGTCCAGCAATGTCCACGGCATCCTGCTGATGTCGGGCACGCTGGGGAATCACGTGGGTTCGACCGAGCTGGGACGCTTCTGTGAGCGCTTCGCTCCCCGCCCCATCATCAGCGTCGCGGTGCCGCTGCCGGGGATTCCCACGGTGGTGGTCGACGACGCCGAAGGCATGCGCGGCGCCATGCGCCACCTGACGCGGGTCCATGGCTGCCGGCGCATCGCCTTCATCCGCGGACCGGCGGTGAACGAGGAGGCCGAGCGCCGCTACCACGCCTACCGCGAGGTCCTTCACGAGAGCGAGATCGCCTTCGACGAGCGGCTGGTCATGCCGGGGGACTTCCAGGCCGAATCAGGCACCGAAGCCGTTCGTGTCATGCTGGACCAACGACAGGTCTCGTTCGACGCGCTGGTTGCCGCCAATGACCACATGGTGCTGGGCGCGCTGCGCGAGCTCACCCGCCGCGGCATCCAGGTTCCGCAGCAGGTGGCGCTGGTGGGATTCGACGACATCGACGAGGCGCGGTTCGCCATGCCGCCCCTGACCACGGTGCGCCAGCCGCTTTACCGGCAGGGGCTGTGCGCGGTCGAGTTGATGGTGGGGACACGGCGCAGCAGCGACGAGGCCACCTTCAAGATGAAGACTGACCTCATCGTGCGCGAGTCGTGCGGCTGCGCGGGCAGGTCGGCGACCGAAGTCGCAACCGCGACGTCGCCTGCGCCGGGTAGCGGCGGGATGTCCCAGGATGCCTGGCAGCAGGCCGTGGCGGGCCGGAGCGCCGAGCTGGCCGAGGCGCTGCGCGGCCGTCTGGGAGAAAACGACACCGCCTTGTCGCCCGGATGGGAGAACGAGCTGATCGGGAGCTGGACCAGCGACGTGCTGTCCGAGCGGAGCACCCGCTTCGTGCCCTTCCTCCAGCAACGTATCGGTCCCACGCTGGCTGCCGGCCTGGAGACCAGCTTCTGGCAGAACGTGATCACCACGATGCGCGAGGCGCTGATCCCGCTTCTGATCGGCGACGAGCGCCGCCGGCAGAGCGCCGAGAGACTGTGGCACGAGGCCCGCGAGCAGATCGCCGCCGGCGCGGAGCGTGCGCAGGCACGGGAACGACAGGCCACCGGTCGCGTGGCGCGCCTGCTGACCGAGACCAGCGAGGCGCTGTCCAGCGCGGTCGATCTGCAATCGCTGGTCAAGGTGCTGGCGCAGCTGTTGCCGCACTTCGGAATTCCACGCGCCAAGCTGTGCCTGTTCGAGGGGGACGAACAGCCACCCAGGCGGGCCAGGACCATCCTGAACTTCGACGGGGAAGGGCAGACGACCGAAGAGAACGGGACCTTCGCCTTGTGGGAGCTGCCGCCAGCGGCGACCGCGGGGCAGGAACGCCGCCGGTCCATCGTGATCGAGCCGTTGTTCCTGTCGTCGCATCAGTTCGGATTCCTGCAGCTCGAGGTCGGTCCGCGGGGCGGCATCATCTACGAGTCGCTTCGCGAGCAGGTGAGCGCTGCCGTGAACGCCGTCCGGCTGCTGGAGCAGATGGTTCGAGAGACGGAGACCCGGGTGCAGGGGCAGAAGCTGGAAGCGATCGGCACGCTGGCGGCCGGCATCGCCCACGAGCTGAACACGCCGATCCAGTTCGTGGGCGACAGCGTCGCCTTCCTGAAGGAGGCTGTCGCCGCCTACCAGCGGACCATCGACGCCGCCCGGGAGCTGCTGCTGCGAGGCCGCGCCGGCGAAGCGGGCAGCGCCCTGCAGGACGAGCTGCGAGCGATCGAGGAGGCGGAGGATCTGGCTTTTCTCGCCGTGGAGGCCCCCAAGGCCTGCGAGCGGAGCGAGGAGGGGGTGCGACGGATGGCGGGGATCGTCTCGGCGATGAAGGAGTTCGCGCGCGCCGACGCGCGGGCGCAGGCCCCCGCCGACGTGAATCGGGCCATCCTGAACACCCTGGAAGTCAGCCGCAGCGAGTACAAGGACTGGGCAGACATCGCGTTGAAGCTGGAGGAGTTGCCTCAGGTCCGCTGCTACGTCGGCGAGCTGAATCAGGTCTTCCTGAACCTGATCGTCAACGCCGCGCACGCCATCGAGGACGTGGTGAGACGCACGGGGCAGCGCGGGGTGATAACCGTCTCGTCGAGACAGCTCGGTGACGACGTCCTGATCGAGATCGGTGACACCGGTGGCGGCATACCGGCGCCGATCCAGGACAAGGTCTTCGAACCATTCTTCACGACGAAGCCGATCGGCCGCGGCAGCGGACAGGGACTGGCCATCTCGCGCGCCGCCATCGTCGGCAAGCACGGGGGAACGCTGTCGTTTCAAAGCGAGCCGGGGGCGGGCACGGTGTTTCGGATCCGCTTGCCCATCGCCGGAAAGCCTGGCATCGCGGCCGCCGCCGACGCGAACCGTTGAACGGCGACAGAGTGGCCGGCGTGGCGGCCGGGCGACGCGCCGCTGACCGTGTCGCGCTGGCCTATGCAGCCAGCGGAATCGGGAGTAAGGTTTGCCGATTCGCGGGGTAGCAGCCCCCGCGACCGACGAAACGCGGGGTTCGGCGATGCCGGACTCCGCGTTTTTTTTCCTCATGCGAATGGGGATGGAATGAGGGAATGGGGAGCGGCACGAGGCCATGAGGGCATCGGGGTCACGCCTCGTGGGACCTTCAGCGGCGGGAAGAGCAAAGGAAGAAGATCATGCAAACAGGCACCGTGAAGTTTTTCAACGCGACCAAGGGCTTCGGTTTCATCGTGCCGGACGACGGTGGCAAGGACATCTTCGTCCACGCCAATGACACCGGCGGGATCACCCTGGTCGAGGGCCTGAAGGTCGAGTTCGACGTGGTCCAGGGCAAGAAGGGCCCGCAGGCCAGCGGCGTCAAGGTCGTCTGAGCCGCAGATAAACCTCCTGCCGGGGGCAGGGATTCAAGCAGGGGCAGCGGTCAGCCCCTCGGGACGCGGAAGGTAAGTCGTCCCGAGGCGAGACCGCGCGCCCCGCCCTCGGCGGCCTCAGCGTAGAACGCTTCGCCAGGCCCGCTCCACGGCCCTGCGGGCATCGTGCGTGATGATGTCGCCATGCGACAGGATCACGCGCTGGAAGTCCCAGGCCAGGATGCGCTGCAGTCCTTCGCGGACCTGCGCGCGGTCACCCCAGGCAAACCGGTACTCGGGCGCGGCGCTGGGCCGGTTCCACATGCCGAGCGCGCGAAAGGCGATCCGCAGGAGCAGATTCGTTCCCGGCGTGGCCGGCGTGAAGTTCTCCACCAGGTCGACGAGGATCAGCGTCCGGCTGGCCCGGTGAAAGAACGCGACCTCGCGCATGAGACGCGTTCCCTGCAGCGCGACCTGTGACAGCTCGCTGGCCCACAGCGGTGGGCTCTCGTCCCCGAGGACGAAGTCGAAGCCGAGGCCCTGCGCGCGCTTTTCGACGCCCGGACAGACGAAGGTCAGCGCCTGGGGGAAGGCGCGCTGGCAGGAGCGCACGTGCAGCCAGTGGAGGTTGCCCGGGGCGATGATCGCGACGACCGGGCCGAGCTCGCCGATCGCTGCCGCCAGCGCCCCATCGAACGGGCACGGGGAGTGGATGAGGACCTTGCCGTCGCCGAGCCTGAGCACGGTCATGCGCGCGGTGAACCTGGCGCCGCCCAGTCGAACGGGATAGGGCCGAACCCACAGCGCATCGGCGACGACGGCGTCGAGCATGGCGGTCATCCCGGTGACGTCACTGGATCCGGAACGGGATCTCGATCAGGGCCACATGGCGCTTCCAGTCGCCAGCGGTCAGGTCGGCCTGGAACGTCAGGTCATGATGGCCGCGCGCCTCGCGCTCGAAGTAAAGGAAACCCGAGATGGCTCCGCCGTCCGCCAGCATCCCTTCGGGCAAACCCTTGGTGAGCACATCCAGCGACGGTGGGCCGGCACCCCATTTGCCGTAGTCGAGCCGGTACAGGCTCTCGTCGCGCGCCAGGGCGCTCCGCCACGCCGGCAGGCGCGTGTAGGCGGGGGCAAATCTCGGCGCGATGAAGAAGCCGGCCGGCTGATAAGCGGGCTGCAACGGGGCGGGCGCGCCGGGCCGAGCGGACAGGGGCAAGAGGGGCAGGGGGTGGAACTGGCGCCCGTCGGCGGCGACGAGCGCGAACCGGTCGTAGAGCAGCTCGATCGGCCCCCCGCTGTGGTTCTCGATGCGCACCGCCAGCGGCGTCACCATGGCCCCCAGGTTGGCGGGCGCTCCGTCCCACGCGTCGCCGCGCGCATAGAGCCGCACACCGCCCGCGCTCATCATGGCCACGTTCGGGGCGGGTGCGGCCGGAATGGCCTGCGGTGAGCCCTGGGCCGCGCCCGAAATACCCGGAGCGTGACCGCACGCGGGCACGACCAGCAGCGACACCAACAGGCCCGGCGCAAAGCGGCCCCATCGCCGCCAAGAGGGCGCACAGGCCCGCGAAGCGTGAACCTTGGCGGCCTCCTTGCCTGGCGCACCCCGCTCGATCTCCCGTTGCACGATCTCGCGTGGTGCACATGCCAGGCCAAACGAGTCGCCCATTCTGCCGGGGCCTGGACCGGGGATTTCGCCAAGAAGTTGCCGCTCGCTCTGCCGCTGGTGGAAAAGTGAACGGGCACGGAGCGAGGACCGGTTCAAACGCCGTCCCATCATCTTCTCAGGGTCGCGGTTACCTTCGCGTAGCGTGCCTCGATGTCGAGTCGATCATGTTGGTCGAGCGCGCGCCCGCGCGCGCCGCATCGGTGCGATACGGTGACGGGACCTGCCGGCGCGCCAGGCGGCTCGGGGCGGTGCCTATCCGGTCGACGCACACGATCGCCCTGAAGGGATCGTTGATTCCGGGAGACAGCGCGCGCACGGCTATCTCACCAGTTCTTGCAACGCGAACTCATCCCGGCCGCCGCTGGACATTTGTCCGAAACGACGGGCGCGCCGGCGAATACGCCGGTCACGCGTCGATGGCGTCAGGTGGGACGGGGCGCCCTGGCGCACGGCGCCCCTGCGGGCCGATCACCAGCCACAGGATGCCCGGCAGCACGGTCAGCGTGATCAGGGTGCCGATCAGGATGCCGACGATGACGACCGTCGCCAGCGGCCGCTGCACCTCGGCGCCCGCGGTGGTGGCGCGCGCCATGGGCAGGAAGCCGAACGACGCCACGGCCGCCGTGGTCAGGACCGCCCGGAACGCCGTGCTCAAGGCGCGCGTGATGGCGGTCAGCGGCGGGTGGCCGTCGGCCAGCTGGCGCCGCAGCTCGGAGGCGATCACCACCCCGTTCAGCACCGCGATGCCCCCCAGCGCGATGAACCCCACCGCGGCCGACAGGCTGAACGGGTAGCCCCGCGCCAGCAGGCCCAGCATGCCGCCGGTGAGGGCGAACGGGATGGTGACGAATACGGCGATGGCCAGCCGCAGATCCTGGAACATCAGCAGCAGCATGGCGAAGATCAGCAGGACTGCCGCGGGGACGACCAGCTTCAGGCGCTCCTTGGCGCGTTCGAAGTTCTCGAACTGGCCGCCCCAGCCGATGCGGTACCCGGTGGGCAGCGGAATCGCGCGCGCGATCACGGCGCGGGCCTCGGCCACCCATGACACCAGATCGCGGCCGCGCAGGTTGACGTCCACCCGCACGGTGCGGCTGCGATCCTGACGGCGAATGGCGACGATGCCGTCACCCTCCTTCAGGGACACCACCTCGCGCAGGGGGATGTTTCGCTGGTTGCCGCCCTCGACGAACAGGCCGCCCAGCGCGGCCGCGGTCGGCTCGCGCAGCGGGGTCACCACGCGCAGGTCGAAGCGACGTTCCCCTTCGTAGATGCTGCCGACGTTGATGCCCTCCCGGGCGGCCGCGATGACGGCCAGCGCATCGGACGACCGCGCCCCGTAGCGCGCCATGGCCGCGCGATCGACGTGCGCGCTGATGGCGGGCTGACCGATGATCCGTTCCACCCGGACGTCGCCGGTGCCCGGCACTTTCGCGATCTCCTTGCCGATCAGCCCGGCCATTCGGGCCAGCTCGTCCAGGGCCGGGCCCGAGATGTTGATCTGCACGTCCGCGCGCGAGCCGCTGATGAGCTCGTTCATCTTGTCCTCGATGGGCTGCGAGACCGACACGAACGTGCCCGGGACCTGGGACTCGACCCGATCCTTGATCCGCACCGACAGATCGTCGAAGTCGTGCGCGGTCGTCCAGTCCTCGACCGGGCGAAGCCCGACCAGGATGTCGGTGTTGTCGTTCCCCACGGGATCCGTGGCCACCTCGGCCCGTCCCGTCGTCGCCAGCGCCCCGGTGACCTCGGGGAAGCCCAGCAGCACCTTCTCCGCCGCCAGATCGAGGCGCTGCGCCTCGACGAGGGAGATCCCCGGGGCCCGCCGGATCGTGACGACCGCGTCCCCCTCGAAGATGCGCGGGACGAAGTCGGCGCCGGCGTTTCCGAAGCGCCAGGTGGTGACCCCCAGCAACAGCGCGGCCACCCCCAGCAGCGGCCAGCGGGCCCGCACGATGGACGGCAGGGCGCGCTGGTAGGGGGCGCGCAGCCGGTTCACCCACGCCGGGCCGTGACCGCGCGGGACAGGCACCAGCGTGCGCATCACGGCGGGGAAGAACGCGATGGCGTAGACCAGCGCCCCCAGCAGGGCCGAGGCCATGGTCAACGCCATGGGGCGAAACATCTTCCCCTCCACGCCCTGCAGCGCCAGCAAGGGCAGGTAGACGAGCATGATGATGGCGACGGCGAAGCCGACCGGGCGCGCCACGCGCCGCGTGATCCCCGCGTACGCCGGACCCTTCGCGCGCTCGGTGAGGACCTTGCCGGCGACGCCGGCGATGACCGCCTCCAGCAGGACGATTGGACCGTCCACCAGGAAGCCGAAGTCGATGGCGCCCAGGGACATCAAATCGCCGGTGACGTGGAAGACATGCATCCCCAGCAAGGCGACCGACATGGACGCCGGGATCCCCAGCACCACGGCCAGGGCGCCGCGGACGCTGCCCAGGAACAGCGCCAGGACCAGGGTCACGATCAGCACGCCCTCGATCAGGTTGTGGGTGACGGTGCCCAGGGTGCGGCCCACGAACTGCGCGCGGTCGTAGACGACGTCGATGTGCACCCCGGCCGGCAGATCGGCGCGGATCTGGTTGACCCGCTGGCTGACGGCCCGCACCACGTCGCGGCTGTTCGCCCCCAGCAGCATCAGCACCGTCCCCGTCACCGCCTCGCCCTCCCCGTTGTACGTGGTGGTGCCGTATCGCAGCGCCGGCCCCACGCGCACGTCGGCGACGTTCTTCACCAGCACAGGCGTGCCGTCGGCGGCGACGCGGATGACGACCTGGCCGATCTCCGTCCGGTCCTTCAGCAGGCCCTCGCCGCGCAGCGTGTAGGACTCGCCGTGCCGCTCGAGCTGACCGCCGCCCACGTTCACGTTGGCGGCGCGCAAAGCCGAGGTGACCTCGGACAGCGGGAGGTGAAAGGCCTTCAGGCGGTCGGGGTCAATCACGACCTGGAACTGCTTCAGGTATCCCCCCTGGGTGTTCACCTCGATCACGCCCGGCACACCGCGCAGGCGGGGGACGATCTCCCAGTCCAGCAGCGTGCGCAGCTGCATCGGCGAGTGGTGGTTCGAGCGCATCACGAACTGGTAGATCTCGCCCAGCCCGGTGCTGACCGGCGCGAGCTGGGGCGCCTCGGCACCGGGGGGCAGCACGTCGTCGAGCGTGCGCAGCCGCTCGAGGATCAGCTGGCGGGCGAACCAGACGTCGGTGTCGTCGTTGAAGACCACGGTGACGGCCGACAGGCCGGCGCGCGCGACGCTCCGGATCTCGGTCTGCCCCGGTACGCCGTTCAGGGTGTTCTCGATGGGTCGGCTGACGGTGCGCTCGATCTCCAGGGGCGACAGGCCGGGCGCCTTGGTCAAGACGGAGACCTGCACGTTCGAGACGTCGGGCAGGGCGTCGATGGGGAGGGTCAGCGCGGCCCAGGTGCCGACCCCCAGCAACAGCACCAGCAGCGCCAGGGCGGCGCCGCGCGCGGTGATAGACAGCTCGGTGAGGCGTCCCAGCATCTCGACGACCTACCGGAAGAGCTCGCTCTTCAGCGCGAAGACACCGGCCTTCACGACGGAGGTCCCCGCCGGCGGGCCGGACAGCAGCTCCTCGCGCGCGCCGTCGCTCAGGCCGACGCTGACCTTCGTCGGGACGATCCGGTTGGGGGAGGTGGCCACGAACAGCGTGGGGGTGTTGTCGACGTAGGTGATCGACTCGTCGGGGACGGTCAGCGCCTGGTGGCCCCGCCCCGACAGGCGGATCACCGCCGAGACGGCCTGGCCGGGCCGCAGGCGCCGCTCGCGGTTGTCGACCAGGACACGCACCTCGGTGGTGCGGCTGGCGGCGTCGATCAGCTCGCCGACGTGCGCCACCTTGCCCTTGATCGGACCCTTCGTGTCGGCCACCGGTGTGACCTCGACGGGATCGCCGATACGCACCACGCCCACGTTGCGCTCGAAGATGTCCAGCTCGACCCACACCGAGTCCAGGTTCGCGACCCGAAAGGCCAGCTTGTCGGGCGCGACGCTCTGGCCGACGGAGATGGCGGCCTCGACGACGTGGCCGGTGATGGGCGAGCGCAGCACGCGCAGGCCCAGCGGCCCGCCGGCCTGGCCGCCCAGGGCGATCAGCGCCTGCTCCGCCGCGGCCAGCGCGGCGTCCCGGGCCGCCAGGGTGGCGGCCGCCTCCTCGGACTCCCGGGCGGTCGTCAGCTGATCGCGGAACAGCTTCGCCTCGCGGGTGGCGTTCGCCTGCGCCGCCTTCTGGGCGGCCCGGGCTGTGGTCAGGTTGGCCTGCGCCTGCCCCAGGTCGGCGCTCTCGATCTCCGCCAGCGCCTCGCCGGCCTGCACGTCGTCCCCTTCCAGCTTGAGGACGCGCTTCACGAAACCGGTGGTCCGGGTGCCCACCGCGGTCAAGCGGCGCGGGTCGAACTCGACGGTGCCCATCACCTTCACGATGGGCGTCAGCGCGGTGCGCTCGACCGTACCGAAGGTCAGCCCGATCCGGCGCGCGTAGGAATCGGAGAACGTGATCGCCCCTCCTTCGTCCCGCGGAACGTCGCGCAGCTCGGCCGTGGCCTTCGCGCTGGCAGGGCGATGCCACCAGTGCAGCGCGGCCCCCAGGCCCGCCGCAGCCAGCAGGCCCGCGATCAGCACGCCCAGGCGGCGCCGTCGCCGCGGGGACGCCGGCGTCTCCACGCCATCGGTCGGTCGCTCCTCGAAAGGAACAGCATCAGGGTCCGCGGCCGGCTTCATGGACTCCTCCCCGAGATCGAGACGAGCTCGGCGAGCAGGGACCACTCGCGCTGCTCGAGTTCCAGCCCGCTGGCGCGGACCGATACCAGGTCACGCCTGGCCGTGACGACGTGCAGGAGGTCGCCTTTCCCGGCTTGCTCGGTGGAGCGCGCCGCTTCCAGGGCGGCCTCCGCCGCTGGCTCTCCGTGCTCCCTCAGCTCAGCGAGGGCGCTTCGCACCTGGACCCTCTCGTCCAAGAGGCCCTGGAGGGCGGCCAGCAGCTCGTGTCGCAGCCCCTCGGCCACGTCGAGGGCGCGCGCGCGCTCGGCGAGGGCGCGCGCCTGCTCCCCTTGATTGCGGCGAAGCAGGGGAAACGTCCAGGCCAGGCCACCTCCCAGGCGCGCCGATCCATCGGCGCCTTCGCCAGCGGAGAGAATCACGTTCAGCGGGGCGTGGCTGTCGACGGCCTGCCGCGCGGCCTGGGCGCTGAAGTAGGCGCCCTGGCGGGCGAAGGCCAGCAGCCGCGGGTTCTGGCTGACCAGCGCCGCCGGATCTCGCGCCGCCAGCGCCCACAGCGGCGCCGGCGGCGGTTGATCGTCCGGCGGAGGCGAGAGCGCGGAGGGACCACCGAGGAGCCGGGCCACTGCCGCCAGGGC
>Ga0070658_10004984_pt1 | contig 10817 bp, 8 predicted proteins | sample KBSC13metaG_FD_64664 | JGI IMG/M metagenome (GOLD analysis project Ga0070658, IMG submission 64664) | Corn rhizosphere microbial communities from Kellogg Biological Station, Michigan, USA - KBS C1-3 metaG | ecosystem: Host-associated > Plants > Roots > Rhizosphere > Soil ... | reverse complement strand
CAGCCGGACGTACCTATGGCCAGGCTCACCAGCCTGGAGCTGGGGGGACCGGCGCGTTTCCTGATCGAAGCCGGCGACGAGCAGACGGTCATTCGTTCCGTGCTGTGGGCCGCCGACCAGCGGCTGCCGCTGGTCGTGCTGGGCGGCGGCTCGAACGTCGTCGTATCGGACCAGGGTTTCGACGGGGTGGTGGTGCGCATGGGTCTGCGGGGGATCGTGTTTCAGGATGACGGCACCGTGTACGCGGCGGCTGGCGAGCCCTGGGACGCCTTCGTGGAGGCGACCGTGGCGCGGGGCTGGGCCGGCCTGGAATGTCTGGCCGGTATTCCCGGCTCCGTGGGCGCCACGCCCATCCAGAACGTGGGCGCCTACGGACAGGAGGTGGCGGAGACGATCCGCGCGGTGCGCGCGCTGGATCGGACGACGCGCGCGATCGTCACGCTGGCACCGGCGGAGTGCGCGTTCGGCTACCGCGACAGCCTCTTCCGGCGGCACCCCGAGGCGTACGTCGTTCTCGGGGTGACCTTCGGGCTGCGGCCGGGCGGCGCGCCCACCGTGCGCTATCGCGAGCTGACGGACGCGCTGGCGGGGGAGGCCCACCCGGCGCTCGCGACCGTGAGCGCCACGGTGCGGACGTTGCGGCGAAAGAAGTCGATGGTCATCGACGCCTCGGACCCGAACCGGCGCAGCGTGGGGTCCTTCTTCACGAACCCCGTGCTGGACGCAGCGGCGTTCCAGGCCCTGGTGGCTCGGGCCGTCGCGGCGGGCGTCGTGACGGCGGCAGCCGACGTGCCGGGGTTCACCGCAGCGGACGACAAGCTGAAGGTCCCGGCGGCCTGGCTGATCGAGCGCGCCGGGTTCGGGAAGGGAATGCGCCAGGGACCGGTGGGGATCTCGACCGCGCACGCGCTGGCCCTGGTGCACCATGGCGGCGGCACGACGGCGGCGCTGCGGGCGCTGGCCGAGCAGATCCGCGCCGGCGTCGAGGCACGGTTCGGCGTCAGGTTGACCGAAGAGCCAATCTACCTCGGTCCCCGGTAGCCGGGAGCGCGAGAGACGGCCCCCTCCTTCAACTGCGCAGCGTGTGCACCGCGGGGCCGCGGATCGGTCGCTTGGGCCGGCTGAACAGGGGCGCCGGTGTGGCCGGCCTGGGCGTGAAGAATCGGCTGTTGGGCCAGGGCGACGGCGGGCGCCCGGCCTTCGCGGGCGCGGCGCCCAGCGTCGAGGCCGTCGGCGACACGGCGGGGGGCGGCGCGCTCGATCCGCAGGCTGCCAGCAGCAACGGCAGCGCCAGGGCGATCGCCCGCATGCCGCGCGCCATGTGCCTGCCCAGCATCACGCCGACTTCAGATTCCCCGCCATCTCGAAGATGGGCAGATACATCGCCACCACCATGCCGCCGATGACCGCGCCCAGGAACACCATCATCAGGGGCTCGATCAGGCTGGTCATCGCCGCCACCGCCACGTCCACCTCTTCCTCGTAGAAGTCGGCGATCTTCGACAGCATCGTGTCCAGCGCGCCCGTCTGCTCGCCCACGCCGATCATCTGCACCACCATGGGCGGCATCAGCGCCGTCGTGGCCAGCGGCGTGGCCATGTCCTTGCCCTCGGAGATCTGGGCCCGCGCGTACATGATGCCCGCCTGCACCACCGTGTTGCCGGCCGTCTTGCCGCAGATCTCCAGGGCGTCCAGGATGGGGACGCCCGAGGCCAGCAGCGTCCCCATGGTGCGCGTGAAGCGCGCCACCACCACCTTGCGCAGCACCGGGCCCAGCACGGGCAGCTTCAGCAGCAGGCCGTCGAACTTCAGCCGCCCGTTCTTGGTCCGCAGGATCATCCTCATCACGAAGCCGCCCACGATCAGGCCCCCCACGATGAACGGCAGGTAGTGCGCCAGCGCGTGTGACACCTTGATCACCACCTGGGTGGGCATGGGCAGCGCGCCGCCGCCGAAGTCCTTGAACATCTTCTCGAACACGGGGATGACCTTGGTCAGCAGGATGGTCACCACCAGCGCCGCGATGCCGACGATGGAGATGGGATAGACCATGGCGCCCTTCACGCGGCGCTTCAGCTTCATGGCCTTCTCCATGTAGATCGACAGCCGCTGCAGGATGCCGTCCAGGATGCCGCCCGCCTCGCCGGCCGCCACCAGGTTGACGAACAGGTCGTCGAACACCTTGGGGTGCTTGCCCAGCGCATCCGACAGGGTCAGGCCGGCCTCCACCGACTCCTTCACCTGGCGCAGGATCTTCCCGAACGCCTTGTTGTCCGCCTGGCTGGAGAGGATGTCCAGGCACTGCACGATGGGCAGGCCCGAGTCGATCATGGTGGCGAACATGCGGGTGAACACCACGATGTCGGTGGTCTTCACGCCGTTGGCGAAGGGGATGTTCAGCTGCAGCGGCTGCTTGTGCACCGACACGGGCACCAGCAGCTGTTGCTTCAGGCGCGCCTCCACCGCCTCGGCGCCGTCCGCCTCCATGACGCCCGTCTTCAGCTCGCCGGCGCGCCCGCGCGCCTCCCACACGAACGCCGTCATGGCCGCTTGTCCTTGGCGGCGCCGCCCAGGATCTGCTGCAGCTCGTTGGGATCCGAGCTGTTGCCGATGGCCTCCTCCAGCGTGATGGTGTGCGCGTGGTACAGCTGGGCCAGGTGCTGGTTCAGCGTCTGCATGCCCGTGGTGCCCTGCCCGATCTGCATCTGCGAGTAGATCTGGTGCATCTTGTCCTCGCGGATCAGGTTCCGGATGGCGGCGTTCGGGATCATGATCTCCAGCGCCGCCACCCGCCCCGAGCCCGACGCCTTCGGCAGCAGGGACTGGCAGACGACGCCCTCCAGCACGAACGACAGCTGGGCGCGAATCTGCGACTGCTGGTGGGGCGGGAACACGTCGATGACGCGATTGATGGTCTGCACCGCCGAGTTCGTGTGCAGCGTGCCGAAGCACAGGTGCCCGGTCTCGGCGGTGGTCAGCGCCGCCTCGATCGTCTCCAGATCGCGCATCTCGCCCACCAGCACGATGTCCGGGTCCTGCCGCAACACCGACTTCAGGGCCCGCTTGAACGACTTGGTGTCGCTGCCCACCTCGCGCTGGTTCACCACGCAGTTCTTGTGCGTGTGGATGAACTCGATGGGATCCTCCATCGTCACGATGTGCTCGTGGCGCTCGCTGTTGATCTTGTCGATCATCGCCGCCAGCGTGGTCGACTTGCCCGAGCCCGTGGGGCCGGTGATCAGCACCAGGCCGCGCGGCTTGTTGCACAGCTCCTCGATGACGGGGGGCAGCCCCAGCTCGGAGAACGAGCGGATCTTGAAGGGGATGGTGCGGAAGACGCCGGCCACGGCGCCCTTCTGCAGGAACACGTTGGCGCGGAAGCGGGCCACGCCCTTGATGCCGAAGGACAGGTCCAGCTCCTGGTCCTCCTCGAAGCGCGCCTTCTGCTCGTCGGTCAGCACGCTGTAGCACAGCGCCTTGGTCTCCAGAGGGCCGAAGGCGGGCACCCGGAACGGGACCAGCTCGCCGTCGATGCGCAGCTGGGGCGGCGAGCCGGTGGTGACGTGCAGATCGGACGCGCCCTTGTCCACCATCGCCTTCAGCAACTGGGGCAGCGTGATCGTCTGGGGAGCCTGTGCGGTGGCCATGGTGATCCTCAGTCCGCCGCCGTGATGCGCGCGACCTCGTCGAAGGTGGTCACGCCGTTGCACACCTTGGCGATGCCGGACATGCGCAGGGTGCGCATCCCGCCCCGGACGGCCTCCGCCTTCAGCTCCGCCGCGGAGACGCCTTGCAACACCAGCCCCTTCAGCTTCTCGGTCAACGTCATCACCTCGTACATCGCGATGCGGCCCTTGTAGCCGGTGCCGTTGCAGACGCTGCAGCCCGCCCCGCGCGCGCAGGCGGCGGTGGCGATCTCCTGCTCCGTGGCGCCCAGCGTTTTCAGCTCGTCGTGCGGGGTGGGGATGGCCTGCTTGCAGGCCGCGCAGATCTTGCGAATGAGGCGCTGCGCCTCGACCAGGTTCACCGCCGCGGTGACCAGGAACGGCTCGACCCCCATGTTCAAGAGGCGCGTGATGGTCGACGCGGCGTCGTTCGTGTGCAGCGTCGACAGCACCATGTGCCCCGTCAGCGCGGCCTTGATGGCGATCTCCGCCGTCTCGAAGTCGCGGATCTCGCCGATCATGATGGTGTCCGGGTCCTGGCGCAGGAACGATCGCAGCGCCGCCGCGAAGCTGAGGCCGATGTCGTCGCGCACCTGCACCTGGTTGATGCCGCCCAGGTTGAACTCGACCGGATCCTCGGCGGTGCTGATGTTGTCGGAGATCTGGTTCAGCTCCTGCAGCGCCGAGTACAGCGTGGTGGTCTTGCCCGAGCCGGTCGGCCCGGTGACCAGCACCATGCCGTAGGGCGCCTCGATCGCCTTCTTGAACTCGGCCAGCTGCGCCGCCTCGAGCCCCAGCTTGGTCATGTCCAGCTGCAGGTTCCCCTTGTCCAGGAGACGCAGCACGATCTTCTCGCCGAACAGCGTGGGCAGCACCGAGACGCGGAAGTCCATCTCCTTGCCGCGGCCCATCTTCATCTTGATGCGGCCGTCCTGGGGCAGCCGGCGCTCGGCGATGTCCAGGTGGGCCATGATCTTGATCCGGCTGGTCAGCGCGGCCTTCAGCTTCAGGGGCGGCGTCATCTCCTCCTGCAGCACGCCGTCGACCCGGTAGCGGACGCGGTAGCTCTTCTCGTAGGGCTCGATGTGGATGTCGCTGGCGCCCTTCTTGGCGGCGTTCAGCAGGATGGCGTTACACAGCTTGACCACGGGGGCGTCGGCCGACGCGCGCTCCAGGTCCAGCACGTTCTCGTCCTCTTCGGTGTCGCTGCTGAACTCGACGTTCTCGTCCAGCTCACCCATCATCTCGTCGAGGTTGAAGCTGCCCAGGTCGTGGCCGCCGTCGTAGTACTTGGCCAGCGCCTCGGCGATGGCCGCCTCGGAGGCCACCACCACGTCGATGTTGTAGTTGGTCAGGAACTTCAGGTCGTCCAGCGCCACGATGTTCGACGGGTCGGCCATCGCCACGATCAGCGAGTTGTCGACGCGGCTCATGGGGATGACCTGGTGCTTGCGCGCCATCTCCTTGGGGACCAGGGCGATGACGTCCGCCTCCAGCTCGAAGTCCGCCAGGTTGACGGCCGGCACGCCGTACTGGCGCGACAGGAAGTGGGTCAGCTCGGCCTCGGTCAGGGCGCCCTGGCGGACCAGGGCCAGGCTCAGCCGCTCACCCGACTTGCGGCTGACCTCCTCGGCCTTCTCCAGCGCGGCGCTCGAGATGAGCCGCTCGCGCACCAGAAGCTCGCCAATCCGGGTCATGACCCCGGATGAATCGGCTATCGCAGCCGGATCTTTAGGCTTTTACTGTCTCGAGGCTCAATCGGCGAAGGGGTCGTGCCAGGTCGACTTCTTCTTGCCCGTCTGGGCCACGGGGGAGGCCTTGGCCCGGGGCGCGGGGGCGACCGGCCTGGCGGCGACCGGCTTGGGCAGCGGCTCTTCCTTGGGCACCAGGTTCGCGCGGCGCGCGCGGCGCTTGTGAACCGTGGGCGGCAGGGGCGCTTCGGCGAGGGAAGGCGCGATCGCCGGGACCTGCTCGGGCGGCGGGGCAGCAGGCGCCGCTTCCTGCTGCCCGACCGGCGCGGGAGCGGCGGGCGCCGCCGCGGGGGCCGGGGGCACCTCGGCGGGGGCCTTCGCGGGCGGGGCCGCCGCCTTCGCCTCCTCGTTGGCGACCACGGTCTGCGAGGCCTCGGCAGTGGTCTTCTTCCCGCTGCCCATGACGGCCCGTCCGATCAGCAGGCCGACCACGAAGGTGGCCACGACCACCCCGGCCAGGCTGGCGACCCGAAACTTCACGTCCTTCTTCAGAACGACCGACGCCGACTCCATGGCCGACGTCAATGACTCCATCACGACCGCCGTGGCGTGATGCCCGGCGGACTTGTCGCTGGCGCCCGCCCCGGCGCGGCCCGAGGCGGCCCGCCCCGAGGTCGATCGCCGTGAAGAGTCCCCCTGCGACGCCGTCGCGGGTACGCCATTCACGGGCGTCCCGGCCGGCAATCCGCCACGCCCGGGCGGGGGCAGGCCGATCGCCTGCCCCGGGGCCGGGGTGGGCAGGCGCGACCTGCCCGAGGCGGGCGCGGGGAATGAGGGCAGCGTGGCCGCCGCCAACCCGGCGAACGGCGTCGCCGTCTTCGTGGCGCTGGAGATCGTGCCCGAGGCGGTGGAGGGTGGCAGCGTCAACCGACCGGGCAGCGCCGGGACGGGCCGCGAAGGCGGCAGCCTCGCGGGACCGAGCACGACCGCCTCGTCGTCATCGTCGCTGCCGACGTCGACGTCCTCGCCGATGTCGCCATGGGCGTTCAGCGTCGTCGGCCCGTCGTCAGGGTCCTCGAACTCGAACTCGTCGTGATCTCCCCGGGTGGGCGCCACGTCGGCGCGGATGGGCCGCGCCGCGGGCACCGGCTTGCCCGGCAACGCGCCGACGGTGCTGTCGTGCGAGGACGCCTGGGTGTGCAGCGCTTCGGCCACCTCGTCCAGCAGATCGCCGACCTGATCGTCGCCGCCCTTCGCCGCCTGGCCCTTACCGTTCGATCGGACCGAGGAGACTGCCGTGCCCTCGTCATCGAAGACATCCTCGACGGAGAAGCTGTGCTCGTCGTCGCTCGAATGGTCGGGCCTGGGGACGCGCGGCGGTAGCGGCAAGCCCGAGGGTCCGATGCCCAGCAAGGTCCTGGTCCCGATGCTGTCGCCGCCCTCCCCACCAGCTTCATCGTCCTGGGGGGGCACGGAGAGATCGTCATCCGCGTCACTCTTGGACAGGATGGCCTCCAGGGTGCGCGACATGGAGGGCTCGCTCCGATTCAACTTTCCGGCCCCCGTGTCGCCCGCGCCTCCCCTCAGCTTGGGGTCAGCGGCGTCCTGCGCGTCTGGCGAGGTTTGCGAGTCTCCGGTTTCCAGCGAGTCGGAGGACCCTTCAGAAGAGGCTTCCTGAGTCTCTACGGGCGGTCTTGCCGTCATGTCCTGCGTGCTCCTCGCGTCCGTGTCGCCAGAAAAGTTGGTCGATTCTAAACTGAAAACTATATCCACGCTTGCTTTTCGAAGTGGCCCAGCAGGGACGCCACTAATGATTTCCGACAGTTGCCAGCACGCGTGGGAATGCTTAGGGCCGGATCCCATTCAGTGCCATAAGCCGCCCGATCCGTTGACTGCGTGACGCCGCAAGGAAGCGGCCAGCAATTGACAAGGCGGGAGCCCGGGTGCCATGGTCCGCCGGCTTCAATGCCATCGTTCTCTGCAAGACCGGCCCGGCCCCGCAGCGGCGGCCACGGGCGCGGACCAGCGCCAGGAATGTCCCGTCGGGTGGGCATTTATCGAATTTCACCCGATGTCGCTTCCCGCGTCAGCGCGGGACACCCCTGGGTGTTCCGGGACGCCCTGGGCAGCCGGGAGGTGGTCGAACCGACCGGGACGGTGGTCGACATCTTCTCGGGGAATCGCGAGTTCGTCGCGCGCGGGTTCGTCGACCGGGACCACCCGGTCGCGGTCCGCGTCCTGACCCGTAACCCCGACGAGCAGGTGGCGCCCGGGCTGGGCATCGTGGCCGCCCGCTTCATTCGCGCGGTCCAGCTGCGCTGGCTGCTGTTCGGGGGCAGCCGGCCCGATTCGATGCGCCTGTTCGCGGGCGACAGCGAGGGTTTGCCCGGCGTCAACGTCGACCGTCACGGGGACTTCGTGGTGGTGCAGTGGCTGTCGGCGGGGGCGTTCCCCTGGCGCGACGAGCTGCTGGACGCCATCGACGAGGCCATCCAGCCCCGCGGCATCTACGAGCAGCGCCGGGTGCGACCGCTGGGGGGCCAAGCGCCCGCGGAGCCAGCCGTCCGCGCCCGTGGCGAGGAGGCGCCGCTGGAGGTGATCGTCGAGGAGGCCGGTTGCCGGTTCGGCATCGACGTCACGGCGCCGCTGGGCGTGGGAATCTTCCCCGACCTGCGCCTGGGCCGCGCGGCCATCGCAGCGCGCGCCGCCAACCGCCGCGTCCTGAACCTGTTCTCGTACACGGGAGCCTTCTCGGTCTACGCCGCCAAGGCGGGCGCGGCCGAGGTGGTGGCCGTCGATCTGGCCGCGAAGGCGCATGCGCGGGCGCGCCGGAACTACGAGCTGTCCGGCCTGGATCCCGTCAAGATGGAGGCGGTGACCGCCGACGCCGTGAAGGCGGTCGAGCGGTTCATCGACCGCGGACGCCGCTTCGATCTGGTGATCTGCGATCCGCCGTCCTTCTCGCAGGGGCCGGCAGGCAGCTTCTCGGTGGCGAAGGATCTGGCGCGCCTGGCCTGCACCGCCGCGGGCGTGCTCGAGCCCGGTGGCCTGCTGGCGTTCGCGACCAACTCGGCCAAGGTCTCGAGCGTCGAGCTGGACCGGGCCATGGGCGAAGGCGCCGCCGAGGCGCGGGCCGACCTGCGCATCATCGAGCGGGTGGGGTTGCCCCCCGACTACCCGGTCGCGCCGGGGTTCCCCGAGGGGAACTACCTGAAGTTCGCCATCGCCATCAAGGTCTGACGAACAAAGGCCCGCCGGGATGGGCGGGCCTTCGTGAAACGTTCGACAGTCGGCGCCCGGGAGGGCGCGCTGCAACCTCAGGCGCGACGATCGAAGCGCGGCACGTTGCGGTTCTTCACCTCGGCGAGGTAGGCGCGGATCGTGGGCTCCACGCCCTCGTTGAAGCGGACGCCCCCCTCGGCGATCTCGCGCAGCGCGGTCACCGCCGGCTTGTTGCTGCAGCGAACGAGGGGCTTGGCCCCGTTGGCCACCTGGCGGGCGCGCTCGGCGGCCAGCACGACCAGCGCAAAGCGGTTGTCCACCTTCTCCAGACAGTCTTCGACGGTTACACGAGCCACGGGGACCTCCAAATCAACGGAATTGGTGAGACGACGAACGGGACGGAGCCACCAGCGACCGCCGTTGGCGGGCCGCTGAAAAGTCGGGGGAGTTTACATGACCAGGTCGGCCTTGCAACGCCCGCCCGCCCGGCCGCCGTGCCAGCAGCACGGTTGTCTTCGCGCGCAGGGTGGCAAAGCGAAGCGATCACCCGCCTTTGCTCGCCCGGTGGGGCGTCGTTCGCCCCACGTTCTCCCCGAGAGTTGGGTTGCAATGGCGAAACCACCATCCTAGACTGACCGACGGTTGCCTATTGTCGTGGGGCGTTTCCGGGGTGCAAGGCGGCCAACGAAAAAGTCATGCCGCCAATTCACTTGAACTGGAGCGACCTGGAAATTGCGTTCGAGCGAAACTCGCCCGACCAGGAGAGTTTCCTCGACCTCGAGAATGGCGACCTGCTGGCCATCGTCGAAGGCGAACCGGACGCCGCCTCCCGCCGCGCCAAGGTGGCCGCGAACCCCGAGCGGTACCTGCGCGTCGACCCGGCGTCGTCGCGCGAGCAGTATCGCTGGATGGAGCGGTTCGTCTCGTCGGTGACCGAGCCGGCGCTGCGCGAACGGCTGCTGGTTTCCATCGACGGCAAGGGCGCGTTCCGCCGCTTCAAGGATGTGCTGCTGGCTTTCCCCGGCGAGCGCGAGCGCTGGTTCGCGTACCGGTCCGAGGTCCTGCATTTTCACATCCAGACCTGGCTGGACCACATGAAGATCGAGGTCGCCAGCCCCCCGCCGTGGGGACGCCTGGCCGAGCCGCTGGAGCCCATGGAGATCCCACGAAGTGTGTCGGCTGCCGTGGAACCGCCGGGCGAGACGCTGCGCCGCCAGGCGCGCGAGCTACTGGACGTCATCGCCGCGGCCGAGCTGCCGTCGGCCATCGCGTTCCTCGAGTTCCTGCGTGATCGCGGCGCCAGCCCGCTGCTGAAATCCGTGCCCCCGCCCGCCGAGCCGGCGGAGCCCGCGGCACCGGCGGCCGCCGAGGTCCCCGCGACGCCCGAAAAAGAGCACGCCACGGGGCACTGAGCCCCGCACGGCCCTCTGACATCCTCCAGACGCCCGACCAATTCGGCGGGCAGCGCTCCTTCGACGGCCCGGTCCCCCGGGTGCGTCGTGACCGCGCTGGGATCAGCCAATGCTCAGAGGGCGGTCACGCGATCGCTCTGGCGCTCGTCCTCGTCCGCGTCGGCGTCGTCCCGCAGCGGCGTGCCGCTGGCGGCGGCGTGGGGCGGAACCCAGATCCAGCCCTCCTGGGGGCGCGCGTCGGCCGCCAGCAACGCCTGCCAGTTGTCGCGCGCCCACAGATAGCCGGTGTAGGCGGCGATGACCGCGTCGAACAGGTGGTCGCTCTGCACGCAGACCTCGCGCCACACCCCGGGGCCGAAGCGCAGTTCGGGCCCCAGGGCCTCCAGCACCTCGGCGCGCGCCTCGCGCTCGTGCAGGTGCCTCCGGGTCCGCTGGTTGAACCCCAGCGCCGCCAGCGTCGCCTTGGGCGAGACCTCGATCAGGTTCTCGTTCAGGCGGAAGCGATCGGCCAGCGCCCGCGTCAGGTGGGCGGCCCGGGCCGCCAGCGGCCCCGTGCCCTGCCCCAGCGCCTCCCGTGGGGCTATCCCGCGCTCCAGCAGCAGGCGCAGCTCGGTCGCCCTTTGCGTGTAAGGGGTCACCTGGGGCTTGCCGCGGCGGAAGTTCCGGTCGCCGTCGCCGCCGAAAGACGTCGCGTCGGCGCGCATCTGCACCACCGAGCCGTCCACGCACTCGGCCTGTCCCGGGCAGAGCGCGACCTGACAGCGCAGGCAGGGGGGTAACGTCAGGGGCGCGTCGATGGCCACCAGCGTGTCGTCGCCGTAGCCGCG
>Ga0070658_10004983_pt1 | contig 10817 bp, 7 predicted proteins | sample KBSC13metaG_FD_64664 | JGI IMG/M metagenome (GOLD analysis project Ga0070658, IMG submission 64664) | Corn rhizosphere microbial communities from Kellogg Biological Station, Michigan, USA - KBS C1-3 metaG | ecosystem: Host-associated > Plants > Roots > Rhizosphere > Soil ... | reverse complement strand
GATCGACGACGTCGAGTGAAATCAGTTGAATTCGACCGGCACCGGCTGAGCGGATGCCATCTCGAACACCAATCGGCGGTGCCCGCGCCGCGTCGGTGCCCCGCGCGACATCCGAGCGCAGCAGGGTGAACTGCAATTGCACGGATTTGTGAAGCGATTTCACGGATTGCGCCGGGTGCCGCACGGCGCTCCGATCACCGAACGCGCCTCTCACGAACAGCTCTTGGGCACGCCGGGTGGGATGATCTCGCCACGCGTGCCCCCAAGCGGTTCGGCCGTGGTGCAGGGCGTTGTCGATGCCGAGGAGCAATCCGTGGAATCCGTAAAATCCGTGCAATTGTAGTTCACCTTGTTTGACCCACGAAGTCCAAGCGTTAGGCCCACGACAGCACACGGAGCCCGGCAGATCGGATCACCGTACCTCACGGATGTCACGGACCCGGCGGATTCCAACACTGCCCCCGCCGTGACGGCCTTGATTGCAGTCACCTAACGCCCGCCGCCGCTCCTCCCTCCCCCGCTTCTCCCGCCGCGCCCGGAGCTGCCGCGCGAGCTGCCGTTCGACCCGCCACGGCCACCGCCGCTGCCGCCGCTGCTGTTCCCTCGCCCGCCCTGCGCGGCAGCCCGCCGTTCAGCGTTTGCCGCCGCACGCTTCCGGTCTTCCGCCTTCCGCGCCCGGATCTGCGCGATGCGCTCCCGCGCGGGAATCTCGAGCTGCGTCGTCGGCCTCGCGTTGTACTCGAAGCCGGGGACCATCACCCGCGGCAGCTGCCTGCCGATCGCGCGCTCGATCGCGCGCAGCTCTCCTTCCTCGTCGGGCGAGTAGAAGGTGTACGCTTCGCCCGTCGCTTCCGCGCGACCGGTGCGCCCGACACGATGGATGTAGTCTTCGGGCGCGACCGGGACGTCGAAGTTGACGACGTGACCGAGCTCCTCGACGTCGATGCCGCGGGCGGCGATGTCGGTGGCGACGAGGACGCGGTGCTTGCCGCTCTTGAACCCCGCCAGTGCCGCGGTGCGCTGCGCCTGCGACCGGTTGCCATGGATCCGCTCGGCCGCGATCCCCTTCTTCACCAGGAACTCGGCGAGCCGATTCGCACGGTGCTTGGTTCGCGTGAACACCAGCGCCTCGTTGATCTCGCCACGCTCGAGCAGTGTGAGGAAGAGCGGCGCCTTGAGCTCCTGCGGGACCGGATAGACGGCCTGGGTGATGCCGACCGCCGGCGTCGCCGTCCGTTCGAGGTTCACCGTGAACGGCGCATGCAGCATCTCTTCGGCGAGCTTCCGGATCGGACCGGGCATCGTCGCGCTGAAGAACAACGTCTGCCGCTTGGCCGGGACGTGCTTGAGGATCTTCCGGATCTCGGGAAGGAATCCCATGTCGAGCATCCGGTCTGCCTCGTCGAGCACGAGATGTTCGACCGAGGTGAAGTCGACGTACGGCGATCGGAGGTGATCGAGCAGCCGCCCCGGGGTCGCGACGATGACGTCGGTCCCGCTGCGGAAGGCGTGCTCCTGCGGCCCCATCGCGACGCCGCCGATGATCGACGCCGCGGTTATCGGCGTGTGCACCGCGATCGCGTTGAACTGCTCGACGATCTGCGCCGCCAGCTCGCGCGTCGGCGCGAGGACAAGGGCACGCGTGCGCTTGCGCGGCTTGCCGATCAGCTTCTGCACGATCGGGATAACGAAGGCGGCAGTCTTGCCGCTGCCTGTCGAAGCGCAGGCGAGAACGTCCTTGCCGGCGAGCGCCGGGGGAAGTGCATCACTCTGAATGCGCGTCGGGCGCGCGTAGCCGAGCTCCTTGAGCCCGCGCATGATGTCCGGGTGGAGCTCGAGTCCTGAAAATGACAACTGATTGTTGGGAAGAGAGGAAAGCGGAGCTGCGTGTTCACTCGAAAGGTAACCGGTCTCGTCGCCTCATGGGCGACGGTGATGACTTTGTCGTGCGGCTACAGGCGATCGAGCGTCGCGCGGGTACGCTCGCTGGTGACGTTGCCGGTGTTGAGCGTCGACGCCGGCTCGAACAGCACGACCTCGACCTCCTCGTCGGCGACCGGCCGGTGCTCGACGCCGCGCGGTACGATGAGAAACTCGCCGGCGCGGAGAGTCACCGCCCGATCGCGAAATTCCATCCGGAAACTGCCGCGGTGGACGAGGAACATCTCGTCTTCCTGCGCGTGATGATGCCACTCGAAGGCACCGCGAAACTTCGCCAGCTTGACCATCTGTCCATTCAGCTCACCGACGATCTTCGGCGACCAGTGATCGCTGAAGCGCGCGAACTTCTCGGCGAGGTTGACCGCGGCCGGCGCCGGGCCGGCCGGCAGCTTCTCGTTGCCTGACGTCATCGTGCACACTCCCCTGGACGGCTGCCTAACGGTTGACGGGTGCTGACGCTCAATCTGCCGATCGGGGCACACCGATGGCAAACGATCGCCGGCCGGCCGCCCCGGCAGTTGCAACATGGCGGGTCAGCGCGGCATCTTCCGTGACCGTCTTCCTTCACCTTCCCGCCATGCCATCGCGCCCCTCTCCCGCATCGCGTGCGCTCCGCACGTCGTTCGTACTGCTCGCACTCGCCGCCGCGCCTCGCGCCGCTTCCGCGCAGCAGCCCACGCATTTGACGGCCGACGACTACGCGCGTGCTGAACGCTTCCTGGCTCCGTCGGTCTTCCCGCTCGTCTACGGCGCACGGGTCGCGCCGACCTGGCTCTCCGGCGATCGCTTCTGGTACGCGAATACGACCGCGCAGGGGACCGAGTTCATCATCATCGATCCGGCGCGCGGAACCCGGGCGCGCGCGTTCGACCAGGCGCGGATTGCCACCGCGCTCTCGGCCGCCGCGGGGCAGCAATACGATCCGATGCACCTTCCCTTCCGGACCTTCGAGCTCTCGCCGGACGGGAAAGTCATCACGGTGAGCGTCGATCGGCGTCGGTGGGCGTGCAACCCGGAGACGGGACGCTGCGACGCGGCAGTCGACGACCGTGAGGCAGCGTCGGGGGTCCGCGGCACCAACCAACAGGGTCAGCCGGCGCCGCAGCCACCCGCCGTCGTGTCTCCTGACGGCAAGCGCGCCGCATTCATCCGCGACTACAACCTCTGGGTCCGCGACGTTGCGTCGGGGAAGGAGACGCAGCTCACCCGTGACGGGGTGAAGGATTACGGGTACGCGACCGACAACGCCGGCTGGATCCACAGCGACCGCGCGATCCTGCTCTGGTCCCCGGATTCGAGGAAGATCGCGACCTTCCAGCAGGACCAGCGCAACGTCGGCGAGATGTATCTCGTCTCGACGACCGTCGGTCATCCCGTGCTCAAGGCCTGGAAGTATCCGCTGCCGGGCGACAGCGTCGTCTCGATGATCGAGCGCGTGATCATCGACGTCGACGGCGCAAAGGTTACGCGGCTGCAGATGCCGCCTGACCAGCACCGCTCCACGCTCTGCGACCACGTTGCCTGCCGTGGCGCCGAGTGGGCCGACGTCGAGTGGTATCCCGACGGCTCCCACCTCGCCTTCGTCTCGAGCTCGCGCGACCACAAGGACGCGACGCTCCGCATCGCCGATGCAGCGACGGGCGCCGTGCGCGATGTCCTCAGCGAGCACGTGGCCACGCAGTACGAGTCGGGGAACGGCGCCGTCAACTGGCGCGTCCTCCCTGCGTCGAACGAAGTCATCTGGTTCTCGGAGCGGGACAACTGGGGGCAGCTCTATCTCTACGATCTCGCGACCGGGAAGCTCAAGCGGCAGATCACCACCGGTACAGGGAACGTGACCGAGGTGAAGCGCGTCGACGAGAAGGCGCGCAAGCTCTGGTTCGAGGGCGTCGGCAAGACTCCCGGCGATCCGTACTTCCGGCACCTCTACTCCATCGGCCTCGATGGAAAGAGCTTGACGCTGCTCACCCCGGAGGATGCCGATCATGACATCACGCTCTCTCCCTCGGGGCGCTACTTCGTCGACAGCTATTCACGTCCCGACGTGCCGCCGGTGACGGTCCTGCGCGACCTGAACGGCCGGCTCGTGTCGACGGTCGAGAAGGCGGACATCTCGAAGCTCGTCGCCACGGGTTGGAAGCCGCCGATGCCGATCACGGTCAAGGCGCGCGATGGAAAGACGGACCTCTATGGCCTGATGTTCACGCCGACGCGCCTCGATTCGACGAGGAAGTATCCGATCATCAATCACATCTATCCCGGTCCGCAGACGGGAAGCGTCGGCGGCCGCGGCTTCAGCCCGGCGCGGGGCGATGCGCAGGCGCTGGCGGAGCTCGGGTTCGTCGTCGTCGAGATCGACGGGATGGGGACGCCGTGGCGATCGAAGTCGTTCCACGACGCCTACTACGCACACATGGGCGACAACACCCTTCCCGACCAGGTGGCGGGGATGCGCGAGCTCGCGCAGCGCTACAAGTGGATCGATCTCGATCGCGCCGGTATCTACGGCCATTCGGGCGGAGGCTTCGCCACCGCTGACGCGATGTTCCGCTATCCGGACTTCTTCAAGGTCGGCATCGCCGAGTCGGGGAACCACGACAACCGCGTCTACGAAGACGATTGGGGCGAGCGGTACCAGGGGCTCCTCGTCCACGCCGGCAACAGCGACAACTACGAGCCCGAGGCGAACCAGCCGCTCGCGAAGAATCTCAAGGGCAAGCTGCTCCTCGCCCACGGCACGATGGACGACAACGTCCCGCCCGACAACACCATGCTCGTCGTCGATGCGCTGATCAAGGCGAACAAGGACTTCGACCTCCTCCTCCTCCCCAATCAGGCGCACGGCTACGGGCCGATGACGAACTACATGACCCGCCGCCGCTGGGACTACTTCGTGAAGAACCTGCTCGGCGCCGAGCCGCCCAGGGAGTACCGCATCGGCGGCTCGGCGGTCGCGCGTTAGGCGGCCGGCGTTCCGGCGAGCACCGTCTCGATCCGCTCGAGCTCATCGGGGGTGAGCTCGAGCCGGTCGAGGGTGGCGACGCTGTCCTCGACCTGGGCGACGCGGCTGGCGCCGATGATCGCCGAGGTGACGCGCGGGTCGCGCAGCACCCAGGCGAGCGCGAGCTGGGCCAGCGACTGTCCGCGCCCGGCGGCGATGTCGTTCAGGTGCCCGAGCTGCGTCACGCGCTGGGCGGTGATCGCCTCGGGGCGGAGCGCACCGTGCGGCTTCGCCGCGCGCGAGCCGGCCGGGATCCCGCGCAGGTACTTGTCGGTGAGCAGTCCCTGGGCGAGCGGCGAGAACACGACGCAGCCGATCCCCTCCTCGCCTAACGTCGGGAGCAGCGCCGGCTCGACGTCGCGAACGAGCATGCTGTACTTCGGCTGGTGGACGAAGCAGCGCGTGCCGAGCGAGCGCAGCATCGCCGCCGCCGCGCGCGTCTCGTCCGCGTCGTAGGCCGAGATCCCGACGTAGAGCGCCTTGCCCTGCTTCACGGCGTCGGCGAGCGCCGTCATGCTCTCCTCGAGCGGCGTGGCGGGGTCTGGGCGATGGTGATAGAAGACGTCGACGTACTCGAGCCCCATCCGGCGCAGACTCTGGTCGAGGCTCGCCAGCAGATATTTGCGCGATCCCCAGTCGCCGTACGGCCCCGGCCACATCCGCCACCCGGCCTTGGTCGAGACGATCATCTCGTCGCGGTGCCCGCGCAGCTCGCGCTGCAGCACGCGGCCGAAGGTCTCCTCGGCGGACCCGGGCTCGGGGCCGTAGTTGTTGGCGAGGTCGAAGTGCGTGATCCCGAGCTCGAAGGCACGGATGATCATCGCCCGCGACTCCTCGTAGGGATCGACCGTGCCGAAGTTGTGCCAGAGGCCGAGGGAGATGAGCGGCAGGTCGATGCCGCTCCGGCCGCAGCGGCGGTAGCGCATCTTGTCGTACGCTGGCGTGATCGGCATCGTCGTCGGTGGGCGTGGTCTGCCTAACGGTGGCCGGTCCGGGCGGCGCGGCGAAGGGCGTTCGATCCGGCGGCGCACGCCGGCTTGCCGAAGCGAAGTTGACGCTGGCCGCGTGCATGGTCAAGCGGGGCATCTTCCGCCGGCCCGCGCCAGCACGCAAGATGGCGGGGCCACCCGATGCGATCTCCAGCTTCACCCCGAGTACACCGCCGCGTGCCCGACACCGACATTCCGCCGACCACCGGCGACGTTCCGCTCCTCGCTGTCGCGCAGCTGCACAAGCGCTTCGGCGGCGTGCACGCGCTTCGCGGGGCGGACATCGACGTCCGGGCGGGTGAGGTCCACGCGCTCGTCGGGGAGAACGGTGCCGGCAAGAGTACGCTGATCAACATCCTGGCCGGCGCGATCCGGCGCGACTCGGGGACGGTCTTCCTCGACGGCGGAGATGCGGACTTCCACTCGCCGGCCGAGTCGCAGCGGCGCGGGATCGCGGTCATCCATCAGGAGCTCGCGACGCTCCCTGGGCTCACAGTCGCCGAGAATCTGTTCATGGGGCGACTGCCGTCGCGACACGGCTTCGTCGACCGGGGGGCCATGCGCGCGCGTGCGTCGGAGCTGCTTGCCGCTGTCGGCCTCGCGGTGGATCCGTTGGCGAACGTCTCCTCGCTCCCGACGTCCCAGCAGCAGCTCGTCGAGATCGCGAAGGCGCTCTCCATCGGCGCGCGACTCCTCATCATGGACGAGCCGACCGCGTCGCTCACCGAGCACGAGACTCGGCAGCTTCTCGCGCTGGTCCGGCGGCTGCGCGACGATGGCGTGGCGATCATCTACGTCTCGCACCGATTCGCCGAAGTGTTTGCGATCGCCGACCGCATCACGGTCATGCGCGACGGAGCGACCGTGCGGACGATGGCTCGCGCTGCGACCACGCCATCCGAGGTGGTGGCGCTGATGGTCGGCCGGGAGATCGCGGCGCAGTCGCGCGCCACGGCTGCGTCCCGCGGCGGGCGTCCCGTGCTCGAGCTGCGCGACGTCTCGCGTACAGGCGCGATCGCCGGCGTAAGCCTCACGGTGGAAGGGGGAGAGATCGTCGGAATGGCGGGATTGATCGGCGCCGGACGGTCGGAAACGGCGCGCATCGTCTTCGGCGCCGATCGCCACGACTCAGGTGACGTGATGATCGGCGGGAATACGGTGCGATTCGCGTCGCCGCGAGACGCGATCGCGGCCGGCGTCGCGATGGTTGCCGAAGATCGAAAGCTCCTGTCGCTGTTCATGGACAAGCCCGTCCGCTGGAACATCACGATGGCGAGGCTCCCCATCCTGAGCCGCGTCGGCTTCATCCGGCAGCGCCGTGAGCGCGAGCTCGCCGCGAAGTTCGTCGAGCTCCTTCGCGTGCGGACGCCCGGGCTCGCGACCGCGGTCCGTGAGCTCTCGGGCGGGAATCAGCAGAAGACGGTGCTCGCCCGCTGGCTCGCGACAGAGCCCGCGCTGCTGATCCTCGACGAACCCACCCACGGCGTCGACGTCGGCGCGAAGTCGGAGATCCACGCGCTCATCCGCGGGCTCGCCGCGCAGGGGATCGCGATCCTGCTCATCTCGTCCGAGCTTCCCGAGATCCTCGCCCTCAGCGACCGGATCGTGGTCATGCGTGAGGGGCGCGTCGCCGCCACCCTCGCCCGCGACGAGGCCGACGAGCGCACCATCATGATGCACGCGACCGGCGCGACCTGATCCAGCTGATGTCGCCGCGTCGGCTGCGGCGACGCCTACATCCGCCGCAGCCGCAGCATCAGGATGTCATGCGGGGCGACGTCCGCGGCGAGCGCGCGCTGCGTCGTTCCCATGTCGCGCTTTCCCCACAGATCGCGCACGGCGTAGCGCGTCGACGCGAATGCGGCCGTCCGCGAGGACAGGCTGTCCGCCACCGCCTCACGCTGCCAGTCGAAGGTGACATGCCGTGGCGCGCGGGCGCGGTTGAGCACCGCCATCGCCCAGTCTCCGTGCACGAGCGGCTTGAACCAGACTTCCACGCTGTCGTTCGCAGAATAGCGGAAGCCTTCGATGCCAAGCGAATCCTGATCGATCGCGATCACATCGTGATTCATCAACACGGACGCGACATCGGGAGGCATCGCGCGGAGATCGTTGCCGGCGATCAGCGGCGCAGCCAGCATCGCCCACATCGCGAAGTGCGCGCGGTCCTCGGACGGGGTCAATCCGTTCCCGACTTCCAGCATGTCAGGATCGTTCCAGTGGCCAGGGCCGGCATAGCGGCGAAGCCCCTGCTGCATGTCGAGGATCTGCACCACGCCGTAGGCGTTCCACTGTCCGCCATGCGTGTCTATGCAGTCGAAGCAGGGCGTGATGTCGCCGGTCGTGCGCCAGAGCTGGCCCACCGACGCGCCCCACTCCCATGGCTTGTTGGTTCCCCACTCGCAGATGCTGAGGACGATGGGCCGCCCTGTCCCGGCCAGTGCGTCGTGCATCGTGAGGTAGGCGCCGTGCGCGTTCAGCTCCTCGGTATTGCACCAGTCGTACTTGAGATAGTCGACGTGCCACTTCGCGTAGGTCAGCGCGTCCTGACGTTCGTATCCCCGGCTCCCGGGCTTCCCGCCGCACGTCTTCGATCCCGCGTCGGAGTAGATCCCGAGCTTCAATCCGCGCGCGTGCACATAGTCGGCGAGGGCGCGGATCCCCGACGGAAAGCGGACGGAATCGGCGCGAATGAATCCCAGGGAATCGCGCTGGCCATGCCAGCAGTCATCGATGTTCACGTACTGGTAGCCGGCGTCGCGCATCCCCGTGCGCACCATCGCGTCGGCGGTCTCGCGGATCAGCTGCTCGCTCACGTTGCACGCGAACTTGTTCCAGCTGTTCCACCCCATCGGCGGCGTCGGCGCGAGTGCTGCCGCCGGCGCAGCGCGTACCGGCGCGGGAGCTTGGCCGAGGGCGTGTTGCGCCATGCCTGAGAGAAGGAGCGCGGCCGAACTCGCGGCAGCAAACAGGCGGGAGATGCGCATCGTCTGGCCCTCGATGGTCTGGCGTTCAGTCCCCGGCGAGTGCGTCGGCAACGGGATCGGCGGCGAGCCGCTCACCCGCCTCGCGCCGCTCTCGCCACCGCTTCCACACCGAGGTGCCGACGGCACAGCGGTTGGCGCCGATCGCACCGACGCGTTCGAGCGAGGCAAGCGGACCGATCCCCGGCATCGGCAGCGCCCAAGGATATACGGGCAGCCTCGTTATCGCCATCGGATCGCCGCCCCACTGGCCAGCAAGGGCGAACCCGCTGTCATATCCCTCGCCCCGGGCGATCGCGAGCTCGCGCTCACCGAATGCGCCGAATGGATAGCTGATCGCGCGCGGTGCGCTGCCTGACGCGGCAGCCATCGCGGTCCGCGACCAGGCCAGCTCACGCCTCACCGCCCGATCGTCGAGCCAGGTCAGACGGGGATGGGTCGCGGTGTGCGACGCGAAGGTGATCCCACGCCCGTCCCACTTCCGGATGTCGCGCCAGGCGAGGTGCGCGAAGCGGCGGCCACCGTAGGCGACGTCCCACTCGTTGAGCCGACCCGCGTATTCGGTGATCACGAAGCAGCTCGCCGTGAAGCCGGCCGCTTCGAGCACGGGGAACGCGTGGTCGCGCAGCCCGCGATACGCGTCGTCGAAGGTGATCGCCAGCTCCTTCGGGCCCGCTAGCCGTTCGCCGCGGGCGCAGGCAACCAGCTCGTCCAGCGTTAGGCTGCTCCAGCCGTCTCGCGCGAAGCGCTCGATCTGGCGCGCGAAGCGCCGCGGCGACAGCCGCGTGACACCGAGCTCGTGACGGCGCTCGATCTTGTGGTAGCAGAGGATGTGCGGGAGCCGCGCTCGGCTGCTCGATGCGCCGCGCGAGCGACTGGATATGAGGACGGGCACGGCGCCCGAAAGTTCAAGAGCCGTGCCCGCCACTCGACGTCTCACGCGCCGCGCGCTGCGAGACGCGCGCGTTACTGGACGAACTTCGACGCCGGCTCGACCGGGATACCGAATGCCTGGCCTACCGCCGGGTATGTCACGCTCCCGCCGACCATGTTCAGCCCCTTCAGCAGCGCCGGGTTGTCCTTGAGCGCCTGCTTCCATCCCTTGTTCGCCAGCTGCAGCGCGTAAGGCAGCGTCGCGTTGGTCAACGCGAACGTCGACGTGCGCGGCACAGCGCCCGGCATGTTCGCGACCGCATAATGGATCACGCCGTCGACCACGAAGGTCGGGTTCTCGTGCGTCGTCGGATGCATCGTCTCGACGCAGCCGCCCTGGTCGATGGCGACGTCCACGATCACCGATCCCTGGCGCATCGTCTTGAGGTCGCCCCTGAGGATCAGCTTCGGCGCGACCGCGCCCGGCACCAGCACGCCGCCGACGACGAGATCGGCATCGACGATCTGCTCGAGGATCGCGAACCGGTTCGAGTGGAGCAGCTGCACGTTTGCCGGCATGACGTCGCTCAGGTAGCGGAGCCGCTCGAGCGAGAGATCGAGGATCACGACGTGCGCGCCCATCCCCGCTGCCATCTTCGCCGCGTTGATCCCGACCACCCCCCCGCCGAGGATCACGACCTTCGCCGGCAGTACGCCCGGGACGCCGCCGAGCAGCACGCCGCGCCCGCCGAAGATCTTCTCGAGGTACTTCGCGCCCTCCTGCACCGCCATCCGCCCCGCAACCTCGGACATCGGCGTGAGCAGCGGCAGCTCGCGGCTCGGAAGCTCGACCGTCTCGTAGGCGATGCAGATCGCCTTGCTGGCGATGTGCGCCCTCGTCAGCTTCTCGTCCGCCGCAAAGTGGAAGTAGGTGAAGATCACCTGGCCGTCGCGCATGTGCGGCCACTCGCGCTCGATCGGCTCCTTCACCTTCATGATCATCTCGGCGTCCTTCCAGACGGCCGCTGC
>Ga0070658_10004981_pt1 | contig 10820 bp, 11 predicted proteins | sample KBSC13metaG_FD_64664 | JGI IMG/M metagenome (GOLD analysis project Ga0070658, IMG submission 64664) | Corn rhizosphere microbial communities from Kellogg Biological Station, Michigan, USA - KBS C1-3 metaG | ecosystem: Host-associated > Plants > Roots > Rhizosphere > Soil ... | reverse complement strand
CTGGAGAATCAGCCGATTGGGAGCGCCGCCGGCCTGGTTATTGACGAGGTCGTTCATCAAGTTGCTGTTGATCGAACCCCATCCCGTGGTGACATCGTAGCCTGTAGCCGCGTGGAAGAACAGGTTGTTCGAGTTGTCGGCGATGTCGTGGAAGTCGGCGGCGTAGTTGCCTCCCTTGCCCAGGCGATAGAGGAAGGGGTTGGCAAAGCCAAGCTGAGGCCCGAACTTAGCTGCCCTCTGCTGGTTGACGAGGGCCCAGAAGGCGCACCAGACGGCCGACGCGGCTCCGGTATACCCAAGTTGTTGAAAGCCCCCCTGCACGTAAACGGCGTAGCCGGTGAATGGATCAGCTGCGAGGCTGACGTCGGGGACGTTGCGCTTCGACGTGGAGAACTCGCCGGCGGGCGCGTGCGAAACGATCCCCTGCTGATAAGCCGGAAGCGGCCAAACGATCGAGCGACCGCCGCCGCTTCCGCTCCCTGTAGCGGATAGAGTGGTGTCGCTGGCGTCCAACCAGGTAGTTTCGCTTGTGTAGAGGCCGTCATACCCGACAGTGATTGACGTTCCACCAACAGCCGTCACAAAGGGCTGCGCGGCGGGATCCGTCACCTGAACGACGTTGTTTGCAGGATTACCAGCCGCGCCAGTGTTGCCGGATGCGCAAAAGAATGCCTGCCCCTGAGCGGCCATCTGTAGGAAGACCGCATTTTCCGCGTTTACGAAAGTATTGCCGCCGCTCGTCGCCGTGTCCTCTCCGATTGTCCAGCCGCAGCTAATCTCTCGACAGCGATACGTAGTGTCGTTGGCGATGGCCTGGAGCACCGTCAGGAAGGATGCCGTGCCACCGGACTGAGGGACTTCGTAGACGACGACGTGACTGGCGCTCGGCACCAGGCCGAGCAAGATGTCGATATCGGTGGTGACCTGTGCCTGCCCGGCCCCGATCGACGTCGCCTGTATCTGCTTCCGGATAATCGGAGTGGCGGGCAGGTGGAAGGTCTGTTCGTAGCCGGTGATGTCGCTGTCGTCGTAATCGTCGAGTTCCAGCAGGCCGACGTTTTGGCCCGCTCCCGTCAGGTTGGAGCCGGTCAATCCGTAGGCGAGTCGGATCTGGCCAGGGCCGGCTCCGTTGTCCTGGTTGAAACCGAACGAATTCGTTCCCGTCGGTTTGAGAACGACCGGCTGCGCGCTCGGGCCGGTGTCGAGGCCGACGATCGAGGCGCCCGCCAATATGAGGCTGTTGGTAAGGGCGGGTGCACTGCTTGGCGAATGGAACGTGCGTCCATTAGGTGTTACGTAGTGCCTTAAGTGAACATGAAACGTCTTCTCGACAACGGCGGACGGTGCGCTCACCTGGATGAGCGTGCGTGTATCCGTCGACGTTACGGCGAAGCCGCGGGCACGCAGGTCTTTGACAACGGCATCGTGCGTAGCCTGATTGGCGCCGTAACTGGCGGCAAACTGCTTCGGCGTGAGATAGTGGCCGAATGTTGGACTGGTCGGATCGTTGACGTCCTTGACGAACTGATCGAGCTGCTGCTGGTGAGTAAGCGGAAGCGAGATGGCAAAGCTGACCGGCGACGATGATGCCGGGACTTCACGGGCGCATGCGGTTGATACGGCAAGAACATGCCTACCCCGAGCTGTAGGCATGGCACCCGAGGGCACCATGGCCGCGACAGTGAGAGCGGCCGCAATCGTTGTTATTGTGCTGTTTTTCATTTGCCGACCTTTCTCACTAAAATGTCGCGCTGTTCGCGGAAGGCTTGCTGCCCGCCGCGCCGCTCGTAATGTTGATGTTGTTGTGCAGCGTCAGAAGTGTGCCGCCGGCCCTGTTCACGCCCGTGGTATTGTCGAGGAGCGAGCACTTGCTGAGGCGGATTGTAGTGCCTGTGAATGCGAGAATTCCTGTTCCGTTGCCCGAGATAGTGCAGCCGGTTAGGCTGACACTGGCAGACGTGTCCGTCTCAATGCCGTTGGCGCAGTTTGCGATTGTGCAGTCGGTGACGTCGGCGAGGCCGACTCGCATGAGCATCCCGCAGTCCGACGCCTGGTTGATGGTACAGTCGCGCATCGAGAGTTTGTCGGGGCCGGCGGCGGCGTTCGACGAGCGCACGCCCACTGAGCCGCCGACGATCGTGGTGTCCTTCATATCGACGGTTTCAAGAGCGGTGCTGGCGAAAAAGATGCCGTAGGTGGTGAAGCCGCGGATCGAGCAGTTGTCGACGGTGACCACGCCACTATTCACGGTAATGCCGTTACTGCCGGTCCCGTTGCCGTCGATATCGAGGTTGTGCAGCACCACCTGGTCTGTTGTCGCTGCGCTGACAGTCACGCCATCGCCGGTCGGGAACGCGATCGAGCAGCGCGGGCCGCCTCCGTCGATGGTGACGGCATGAGCGATGGTGATCTTGCCGTAGTCGCCGACGTCGACGATCGACACCGTGCCGCCGGCGGTGGTGTTGTCGATGGCTTTCTGCAATGTGGCGTAGGGCGAAAGGCGCGTTCCGCTGTTGGAGTCGCTGCCGGTCGACGCCACCCATGTGTGGGCGGATGCGGCGAAGGCGCCGTGTGAGATGCTAAAAAGTATGGCTAAGGCCGCGCAGGCGCGGAACGAGGTGTGCTTCATCGGAAAGTTCCTTCCAGTTCGCGAATTGTCGACGCTTAGAATGTGGTCGCGGTGGCGTTTGTCGATCCCGCCGTTCCACCCGCCCGCGCATTATTTTGAAGTGTCTGGATCGTGCCCCCGGCCCCCAGACCAAGCTCTGTTGAATTGTCGAACAGGCTATCATTGGAGAGGGTAATGGTCGCAGAAAACGCGCTCGCCCCGATTCCGCTTTGGGAGACAGTGCTGCCGATTAAGCGGAGGAAGGAAGATGTGTCGGCGTAGACCGCGAAATTGGGCATGTGGGTTACCGTGGTGTTAGCCACATCCATAGTTCCATTGCGGCAGTCGAGCCCGGCGTTGGAAGCGCCGCTCAAGAAGCAGCGGCTCACGGTGACCTGCGGGGCGAACGCGGATGGAATTGTGTGGATACTGTTAAACCCGCCGGTGATCGTGGTATTGCTGATCAGGACCTTCTCGGTGTCTGTGATGGTGCGTTGAATGCCGACCCCGTCCGTTGTGCAGCCCTTTATCGTACAGTTGTCGATCGTTACGGAAAATCCAGCAAAGACGAAGATACCGTTCTGGCCGACACCGTTGCCGGAGATGTCGAGGTTGCGCAGGACGATCTGGTCGGTGGGACCGGCATTGATCTGGAGGCCGTAGGCATCCGAGAAGTTAACGCCGCCGCGCACGCCGCCGCCATCGATGGTGATCGAACGGTTGATGTTTGCGTCACCATAGTCACCGGTGTCGACGAAGGAGACTTCGCCCCCGGCCGTCGTGTTATCGACCGCATGCTGCAAAGTCAGGAATGGGGACAATCGCGTGCCCGTGTTGGAGTCGCTCCCTTCCGCGGCCACCCAGGTGTGGGCGGAGGTGGCGGAGGCGCTTGTGGGACCGAACATGATGGCTAGAGACGCCAAACAGAAGACTAAACTGCATTTCATACTGCGTATCTCCTTGCTTTCGGTATATCGAATTGTAAAGGTACGATGGCGATATCTGGATATGGCGCGGCTCGACGCGAGCAGACGTCCTGATAGAGTATGACCGCATATCACGAGAGTTGAATTGTCTTCGGTTACAAATCGATGACTTTGTTTCGTTGACTCGGTAGCGTTGTGATATGCGCGATCGGCGGGAGGGCTTGTTGATCGGACCCTTGATAAAAGGCGACCGAAGGAAACCTCACCCTAACCCTCTCCTTGGAAAGGAGAGGGAACACAGTCTTGAGGATTCAAGGAGCTTCGACGGCGAAGTCGAGGATCCAGGTCGGGTTAGCGGCGATGAGGTCGTTGTCGCTGGTGATGATGAGTTGACGTCGACCGTCGGCGAGGTCGGGGCCGAAGGTGAGGCCTTCGATCTTCTCGGGGAAGTCGGCGGTGCTCAGGCCGTACTGGGGGTCGAGTAGGTCGAGGAAGAGGGTCTTAATGACAGGTTGGATACTGTCGGGCAGCGTCGCCGTGGGGAGGCCGTTACCCGGAGTCGTGCCGATGTCGCTGACGTCGGTGGCGCCGTCGATGTCGATGAGATAGATTTTTTTGCAGGATGACTCCAAGCCCGATTTGCCGTCGCGCTCGTCGACAAGGAAGCGGTGGTTGTCGACGGCGAGGACTTCGCTGACGCCGTATTTCTTGTCGTCCATCTGATAGACGTATTCGTGGGTCTTGCCGGTGGCGATGTCGACGGTGAGGATGCGGTTGTTGATGCCGGCTTTCTTAAAGTCGGCGGTGATGGCGTGGTCCTGGATGAGGGGACTCTGCATGATGCTGACGAGGGTTTTGCCGTCGGGGGTGAGAGCGAGGCCTTCCATACCTTTGTTCGCGACGCGCCCCATGTTATTCGCGGGGCTCTGAATCTCCGTATTTTCGTCGCCCATCACCGTCACTCCGAACTTCGCGGGGACGTGGTAGGAGTTGAGAAACTTACCGGTGAGGTTGAAACGGTAGATGTAAGGACCGTACTCGTCGGAGATGTACAGGGACCCATCGGTGGTGACTCGTGCACCTTCGGGATCGAATCGCAGCGACGTGTTGAGGCTGCCGGCGCCCGTATCGTGGCTGAAGTCGCCCCAGTCGCCGGTGAAATTCTTGCCGTCCTTGGTGAGGAAGGTAGTGGCGATCAGCTTGGGCGTGATCGTTTTGGCCGTGATGTCGATGTCGAGATCGAACGTCTGGAAGCGGTCGAGGTAGTGGGTGGTTCCATTGCCAAAGCCGCGGTCGTTGACGGCGATATAACGGTTCTCGCCGAAGTACGTGATGGACGAGCCGAAGCTGCCCAGGAGGTTTTGCGGGGCGGTCCCGGTGCCGTCGGCGGCGGTCATCGTACCGGTGAAGCCGGAGTTGTCGACGGCCGATCCGGGGATCTTGCCGATGGCGATGAGCTGCGGCGAGGCGATGGCGGGAAGGTTCGACAGGGTGACGGCGGCCGTCAACACGGCGGTGAGAAGTCGAGGTGACACGGGCATACTCCCAAAATAAGCTTGACCGTCAATTATAGCTTTTTGGGTGTTAAGCCTGTGTTAAGAGATGGTTAGCGTAGCGTTAGGCTGCTACCGTTTTCGGGGGAGCGGCGGGAGTGGTGGAATGGGCGGGCGCTGGGAGACGGGCCGGATAGGCGGCGCCGGGACAGCTGGCCGGGGCACGGACGGTGTCGACGCCGCGGCTGGAGCGGGCGCGCCCTGCCGGTAGCCGGGCATCCACGGCTTGATGTCCGAACTTCGCGGCGCTTCCTTGCCGGCGTTCTTAGCCCAATTGATCAGGTCCGGCAAGTTAAGGGTGCCGTCGTAGAGCGCCTCGTGGACGATGATTGCGGCCGGGCCGAACTTCTCGACCTGGCGCAGTTCGTCCCAGGTGCGGAACTTGGCGAAGACGCTGACGGGCACGCGGGCCTGCTGGATGAACTTGGCGATGTCCTCACCACCGGGCGCGGCGAGGCCGCCGTCGCCCAGGCTGACTCGGCAGACGATCTGCGACCAGCAATGAAGCATCTTGGTTTCACGCAGGAAGTTGAGGACGTCGAGCCACGCTCCGGGAGGACCACCGGGACGAGGGATTTTTCCGTTAAAGGGCCGAAGCTCAAGAGCGACCTGGTTGCCTAGGCGCTGAATGGTTGGCTTGCAGGCGAGGTTCAACGTGGTCTCGGAGTCGGCGATGACGCGGTCGACACCCCACCCGAGCACTCGCTCCATAACGTCCGGCGTACGGACACCACCGCTGTAGGAGATGGGAAGGCCGATACGACGCACGACATCGCGGACCTGGTCGCGATTTTGCGGCATCCCCACCCGAGCGCCATCGACATCGTGAATGTGAATGCGCATGGCGCCGTCATCCTTCCAGCGCTTGGCGATGAGGAGAACGTCGTCGCGAAGGATATTCGGTTGGTCGCTGCGCACGAAAGTCGAGCGGGTCGACTTGCCCGATCTTACTTCGATAACAGGGACGATTTCCATCAAGCGAACTCCTGGGCGGGATGATTTGAATATTGACGAAATTGGGACGCCATTTGTTCCAAAATTATCGGAGTTAAGCGGCCTTGCTTTATTATACGCTAGCTATTGTTCCCATTTTCGTGGGATTTAATCGATCCGTCGATAATTGCACTAGCGTTCAACTAGAGAGCGGCGAAGTTCGTCAGGATCGTCAGGCCGACTTTACCGGATTTCTCGGGATGGAACTGGGTGGCCCAGACGTTGCCCTTGTGCAGCGCGGAGGCGTATGTCACGCCGTATTCGGTGCGGGCGGCGATGTGCGCGGGGTCGTCGGGCATGCAGTAGTAGGAGTGCAGGAAGTAAGTCATGTCCCCGGTCGCGTTCAGTCCCATGCCGAGTGGTGAGCCGTCGGCAAAGACGAGTTCGTTCCAACCGATCTGGGGGACTTTCTGACTATCGGTCGACGCGAAGCGGTGGACGCGCCCGGGGATGACGTCGAGGCCCAGCACGCCCTGTTCACCTTCTTCGCTCGACGTCATCAGGGCTTGCATGCCAACGCAGATACCAAGGAACGGGCGGCCGGAGGCGATGAAGTCGAGGCTGACCTTGTCGACACCCGACTGCCGCAGGGAGCGCATGGTCGAGTCGAAGGAGCCGTCGCCGGGGAGGACGGCTTTGTCGGCTTTCTTCACGGCGTCGGGGTCGTCGGTGACGAACGCGCAGGTGGCGCCTACTTTGTGGAAGGCTTTCTCGACGCTGCGGAGGTTGCCCATGCCGTAATCGATGATGGCGATGCTTTGGTTGGCGAGGTCTTTCACTTCTTCCACTGCTCCACGATGGCCTGACCGCGTAGCTTCTTGAGGATCTTTTCGTCGGTCTCTTTGCGGAGCTTGCCGCGCTGGATGGCCTCTTCGGCGATAGCTTCCTGGACGGGAGCCGCCAGCAGGGTGATGAGGTGCAGGTTACGTCCGGTGCTGTTCTTGATGGCGATGCCGCCGCGGTGGATCTTGTCGACGACGCCGATTTTGTCCCAGGGAGTGACGTTCTTGGCGACGAGCCAGCGTTCGACGATACCGTTGTCATCGACAGTGACGCGGGTGGTCAGCACGACGATCAGCAGAGCCAGCATGATCCCCGTCATCGCGCTGATTGCCTCGATGTTTTGCGTCTTGTGGGTAGGCAGGACGTAACACGTGGAGGCGACTCCTGTCACGGCCAAGAACAGTGGGAAAGACACAAAGATGAACGCGGCCCGGAATGTCCCCGGGAATGTGACCGGCTTCTCCTTTTTGGCGGGAAACATAGGCTAGAGCGAGCCTTTCGTGCTGGGGATTCCCTTCACGCGATCGTCGTGGCGCTTGGCCATATCGAAGGCGCGCCCGAAGGCTTTGAACGCGGCCTCGGCGATGTGGTGGGCGTTCTCACCGCGTCGCTGTTCGAAATGCAGGGTGATGCCCGCGTTAGCGGCGACGGCGCGGAAGAACTCGTGGACGAGGTCCGTATCGAATGTGCCGATCTTGGGCGACCGGAAGTTGAAGTCGGCAACGAGCAAGCCACGGCCGCTCCAGTCGAGGGCGCAGGAGACGAGGGCCTCGTCCATGGGCATGATGGCGTTGCCATAGCGGACGATGCCGCGCTTGTCGCCCGACGCTTCCTTGAGAGCCTGGCCGAGGGCGATGCCGATATCCTCTACGGTATGGTGATCGTCGATGTGGAGGTCGCCAGTGGCTTTGACCGTGAGGTGCAGGAGGCCGTGACGGGCGATGTGGGTGAGCATGTGGTCGAAGAACCCGACCCCCGTAACGATCTCACTCTCACCGTCGCCGTCGAGGTTGACGGTCAGCGAGATGTCCGTCTCTTTGGTCTTGCGCGCTATGGTTGCCTGTCGAAGGTCAGTCATAGCGAAAATTGTACCCGATAAGCCTCTCCTCCCGACACTCGCCGGAGGCTCGGTCTCCTTCGGCCTCGAAACGGGAAGGATGGTCCGGTGGTAGACGAGGTTTACATGCAGCCAACGACGACATCGTCGCCTACAAAGATAACTCCGTCTGTGAGGATTTGCGCGCGCAGGCCGCCGCGGCCGGCGAGCATTCGGGTGAGGCCGGGACGGTTGGTAAGGCATTCGAGGTAGGCGCAGGGGTGGCAGAGGCGGGTGCCGATGACGGTGACTTCACCGAGTTTGAATTTTACGCCAACGAGGGCGTTGAGGTCGATGCCGCGCGTGACAATATTGCGGCGCGTTTTGCCGGGGTCGAGGGTGAGGCCGTGTTTGGCAGCGATCGCGTCGGTTGTTTCGACTTCAATGAGGGTGAGTTCGTTATCTGCGGGCGACTTCGAGAACGAACCGACACCCATAGCGTAGCGGTCTCCGTCGAGGCCAAGGCCCGGGAGTGCGATAGCGTGAGGGACGGCGGTTATCGACGAGCCTGCGCGGCTGGCAATATAGATGGCGACGATGGTGGGTGTCAAAGGAGGGTCGCCGCGGTCGATGTCGACCGCGGCGTGTAAGCGAATTGAGAGTTAGGCCATTTTGAGCTGCTGCTTGACGAACTTGCCGACAACCGGAGCCTCGTACCAAGCTCCTCGATTGATCGCCATGGCTGCCTGGATCTGAAAAACCAAATTGACGATCAAGGCTATAGGGCCAAGGAAGATGTTAGCGACGGGGATTAACCAAACAAGGTGCAATGCGCTGATGATAGTCGATTGCAGGGCATGAAACCCGACGTATTGAGACTGATCTTTCTTGATAAGAAAGATGATAAGTGGGCCGAGGATGGTAAAGATGCCGACGACGGCGGCGATCAGTGCCATGTTCTTGTCGTCCTGCGAGAGTTCACTGGTGGTCATTGGATCGGACATATTTTTAATCTCCTTAGTATCCAGACGCGCCTCACAGATGAGCATGTCAACAAGTACTATACCCATTGATGAGCCGCTTCAGGGCGAAAATACCCGGCGACGCCAATTGATTTACTGGCTACAACACAGGCCCCAATCGTTTGGGGTCTGTGTTGTCGATTAGAACCAAGGTGTTAGATGAATAGTTCCTGTAACGTGTTCTGTTACTCGTGCAGCATCCATCGGAGAATCTCGTTGACTTCGGAGGCGATAATATCGGCCCCTGTTTTGCGGAAGATTTTGGCGTTGGCGTTGCCGGCCGGGCCGGTCAGGACGAGGGCGGCGAGGATGGGAGGACCGTCGGGATAGGCCTTGGCGTAGTTGGCAACCGTGCGGAAATCGTCGCGGGTGTCGCCGACGTAGATGCCGGCCTTGACGCCGAGGCGGTCGACAAGTTTCTTGAGCCCGCGAGGGTCGGGCTTGAGGTGCTTGTCGTCGCTCGTGACCAGGTTCGCGGCCGGGATCATATCTTCGAGCGAGGCGACGCGCAGGCCCATTACCGCTTCGCCCGAGGTGCGGCCGGTGAGGACTCCGAGCTTCTTAGCAGGTGTGGTGGCAGCGGCACGGGTGAGGCGGGCGACGTCGATGAGCGGCTTGTCGAACTTCCAGTATCCCTCGCCGAGATAGCGGGTTGGCGTGTGGCCGTACATCTCGACGGATTCATGTCCGGCGAACAGTTCGAGGAAAACCTGGGTGATCTCCCGCTTGCGATAGTCGAGATTGATCTCGTGTCGACCGTCGTAGTTGAAGTGCTCCAGACAGATGCTCTCGGCGACGTCGAGGCCGCCCCCAGCCTCCGCGATCTTGCGCGCGTATCCGGCGAGGTTCGGCTTGAATACGTTCAGCGTGTCCGCCGGCGTACCGGGGTGCTCGTGTTCCTTGACGATGTAGTGAAGGACAATGGCGCAGGTGAGCTCGATGTCGTCATTGAAGCCGCCGGCGTTCTTGAAGAGCTCGATGTCCTCGGAGGTCAAGAGGTCATCGCCCGCCGACCAGCCAAGGACTTCTCGGAGGTAGAAGGGCACGGCGAGACAGTTGACGCGGCGGATGGACTCGGTGATGTCGAGAAGGACGCCGTCCATGTCGAACAGGAGGCCGTCCATCTTCGGCAAGAGGGCCTCGGCGGCTTCGGAAACTTCGATCATTAGTAGCTCATTTCTTCTTGAACCGTCCGTGCGAAGTCGTCGAGGGCAATCGACCACGGCGTCGGCTCGGCGACGATGGCTCCGCGCATCAAGAGAATGCGGACGGCGGCGTAGTTGCGGTCTTTAGCGGCGCAGCGGAGGGCAGTCCAGCCATCAGCACATTGGTAGTTCGGGTCAGCCCCGTGCTCGAGGAGGACGCCGGTTTCGATGGCGAAGTCGCCCCGACAGGACGTGATCAGGGGCGTGTCACCCGCCGAGTTGACGACGTTGGGATTGGCTCCGGCGTCGAGCAGTCGACGCAGAAAGGCCGGATACCGAGCCTCGACAGCAAGGTCGAGCAGGGTGAGGCCGGACGATAGTGTTCCGTCGAGGTCGACACCACCAATCAGCGCTTCAGCATCGTCCCAGCGTCCGTCGACAATGGCTTTGGCGAGATCGTCGATCATTGCGGCTTCCGGACCAGGGCGGCGGCGGCGTGGGCGTCGAAGCCTTCGGCGGTGGCGAAGGCGGCGATGTCGGCGGCGTACGCGGCGGCGGTGGCGGCGTCGTGGTAGATGACGCTGCTGCGCTTGAGGAACGTGTCGCAGGAGAGTGGCGATGAGAAGCGGGCGGTGCCGGCGGTGGGCAGGGTGTGCGACGGACCGGCGATGTAGTCACCCGCAGGGGCCGACGTGTTCTCGCCGAGCAGAATGGCGCCGGCGTTGCGGATGCTACCAAGGATCGACAGAGGCTC
>Ga0070658_10004980_pt1 | contig 10820 bp, 8 predicted proteins | sample KBSC13metaG_FD_64664 | JGI IMG/M metagenome (GOLD analysis project Ga0070658, IMG submission 64664) | Corn rhizosphere microbial communities from Kellogg Biological Station, Michigan, USA - KBS C1-3 metaG | ecosystem: Host-associated > Plants > Roots > Rhizosphere > Soil ... | reverse complement strand
CCCTCGCGCACCCGGATGAAGACGCCGGGCACCTCTCCGCCGAACGTCCAAAACAAATAGTCCACTCCGTCGGCGAGGCGCTTCACGACCTCGCGGACCTCCACGTTCACCACGACCTTGGTGGCGTGCTGCCGCTGGATGGGTGGCGGCACATTGGGAGCATGTGTGAGGACGGCCACTTCTTCGCCGACGATGTCTGGATCCAAGCCTTTGGCCGCGGGTCCCGCAGGCGGCGCGGTGGTGATGACTGGCGAATCAGCGGGATGCACGGGCAGGTTCGCCGTGAGGGCGAGGACGATGGCGAGGAGAAGCGAGGGTGTGTGGGAGTTTGTCATGGTTTTAAAAACGGAAGCAGCATTCCGGGCACCCCGGCGCGACCGGGAATTTGGTATTCCGCCGAAGGAAATCCCGCGTTTCCGCACAAACGGGAAGCGGGTATTGTATCGAACCGGCGAATGTGGGCAACGTGTATGACGAAACCATGCCCCGGCGGCGTGCGGGTTGCTCCCCGTCCCTTGGTAAAAGCCGTGCGTGGATTGTGGCGCTGTCGGTGCAAGCGCAGGTGAGCTCCGGACAAGCCACGTGGAGCGACGGCCGCGATGCGCCGCTACTCTCTTGGCATCGAATCCCATCGTGGGTGCGCTTCGAGACACTCGTGCACGCACCGGCGACCTCGCAATCATGAACCTCCTTCACTCCATCCATTGCCCGAGACCCGAGCGGAATCGCGCGCTACGGTTTCGTGCCGGATCGTGGTGTGTCGAGAATATCGTTCAACTCCTCCGGATTCCGGGCGATCTCCTGGATGGTCACCGTATCGAGCACATCGAAGAATGCCTTCCGGGCGCGGTAGAGAACTGGCTTGAGGCGGCAGACCCCGATAATCGGGCACGTGTTCGTGGCGGGGGTGAAGCACTCCGCGACGTCGCAACTGGTTTCCGTGTAGCGCACGATTTCTCCGATCCGGGTTTTGGGCGCATGCGCCGCGAGGGTCAGCCCGCCCCCGCCGCCACGAGCGGCGACCAGCCAGCCGGCCTTGGTCAGGGACTTCGCCACTTTCGTCAGGTGATGGAGGGAGATGCCATACGCCTCCGCCACCTCCCGTGTGCTGACCTTTCGCGAGGGATGGCTCATCAGGTAGATGAGCAACCGCAGGGCGTAGTCGGAGTGGGTGGTCAGTTGCATGGGAAGAGAGGGAAATCGATTTGGGATCCTAGCGGGCTTCGAATTAATCTTGAATGGGTATAATAAATACCTATTAATCGGGATTAATCAATCAACCCATGCAAATGCTCTCCGAACAAACCATCGCCATCGTCAAATCCACCGCGCCGATCCTCGATCAACACGGCGAAGCGCTGACCCGCCATTTCTACCGGCGGATGTTTGAAAAGAATCCAGAGGTGGCCCCATTTTTCAATCCGGCGAATCAAACGCAGGGCACCCAACAAAAGGCCCTGGCCGCCGCGATCTGCGCGTATGCGGCGAATATCGACAACCTGGAAGTCCTCGGCGGTGCGGTCGAACTCATCGCGCAGAAGCACGCCTCCCTGCAGGTCAAGGCCGAGCATTACCCGATCGTGGGCGAGAATCTTCTCGCCTCCATTCGCGAGGTGCTGGGAGAAGGCGCGACGGATGCGGTGATCGCGGCCTGGGCGGAGGCCTATGGGTTTCTCGCGAACATTCTCATCGGCCGCGAAAACGAGATCTACCATCAGCACCAGCTCGCGCCGAATGGCTGGCAAGGCTTCAAGAAATTCCGCGTCACGAAGAAGGAGCGCGAGAGCGACGTGATCACTTCCTTCTATCTCGAGCCCGCGGATGGCGCGCCCGCGCCCGCTTTCAAGCCCGGGCAATATCTCACGCTGCGTGTGCCGAGTCCGTGCGGCCATACCACGATGCGCAACTACAGCTTGTCCGATAAACCGGGCCGCCCGTGGCTGCGGATCAGCGTCAAACGCGAAACCGGCCGCGACGCGTCCACGCCGGACGGCTTCGTCTCGAACCACCTGCACCAGGAAGTGAAGGTGGGCGACCTGCTCGAGGTCGGCCCTCCGTGCGGGGAGTTCTTCCTCGATCTCTCGGAAAACCACACCCGGCCGCTGGTCCTGATTTCCGCGGGGGTCGGCATCACGCCCGTCATGAGCATGCTCCAAGGTGTCCTCGAATCCGCTCCCTCGCGCCCCGTCTATTTTATCCATGCCGCGCTGAATGGCCGTACGCATGCCTTCCGCGAAGCCGTGCGCGCCCTCGGGGCCGCGCATTCGAACCTGACGGTCCACACGCGCTACAGCGAGGCCACGGACGAGGATCGAGCGAAGGGCTGGTGCGACAGCGAAGGTTTTGTGGACGGACCCTTGATCGAATCGCTGATTCCGGACCGTGACGCCGACTATTACTTCTGCGGGCCGAAGCCCTTCATGGTGAATATCTATCATCAACTCCTGGAATGGGGCATTGCGGCGACCCAGGTGCACCTGGAGTTCTTCGGTCCCAAGCAGGAGTTGCAAAAAGCGCCGGCGTGTCCCGTCGCGCACGCCGCATGAAACACCGGCTGCCATTACTCCTCGCTCTCGCCGTCGTCGGCCTCGTGCTTCCGCTCGGGGCGGAGGACTTCCAGGGATCGGCGCATGCGATGCCCTATGACGATGACGTGATCGGCTATTCCACACAGACACCGCATGACCGGGTGGCAAAACTCCAGGCGCGGATTGCGGCCGGCGAGGTGAAGCTGAAGTGGGATGAGCGATTCGGCTGGTTGCCTGCCGTGCTCGATGAGCTCAAGATCCCGAAGTCCTCGCAAATGCTGGTCTTCTCGCGGACCTCGCTCCAGAAGCGCGTAATCAACCCGCGCAACCCGCGTTCGCTCTTCTACAATGAGGATGTGTATGTCGGCTACATTCCCGATGCGCCGCTGATGGAAATTGCTGCCGTGGATCCGAAACTCGGTGCGATCTTCTACTCCATCGAGCAGGTGCCGCAGCCCAAGCCGGAGTTCACGCGCAGCCAGGATTGCCTGCAATGCCACGTCTCCGGCCGGAGCCTTGGGGTGCCGGGGCTCTTCGTGCGCTCGCTGCGGACGGATGGGGGCGGGGAGATCATCACCGGCACGGACACGGGCGACGTCACGCATTGCACGCCCCTCGCGGATCGTTGGGGCGGCTGGTTCGTGACCGGCCAGCACGGCGCGCAGACGCACCTTGGCAACCTCGTCGGTCTCTCGGCGTTCGACCGTCATTCGGGCGAACCGGCGTATCGGGGAAATCTGCCTGATCTCACGTCCATCCTCGACACAAGCAAGTATCTGCGACCGCGCAGCGACATCGTCGCACTTATGGTCCTGGAGCACCAGGCGCACATGCAGGATTACCTCACACGCCTGACCTACGAGACGCAGATCATGGTGGCTCGCTACGGGCACATCCGCTATTTGAAGACCCAGGAAAGCGCGTTTCTGCGTTACCTCCTTTTCACCGAGGAAACTCCGCTCACGGCGCCGGTTCGTGGGGACCCGCAGTACGCGGCCGATTTCATGGCGCGAGGGCCGCGGGATTCCAAGGGACGGTCGCTGCGCGATCTCGACCTGGAAACGCGATTGTTCCGCTATCCCTGCTCGTATCTCATCTATTCGGAAGGATTCGATCAGATGCCCGCGATCATGCGCGATCATCTGCTCCAGCGACTCTACGACATACTCACCGGGCAGGATTCGGACCCGCAGTTTGCGAAAATGGCAGAGAGCGATCGCCGGGCGATCCTCGAAATTCTGCGAGAGACGAAACCGAACCTGCCCGGCTACTGGCGGGGTGAAGCCGCTGCGGCTGGCGCCGCGCGGTCCGATGCTGGAGCCTCGGCGCACCTTGCAGGTCGCGACGGGAACAAGCCGTAGCGATACCGTCATGCAACTCCCAAGCTGCTATTGCCGTTTTGCCTGGGTCGTTGTCGTAATCTCCGCGTGGGCGTCCAACGGCGGCGCCGGAGAACCGACGGCGCGGAACTTCGAAATGCGATATTCAGAATCCGCCGCAGTTCTTGATGATCTGAAAGCGAGCCATCCGAGGGTCTCGATCCCAGCGTCGTTCCTCGAGATCAAGGCGATCGGGCAGGTGGTGGATTTCGGGTTTCGTGTTTGGGAGATTCCAGCGGAGGCTGAGCCCAGACGGACCGTCGCGGACGAGGTGGCGTTGCTGGAGCACGGGCGTGTTCACGCTCAGCAGAACGCGCTGAGGCGACTCGGGTCGCAGGCTGATCCGCGGGCCGATGAGATCCTTCTCGGTCAATTCGAACGACTGGAAGCAGGGCAACTCCCGCCGGCATTGTGGCTGGAACTGATCGAGGCCGCGACCATGCGGGATAGCCCGGCGTTGAGAAAGAAACTTGTGGATCGGGAGCGCACGCTCGAGCGGGCAGCGGATCCCCTGGCTCGTTACCGAGAGTGTCTCGAAGGTGGAGATGGCGATGAGGGGCGGCGTACCTTTACGACCAAGGAGGAGGCTGGTTGTGTGCGCTGCCATTCGGTGGATGGAAAGGGCGGACAAATCGGCCCGGAATTGACCTCGCTCCGTCACTCCGTGGAGCGTCTGCACATTCTGGAATCGGTGATCGTGCCAAATGCGACCATCGCCTCGGGATATGATCCTGCCATGCTGACGCTCGCAAACGGAGAAGAGATCGCGGGAGTGGTGAGCCTCGAAACGGAGGATGTCCTCACGCTGACTTCGGTGGCCGATGGCAAGAAGCGGGAGATCAAGACCGCGGACATTGTGCGGCGGACGCCATTGCCCAGCCCGATGCCACCCTTTTTCGGTACTGTTTTGAGCAAACGGGAGATTCGCGACCTCATCGAGTTCCTTGCGGAGGGGGATTAGGCATTTAAGTCCCACACCAAGCTTGGAAGGAGTGCTGGCGCCAGTTTACGGTCGGATTCCATGAACAGCGGCTTTCTCGACAAGCTTATTGAGCGCATCGGGCGGGTGCGCCCGGAAGACGTGCAGGGTTATCTCCTCCGGCTCGCGGATGAAAAAGGTTTTCTGGAGACGATCTTCAACGCGATCCATGAAGGGGTGATCGTGACGGATCTGAAGGGGCGGATCAATTATCTCAACCGCTCGGCGTGCGAGCTTTTCGGGCTGGAACGGGAAAAGTGCATGGGGGAGCCGCTGAGCGACCAGCTGCGCGGGCTGGCGTGGGAGAAGCTGGTCGAGTCCGGCGAGGTCATCAGCCGCGACATGGAGGTCTACTATCCCCAGCACCGGTTCCTGAATTTCTACGTCGTCCCGCTGAGCCTGGACTCGCCTGCCGCGAAACGGGCGCAGCCGCCGGAGCGCGAGCGCGTGGGGTTCGCTGTGATCCTGCGAGATATCACCGAAACGCGGCGCTCCACGGAGGAGACCATCCAGTCGGAGAAACTCACGGCGCTCACCCTGCTCGCGGCCGGGGTGGCGCACGAGATCGGCAACCCGCTGAATTCGCTCCACATTCACCTCCAACTCATGGAGCGGAAGCTGCGCAAGGTCCCGGGTCCGGCCCGCGCGGAATTGCAAAAATCGCTCGGCGTGGCGCGGGAGGAAATCACCCGGCTGGATTCCATCGTCCAGCAATTCCTCGGGGCGATCCGCCCGGCGCGGCTCCAGGCGCGACTCGAAAACCTGAATGCCCTCGTCCAGGAATCGGTGAATTTCCTCCAGCCGGAGATCGAGGATCGCAACATCCTGGTTGAGTTCGAGCCGCGCAAGGACCTGCCCTTCGTGGAGGTGGATCGCAATCAGCTCAAACAGGCCTTTTACAACGTGATCAAGAACGCCTTCCAGGCCATGAAGACGGGCGGCCTGTTGCGGATCCGGACGGACATGGAAGACGCGTTCGTCACGATCAGTTTCGTGGACACCGGTGGGGGGATTTCCCAGGAGAACATGAGCAAGATCTTTGAGCCCTACTTTACGACCAAAGCCAGCGGCAGCGGATTGGGCCTGCTCATTGTGCGCCGCATCGTGCAGGAGCATGGGGGGGAGATCGACCTGGCGAGCGACCAGGGGAAGGGGTTGACCCTGACCATCCGGCTGCCATTGCGCAACCAGGTGGCGCGGATGTTGGAAGCGGGGAGTGCTTAGCGTGTTACAGTGAGGAAACACCGCGGGAATGCGGGGCAGGGCTCTTGCCACCGCTGGTTTGTGTCGCTAGATGTCACACCCTTCCCGCCCCGCCTGTGAATCCCACCATCCTCATCGTTGACGACGAAAAGCATACCCGCGAAGGCTTGCGCTCGTCGTTGGAAGACAGCTTCGAGGTCTATATTGCCTCCGATATCGGGGGGGCTCTGAGCGTGCTGGAGCGCGAGACGGTGGACCTGATGCTAACCGACCTCCGGTTGGGGGGCGAGGACGGCATGACCCTGGTCAACAAGGCCCTGGCCCTGCCGCATCCGCCGGTGGTGATCATGATGACGGCCTATGGCTCCGTGGACGCGGCCGTCGAGGCGATGAAGCGCGGCGCCTACGATTTCGTGACCAAGCCGCTGAATCTCGACCACCTGGAACTGCAGATTCGGAACGCGCTTCGGACCCGGAAGGTGGAGAAAGAGGTCGTGGAGCTCAAACAGCAGGTCGAGCGGCGATACGGGCTGGAACGCCTGATCGGGGAGTCGCTCCAGATGCACGAGGTTTTCGACCGGGTCAAGCAGGTGGCCCCGACCCGGGCGACGGTGCTCATCCAGGGAGAGAGCGGCACGGGCAAGGAGCTGGCCGCGCAGGCCATCCACGCCTTGAGCGGACGGCCGAAGCAGAAATTTGTGGCCGTACATTGCGCCGCGCTGGCGCCGCAGCTTCTGGAAAGTGAGCTCTTCGGGCACGAGCGGGGCGCGTTTACGGGGGCCGTCGAGCGGCGCATCGGGCGTTTCGAGCAGGCCAATGGCGGGACCATTTTCCTCGACGAAATCGGGGAAATCGACCCCGCCACGCAGGTGAAGTTGCTCCGGGTGCTTGGTGAAGATCGATCCTTCGAGCGGGTGGGGGGCAATACGCCGATCAAGGTGGACGTCCGCCTGGTCGCGGCGACGAACAAGGACCTGGCGAAGATGGTCGAGGAGGGGAAGTTCCGCGACGACCTGTTCTTCCGCCTCAGTGTGGTGCAAATCACGATGCCGCCGCTGCGCCAGCGCAAGGAGGACATCCCGCTGCTGGTCCATACGTTTCTCAAGCAATTCGCCGAGGAAAATGGCAAGCCAGTGCCCGAGATCACCCCGGAAGCCATGGAATGCCTGCTGCGCTACGACTGGCCGGGCAATGTGCGCAAGCTCCGCAATGTGATTGAAAACTGCGTGGTCATGACGCCCGGCCCGAAAATCGGCCTGCGCAATATTCCGCCGGAGGTGCGGGACGCCTCGACGGGCGGCGGCGCGCTGTCGTCGGCGAAATTCATCTCCACCAAAGGCAGCGCCCTCAATATCAAGCAGACCGAATACAAGCTCATCCTCCAGGCGCTCGAGGATTGCGGCGGGAATGTCACGCGTGCGGCGAAGAAGCTCGGCATCAGCCGGCGGACGCTGCACCGGAAGATCAATGAGTTGAAACAGGGCGAGAACGAAACAGGTTCCGAGAATCCATGATGACTGCGTTCGCCCTGCCATTTCATCCGTCACTGGCGACGCTCAATCTGATTGAGGTCTTCTTCTACGTGATCGGCGTGGTGCTGACCGCGGGGATCTACCTGCTGTATCGATACCTCCCGACGGCGGAGACCGGCGTGCAGCGGATCGTCCACGCCATGGAGGAAGGCGGCTGGGTGCGAGTGGTCAAGGTGGTGGTCTTGATCTCGTCCCTCTTCTACATGAATTTTCTTTGGTTCTTCAAGGAAGGCAACGGCTTCAAGGGATTGGCGAACGAGAAGGCCATGGAGCAGGCGGAGATCGCGCGCGAGATCGCCCGGGGCAATGGCTTCACCACCAAGATGATCCGGCCGGCGGCCATCCGGCAGTTCGAGCGGTCCACGGGGACCTTTCCCATCGACCACACGCCCGACACCTACCACGCTCCGCTCAATCCGTGGATCAACGCCATGATCTTCAAGGCGCTCGACCTCTACAACGACCAGGCGAAAAGGTACTCGGAGAAGCACGAGTATTTCGAGCGCTACACCTTTGACAACGCGATGACGGCCAAGCTCGTGGTCTATTCGTATGACCGCATCATCGCCTTCACGCAGATGATCTTTTTCCTGCTCTCCGTCGTAGTGGGCTTTTTCACCGCCCGGCGGCTATTCGACGACCGGCTGGCCGTCCTGGGGTCGTGGCTGCTCCTGCTGTGCGAGCGGTTTTGGGATTTTGCCATCGCCGGGATGCCGCAGATGCTGCTCCTCTTTCTCTTCAGTTGCGCCGCCTACACGCTGGTGCGGGCGGTGGAGGCGCGCGTGCCGGGGGGACGGCCGCTGCCCTGGCTGATGGGAGCCGCCGCGCTCTTCGGCCTCCTGGCTCTCGCGCATGGTCTCACCATCTGGATCTTCGTGGGAGTGCTCTTCTTCTGTCTTTTCTACTTTCGTCCGCGGGGGAGGGATGCCGCGATTATGGCCGGCATCTTCCTGCTTTTCTACGGGCCGTGGATGTTCCGCAATTACCAGGTGTGCGGCAGTCCCGTGGGCCTCGGTTGGTACTCGGCACTCTACCAGGTGCGCGGCACGGAGTCCCAGGTCATGCGTTCCATGGACCTCCCGCTCAGCGGCGTTTCACCGACGGTGTTCCGGGCCAAGGTCCAGGGCCAGATCTTGGAGCAAACGGGGGACATCTATAACTACCTCGGGCGGATCCTGCTCGCCCCGGTCTTCTTCGTGGCGCTCCTGCACATCTTCAAGCGGCCGGAAACCGCCAACTTTCGATGGTGCATTCTCTCGATGTGGGTCTGCGCGATCTTCGGGATGGCGGTCTTCGGCATGTCGGACACCACGGGGGGGCTCCAGTCCAATGACCTCCACGTGCTTTTCGTGCCGCTCATGACCTATTACGGGCTGGCCCTCGTCCTGGTCATGTGGTCGCGACTCGAGATCAATATCCCACTCATGCGCCGCCTCTTTCTCGGGCTGCTCTTTTACGTCTCCGCGTTTCCGTTTCTCAATCAACTCGTCCTCCTGATCGGCGCGCCGACCGGGCGGGTGCAGTGGCCGCCCTACGTGCCGCCCTATATCGCCATCCTGGGAAGTTGGACCAAGGAGCAGGAAATCATCTCCTCGGACATGCCTTGGGGCGTGGCCTGGTACGCGGACCGGAAGTGCCTGTGGCTCCCGAACAGCCTGCGCGACTTCGCCACCCTCTACGACGACAACAACCTCAAGAGCCCGATCGTCGGCATCTATCTCACGCCGGTCACGGGCAATCAGTCCTTCATCTCGGGGATCGTAAAGGGGGAATTCAAGGAATGGGCGCCCTTCATCACCCGCACGGCCAACCTCCGGGATTTCCCGCTCAAGGCCGTCACGCCGCTCCCGATCGACGGCGAGTGCATCTACTACAGCGACCGCGATCGCTGGACGAATCGCGAAGACTGATTGAGCCCGGACCGGTTTCGAGCTTAACTGCCCTCCCGCATGCCCACCAAATCACCCGCCTCGCCCCCGAGCGAGCCCGTCCAGACCTTCGAAACCGCGATGCAGCGCCTCGAAAGCATCGTGGAGGAAATGGAGTCCGACCAGTTGCCGCTCGAAAGCCTCCTCACCCGCTACGAGGAGGGTGTGAAGCTCGTGCGCGTCTGCGAGGACAAGCTCAAGGCGGCCGAGCAGCGGATCGAGATTATCACCCGCAACGCGGCCGGCGAGCCACGGCTCGAAGAGTTTGAGCCTGAAAAAAAGACGAGCAGCGCGCCCCGCCCAGACGTAAGCCTTTTCTAGAACATGTCCCAGCCGATCCTTCCGACGATCAATTCTCCCGCCGATATCAAAGCGGTGCCGGAGAAAGACCTCCCGCAGCTCGCCCAGGAAGTGCGCGATGAACTCGTGCGCGTCCTCTCCGATCAGAACCCCACCTCCGTGGGCGGCCACCTCGGCCCCAATCTGGGCGTGGTCGAGTTGACGATCGCGCTGCACCGCGTTTTCAACACGCCGCACGACAAGTTCGTTTTCGACGTGAGCCACCAGGGCTACGTGCACAAGCTTTTCACCGGGCGGCGGGAACGCTTTGAAACGATGCGGCAATACGAGGGCCTCAATGGCTTCCTGCTGCGCACGGAGAGCGAGCACGACTGCTACGGTGCCGGGCATGCGGGCACCGCGCTCAGCGCCGCGCTCGGCATGGCGGTGGGACGCGACCGGCGGGGCTCGGACGAGCACGTGGTGTGCGTGGCGGGCGATGCCGCGTTTACCTGCGGCGTGAGCTACGAGGCGCTGAACAACGTCGCCGAATCCACGAAGAAATTCATCGTCGTGCTCAACGACAACGAATGGTCGATCGCGAAGAACGTGGGCGCCATCGCCACGTATTTCAACAAGATCGCCACGCACCCGACCTACGCGCATCTGCACGACAAGGCGGCGCAATTCGTCGAGATGCTGGGCGGCAAATTTGCCAAGGAGCTCGCGCACAAGGTCGAGGCGGGGGTCAAGAATGTCCTGCTGCCGAGCGTCATGTTCGAGGATCTTGGATTCCGCTACTACGGCCCGATCGACGGCCATGACATCGGGCTGCTGATCAAGACCTTCGAGTTCCTCAAGACCCAGCACGAGCCGGTCCTCCTGCACATCCTCACGCAGAAGGGCAAGGGCTACGCGCCCGCGCTGGAGAAGCCGGACAAGTTCCACGGACTCGGAAAATTCGAGCCCAAGACCGGCGCGACAGCCGCGGC
>Ga0070658_10004974_pt1 | contig 10833 bp, 7 predicted proteins | sample KBSC13metaG_FD_64664 | JGI IMG/M metagenome (GOLD analysis project Ga0070658, IMG submission 64664) | Corn rhizosphere microbial communities from Kellogg Biological Station, Michigan, USA - KBS C1-3 metaG | ecosystem: Host-associated > Plants > Roots > Rhizosphere > Soil ... | reverse complement strand
TGTCTCCGACCTGCGCTTCGGGATTGAACTTCTGCGCGGTGCCCAGCGTCATCTCGGCGTGCGAGTTCATCACGTCGCCATCGACGACGAGCTTCTCCGCGGAAAGCTTGAACGAGCTCTTCGTGGTGTCGATATGCACCACTACCTCGCCCGTGATTCCGTATTCCTTCTTATATGCTTTGCCCAGGGCAACTTCGAGCGTCTTGAGAAGGGTCGCAAAAGGGATCTCCTTCTCCTTCTCGATTTGCCGTAGCGCATCAATGAAATCGGCGTTCATAATCTCCCACCACCATTCCCAAAGTCTCGGGGCCCAAGCACCTGGGGCATGGGCTGACTGCCATAACAGCACGAAAGAGCGGGCACGTGCCCGCTCTTTTCAGGATCGAGTCTCTGAAACTGTGACAGTATTATAGCACATCTAGAATTACGGATGCAAGAGCTTTGGGGTTCCCGATAGGTGGAGTCGGCGACAAAATGATCCGATAACCGATCAAGCGTTCTAACATATCATCGGATGTAATAGCTCTAAAAATAAGAAATCTTTGATACAAATATTATTACCCGACGGCACCGGTGTCGACGTCCACGCCAAGCCGGCGAGTCTTCAGGTAAAACAGCCATAAGAAAGCCGCGAACGACAAGATCAACGTCGCGAGCCAGGGCGACTCGGCAATACGAAGCGGCGCGGACACAATCGACATCATCGTCCGCATGTTGAACGGATCCCAGGAATTGATCCTGTCGACCAGCCCCAGATAGACCCCCACCGAACAGAGCAGGAATATCGACGGAATAGCCCAGGAGCGAACCCGGCGAGCGTGGGTTTCGAGCAGGGCGTCGATGGGCCGCAGGGCGTAGACCAGCGTCACCAATCCGCTCAGAGTGAGGGCGCTGAAGAAGACAGTGAGGAAGACGAGGTCGCGCGTGGGCTCGGCGGGGTACGACCAGCCGTTGATGACGGGCACATACCGTGGACTCTGTGTTACGGTCACCAGGTAGTGTCGCCACTCCGTCAAAAGATAGGCGGTGTTGGGGAAGAAGAGTAGCCAGACGAAGGCGACCGGCCCCCACACCCACCAGCGCGGGCGCGGACGTGTCGACAGGTCGCGCTCGACGCCATGACGGAGGGCGTTGGCGATCAAAACCGGAATGACGGCAAGTGTCAGATTGCCGGTCAGCCAGATGGCGATTTGCGCTAGGAACGGCAATCCGGTCAGGATATTGTGGATCGTGGTGTGCATAGCGTTGTTACACTTTGAGATACAAAGTTGTTTGAATTAGTTTATCATACCTCCAGGCTATTGTCAACGCTGTGTAGTACGAGGATCGTCGATCCCGTCGTTCCGCCAAATGACACTAGCCCCGCCGATCACGTTCGGCGGGGCTGTGCGAGCTTGTTGAGGTATAGGTACAGGCGTACTTACTTAAGGCGCTGTTTGGTGAACGCGTCGGTGATAGGCTCCACCCTCGCGCTCTGGCCGGCATGGCCAAGGCCGTAGATGTCTTCGATGGTGCGAAGGATATTCCAGTGGTTGATTCCGCGGACCATCCGGTAGATCGGAGCGCCGCTGGGCTGCCCGTCGGCATTGATCACCGAGGTAACGTAAGCGAGTGATTTTCGGGAAACTTGCCGTTGATGATATGGTCGCCGTAGAAGATCGTTGAGATCTGGTTGATCGAGCTGTAATCGTCTTCGTCCCAGGTCACAATCAGGAGGCTGTTGTGATGCTTGGCCCAATCGGCGTACGCGCTGATATTGTTCTGAAGCCAGGTGTCGCCGTCGCCGATCAGCTGATTCCCCTGATGCCCACCTGCGACGCCATGGTCGTCGTGCTGCTGATTGGGAACCACGAAGGAGACTGTCGGCAGAGCTTCAAAATTGCCGGTAGAGCTGATCGCCGCGAACGGATCGTAGGTCTGATTGACGGACGACGGCAGGTAGTTCGAACCGAGGTTGCCGATGTTCGCGGGGTATGCATCGTTCTGCCAGTTGGCCCACGGGTTATGCTTGCGGGCATAGTCGTGAGTGCCGGGAGCGGAGGTCGGAGCGGCGCCGAAGTTGTCGACGTTGTCGCCAAGGAAAGGAAGGTTCTCGGAATAACCCGCGAACGACAGACCGTGGTGGAGAAGCTCGGCGCCGAGATTGTCACCCGACATCGGGTTGACCGGGGGCGGATTATCGTCAAAGTTGTTCTCGTCCTCGCCGGCGAAGAGGTCGAAGTAGTTGGGCTGGCTTGGATGCTCGGTGCCCCAGGACTGCGTGAAGTATGCGCCGTGAGTAGCGAGCCAGTTGGTGTACGGTGCGGCGGAATTGCCGATGATGTTGATGGCCTGTTCGTTCTCTTCGACGACGACAACGACCTTGTCGTAGGCGGGCAACAGGCGATACTGAGGCGCGTTGTCGGCATGGGCCGCGGTGGCCAGAAGCGTGCCGGTCAAGGCGATCGAAGCGGCCGCGATAATTCGGCGCGCATTGATTAGCGATTTCATTTGGGCATTTCCTCCGACTTTGGATTGGATGTGCAAAGCTGTGAATAGTCTACTTTTCAGCCCGTTAAGCCACGGTTAACCCGAAGTTAAGCGCGCTTTAAATGTACATTAAGTTACGGTTAACCTGTGCCTGGTCGATTGACGCCCGATTACCTCTCCCAACCCCTCTCCTCAAGAAAGGGGAGCAGGATTGAGGGCGCAGACGATTGACAACATACGGCCTACGGCTGTATACTGGGGCCACGATGATTGCAGCCGTTCAGACACAAGCCGGTTGGTGGTGGCGACGAATAAACAATTCGAAACGCCGTCCGCTGACTTGTCTGAGCTAAACAACAAGGAAAGCAATCCAAAAGTAACGAAATAGGACCGGGCGTTTCGAATGCGAAACGCGCCGGTCCTTATTTATTGCCTGAGGTATATTTCGATGCCGACTACGCTTTATCCAACACGAGAAGAGTTCATTGCGAAGGCCAGCCAGGGGAACCTGATCCCGGTCTGGCGTGAGGTTCTGGCCGACCTGGAGACGCCCGTCTCAGCGTTCCGAAAAATCGCGGGCGACCGGCCTAACAGCTTCCTGCTCGAAAGCGTGGCCGGTGGTGAACATCTCGCCCGCTTCTCGTTCCTTGGCACAGACCCCGCCGTAACGCTCCGCACGAAGGGCAATACCGCCGTCATCCGCGAGCATGGTGAAGAACGAACGGTCGACCTTACGTTCCGCACCCGCGACCCACTGCACGTGCTCGAAGAACTGCTGAGTCGATATCAGTACGTCCCAACCCCCGAGATCCCGCGCTTCGTCGGCGGCGCGGTCGGCATGATCGGCTACGACACCGTTCGCTTCTTCGAAAAGCTGCCGGAGCTTGCGACGGACGACCTGAACCTCGACGACTGCTATCTGCTCTTCACCGACGCGCTGCTGATCTTCGACCACGTCAAGCATAAGATGCTGGCGCTCTGCAACGCCCATGTCGACGATCCCGCGAATCCGGGTAAGGCGTATGACGCCGCCCTCGTCAAGATCGAGGATCTGCTGCGTCGATTGCGCAACCCAATCCCCGCGCAGCATAAGTGGACGCCCCACCCCGACGCCGCGTCGGACACTTTTAAATCAAATAGAACAGAAGAGAACTATAAGGAAGCGGTGCTGAAGGCCAAGGAGTATATCGCGATGGGCGATACCTTCCAGGCGCAAATCGCCCAACGACTGTCGAAGAAGCTAGCCGCCCACCCCTTCGACGTCTACCGTGCACTTCGCTCGATCAACCCGTCGCCGTATATGTTCTATCTCGACTTCGGCGACGCCAAGCTCATTGGCGCGTCGCCCGAGATCCTGGTCACCGAACTCGACCGCAAGGTAACGATCCGGGCCATCGCCGGCACGCGTCACGGTCGCGGCGCGACGCCCGCTGAGGACGAGGCCATCGCTCAGGACCTACTGTCTGATGAGAAAGAGCGCGCCGAGCATATCATGCTGGTTGACCTTGGCCGTAACGATGTCGGCCGGGTCGCAAAGTATGGCACCGTCAATGTCGACGAATTGATGGTCATTGAGAAATATTCACATGTAATGCACATCGTGAGCCAGGTCACAGGCACCCTGCGCGACGAACTCGACCAGTTCGATGTGCTGAGGGCGTCGTTCCCGGCCGGGACGTTGACGGGTGCGCCCAAGGTCCGCACGATGGAGATCATTGAGGAGCTCGAACCGACGCGGCGCGGCTTTTACGGCGGTGGGATCGGGTACTTCTCCTACAGCGGCAACCTGGATACGTGCATTACGATTCGCACGGCGATGGTCAAGGGTGACACCATCTATCTGCAGGCGGCCGGCGGCGTCGTGGCGGACTCGGTGCCGCAGTACGAGTTCGACGAAACCCTCGCCAAGATGCGCGCGCTGGTGAGAGCGGTCGAGTGGGCGGAGGCGGGGCTGGAGTAGTATAATAGAGGTGTTATGTCAAGCTGGCCTGTTCCGAAATATACCCTGGAAGAATACCTCGCCATCGACGAGGCTTCAGATGTTCGCAACGAATACCTCTCGGGTTACATCGTTGCGATGGCCGGCAATTCGCCGGAACACGCGCGGATCGTAAATAACCTGGGATATCGATTAAACTTGGCGTTCGAGGATAAGCCCTGCGAACCGTGGTTCGGCGATACGCGCGTCGTGGCTAACCAGACCGGCTATGTCTATCCCAATATTTCTATCACTTGCAATGAACCCGAGTTCCTGCCAACGAATCCTAAAACGCTAACGAATCCGCTGGTGATCATTGAAGTGCTGTCTGAGAGCACCCAGAAAATAGACAGGCTGGAAAAGTTCCTCAAGTACCAAGAACTCAATTCGCTTGAACACTATGTGCTTGTCTCGCAGGATCAGCCATTGGTTGAGGTGTATACACGCCAACCCAAAGGACATTGGGACTATTTGCCACTACGAAGTCTCGATGCAGTCATGGAATTGCCGGCAATCGACTTTACCTTACCTCTATCGCTCATCTATAGACGCATCGAGTTCCCTGTAACACTTGAGATGTCGGAATGATGGCCACCATCGTCCGCCCAATATCCTCCTCGCGACATTACGACAATCTGTTAAAATCATCCATACCACGCGATATTTCCTCTATTGCGTCCGGACCGATCCTAGTCTAAAATTACATATCCGATTTTAGAGGACGGCACATATGGAAAAGATGAAACCGCTTGCGCATGAACTGACCAGGCGTGAGTTCCTGTCGACGGCGACGACGGCCGCGGCACTGCTTGCCTTCGGCTTGAAGTTCGACCTCACCCGAGCCGACGCGGCGGCGGCGAAAGGCGGTCGACGCGTCGGCATTTCCGATAAGGCGTATGCGTCGGCGAGGGCCAGGGCGAAGATGCTGGCGGCGCAGATGACGGTGAAGGAGAAGATTAGCCACGTGGCCGATCAGGCTCCTGAGATCCCTCGCCTCAAGATCCCCAAGTACAACTACTACGCCGATGAAGCTCTCCACGGAATTAGCTGGGTGCCCCAGGTGACGTCGTTCCCGGTGCCGCTCGCGTTGGCGTCGGCGTGGAATCCGGAGCTTGCCCTGCGGGTCTATACCGCCGTGTCCGATGAAGGTCGCGCCCACTACAACGCGGATCTTCACGGCCTCAGCTACTACTCCCCCGTTACCTTGAACCTGCATCGCGACCCTCGGTGGGGCCGCTCGCATGAGGCTCCCGGCGAAGACCCGTGTCTGGCCGCGACGCTGGCTGTACAGGTGGTTCGCGGCATGCAGGGCGATCATGCAGACTATCTCAAAACGACGGCCTGCTCCAAGCATTTCATCTGTAACAACACCGACAACGATCGGGACTCGATCTCGGCGACGGTCGACTCCCGCAGCTTCTGGGAGTACGACACGCGCGCCTTCCGTGCCACGGTCACCCACGCCGACGTCTTCACGTTCATGAGCGCTTACAATGCGGTGAATGGAATCCCGTGTTCGGCGGACCACACGCTGCTGACCGACATCCTGCGCGATCAGTGGGGCTTCCGCGGCTACGTGACGTCGGACTGCGACGCGATCAAGGACATATACGATCCACACCACTACGCACCCGACCAGGCGACAGCGGCGGCGATGGCTATGAAGGCCGGTTGCGAGCTCAACTGCTGGGGCGGCGTGTACCTGGACCACTTGCAGGAAGCGATCGACAAGGGCCTCGTGAGTGAGGCCGAACTGACGGAGGCAGTAACGAAACTGCTGACCGTCCGCGTGCTGCTTGGCACTCTCGACCCGGTGACGTCGGGACCGTGGGCGTCGATCTCGCTGGCGAACCTGCCGTGGGATAAGCACGCCGAACTGGCGCTGGAGTCGGCGCGGCAGTCGTTAGTGCTGCTGAAGAACGAGGCGGACTTCCTGCCGTTGAACCCGGACAAGGTCAAGAAGATCGCCGTGATTGGGCCACTCGCGGACATCTGCCATCTGGGCGGCTACAGCGGCTCCCCGTCGATCCAGATCTCGCCTCTCAAGGGAATCGGCGAGCGACTGGGACTGCCCATCCCGCACAAGTACATCTCCGGCGGCAGCTTCAGCAGTTTGCACGGCACTATCACCACGCAGAACTCTCCGATCGGCACCGTGCAGCTTGCGTATATCAAGAACGGAGACTGGGCGAAGTTCGACAAGATCGACCTCACCGGCAAGACGGAGATGCGTGTCAGCGTCGAGAGTGCGAGCGAGGGCGGCACGATGGAAATCCACCTCGACAAAGTCGACGGTCCGTTGGCCGCGTCATTCACAGTCGGCAATACTGGTGGATGGGAGCAGATGAAGGAGATGTCGGCTCCGCTCAGCGGGGTCAGCGGCATTCACGATCTCTACGTCGTGTTCCGCGGCACAACAGACAACTATCTGATGAACCTGGAGCGCATGACGCTCCTGCCAGTCCCCACAGGCGAGCCGGCGGCGGACCGCTATATCGCTTACAGCTCCGGCTGCGGCGTGACCGGCAACCGTGACGACGCCGCATTTGCGGAGGCGGTCGATATGGCGCGCGGCGCCGATGTCGTCGTGATGGTCTGCGGTGTCGACGGCAGCGTCAACTCGGAAGGTCACGATCGCGACACCATCGGTCTGACGGGGGCACAACCGGAGTTGATCAAGGCGGTGTATGCCGTCAATCCGAACGTGGTGCTGGTGCTGTCGACAAACAACAGTGTCAATGTCATCTGGGAGCAGTCGAATCTCCCGGCCATCCTCTGTGCGATCTGCGCGGGCCAGGCTCAAGGGACGGCGATTGCCGAGGTTCTGTTCGGCGACTACAATCCCGGCGGCAAGTTGACCTGCACGTGGTACCGGTCGCTCGACCAGTTGCCGGATATGCACGACTACGACCTTACCAAGGGCCGCACGTACCAGTACTTCGAGGGCGATCCGCTCTATCCGTTCGGCTACGGTCTGAGTTATACAAGCTTCCGTGTCGACAATCTGATCGCTGAAAGAAAGGCGCTCTGGCAGAACAAGACGGCACGGTACTCGGTACAGGTTGCCAATACGGGCAAGCATGCCGGGGCTGAGGTGGTGCAGTTGTACATCGTCCCGCCGGCGTCGACGGTCAAGAGGCCGCGTCGACAGCTTGCCGGATTCCAGCGGGTGTTCTTGAAGCCGGGCGAGCAGAAGACGGTGACATTCGACGTCCCCCACTCCGCCCAGCCGTTCTGGTACTGGAGCGAAAGCGCGAAGCGGTTCGTCTGCCAGCCGGGGGTGGCGACTGTCGAGATCGGGACGTCGTCCACGCACACTCCGCTGAAGGCTTCTTTGACCCTTCAAGCAGCGACGGAGCCACTGGCGACGCCGGACGGTGTTGAGACCGTGGCGGTACCGTCGTTCATTTCGTAGTCGACAACCTGTCGACCAGTTGAGCCGGAGAGAGGCTGGATTGATTCCGTCGACGATATTCCGTCGCGGTCAATCCGGTCACCGCGCGAAACTTGCGGGAAAAGTAGAGCGGGTCTTCGAAACGCAGAAGGCCCGCGATCTCCCCGACGGAACGTGACGTTTCCACGAGCAGCCGGCACGCCTCTTTGATCCGTTGATGCATCAGGTAGCGAGCGGGAGGTACGCCGATCTCGCGCATCCACGCGCGACGAAAGGCGGCGGGGTTCATGGCATGTGACTCCGCTGCGACGGCAAAGTCGATATCGGAATAGAGATGCGTGTTGACGTACGTCTCGATGTCGCGTATCGCCCTGGCCGGCGGATTGTCAATTGTGCGCGTTCCCCCAAGCAAACTCTCCAGGACAAGCATTTCGCAGAGGCCGTCGATTCTGTCGATATAGGGATCGAAGTACGGCAAATTCAATGTCCTCAAAAGCCCGCTCAAGTGACTTTGCAACCGAGCGGGGTCCTGAATCGGCCACATCGGATCTTCCGGAATGAGACCGCCCGTGCGTAGACGTGGCAGATGCTCGGCGTTGTACATCAGATACAACTCCTCCCATGTGCTATCCGGACCGTAGTCCATCGGTTCGCCCGGCCACTGCGTGATCACGCAGGGAGCTTGCACCGGCAGCATTTGACCTCGATAGAGATAGGTGCCGGTCCCGCGCAAAATGAACGAATAGTTAAAGGAGCTAAACGTCATTTGCACCCGCGCTTCCTTGTCGCGCAGGTACCCGACGTCCGACAATGGGGTCGATGCGGCGAATTTACGCGCAATCGGGGCGACGTGATATCCAAACCAGTGCGTTTCGAAAATATCCATATATCTGGCGAGAATTGTGAATGTTGAATAGTGAATTATGTGAGGATGAGCCTTACGGGACCACCTTGCCAAATTAGAATAGCATCTTCACGCCAACAACTACACAGGTGCATTGACGTAATCTCAGGAGGATTACGGATGCGCGTGTGGAACTACCCACCAACGTATGACGCTGATCACCCATGGATCAATGTAAGCGCATACCCCAACAATCCTCATGAACATCCGCAACGTATTAATGATCGTCTCCCTGGGCATTAGCATCGCCATCGGTCTCGCTATTGGGCACGGGTCAAGCGCCGGGTCAGCGTCGACGTCCACGGTCGCTCGTCCCCTCATCGGCTTCTCGATGGACACCCTCAAAGAGCAGCGCTGGCAGGGCGACCGAGACCTCTTCGTCAAAAAGTGTGGTGACCTGGGCGCCGACGTCAAAGTCGAATCGGCCAATAGCGACGACAACCAGCAGATCAAGGACGTCCAGTCCCTCCTGACCGCCGGCGTCAAAGTCCTGGTCATCGTCCCGCACGACGGCCTTGCGATGGCCCGTGCTGTCGACATGGCCCATCAGGCGAACGTCCCCGTCATCGCCTACGACCGTCTTGTCCGCAACTGCGACCTCGACATGTACGTGGCTTTCGACGCCGTGCGGATCGGCGAGGTCGACGCGAAGTACCTCGTCGACCACTTGCCTACACCCGGCAAGGGCAAGATCGACATCATCTACGGCGCGCAGACGGACAACAACGCGAAGCTGATGAAGCAGGGCTTCGACAATGTCCTCAATCCGTATATCAAAAGCGGCGACATCCAGGTGGTTCACGCCGACTGGGCCGAGGATTGGAAGCCGGAGAACGCGAAGAAGATCATCAACGCGTCGATCACCAATGGCGACAAGTTCGACGGCATCCTCGCCAGCAACGACGGCACCGCGGGCGGCGCGATTCAGGCACTCAGCGAAGCGGGCCTCGCCGGCAAGGTGGTGGTCACCGGGCAGGACGCGGAGCTTGCCGCCTGCCAACGTATCGTCGCCGGTACGCAGACCAGCACCATCTACAAGCCCTTGAACTTAGAGGCGACGGGAGCGGCTGAGGCCGCGGTCGATATCTCCAAGGGCAAACCGGTCGTCGCCAAGGACATCACTCCAAACGGCAAGGTGAACGTTCCGTCCACATTGTACGCGGTCACCGTGGTCGACAAAAGCAACCTGAACGACACCGTCGTCAAAGATGGCTTCCGTTCCTACGACGACGTCTACCAGGGCATTCCCGACTCGAAGCGACCGCCAAAGCCGTAGGACATCACGGTCGCGAACACCAGGGGTTCCGGCCCCCTAACCCCCAATCCTGGGGGAACATGACCAACAGGTCGATTGCACCGTTAGGACCACGACGATAAACGTCATGGCTGGGCCGGCTTCGCCCAAACGCCCGTCCCGGGCTAAGTCAAAGATTAAGAACTTATGGCAACAACACTTAACACCAACATATCCGGCGAGCCAAAGTCGACACCCGCCGCCGCGAAGGCCGTGTCCATTCGAGACTTCTCGATGGTCATCGCCCTTCTGCTGATCTGGACGTACTTCGGGTTTGCGTCGCCGGCGTTCCTCAGCCCTCGCAACCTGTCGAACCTGGCGGTCGAGCTCTCGATCACGGCGATCCTCTCGCTCGGGATGCTGCTGATCATCGTCTGCGGCCAGATCGACCTGTCTATCGGTAGCGGCGCGGGTCTCTTCGGCGGTGTCGCCGCGGTGCTCGTTTTCCAGCACAATTGGCCGGCCGGGGCCGCGATGGGTGCTTCGCTGGTTCTCGCGGTCATCGTCTGGCTGGCCATGGGCAAGCTCATCGTCTCGCAGCGCATCCCCGCCTTCATCGTGACTCTCGCCGGCATGATGATATTCCGCGGCCTCCATTGGAGCGTTATCAAAGACGCCACGATCCCGGTGACCACCGGCGGGCATGACAATCTCTACTCTCTGTTGACCACCTGGTACCTTCCGCCGACCGCTAGCTGGGTGCTCGCGGCCGCCGTCATCGCCGCGGTCAGCTATGCAACGATTTCAGCGCGCAAGAGTCGACAGGCCTATAACCTGAGCGTCGACGAAACCGA
>Ga0070658_10004972_pt1 | contig 10833 bp, 11 predicted proteins | sample KBSC13metaG_FD_64664 | JGI IMG/M metagenome (GOLD analysis project Ga0070658, IMG submission 64664) | Corn rhizosphere microbial communities from Kellogg Biological Station, Michigan, USA - KBS C1-3 metaG | ecosystem: Host-associated > Plants > Roots > Rhizosphere > Soil ... | reverse complement strand
TTAGCGGAGGGTTTGAGCATGGGTGAGGGCGGCAGCGATGGCGTCGGCGGCGTCGTCGGGTTTGGGCACCGTTTCGAGGCCGAGTATCACACGCACCATTTCCTGCATCTGCTTTTTGTCGGCTTTGCCGTAGCCCGTTACCGCCAGCTTTATCTGCATGGGTGTGTATTCGTGTATTTCGAGCCCGGCTTGCATGCCGCACAGCAGCACCACGCCGCGGGCCTGCGCCACCGTCATGGCAGTGGTGACATTGCGGGCGAAAAACAGCTTTTCTACGCTCATTACTTCGGGATTTGTATGCGCGATAATATCCGTCAGTTCTTCGTAAATCGTCAGCAACCGCACCGCGTCGTCTTCCTTTACGGGCGTGCGAATTACCCCGCCGTCCACCAGCGCAAATTTGCCGCGCTCGGCTTCAACAATCCCAAACCCCAAAATCCCCGTCCCCGGATCAATCCCCAGTATTCTCACGCTGCCCCGCTATACGCTTCGCTGAACGCTTTCTCGTCGGATTCTTTCATGAATTTATCCCGATTGCGGCCCACCACCTGGGGAAAACGATTATAGCCACTAGTATCCTCACCCAGCTTTGGCAATTCGGCCATCGATTCGGTGATTACAACCCCCAGGAAATTATTGGTGGCAGCCTGCCATTCTGTGAATTTCAGCGCGGGCTGCTGCCGGCGCGCCTCTTGCAGCAATCGATAGTTGTTGGTGGCAAATGTTTTATATTCCGCTCCGACTTCGGCAATATCAGCCCAATGCAGCACCAGAGCCGCCAACGACTTACGCACCGCGCGGTGCGTAGTGCCCAGTATTGCCTCTTCCACCTCACCTATGAACTCGTCAGTTGCGCCTTCCTGGCGCAAATATGCTGCCGCCAGTGCCGCCGAATATTGCTCTTTGGTGTCATGGCCAGCTGCCTTGTGGTCTTCATAGTAGGCCGCATCATGCCAGGCAGCAGCGACCATCACCACATTCCGATCCAAAAACAGGCCCCGCCCAAAGCACTGTTCGGCTATCACGTCAGCATTCTCAGCCACCTTACAAGCATGATTCCAGTTGTGATATTCAAGCTTATCGGTGTAATACAGGGCAGCCGGATCCGCAAAATCGTACCACACGGACGATTGCTGGATATCGGCCATGCGACTCATGTCAGTAGAGCCTCGTCGATGTCGAAGTTTACGTGGGTGTTGCTGACGTCGTCGAGCTCGTCGAGCGCATCCATCAGGCGCATAATTTTGCCGGCGGTGGCTTCATCGGTAATTTCGATGGTGGTGTTCGGAACGTACGTAAGTTCGGCTTCGGTAACTTCCAGGCCGTCGTTTTTAAGCGCATCGCGCACCCGCGCCATATCTGTTGGCTCGGTGTATATTACAGAAACGCCGTTTTCGTCCTCAACGTCTGTAGCGCCCGCCTCAATGGCCTTTAGCATAAGCTCATCATTCACGCCATTTACACGTATAACGCCTCTACGGTCAAACTGGAAGGCCACAGCACCCTTTTCGGCTATGTTACCCCCGTGTTTGCTAAAAGCCAGCTTTACCATCGGGTATGTGCGGTTGATGTTGTCGGTTGCCACTTCTACCAATATAGCCACGCCGCCTGGGCCGTAGCCTTCGTACAACAGCTCTTGCAGCTGGGCGGCGTTTTTGTCTTTTACCCGGTCGATGCTGCGCTGAATGTTGGCGCTGGGCATATTGGCCGCTTTGGCTTTATCGACTGCCAAACGCAGGGCAAAGTTCGTCTCTGGGTCGGTACCGCTACGCGCGGCCATGGCAATGGCATTACCCAGCTTGGTAAACGTAGCCCCACGGGCCGCGTCTTTGGCGCCCTTTTCACGCTTGATAGTTGACCATTTGCTGTGGCCGGACATTAGGGTTTTACTCCAAACATATCTGTTATTGTACCAGATTTGAGCCAAAAGAAAACCGCCAGACGTTCGCTGGCGGTCTTGTAGCGGCTGGTACTAACGGGTAAAGAGAATCTGTCCGCTGGCCCGCAAACTTTGGGCGTACTTTACGGTGCGTGATTCACGGCGGCCGGCAGTTGCAAGCTCTGGAAATTCAACATGTTTTCGGTTTAAGAAGTTGTTGATTTTTGCGTCGAGATTGACTGCGTCCATTGCCCTTCTCCCTCCTTAGTTAGTATCCATACCTTCATGGATACTCTAAGCATACGGTGTCAGGCTGGGTATCAGCTGTAAGCTCCCTTACTTATCAGGGGTTGTGATAAAAAGCACAAACAAAATCTCAGGGATTTCTTACGCGACGGGCTGTGAGGCGTTATCGACCTCGCGGATAAGTTTTACCAGCTCGTCAGGAGTAGCCCAGGCTTTAAGCATGTAGTGCATGGCACCCAAAGAAAAGGCTTCGTCTATTTCGTGCTGGTCATCGTAGTTACTGAAAACGATGATCTTGGTGTCGGGCAGATTGTCTTTGGGTTGCAGCTTTTTCAGGAACTCTATGCCGTCCATAACGGGCATGCGCAGGTCGAGCAAGATGATGTCCGGTTTTTCATCTTTCAGGATTGCAAGTGCTTCTTTGCCGTTGTAGGCACGAAGCAGGGAAATGCTGGCAGCAGATAATACCCGGGCGTAAGCTTCGTTCAGTAGCTGCTCATCTTCAACTATCAAAACTTGTAAATCTTTGTCGCTCATATTTACCATGTTCCTGTTCCTTTTAGCCTTGGTTTATTGTACGGAGTTTTAGGTCCAAGTCTGTAAGCCAGTTCGCATATTTCCTTAGATTTACTCTAGTATCTACCGTCCCATAACGGCACTTGCCTACTCCGCTTCGCTCACGTTTAATATTGCACCAGCGGCAAAGAAATTGCAAATGTGGTACCTTTGTTAACCTTCGATTCCACACTAACACTGCCACCATGCAGACGAACGATTTCGGCTGTCAGGTACAAGCCGATGCCGCTGCCGCCAGCCTGTACGCTGAGGGGGTTGTGGAGGCGGGAAAACTTGGCGAATAATTTGCCTAGATCGGCCTTTTTTATGCCCACTCCTGTGTCAGTGATGCTCAGCCGGCAATTTTTGCCCACGCGCCGAAGCCTTACGGTGATGTGGCCGCCTTCGGGTGTATAGACACTGGCGTTGTGTAGTACGTTCTCGATCGCCATCCGCAGATACCCCAGGTCGGCTAGCACCGGCATGGGGCGCCTAGGCAGGTGCAAGTCAAAATGGTGCCGATGCTGGTCAAATAACGAGTGCATATCAGTAGCAATGCCGGTGATCAGGGCGCATAAGTCAGTCGGTACGGGTGCCAGAGCCAGCCTTCCGGTATCGGCCCGAGCAGCGTTCAATATCTGGTTTATGATCTGTATCTGCCGTTCGTTACTTTCAAAAGCTTTTTCTAGCATCTCGGTCTGGATAGGCGACAGTTCGCCCACGTAGCCCTGCAGAACCATGCCAATGTATTGTTTGACAGCGGTTGCCGGCGTACGCAGCTGATGTGAGGCCAGTGCTACGAACTCATCTTTGGTGCGAGCGATGGCTTCCAGCTCCTGGTTACGTTTGTGTAAGATCTTGGCCTCTTCGCGGCTCAAGCGGTCCTGTTTGCGAGCCAGTTCTATCTGCGCCTGTAAGTCTCGGTGCTCGGTGATATCCATGAGTACGCCAGGGAAAATCAGGTGGTCATCCGGCCCCTGCACCCTGCCGCGCGCAATCACCCAGTGCAGCTTGCCTTTGTTATCGATAGTCCGATACTCTTCTTCGAATAAACTGTGCTGCTTAATAGCCTTCCGCAAGGCGGCGTTAATTCGTTTTACGTCGTCTTTATGCACCGTGCCGGTAAACTGTGGCTGCGGCAATCCTTTGGCCGCCTCACCCGGCCTGACACCAAACATTTTGGCCATTATCGCATCGGCGACGACTACGTTTGTTTGCAAATCCCAGAGCCAGCTGCCCACTTTCCCGATAGCCATGGCGGCTTCGAGACGTTCCTCGGTTCGGTGCATGCGGCTGGCAGTCGCGCGCTCCTGTGTGACTTCTTTGGTTACCGCCAGGATGTGGGTAGTCTTTTTACCGCCGAAGGCCAGGGGGATGTACGTGGACTGCCAGTAGCGCGACAGGGTAGTACCATCAGGGGCTTTGGTGTCATAGTGCAGGATATCGAGCTTCTGGGCCCTTCCGGTTCGTAGCACTTTTTGGATCAGTTCATCAGAGTGGCTCAAGGGCTGCCCGGGGTACCAGTGGCTGGCCGGTGGATGTACTTTGAACAGTGGTCTGCCAATAGCTTTTTCCCGGGGAATGCCCAGCAGGCGCTCCCGGGCCTTGTTCATTTCAACTATCTTGTAGTCTGGGGCATGTGCCTCGAACAGCAAGTACGATTCAGGTAATTCCTGGAACAACTGCCAATAATCAAAGAGTATGCCCTCGGTGCCGGGCTCAGACTTCGACGTTCTCGAATTCATCACTGCCCGTAGTCTGTACTAGCAACGGTACATTTACGTAGTATGAAAAGCGTTGGTAATCTATGAGCTTCTTATCTTTCAGGCGATGGAGCTCCACGGCCGTCGTCTCGCGAGTCAGCCCTACCATCTCGGCGATATCCTGATGGCTGAGCCGGAGGGCTATCTTGGTGAGGCCGTCGGGCTGCTTTTCCCCGAACCGGGCCACCAGATATTGCAAGATGTAGACCAATTTCTCCTGGGCATGTGAATGTTCCAGAGCATATATATGCATAGTCGCGCTGGTGTAGTGCGCCATGTAGCTTTGGAACACCTGATCCTTCAGGGCGGCGTCACTTTCGAGGGCGCTCAGGAATTCACTTTTGGGCAGACTTAGCACCGAGCAGTCCGTTAGTGCTTCGTAGTAATACAGGCTGACGCGTGACTTATCAAATACGTACTCTACCGGGAAGATATCGCCGGTACTCAGCAATGTCACGGTACGTTGGTCCCCACCGATAGTAATACCATACACCTTTACTAAACCGCTCTGGAGCACCATGACGCTGCGCGGAATCTCACCCTGGAACAGTACGGTGCGTTTTTTGGCAAACTGACGTGTCACACCAGCGGGTTGCAGGTTCCTGAATGCTCCGAATTTCAGTCTCTCTTCCATCATCTTAGTATACCGTTCTTTGGCCAATTATGAGTGTTTCAGATTATGTCCCTTTTTTGGGCAATTGCAAACCCAAACCGCAACTTTCGGCGTCGGCTCAGATAGCCGAGCGCCAGGAGGACTACTACGCCCGTGTAGCATAATCCCATATCTATGGCCGAAAGATACCGATTTGCCACAAAAACGTGGGGTATGCGGCTCAGTAAATTCACGATATCGAGCATATACGAAAGCAGTACCTGCGCCGGCCAGGCGAACCAGCCGGAAACCCCGCCTATTACCATGCCGGCAAGCCCTGCCACCAGGCTAAGCAGCATGGCTAGTGGAATTAGCGCAACCACCAGCACGTTGGCAAGCAGACTCACCAGCGACATCTGGCCAAATATGTACAGCACCAGCGGGATGGTCATAAGTTCGGCGCACAGACTTTCTATCATGATCTGCGAGATCAGCGGCGGCCGTTTGTGGCCATACAGGCGCCGTGACACCAGCGGGCCGATTACTAGAATGCCAAAAAACGCCAGAAATGACAGGTACCAGCCGATATCGGCCCACAGATACACCGGGTTGGCATAGGCCGTACCGGCGGCAGCCAGCAGTATCAGCAGCAGCGGCCGGACAGTGCGACCATAGTACCAAGCAGAAAGTCCCAAAATACTGATGACCGCTGCGCGGACGATACTGGCACTGGTTCCGGCCACCATCAAAAAGCTGAAAATGAGCGTCAGGGCGATGGCGGTCGAGAGCACCTTGGAGCGGTTGCCCAGCAGCCGGCGTGAAGCTTCAAGCAGAATAGTCAGGTTGTAGCCGCTGACGGCGATGATGTGCGTCAACCCCACCATAAGCAGCGCCTGCGTCAGCGCATCGGGTAAAGTATTGCGCTGGCCCACCAGCAGGCCGAGGCCGAACGATGCCAGCGGCTCGGGCAAGGCGGTCTGCATACCGGCTGCGAACTTGCGCCGCAGATTGTCTATCGTAGAGGTGGTAGAGCCCACCTTTTTTAACTTTGCGAAGCTGACGGTGGCTTGATTGGCACCCCGTGTGGGATACAAGCTTCCGCTCACTTGCAGGCGGTCACCGCGGTAGACCATGGTCACGCCAAAACCATTCACTTTTACCGTTCCGGGTACGTGTATGTGGCGCGGATAGGTAAAATCCACGTCGCGCACGATGAAACTCAGCTGGCTGTTTTTGCCATACACCGCATCAATATTTGCCGTGGCCGTAAACGCCACCTTTTGCAGCGCCAAGGCATGGTAGGGCTGCAGCTGCTGCATATATATCCCGCCTCGCCACACCCCCAGCAGCAGACCGGCGAGCACGACCATGGATGTCGTAAGGATGGTTCGGCGTCCCAGCAGTGCCAGAGCTGCAAGTACCGCAGGAATGATAGCTACGCCAGGCACCACAATATGCTTCCGTGCCGCTACCAGTCCGAGCAGGAACGCACTACAGCACAGCATCAGGGTAGTCGTCCCCCTCAGTCTCTGACTATTCGCTAGCCGCCACATGATGCGCAAATTTTACCAAACCCCACATCTCCAACCATGAGCATGGTGGTTGCCGAAACGCATCTGACAGCTTATGCTCAATAGATAATGGTTCGCCTCATCGCCGCAATAGACCAAAAGCGAGGGCTCGCTACAGATATTGGCATCCCTTGGAACCTACCTACCGACAGGCAATTCTTCCGGGATCAGCTTACCGAGGGCCTTATCGTCATGGGGGCGGGTACGTACCGTGAATGCGACAAACCCCTGCGAGGACGCACGAACTATGTCATTACACACGCCCCAGGCCCCCTCCGAGCCGGCTTCGAAGCCGTACACGATCTCGATGCATTTTTTAGGGCACACCACGGCGAGCAGCTCAATGACATCGGCGGCGCCAGCTTATTCGCTCAGACGCTGCAGTACGCCGACGAGCTCATCCTTACCCAAGTCTTGGCCGATTTCCACTGCACCAAATTTTTCCCCGATTACACCCAAGACTTTGAGCGCACCAGCCAGTCGGAAATACATACCGAAAATGGTACGAACTTTTGTTTTGAAACCTGGCAGCCTAAAAAATAGCTGCTAATTCTGTGCAAGGATGAGTGCACAGCTCGGCGGCAGCACCAATGTACCGTTGCCAGATTGGGCAGTTATATCAGGCACGTCTATGCCGGCAAAATCGGGGCTGAAATCTTTGCTAGTGCTGTTGAAGCGAACTTTCCAGATACCGTTTTGCGGAAAACCGATGCTGTAAGTGTCGTGCTGCTTGGCACCGAAGTTAATAATAACGACCACGTCATCTTTCGGACCACCATTTTGCCAGCGGTGATAGGCCAGCACTTTGTTGACTTCGTCTACGTGGAATAGGTTGATTGACGGCCCCATGAGGCCCCTGCTTACCCCACCGATATTCTTACGTAGGGCGATCAGATCGCGGTAGGCCTCAATGATCCCCACGTACGCTTCGGCCCTGTTCCAGTCCAGCGCTTGCCAATCGTTAAAGCTGCCGCCGGTCATGAATTCCTGGCCCTGAAACAGCATGGGGATACCCGGCGCGGTCAATAGCAGCGTTGCGGCCAGTAGGGATTGCTCGCGGGCGAACCGGCCATCGCTTTGGCCGCCAGAAATCACATCACTGAGTCGTGCCGAACCGTTGGCTGCACTATCGTGGCTGTCGGTAAAGATAACCCGGTGAAAGGCATCGTCGTTGAACCGATGGTTCAGCTGGCCGACAATGCCAGTCATATTGACGAACAAGGGGTCGTTGGTGCCCAAGGCTTCACGCAGCGCCTGCGGGAAGCCAAGCTCCCACTGGGCCGAAAACTCAGCACCGCCAGCGTAGGCCGTTTTGGTCAGATAATCGTTGGCACCGATATCTTCGGCAATGGTTATGGCCGCCGGGTTTATCTTGTGGCTCAAACGGTTGATGTTCTGCAGCAACAGCCAGCCTTCCGGCAGGTCGGTCGCCGGGTCATCGTTGTGGCCTTCCACATTGCGGATGAAGATGGTCGAATCCACCCGCAGTCCGTCCACCCGGCAGTCGTGCATCCACATCCGCACGTTATCCAGGATATACTGCTGCACTTCCATGCGCCCGAAGTCCGGCCGCGTGTTGCCCCACGGCGTCTTGGCCCGCCAGTCATTATAAAAATATATGCCGCCCTTGCCGTCTTCTTGCCAGCCATCGAAACACCATAGGTCTAGTTTTTCATCGGGGCCGAAATGGTTATAGACCACATCCAGGATAACACCGATGCCGCGCTCATGCGCCGCTTTCACGAACTGCAGAAAGCCGTAGCGGCCGCCATACAGACTCTCCACGGCGTATATGTAATCGATGGCATAACCCCAGCCTCGGTCAGCCAGCATGCTGCCGATGGGCATGAGCTCTATCATGTTTATACCTAAGCCCGCTAAATAATCCAGCTTGGCAATTACGTCCTGGAATGTTCCAACCGTGGCGGCATCCGGCCGGTTGAACGTGCCGACATGCAGCTCATAAATCACTTGTTGCTCCAATGGGATGGGCGTGAATGCATCATCGCCCCAATCGAACGTATGGTCGGCTATCACCGAACTGCCGGCCGAAATGGTGAAATGCAGCGCCCGCGGGTCATTGCGGTAAAACGTGTCGCTGCCGCGGCGGATGACAAATTTGTATTCTTGCCCGGCCATAGCTTCTGCTACTGCCGTGTGCCAATAGCCGTCCAGCTCACTCTGCATCGGGGTTTCACCCCAGCCGTTGAATGCCCCAGTAACCGCCACACTGTCGGCAAATGGCGCCCACACCCGGAAGCTGACGCCGTGCCGGCGTACGATGGCGCCTACGTTTTTTTTATGGTGCCCACTCATATTGCTTATCATTATGCGGTAGCCTCCACTTCAAGCGCAAGTAGCACGGCTTATCTTATGGATAGGCGCTACCCAGCCCAGCAAAAAGCCGCACAAGGCGGCTCTTGGCTTCAGTAGTGTTCAATTATCCAGGACTAATTGGAGGGCCCAGTGAGACTAGGCGCACGGACTGCACCCATGCTCGGAATAAATTCCTGCGCGTGGGCTTGCCGACGAACTCACGACACTTCGCACATTTTGCTAGCGTAAAATCTGCAGTGTCGTAAATCCAAGTCACAGGAACATTCCAAGAAAAATAGCCTATCTTGCGACAGGCTATTTTTCTTGGAGGGCCCAGTGAGACTTGAACTCACGACACCCTGCTTAAAAGGCAGGTGCTCTAACCAGCTGAGCTATGGGCCCAAACCGGAGGAAAAACGAATTTGTGTTTACATAAATTCTTTTTCCTCCGGTTTGGGCACCATATGTGCGTAGCACATATGGGTCCGTTATCGGCTGCATGAATGCAAAATAACTCCTTACATTATCGATATTTTAAAGAAAAAGTCAATCTATACGACCCTGTTAGCTTAGTGCTTGCCGTGCTTTTTCTTTTTGCTGCCCTCTTCGTCGTGCCCGCGGGTGCGGTGGGTAAAGAGCAAAAATACCAAGCTAAATAGCGCTCCGCCCAGTATCACGCCCGTCTGGGCATTGCTCAGCTGGTGCCAGACCGCTTGGTGTTCGATGTGGCGCTGCAAGCTCGCCGAAAACAGTGGCACTGCAAGCAGGGCAAAGAGCAGACCCGAAGCTAGCGCCGGCAAAAAGTTGGTGATCCTCTTAGATCCTTTCACACTGCCGCGCGTAAATAATATGGTAAGCAAAAACGGCACTACCAGCAGCCCCAGCTGCACCCATTGGTTGGTGGTCAGCGTATTTTTAGACGCCGAAAAGCTGTTGAACACACCCTCGACATCCGGTGATGTATAGGCGACCAGCACGCTGCCCAGGCACAGGCTCATGAATGCTATGGCGCCATTTACCCGCAGAAGCGTAATAGCCAACAAGGGCACAAGTGCTAGCGCGGCTAGTACTATCAGATACGTCATATTGCTTATCTTAACATAAGACCCTAGTTGGGCGGCTACTTCGGACCCACGCCGTGCCTGCATGGTTCGTAGGTTGGAAAGAAATCCCGGGCTGTCGGTCTGCAGACCGGAAAAGTCTGAAAAACCCTTCAGGGTTTGTCAGAAGATAATGGCATGCGGCGTGCCGTAACTGAAATCGCCGGCGGCGGTTTCAGTAGCCGCCCAAAAAGGTCTTTACCTTAGGCGCCGATTTTGTCTTTGCGCCGACCGCTCTTAGCGTTCTGCTCGACGTACTCGATGATCTTTTCGGCCACGTTGCGGCCGGTAACTTTCTCGATACCGAAGCCAGGGCTGGAGTTTACTTCGAGCACCAGCGGGCCTCGGTCGGAGCGCATCATATCGACACCGCATATCGGCAGGCCCATGGCCTTGGCGGCGCGCTGGGCGGTCTTGCGTTCGTCTTCACTCAGTTTCACCGTGGTCCCCTCGCCTCCCTGGTGTAGGTTGCTGCGGAAATCATCGTCCAAGCTCTGGCGTTTCATGCTTGCTACCACCTTGCCATTCACCACAAATGCACGTATGTCGGCACCGGCACTTTCGGCCACATATTCTTGCACAATAAAGCTCACGCCTTCCACATAGAAGGCCTGCATCACGGCTTTGGCAGCTTTGCGGGTTTCAGCCAGCACCACACCATTGCCGTGCGTGCCGCGAGCCACTTTTATAATTACCGGGGCCCCGCCGACTTGCTCCAAAATGTCATCGAGGTCGGCTGTTTCACGGCCAAAGACCGTTTTGGGTATACCGATGCCGGCCTTGGCAAGCAGTTGGGTGCTACGCAGTTTGT
>Ga0070658_10004970_pt1 | contig 10834 bp, 7 predicted proteins | sample KBSC13metaG_FD_64664 | JGI IMG/M metagenome (GOLD analysis project Ga0070658, IMG submission 64664) | Corn rhizosphere microbial communities from Kellogg Biological Station, Michigan, USA - KBS C1-3 metaG | ecosystem: Host-associated > Plants > Roots > Rhizosphere > Soil ... | reverse complement strand
ACGTGTGTAATAAGCCAGCCCTATGGCTTTTCCGTTCGGGTTGCTGGTTACGGTCGGATTGCAGCCGGCCCCTGTGTAAGAGGGAGTCAGATCGCTCAAGGTAATATTGACAGGAACTCCATAGGACTGAGTCCCCACAACCACCACCGCCAAGAGAAAAAGCTTCCTAAGGGTTTGCGCTAAATCATAGAGACAACTCATGATGACGGGGGGGCGTTTATTTAGCATCTGACCTATCGACTAGGCACGGCATAGTCGATACATCTCTATCGAGCTAGTCCCAGTCAAGCAGCCTGTTTTCCGGATTTGTCACAAATTAACATTCCATTTTTCCCAGTCCTTCTTTCTAAGACAGATGAGTCAAAACGCGTTGGAAAAAAAACATTACAGCCAAGCTGAACCCATCGGCACCCATCCATGGATTTTATACTTCATGTGGGGTCTCGTCTTTATTGGGTCTTTTATCCCGGCAGCTCCATGGGCAAGCCAGTATGGCCTGCTATTCACCCTCGCTGGCATTGGAATGCTCATTGCTCCTTCATTTCATCGCATTCCAAAAAGCCTGCTCGCCTTGGCATTTCTTTTTTTACTTTTAGGAGCCAGTTCATTTTTACCTGCCGCTTGGTTCCCGACCCCAGAGTGGCGCGGAAAATTAACATCACTTGGAGTCGCCACAGGTTCACAAGTGGTGATCCAGCAGAAGCATGCACTTGAGCATTATGGTTTTTTCGCAATGGCTACACTATCAGGACTTTGGATGATAGGTCACCGCCCATCATCACTACAGCTTCGCAATCTCGGCCTGCTATTTTCTGGGGGAGTCGCTGTTTACTCCATAGCAGCCATCATTCTGCATGAAATCTTGCCGGTAAACAAAATCACCAGTGGCCATTTCGGATTTTTTCCGAATCGCAATCACACTGGCACCTACTTGGCTGCAGGCATTCTCATCGGCCTGGGTGCTGCTATTCAGGGTATCAGGGACCGTCAGTTCTGGCGCACAGGCCTGGCAGGAATCTTCACCGCCATTTCCGCTACGGCGATTCTTGGTTGGTCCATCAGCCGTGGCGGAGTGCTCGCACTAGGCATAGGCCTTATTTTTTGGATTCCGTTTCTTGGCCGGAATTATCTGGGACGGCATGGCAAGCCAGCTCTGATCTTCATGATCCTCCTGATCGTAGGTGCGTTTTTTGCGGCGGAAACGACCGTGGGCACCAGAATGACTCAGACCAAGGAAAAAGTCGAAGTCGCTCTCAATCAACAACAAGCTGCAGGCGACCTACTACTCAGCGAAGGATTGGAAGAAAATGCATGGACGGACGTGGACTTCCGGGTGCCTACCATGCTTGACACTCTGGAGATGATCAAGTCCATCCCCCTCACCGGTGCAGGTGCCGGGCAATATCAGTTCATCTTCCCCCAATACCGTCAGTTAACTGCCAAGTTGAACGGCAATGTCAACGTTCACCCGGAAAGCGACTGGCTTTGGATGGCAGCAGAATTGGGAATACCGGCTACGGCTTGCCTTTTGATCGCTGTGATTTCCACATTTGTTCTAGCATCGCGCAGTATTTGGAACGGTCGAGATCGCGCCCTGCGCAGTGCTTTGCTGGCCGGAGCCGCGATCATTGCAATCCACGGGATATTTGATGTTCCAGGTCATCGCTTGGCCATCCTCTGGACAGGCACCCTTTTTCTTGGACTTGCCTTACCTCTTTCCGGCAAAGCCAGACGCCCAATGATCAGAGGCGCCAGCTATTTATCTGCATCCATAGTATTGATAGCCGGCTTGAGACTCAGCTACATCAGCTACATCGAAGCCCCTTGGTTCCCTCTCACCACCGATGTAAATTTTTATGAAAAGGCCCTTACAGCCTATCAGAACAGCCAAAATTCTCAGAAAGATTCACTTCAGCGATTCAGAGAAATCGCGCGCGCCCAAAAACTAACACAGCAGGCCATCGCCATCACTCCCCTTGATCGAAAACTTAGGCAGTTGGACGGACTTTGTGACATCCGCATGACTCGCTATGACGAAGCCGACCGCCAGTTCTTTATCGAACGTACACTAGCCCCTACTTGGGTAGAACTACCTTTGAATCAAGGTTTTGCTTGGATACAGTATTCACCAGAGCGAGCTACTAACGCTTGGATTGAGGCTTTTGAGCGTGCCGATTGGATGGATCGACATCACCCCCAGTCACTTTTCGGTCGAAAGCGGACACAGCAAAAAATAATCGCGAAAATCAAGGGCAACATTGCCACCCAATCGATTATAAATGAGTCGCTTAAACAAAAACGTTAAGCAGTTAACCAAACGCTTGACCTCGCCAAGTTAACTGATTTACGTATTAGGCATAGCAACTGCTAATTTCAAGCGATTGCTCATCGTTTTTGTTAAAGTCCCTTCCTCCAAAACTGAATGATAGGTACCCCGGTAACAATTCATAATACGACCGTCATGAAAACCAAACTCACCCTGAGCCTCTTGGCGGCTGCCGTAACTGGCACTGCATTCGCAGGAGTAATGCCTACCACCAAGGAGTCATTCTCCTCCACTACTTCGCAAACAGGCGAAGTTACTGTCACAGCCACCAACGTCGTCCAAACAACGGATTCGAACGGCGTCATAACAACCACTACCACCAGCACTTCTACAACTTACGCGAATGCTGCAGCAGCAGACTCAGCCGAAGATCCTACAGGCACCATCGTAGCTGCGATCATTGCAGAAGCGACTCCTCAGCCAGGCGGAATTTGGAGCACGGTTGTTACCACCACAACCATTGCTAACGGTGGCTCTCCCACCGTGGTAGTGAGTCCTCCGGCAAACATTCCTCCAGTGGTGCTTCCTCCTCCCCCAGGCCCTATTGCTCCTGTCACAGGCGGCCCGGTGATCAGCACCACTTGATTCGATCCGAGCTTGAAATCAGTGGATTAAGTCCATCGATTCCAGGCCCGGTTTGCCGAATGGTCCGACTGGCAGTCTTTCGCCGAAGCCTCTAAGTAAACTTCGCACCTCCACTAGATAAGTGCGCAGGTCGTAGTGGTGCGCGCACATGCCAGAGGCTGCCAGTATTTCTTAAGTCATTTCTTATCTTTGCCTTACCATGAAATCTTTTTTTTATTCCTTAATTGTTATTTCAATCGCTAGTGCGGCTCATGCTGCTACCAGCTATAATTTCCAGGACGAATCAACTAACGATTATTTCACAACTGAAGTTGTTGGTTGGACTCAGAGCAACCTAAACCCCGTCGGCACAAGCGAGAAACCGCTTTCTTATATCTCCACCAACGCTGGCAACAACTTCGGCGTGCTGGGCACGGCCGTCGGAAATCACCCTACACAGGCCACAACCACCGTCACCGGTGCACTTACCCCAACCAATAGTCTTACCAATGCTATCGTTTCGGTTGATCTCAGCCTTTTCGCAAACCCAGGGTTTAGTGTTTACGATTCCTTCGCAGTGAGCATTGGCGGAACAAGCGATTCTGCGGCAACTATTGTTTTTACTCCTGGCGCGGCTGGCGTATGGGCTCTTAGCTATGACTTTGGTGGTGTCACCGGATCAAGCACCTCCACGGCAACAGCAGGTTTCCTTTATAACTTTCAGTTTATCTTTGGGAACGGCACTACACAGGTTTTCTATGATGGGGCACTAGTAGCATCTGCCGCCACCTCCTACAGCGCTGCCGAATTGATAGACAGCATCGCCATTTCACATACCCAAACAGGTGCCTCTAATACATGGGGTGCCAGCAGCAACGGCATCACTTTTGATAACATCGCGGTCGTGCCAGAACCAAGCGTCGCTCTTTTGGGTGCCATCGGCAGTCTGGCTCTACTCCGCCGCCGTCGTCAGGGTTGATTCCTCTCCATGGACTCCCACCCGCGCCAGGCAATTCGCCTAGGCGTGGGCTTTTCCATAAACATTAGCTATTGGAAACATCGGCTGCCCATTCTTGTTGGAAATTTCCTCTTAAGAACTCTCGGCTTCTGAGAATTGCTTTTATGCCCGCGCCCATGAGTTTGCAGACCTACTCATACCGTATCTCCGTCAACAGCTCACTTCTGTTATTATCTCTTATTTCAGTTTTATCCTCCTCAATGCTTCTCGGCCAGAATGCATTGATTGATCTTCCGGTCGCCCCTTCAGGATTTTCGTCCGCTTCCAGTATTTTCACCCGCCCCCCTAGAAAAGCCGAAGCTGGATTTTCTGCCAGCGGTACACTTTCCACCAGTTATGATAGTAATGTAACACAGGGAGATGGATCTGATAACGCAGCACGGGAAGGAGGCTTCATCATTTCTCCAGGAGCAAACCTGATCTATGCAACGGAAGGCCGCCACTGGATACTAGGAGCAAATTACAACTTCTCTTACGACGAATACCTTGAGCAGGAGAACTATAGCGGCCTTAATCAAAAGTTCGCTGCCTTCGTGGGATATCGTGGCGGCCGCTTCATTCTCAACTATTCCACCGGTTTCGATGCAAGCCGTGGTATAAACCGTTTTTATTCAGCCGGAGGTCAGCAGAGTGTCATCGAGACTCTCAATTATCAAAATACCCTTGTTGGCCGCTACACAGTTAGTCCGAAAACATCTCTAGTCGGCACACTCATTCTGCAAAATTCAGATGTCCAGACGGCAGGCTACTCAGATACCTTCGGCTTTGATGCAAACCTGGCTGCGCTCTGGAGCATGAGCGCCCTCACAGATATCGGCCCCGGAATCCGCTATACCCTTCGTAGTGGAGATAATCAACAGGACCGCACAGGAATCGGCCCCACACTGAATCTCAACTATCAGCTCAGCACAAAAGTCGCTGTCCGCTCCCGCGTTGGTGTCCAATTTGTCGAAACTGACACAACTTCAGACACTGCCGCCACATGGTCTGTCGCTATGAAATATCAGGCATCAAAGCTCTGGTCCGCAGACCTTTCACTCTTCCGCGATTCACAGGCAGCCCCCTCTCATCCTAATACTTTCAACGATGTCACCAATGTCCGTCTTGGCTATCAGCGGAAAGTTCGTCGACTCACCCTGAATGCCGGCATCTCCTACGAGCTCAATCGTCGAGAGAAGACCGAGGAAGATATACCAACAGATGACTACGATTATCTCACTCTCGACAGCTCACTCCTCATTCCCATTTTGGGAAACGATGACACAGATCTCATCTTCTCCGTCCGTTATCGCGATCTATCTGCTGAAGGAGATCGCGTCTCATGGAATGGCATTCAGTCAGGCATCGGAATAGCAAAACGCTTCTAATAAAACTTCTGCAAAACATGGCATGCCAGTCGCTTAACTGTTTGACACAGCGCTGAATCCAATATTCCTAGCCTCGGATTTTTTCACACATCGCTCACTGAGTTATACACTCTCAGATACATTGCTCCCGCACCCTGCATGAAATCCCGCCTTCTCCGTTTCTGCGCTCTTTCCCTTCTGCTCACCCCATCCGCATGGGCTGCAGCCAATGATGACAACTACGTCCTCCGACCAAATGACGTCATCTCCCTTTCCGTCTATGAGGAGCAGGATCTATCTGTTAAAGTCCGCATCCTCAAGACCGGCCAAGCATCCTTTCCCCTCATCGGCTCCGTTGATGTCGGCGGCCTCAGTGTCTCCCGCGCCGCTGAAAAAATACGCCAACTCTATGAGAAGGACTATCTGGTCAATCCAAAGCTCACGCTCGCCGTCGATGAATACTCCACCGATTACGTTTCCGTCATCGGCGCAGTAAAATCCTCCGGCCAGCTCCCGATCCCCGCCTCTGGAAATCTCGATCTCGGCTCAGCCATCGCAAGCGCTGGTGGTGTCACTGATAGCGCGGATCTCCAGCGCATCCAGCTCATCCGCGCTGGAGGAGCCAGCGCCACCTACACCCTAGAGCAGATCCAAGGCTCCGCAGGTCGCATCGTCCTCCAGCCAGGCGATCGCATCATCGTCAATGAGAGCCTTTACGTTCGGAAATACGTCAGCATCCTCGGCCAAGTAAAAACTCCCGGAGCCGTCCCCTTCCCGCTTGATGGCAAGCTCGATCTCGTCACCGCCATCGCCAAGGCCGGCGGCCTCACCGACCTCGCCAACTCCAAGAAAGTCAGCATCAACCGCAAGGGCACTGTCACCGTAGTGGACTTCAAGGAGATATCCCAGCGCGGAGATATGCCTTACATCCTCCAGCCTGACGATATCATCACCGTCGCAGAACGCCTCTTCTGACGCATCGCCCATTCCCTGACAGCCTTCATCGATAGTCATTTCCCTTTCAGCTTTCCTTATCCTTACAACATCCCATGGCCCAATCCAATAGATCCCGCCGCTCCAAGTCCGAGGACTACGATGATTTCGACGATGCGGACGATTCCGTCGGTGGCAGCAGTGCCCAGGAGCGTATGCGCCAGCTTATGTTTGATCTTCTCAGCCGCTGGCACTGGATTGCCTTGGGACTCGTTCTGGGCATTCTAGCCTCCCTTTACTATCTTTCCAAGGCGCCAAAGCGGTACGATGCCACCTCCACCTTGTTGGTGAAGCAACAGACTGCCTCAGTTCTTAAAAAAAGTGACGATGAAGAAATCGATCTCAAATCGACCGAGGCGCTCAATACCATCACCGCTCGCATCAAACGTCCGGAGCTATTCATCCGCGTTGCCTCCCGCCCGGATATCCGAAGTCTACCAGGCCTCCTGCCGCAGCCTGTAAACTGGCTCCCCAATTGGGCATCGTCCTGGCTTGGAAAGAACAACTTCAGCACATCCGCGCAAGAAGCGCCAGTCCCACCCGCTGAAATATTGGCAAAGCAAATCGCTGGGATGATTGATGCTGCTGCCACAAGAAACACACGTTTGGTGAATATCACAGCAAGCCACACATCACCTGTCGTGGCTAAATCAATAGCAGATGCCATTGCTTCAGAATATATTGCAGACTTGAGCGGCGCCCGTTCGGAAGGAAGAACCACCGCCTTTGATATTTTAAAGGCAGGTTCCGAGCAAGCACGCACTCAATTGCAAACAGCTCAGAATGCTTTATCAAATTATATCCGCGCTTTGGCTACTGTAAAAGACTTGGAAACCAGGGAAACGATCGTCACGGATTTGAAAAGAAAATATAAGGATAAACATCCTAAAATGATAGCTGCTCAGCTGGAACTTCAGGCTCATCAAAACAAATTTTTAGCAGAGTTCGAAGATGCACGTCAAGCAGTCGCGGATAAGGAATACTGGAAAAAACAGGAAGCAGAGTTAAATCTACATGCTGATGATCCTGCAGGACGTCTCCAGACCTCTCGCCGACTCTTGGTTGCGCGTGCAACAGTATTGGAAAGCGAAATTGCAAGTCAAAATAATGTGTTCAACTCACTGCTCACTCGCATGCAGGAAACAGATATCAATCAGCAAGGTGATGAGTCTGAAGTTGAAATTAGCAGTTTCGCCCAGCTTCCCGATAAAATATCTTCACCGAAAAAACCTCTGGTGCTTGCTGCAGGCGCATTTTTAGGAATCGGCAGTGGCTTTGTATTGGCACTTATCCTGACCCGCCTCGATAATAAATTTCATACGGTGGCTCAGATCGAACGTGAAACAGCATTACCGATTCTAGCTGCAATTTCCGATATCCAACCAAAGATTCTCAACGAAATCAGCCGCAAGAAAAAAATCGATCTTTCTTCCGTTAGCGATACACGAAAAAATTGGGATCCACGGCTTGTTTTTCGGGAAGGACTCAGCAGTACCACTTTTGCTGAGATGTTCCGTGTTCTGCGAGCATCCGTATCTCTTTTGGGTGATGAAAAGAAACGCAAGCTTACACTTTTCAGCAGCGCATTACCCGGCGAAGGTAAAAGCTTTGTCTCCTGTAATTACGCACTTGCTGCGGCTCAATCTGGGAAGAGAACCCTCCTGATTGATCTGGATCTTCGTAAACCTTCTATTCATAAAAGCTTCGGACTTCAGCGTGACTCCCACCCATACGGCGCCACGGAAACACTCGCGAAGCAGGCCAAATTTGAAGACGCCATTTTCACTCAAACGGGAGAGCCAAATCTTCATCTCATGCTTTCTGGCAGGCAGGCACCTAATCCTGGTGAGCTTCTCAATTCCTCAAATTTAGAAGAACTTTTGAACACTGCCGCGGAGAATTATGACGTGGTGGTGATCGATTCCGCTCCTCTACTAGCGGTTCCAGATACCCGGATCATCGTTCCATTAGTTGATAATTTCTGCCTTGTAAGTCGCGCTGAATACGTGCCCAAAGGTGCCGTCCGTCGTGCTTTGGAACTTTTGTCAAACGACAAAAATACCCCTGTCGGTTTAGTTTTCAATGGATTCATCGAGAAACGTAGCTTGATCGGCCAAAACTATTCTTACGGTAATTACCAAACCAATCGCTATGGCCGAGCTTATCGATATGGCTATGGGAATTATGGATCTTATGGTCAGGAAAGCTAATTGATTCGAGAATCATCACAAATCTGATCTCTTACACCTATTTTGTTCATTTTTTATTGAACTCAATTTATGCCATTTCACTTTTTTACCACTAGCATCACTCACACTCATCCGTCTCACATAAGTCATATAAAATGAAAATTTTAGTCGAGAACTCTACTTGGAACAACATTGGAGATGGTTTTTACCAAACAAGTATCCTCAATTTATTCCGCAAGGTTTTTACCGATTCAAAAGTAGATGAAATGGAAGGACCTCTTCATCGTGCTTTCAAACCAAAAAGATTTTCCGACAGAGGTTTTCATTTGAATTTAATTCAAGAGGCTGATGTATACATTCTTTCTGGCCCTATTCTCAGCAATGCTTTTGCAAGCGAATATGGTGAACTGATAAAAACCTTTAAGACTCGAAATTCCAAATATGCCATCCTTAGTGCCCACGGGAATGGCTCATGCCTTGAGCGAAACAAGGAAATTCTTCGCTCCCATCCGCCGATTGCATTTGCAACTAGGGATACCCCAACGTTTGAAATGTATAAGGAATGTTGTCAACAAAGCTATGATGGCGTATGCGCCGCATCACTTGTCAGCAAGACATGTCAAACTGCTGAAATTGATAAATCGGCTAAATACATCACTGTCAGTTTTTACGATGCTTATGAGCCAGAAATAAGCATTGATAAAGATTTGAATGCTTTTATTTCCCAAGGAGATCGTTTCGACAAAGATCCCAAATGGAAATACCGCCGCCATACCGAATTCCTCAAAGATTATCCAAATTTTTTAATGGATTATGAAATTGTCCGTCCTGTGCATGATATCGGATACGGATTATCTCATCTTAATTATGCGAAGACCAATAGCTTTCTTTCTTACAATCCTCTTTCCTACCTTTCTCTTTACCGCGGCACTTCGCTGACTATTTCAAATCGTATCCATGCGGTTCTGCCAACTCTGTCATATGGGAAACCAGCCATGTATTTCGGAAACGAAAAACGTGATACGCTTTTTGCCCGTCTGGGATTGAAAAATCATGTAAATACGAAACTGACTCTTTCTGAGGATTTCATCGAGTCAGAGTATGAAGCATATCTTTCCTTCATTCGGAATATCCAATGGTAAATCAATAAATCGCCTTTTGAACAACAAACTGAACATTCTCAAAAACGGTTTTGCTTCTGCTCTGCAAAAACTTGTCAGGGCGGGAGAACAGTTGCTGCTAGTACCTTTCTTCGTAGCTTCGTGGGGGGCCACTTATTATGGTGAGTGGCTTACCCTAACAGCAATTCCAACGACCTTGGCGCTGAGCGATCTTGGAATCGGAACGGCAGCAGCCAACACCTTTGTCCTACGCTATGCAGGAGGTGATGAAGAGGGAGCCAAGCGAACGGCCAAGGCAGGGTTCCAGTTCTTGCTGTTGGTTTGCCTTGGTCTGATTCTCCTCAGCGGAATCTTTTGCATGACCCCAATAGTCCAAAAATGGATGCCTCACGGCACCATTTCACCTCGGGATGGATTGACGGTTTTGTGTATCCTATTGATATCACGAGCTCTGGGATTCTATTTTCAACTGATCGAAGCATTTTACCGAGCAGCAGGCAAAGCCGCAATGGGAATACAGTTGGTTTCTTATTATTCCATCGCCAAAATTATAGGGTCGATTGCTTTTTTAGCTTGTAAGGGCAAAGCGGTGGAGCTTGCTGTTACAGACTTGATTGTTACAATAATCTTTCTCGCCGTGTATGCAAAAATGGGCTTTGGGCTGCTACCGAATTTTCATTGGCGAAAGGCTATCGGCATAGGTCAGGAATTCAAATTCCTCATCAAAAAAGGTGTTGCATACATGATTTCCCCTGCTTGGCAGGCTCTGTTCTTTCAAGGAACCACTCTTGTAGTCCGGGCTTCACTTGGTGCTGAAGCAGTTGCACTTTTTAATACTGTCCGGACTCTCTGTCGTTCAGTCAATCAACTGTATAGTATTATTAATTCGGCCATTTTCCCAGAATTACAAATCAAATTAGGGCAGCATGATTATGAATCTGCGAGGAGGTTGTATCGCACTGGAATTGGTGTTGCCCTTGCAACCTCTATAGCTGGTACTCTTGTGTTATGGTTTCTGGGACCTTGGATTTATTCCGTCTGGACACATGGGAAATTAGTTCCTTCACAATCACTATGGTTTACATTCCTGATAGGTATTCTTTTCAATGCTACTTGGTGGACAGCTGTTATGGTATATCGGGCTGCCAACCAACCTGAGAAATTCGCAATTGCGGGCATTATCGGCTCCCTCATCTCAATTGCTGCTACTTGGGTATTGACGCGGACTATTGGCATGACAGGAGCTGCCATTGGCAATACTATCATGGAAGTGGTTA
>Ga0070658_10004968_pt1 | contig 10837 bp, 9 predicted proteins | sample KBSC13metaG_FD_64664 | JGI IMG/M metagenome (GOLD analysis project Ga0070658, IMG submission 64664) | Corn rhizosphere microbial communities from Kellogg Biological Station, Michigan, USA - KBS C1-3 metaG | ecosystem: Host-associated > Plants > Roots > Rhizosphere > Soil ... | reverse complement strand
CGCTGTGGCCTGCGGCGCGCAGGGCTTCGAGGACGTAGTTCGCCTGCCAGAGGGCGAGCTGTGAGCCTCGGCTGCCGATGCGGATGGGGGTCTTTGGGGTGTTGCGCTCGGTGCTCATTTTCTTTCCAGGATACGAAAATTTCTCTGCTTGGTTCCCTGCCGGACTGCGGTTCTGTCCGTGCCGTGGTCTACTTTGGATCCTTCGATTTTGCCGATTCGCGCAGGGCTGTGAGTTGCGGATGAAGGAGCTTTGCCGTGATCGAGCGGGTGAGCGCTTCGACGACTTCGCGCTGTTGCGGAGTAAGTCCGGCGAGCTTGGATTGTGAGCGGGCGAGTTCGGCTTCGCGGATGGCCTCGGCGTTTTCCTGAAGGGCGCGGATAGCGGGCACCGCGTCGAGTGATTGCTGGCGCTGCTGGTACTTGTCTACTTCCCTGCTGACGATGTCTTCGGCGGCCTCGGCCTCGCGGGCGCGGTCGGCGAGGTTGGCGGCAGCGACCTGCTGGAGATCGTCGATGTCGTAGACGAAGCAGCCTTCAACCTCGTTCAGGCGCGGGTCTACGTCGCGTGGCACGGCGATGTCGATGAAGAACATGGGCCGGTTGCGGCGCTGGTGGAGGAAGTGCTGGCCGTGCGATGCTCCGAAGAGCTTCTGCGGCGCTCCTGTACTGGTGATGACGATGTCGGCGCGGGGCGCCTGGGCGTAGAGGTCGTCGAAGGAGATGGCTTCGGTGTGGACCTTCTGGGTGCGAAACTCCTCAGCGATCTTTTCGGCGCGGGACTGGGTGCGGTTGGCGACGAGAATGCTCGACGCGCCTTGCTCGATGAGATGGCGCGCGGCAAGCTCGGACATCTTGCCCGCGCCGACGAGCAGGACGGTCTTGCCTTCGAGCGAGCCGAAGATTTTCTTGGCGAGGTCCACGGCCACAGAGGCGATGGAGACGGAGCTGGAGCCGATCTGCGTCTCGCTGCGGACTTTTTTGGCTACAGTGAACGCGCGCTGCAGGAGGCCTTCGAGGTTACCGGCGACCGCGCCTACTTCGCGGGCTACGGTGTAGGACTCCTTGACCTGGCCGAGGATTTGCGGCTCGCCCACGACCATGCTGTCGAGTGAGCTGGCTACGCGGAAGAGGTGGCGGACGGCTTCGCGCTCGCGGAACTCGTAGAGGTGCGGCTGGATGTCGTTCGGCGGAACGCTGAAGTATTCATGCACGAAGCGAAGCAGGTTGGCCTTGCTTCCGTCGGCTGCGGGGTTGTCATCTTGCAGCGTGACGAGCTCGACACGATTGCAGGTGGAGAGGATGAGGCCTTCGCGGATACCGGGCTGGTGGACGAGCGTGCGGGTGGCGTCGGCGAGGCGGGCGGCGGGAATGGCGAGGCGCTCGCGCACCTCGATGGGCGCGGTGTTGTGGTTGATGCCGAGCAGCACAAGGCTGACTTGCTTCGTCTCGCTCATGGCGCGCCAAACCTGTGGACGACGCTGAACTGGTTGGCAGCCCAGACGGTGAGGACGACAAGGAAGACGAAGCTCGAAAGATAGACGGCGCGGCGTCCGCGCAGACCGGAGTGGCGGCGTATGTAGATCATCGCTATGTAGGCCAGCCACATGGCGAAGGCGAGCAGTATCTTGGGGTCGCGGAAGTAGGTAATCCCAACGGTGGCCTGGGCGACGAGCGAGCCGATGAGAAGGCCGGCCGTCATGCAGGGGAAGCCGAAGAGGAGTGTCTTGAGGGCGATCTGGTCGGTGGTCTCAAGCGGCGGGAGCCAGCGGAGGCCGGGCTTCTTCTGTTTGAGGCGGCGTTCTTGAATGATGTAGAGCAATGACGCGAGCAGGCTGAGGAAGAGCGCGGCGTAGGCGGCCAGGAGCAGCGCGATGTGGAGGAATATCCAGATGCTGCTGTTGAGCACAAGGCCGGATTGCTGCTGGCCGGGGGCGAAGGCGGGAATGAGCCCGAGAAGAAAGACGATGGGGAGGACGAAGACGCCGAGCGAGACGGTCTTGTATCGCCAGTTGACGACGAGAAAGGCAGCGGAGAGAACAAGCGCAAGAAGGATTTGCAGCTCATGCGCGTCTACGGGAAGGCGATGGTGGGCGGCGTTGAGCATCTCGGCGAGCGAGACGAAGTGGAATAAGAACGCGGCGGTAGCCGTGGGGATGGCGATGTGGCGCCAGCGGGGGCGGTCGTAGAGCGCCGCCGGCAGGACCGCGAGCGCGGCGATGCCGTAGAGGAAGACCGCGACTCTGAGCCAGAAGAGGGACATACCGGGTGAAACGGTGCTGCTTTTCGTGAAGAATCCGTAAGGATTAAGTATATCGCCTTGCGTGGGCTGCCTGCGGCGCGGGCAGCCGATTAGCGCGGTACTCGCACGACTTGTAACTATTCTTCAGAACGGGATCTCTGCAGCGGCGGACAAAATGCGGGGTTCTTCGCTACGCTCAGAATGACAGCAGTTGGTGATGGCTATCGCAACAAGAGAAGCGCTATTCAAGGGGACGCGATAACCGGGCCGCCGTTGCGGTATTCTGGCGATTCTGCATATGAACACTGCAATTGCGAACGAAACGACCCTGACGCCGGCGATGCGGCAGTATCGCGCGGCGAAGGACGCGCATCCAGACACGCTTGTGTTTTTCAGGATGGGAGACTTTTACGAGCTGTTCTTTGAGGACGCCGTGCTGGTCTCAAAGGAACTGCAACTCGCTCTGACGGCGCGCGACAAGGCCAGGACTGTGCCGATGTGCGGGGTGCCGTACCATGCGGCGGAGACGTATCTGCAAAGGCTGCTGCGCAAGGGATACAGGGTCGCCATCTGCGAGCAGATGGAAGACCCGAAGCTGACCAGAACACTGGTCAAGCGCGAGGTGACGCGTGTGCTGACGCCGGGAACGGCGCTCGATCCTGCGCTGGGCGCGGAGCAGAGTAACTATCTGGCGAGCATCTGCGTTTCGGGCGCGGGGGCGCAGCAGGTCTGCGGGCTGGCTCTGCTGGACCTTTCGACCGGCGAGTTTCGCGCGACGGAGTTTACCGGAGCGAGTGCGTGGGCTTCGCTGGTGGATGAGTTGGGACGGGCGCGTCCGGTGGAGCTGCTGTACGCGCAGGGCGGGCTGGGATTTACAAGTGGCTCGAGCGGTGTACTTCCCACCCTTCGCGATAAAGCCGCGAAGGATGGGGCACCCGGGATTTTGAGGCCGGACTCGGTGGATGAAGAGACGGTTTCTGCCGGGTTGGATGGGATTCGAACGAAGACTGCGGTGGAGGAGTGGGTGTTTACCGCGGAGTACGCGGTGCCGTTGTTGCGAAATCATTTTCGCGTGCACTCGCTGGATGGGATGGGGCTGGGTGGACATGAGGCTGCGGCAGTGGCGGCGGGAGCGCTGCTGCATTACATGCGCGCGACCAAGCAGGGCGGGCTGGAGCATGTGGATGGACTGCGGTTGTATGAGCGATCTTCATGTCTGGAACTCGATGCCGTGAGCGTGCGGAACCTGGAGCTGGTGGAGCCGCTGTTCTCGGGCGAGTCCGCGCAGACGACTTTGTTCTACACGCTCGATGCGTGCTGCACGCCGATGGGCAAGCGGCTGTTGCGAGCTACGCTGCTGCGGCCGGCGAGTGAGCTGGGTGAGATTGAAGCGCGTCTGGATGCCGTGGGCGAGGCGGCGGCAGATCTGCGCAGACGCGAGGAGTTGCGGCGCGCGATGGACGGCGTGCTCGATCTGGAGCGGCTGCTGGGGCGTATCGCGCTCGATTCAGCAGGGCCGCGCGAGGTGGTGGCACTGGCCGGGACGCTGCAATGCCTGCCGGGATTGGTCGCTGCGGCGAAGATGTTTGAGGCCGCGCGGTGGCGGGAGTTGGGCGCGAGCGTTGATCCGCTGGAGGACCTGCACGAGATGATCGTCGAGACGATTGCGGAGGAGCCTCCGGCATCGCTGGCGGATGGCGGAGCAATCAGGGCCGGCGTGGACGCGGAGCTGGATGAGCTGCGCGAACTGGGCCGCAGCGGTCGGCAGGCGCTGGCGGCGATTGAAGAACGCGAGCGCGGGCGGACGGGGATTGCTTCGCTGAAGGTGCGGTTCAACAACGTCTTCGGCTACTACATCGAGGTGACGAAGGCGAATGCGAAGGCCGTCCCGGCAGACTATGAGCGCAAGCAGACTCTGGTGAACGCGGAGCGGTTTACCACTCCTGAGCTGAAGGAGTATGAGACGAAGATTCTGACGGCGCAGGAGCGGTCGGGCGAGATTGAGCGCAGGATCTTCGCTGAGCTGCGGCGGCAGTTGCTCGCCTCCGCCGGGCGGATGCGCGAGACGGCGCGACGCGTGGCGGAGATCGACCTTCTGGGATGCTTCGCGCATCTGGCGGCGCTGCGTGGATGGGTGCGGCCCGAGGTTGAGGTGAGCGGAGTGCTCGAGTTTGTCAATGCGCGGCATCCCGTGGTCGAGCGGCGGATGGAGGAGTCGGGCAACGGGAGGTTTGTGCCGAATTCGGTCTTTCTGGATGCTGGCCGTATCGGCCCCACCCTTCGCGATGAGACTGCGAAGGATGGGACACCCGAAGAGTCGAAGCTGGCCAGGGGGCCTGCTGTGCTGTTGATTACCGGGCCGAATATGGGCGGAAAATCGACCTACCTGCGGCAGACTGCGCTGCTCGTCGTGATGGCGCAGTGCGGCTGCTTTGTGCCGGCGGAGCGGATGCGGCTGGGATTGGTGGACCGCATCTATACGCGGATTGGAGCGAGCGACAATGTGGCCCGCGGGCGCTCGACGTTCATGGTGGAGATGACGGAGACGGCGGCGATTCTGAATACGGCGACGGCGCGGTCGCTTGTGCTGCTCGACGAGATGGGACGCGGCACGGCCACCTACGACGGGCTTTCGCTGGCGTGGGCCACGGTCGAATATCTGCACGACCGCGTTGGCGCGCGGACGCTGTTTGCGACCCACTACCACGAGCTGACACTGCTGGCCGACAAGTTGGAGCGGTTGACCAACCTTCGCGTGACGGTGAAGGAAACCGCAGGAGGAATCGTGTTTCTGCATACGGTGGAGGTGGGGCCGGCGAGCAAGAGCTACGGCATCGAAGTGGCCCGGCTGGCGGGGTTGCCGGCGGGCGTGATTGCTCGCGCGCGCGAGGTGCTGAAACTGCATGAACGGGCTGAGGCACAGCAGGTCCGCGAGGCTGCTCCCGCGATGCCGCAGTTGCAGATGACGATGTTTACCCCACTGTCGCAGCGGATTGTGGACAGGCTGGCTGAGGTGGATGTGGATGGGCTTACTCCGCGCGAGGCGCTGAATTTGCTGGCTGATTTGCAGCGGGAGTTGAAAGGATGAGGATGCGTAGACAACTGCGGCAGAAAAAGCGAAATGCAGGGGTTCTTCGCTTCGCTCAGAATGATCCGGTTTGACAATGGGAGAACGACTAGAGTTTCGGCGAAGGGAGATTGTGCTTGGCTAAGGCGATGGTGGTGGCTGGCGTGATGAGCGGGACTTCTGCCGACGGAGCCGATGTGGCGCTGTGTCGTATCTCGCCTCTATCGAGCGGGACGCCGCGCGTGAAGCTCGTCGGCCACGCTGGATTTGCTTATCCGCAGGCGGTGAGGGCGACGGTGCTGGCCGCGATGGATGCGAAGGCGATTTCGGTAGCGGAGCTGTCGCGTCTGAACTGGCGGCTCGGGGAGATCTATGCCGACGCCGTTGCGAAGGCGGAGGCGAAGTTTGGCGTGAAGGTGGCGCTGGTGGGGTGTCATGGGCAGACGCTCTATCACCAGGCCGTTGCGGCGAAGTATCTTGGCGCTCCGGTGCGGTGTACGTGGCAGATGGGCGAGGCCAGTATGATTGCGGAACGGCTTCGCGTGCCGGTGGTCAGCGACTTTCGTCCGGCAGATATGGCTGCGGGCGGACAAGGCGCGCCGCTTGTGCCGATGCTCGACTATGCGATGTTTCGTTCGGCGAAGGTGGGCAGGGTTTTGCAGAACCTCGGCGGGATTGGGAACCTGACGGCGATTCCTGCCGGGACTTCTATTGATGACATTCTGGCGTTCGATACGGGACCGGGGAATATGGTGATTGATGCCTGCATGTCGCGCTTGTTCGGCAAGGCATTCGATCGCGGCGGGGCGGTGGCTCGGCGTGGGAGAGTGATTGAGCATGTCGTTGCACAGGTTTTGCGGGAGGCGTACTTCTCCTGGTCGCCGCCGAAGTCCTGCGGGCGAGAGGAGTTTGGCGAAGCGTTTGTTTCGCGGTTTATAGCGCTGTGCAGGAAGGCCGGTGGCAGCGATGCGGACGTGGTGGCTACGGCTACGGCTTTGACGGCGGAATCGGTGGTGGAGGCTTACCGGCGATTTGTCGCGGTTCATGTTGCGAAGCGCGCTGCGAAGGCGAAGGTGGAGTTCGTGGTGGCTGGCGGCGGGGCGAAGAATACCGCACTGATGGGAATGCTGCGTGAGAAGATGGTGCCGCTTGGCGTGCGCGTGCGGTTGATGGAAGAGTTGGGGGTTTCGGCGCAGGCCAAGGAGGCTGTCGCGTTTGCGCTGCTGGCGTGGCTGACATGGGCTGGACTACCGGGGAATGTTCCAGCAGCGACCGGGGCTTCGCGCGGAGCGGTGCTGGGCAAGGTTACTCACGGATGATGAAGCGACAAGGTAGCGGAAGGCGGTTCGCTTCGCGAATGCCCACCTCAGGCGCGATAAGACTGCGCCGAAGATGGGGCACCCTGCTGTTTTTCATCGCGCTCAACGCTGGCCTGATTGGGTGCCGTGGGCGCGCGCAGAACCCTTCCAGCGTGGTGATGATTATCGAGAGCAGCCCGAACAACCTTGACCTGCGGCAGGGAACGGATGCGCAGTCGGAGCGGGTGGGCGGACTGATCTTCGATGCTCTGGTCAGAAAAGATGACCACTACAACTTGCAGCCATGGCTGGCTACGAGTTGGGAGCAGCCGGATGCTTTGACGTGGGTGTTCCATCTGCGCGACGGGGTGCGGTTTCAGGATGGGCGTCCGCTGGAGTCGGCGGATGTTGCGTGGACGATACGCAGCATGATCGATGGCACGCTGATTACTGCTAAGGGCGGAGCGTTTGCCTCGGTGGATCATATCGAGACACCGGACAGGCTGACCGTGGTGGTTCATCTGAAGTATCCCGATCCGGGTCTGCTCTTCAATTTGAGCGATGGGTTGTTTGGGGTGGTGCCGCGAGGGTCAGGTAGGGACTTCGGACTGCATCCGGTGGGCTCGGGGCCGTACCGGTTTGTAAGCGCGGTGCAGGACAGGGACGTGATTCTGACGCGGAACGACAGCTATTGGGCAGGCGTTCCATCGCCGCCGCCGGGTGGGCACCGGATTGAGCGGGGGTGTTTCAGGTGGTGCCGGACACGATCACCAGCGCGCTGGAGCTGCGGAAGGGATCGGCCGATCTGGCGAGCAATGTGATTACGCCCGACATGATCCACGAGCTGAAGCGTGACCCAAACGTGAAGATCGAGTCGGGGCCGAACTCTGCGGTGATGTATATGACGTTCAACGTGGCTGACCCTCTGCTGCGTGACAAGCGGGTGCGGCAGGCGGTGGCGTGCGCGCTCGACCGGCAGGCGATTGTCGATGCTATCTGGCGTGGACAAGCCGTTCTCGGCGACACGTTGCTGCCAATCGGGCATTGGGCAGCCGCAAGTTCGGGCGAGCTGGCGCAATATCCGCATGACGTGGCGCGGGCGGAGCGGCTGCTCGATGAGGTTGGATTTCCGCCGGGCAAAGACGGGGTGCGGCTGACCCTGACCATCAAGACCTCGACCGACGAGACGACGCGGCTGCTCGCGGCGGTGCTGCAGCAGCAGTTGCGCGCGGCGGGGATTCGGCTGGAGATACGGTCGTCGGAGTTCGGCACGTTCTACTCGGACGTGACGCATGGGGCGTTTCAGCTCTATGTGCTGCGGTGGATCGGCAGCAATGAAGACCCGGACATCTTCCGCTATGCATATGCTTCGACGAGCTTTCCGCCAAAGGGCGCGAACCGGGGACATTATTCAAACCCGCGCGTGGATGCTCTGTTGAAGGCCGCAGCCGCAGAGCAGAACCAGGCGGCGCGCAGGGCAGACTATATCGAGGTGCAGAAGATTCTGGCCGATGAGCTGCCGTCGATCCCTCTGTGGTATCCGAATAACGAGGTGATTCACACCCTGCGGATTCAGGGAGTGACGACGAACTCTTCGGGGACTTTCGATTTTCTGCGGAGCGCGTGGGTGCGGTAGCGCGTTGGTTGCCCCCAGGGATTCACTAATGCTGAAAAATCAATAAGATATGCCGATAATAGGAAATGTCCCCCACAACATTCCCCACACAAGAAAATATTATTTTATCCTCTGATTTCCCGCGCACTTCGTCGGACTTTGCGGATCGCTTGGGACATTGCGAAAATGCCTCGTGAGCAGATCAGCCTTCGAGAATCGCTGGGCGATTTCTTAGAGTTGAGAAAGGATCGTCGCGAAAAACTGGTGCAGTTCTTCGACGACCTCAGAGAGGCTGCGTAGCGCTTCCGTGAGCATCGCCCGCTTTAGAAATGCGCTCCACTGCATCTGCTTGGCGTTGTCATCGCCAAAGACCTGTGACAGTCCGATGGGAGCAGCGTCAATCTCCATCCCACGATTTGCAAACGTCCGCTTGATTGCCGTACCCAGGAATCCTTGTTCAACTCCGGCTGACGTGTCAACAACCAGAGGTCGAAGTAGTCCTTCATGCGCGTATTCAACATGCGGAGTTGGGCGAGGGCCTGCAACTTCTCGGCGACCACCGTCTCTCGGCTATAGCCGGAGAGCTTCGGTGCAGGAAAGTCGAGGATTGTCGGATAGGTCAGCATCTCCGGTCCCGGTGTCATCACGTCACCAAATCCGATGTCGATCTGCATGTGGACTCGGGCGCTATCGCGACCAACGATGGATATCGATCTACTTGGTCGCACGGACAACGCCGTGGATCTGTACTTCCGGTTGGGAGATCTCGCGCATGAGCGTGACGATCGCATATGCTGGGATCGTCTTTGACCGGGCATCCTTCGCCGGCGAGGCCATTCGGGAAGATGCCGACTACGCAGAGCGTTCGCACAGTATTTATCGGACGAGTGGAGTGTCACCATTCGGGCTGGCCTGACCTTGCCCCCAAATACTCTACTGCGACAGCGTGATTTGCCCGTACATGTGGAAGTGTCCCGTCACGGAGGGAGCCCCGGTATTCGGCTGGCCGCCTCCAATTGATAGCGCGTAATCGCCCTGCGCCACGATTGGATTCCCATCCTCCGTCACCATACTCAGATCCCGCTTGTTAAGATGGAATGTCACCGTCTCGCTCGCGCCTGGCTCGAGATGCACCCTTTGGAACCCGCGCAGCGCGATTCGCGGCGCACCCGCGACGTCGGGGAACTGCAGATAGAGCTGTACCACTTCATCACCGGCAACATGGCCGGTATTGGTTAGCGTAGCCGACGTGATAAGTGGATTGCCCGCGGCAATTCCTTTCTGCGGTACCACCAGATTGCTGTAGCCAAAATTTGTGTAGCTCAGGCCGTATCCGAATGGATAGAGCGGCTTGCCGGAGAAGTAGCGGTAGGTCCGCCCGCTCATTGAGTAATCCTCGAAGTTCGGCAGTTGGTTCACGTTTTTGTAGAACGTCACCGGCAGCCGGCCTCCCGGATTATTCTTTCCACTCAGAGTGTCTGCAATCGCGTGACCGCCCTCTTCGCCGGAGTACCAGGCTTCGAGGATGGCGTTCGCATGCTGGTTTGCCCAGTTCACGGCAAGCGCGCTGCCGTTCATCAGCACCACTACGAGCGGCTTGCCCGTTGCCGCGACCGCATGCAGCAGATTCTGTTCCGGCTGAGGCAATTGGATGTTTGTCCGGTCGCCGCCAAGGAATCCCGGCTCGTGGACCGGCATCTCTTCGCCTTCCAACTGGCTCGTAAGCCCAACAGCGGCGATTACGACATCCGAGTCACGAGCCGCCTCCACTACTTTGGACGACACAGCGTCGTTCACCTTCGTCCACAGCAATTGCACGGTCGGATTCTCGCCCGTCATGATGCCATAGGTCACTTGCACAGATACTTTACACCGGCCTCGAAGTGGATCCTGCCCAACTTCGATTCCGTGCCGTTCCCTTCGTACTGGCTCGTCAGGCCCTCGCCGTTCACTTTGATTTGAGTGAATCCGTTCGAGCGGAAGCCCAGCAAGTAATCGCCCGTCTCTGAGGGATTCAGGAACCCGGTCCACTCTGCGAAGAATCCTTTCTTGCCTTTCAATTCGGAGGGCAAGTTGTCAGCCGTCAGATCCAACGCAGATTCCATGCGCGTTACCGCGGGTTTCGGACGTACTCCTCCGAACATCCCCGGACCGCCTCCGACCCTGTACTCCGCCTCCAATCCCGGCTTGCCGTCGGGCGTGGTCAACAGAGAAGCAGGCACCAGCTCGCCGAGGTCGCGTCGCAGGAACTGAATCCCTGGGACGAATGTGATCTTCGCATTTGGGAACTCAGTCCCTCGATCAACGAAACAGTATGTGTCGGCGTGCCTGCATAGTTGCCGAGCAGTACCCGCGTTTGATCAGCAAGCGGGCCAACTACGGCAATCTTCATAATTCCAGGCTTGAGCGGAAGAGTCCCATCATTCTTGAGCAGAACCATAGATTCGTCCGCAAGCCTTAGGGCCAGTGCGCGGTGCGCGGGGTTGCTGAGCTCGCTCTCGGGAATCTTTGTGTACGGAACCATTTCCGGAGGATCGAACATTCCCAGTCTGATTCGTGCCGTAAAGAGCCTGACCAGAGCCGTGTCGACTGCGCTTTCAGGAAGGTAGCCCTGTTGC
>Ga0070658_10004966_pt1 | contig 10840 bp, 10 predicted proteins | sample KBSC13metaG_FD_64664 | JGI IMG/M metagenome (GOLD analysis project Ga0070658, IMG submission 64664) | Corn rhizosphere microbial communities from Kellogg Biological Station, Michigan, USA - KBS C1-3 metaG | ecosystem: Host-associated > Plants > Roots > Rhizosphere > Soil ... | reverse complement strand
GGCTCGATAGCCGATATCGACGCCCTCAACGCCGCGAACGAGCCAAACATCGAGGGCGTGGTGGTAGGCCGGGCACTGTATGATGGCCGGATCGACCCGGCCGAGGCGCTGGCCCGCGCCGGCTAACGGTCGCCGGGTCCGCGCACGAATCCGATCAGGCTGGGCTTGCTCAGGCGGCGCGCGATCTCATCCAGCTGCTCCAGCGAGCGGTAGGAAATCCTGATTTCCCCACCTTTATCCCCTTTGTGGGTAATCTGGACCTGAAGCCCCAACTGGTTGGAAATACTGGCTTCCAAGTCGGCGACGTTGGGGTCCTTGGCCGCTTTGCCCACAGGCTTGCGGTGGTGGGGGGCACGCTGTTCGGCCTGGCGCACGGTCATCGCGCCTTCGATCAGCTCCCGCGCCCGGGCTTCCGGATCGGGCACGCCCAGCAAGGTGCGGGCATGGCCTGCCGTCAGCTTTCCTTCCCGCACCCAGGCCTTCACCTGCTCCGGCAGCTTCAAGAGCCGGATGGTGTTGGCAATATGGGAGCGGCTCTTGCCGACTTCATGGGCCACGTCTTCCTGGGTGCGGCCGAATTTGGTGATCAGCTCCTCATAGGCCGCCGCCTCTTCCAGCGCATTCAGATCGGCGCGTTGGACATTCTCGATGATGGCGATTTCCAGCGCCTGGTCGTCGGGAAGTTCGCGCACCACCACCGGCACATCATGCAGATGCGCCAGTTGCGCCGCGCGCCAGCGCCGTTCGCCGGCCACGATCTCGTAGCGGTCCAGGCCAACAGGTCGCACCAGGATGGGTGACAGCACGCCTTTTTCTTTGATGCTGGCGGCGAGATCTGCCAGCGGCTGCTCGTCGAAGGTCTTGCGCGGCTGATAGCGGCCAGGCTGCAGGAACGCGACGGGCAAGGTGCGCGCATCTTTTCTGGAGGCGGGCTCGCCCTTCACCGCGGCGACTTCATCGCCGATCAATGCTGAAAGACCGCGGCCCAGGCCGCGTGGACGGTCGGGGGTCGGCGTCATGCCGCCACCCGAATGCGTTCACGTTGGATCAATTCACCGGCCAGTTTTATGTAAGCCTGACTGCCGGGACAGCGCAGATCATAAACCAGCGCCGGCACGCCATGGCTGGGCGCTTCGGAGATGCGCACATTGCGCGGGATCACGGTTGAATAAACTTTTTCGCCCAAAGTGGCGCGCACGTCATCGGCCACCTGGTCCGACAGCTTGTTGCGCTTGTCGAACATGGTCAGGACGATGCCCTGGATTTCGAGTGATGGATTGAGCTTGTCGCGCACCAGCTCGATGGTCTTCAGCAGCTGCGACAGGCCTTCAAGCGCAAAGAACTCGCATTGCAGCGGCACCATCACCGCATCCGCTGCTGCCATCGCATTCAGGGTGAGCAAGGTGAGGGACGGGGGGCAGTCGATCAGCACATAGGAAAATTGATTTCCTCCGTATGCGGAGTATTCGTCCAGCGCATCGCGCAGGATGAAATTGCGCCGGGGCATGTCGGCCAGCTCGAGCTCGGCGCCGGACAGGTCCACCGTCGCCGGCACCAGCGACAGGCCGGGAATGCGCGTGGGCACGATGGCTTCGGCCAGCTTGGCTTCGCCGGTCAGCACCTCATAGATGGTGAGCCCCCGGTCCTGGCGATGGATGCCAAGGCCGGTGGAGGCGTTGCCCTGGGGATCAATATCGATCACCAGGGTTGGCTCGCCCACCGCGGCCAGGGCGGTGCCGAGATTGATCGCGGTCGTGGTCTTACCGACCCCGCCTTTTTGATTGGCGACGACCAGGACGCGGGGCTTGGCGGGAAGCGACATGGCGGGGACCCAACTTTCTCACGGTGACTATAGCAGCGGAAGGCTCCGTCTGGCTTGGCACCTGAGAGGCCTCCATGTTCCAATATTTATGGGCTTCGGTCAATTCAGCCCCTACATTTTGTCCTTTGAGGAACAGGCAAACGCTGTTCGGGCCTGTGAACGAATAAGCATATTGCAGCAGCTGGGGCAGAGGAGCCAGCGCCCGGGCGGTCACAACATCGAAAGCCTGGGTTGGCAGATCTTCCAGGCGGGAATTGCGGATCGTCACCTTGACCTCGACGCGGTCGGCAACGGCCTGTAGGAACGCGCACTTCTTGGTCGTGGCCTCGTGCAGGGTCACGGCAACGTCAGGTCGCAGTAGGGCTAACACCAGGCCAGGAAAGCCGGCGCCCGAACCCAAATCTGCCAGCGTCCGTGCTTGGGCTGGGATGGAGGGTGCCAATTGCGCCGAGTCCCAGAAATGCCGATGCCAAAGGTCAGGCAGGGTGCTCTTCGCCACCAGATTGTGCCGGGCGTTCCAGTCCGTCAGGATATCCGCATAGGCCTTGAACCTAGCTAGTGTTTCACGTGAAACACCGGTCTTGGAGGCGAACTCTTCAGGCCCGAACTGCACGCTGTGCCTTTTGCCCCTTCACATGGGCCAAGATCAGGGTGATGGCGGCGGCGGTGACACCCTCGATCCGAGCTGCCTGGCCCAGGGTAGCAGGACGGATGCGTTCCAGCTTTTGCCGTACCTCGTTGGAAAGACCGATCACGGCCGCGTAGTTCAAGCCAGCGGGCAGGGCGCGGCTCTCGTCCCGTCGAAAGGCAATGATATCGGCGTCCTGCCGATCGAGATACCCCGCATATTGGGCATCAACCTCCAACTGCTCCACGATCTGGGGCTCCAAAGCTCCCAGTTTCGGCCAGATCCGGCAAAGTTCCGGGAACTCTGTCAGAGCCAGTAGTTCCAGTGCATTCCGGCGCACCCCGTCCTGGCGTATTGTAAGACCATGAGTGGCAGCCTGGTTGGGCGTCAGGCTCAGGTTCCGCATTGTTTCACGTGAAACAGCCAGCTTTTCCTGTTTTATAGCAAAGGCTTGGCCCCTAGAGATGCCCACCAGGCCGTTCTTCTCGCCCAAACCCGTCAACCTCTGGTCGGCGTTGTCGGCGCGGAGCGTTAGCCGGTATTCGGCCCGGCTGGTGAACATGCGATAGGGTTCTGACACCCCCTTGGTCACCAGATCGTCTATCAGCACCCCGATATAAGCCTGGGCCCTATCCAGAATAATAGGGGTCCCGTCCCCGGCCGCCCGGGCGGCATTCCAACCGGCCACAAGTCCCTGGGCGGCAGCTTCCTCATATCCCGTGGTGCCGTTGATCTGGCCGGCCAGATAGAGGCCCGGAACCGCCTTCACTTCCAGCGACGGCGCCAGCTCTCGCGGGTCCACATAGTCATATTCGATGGCATAGCCCATCCGCTGCACAACGGCCTTTTCCAAGCCCGGGATCGTGGCCAGCAGCGCCAGCTGGACGTCCTGGGGCAGGGAAGTCGAAATGCCATTGGGATAAACGACGCTGTCGTTAAGCCCTTCTGGCTCAAGGAAAATCTGATGCGACTCCCGGTCAGCGAAGCGGCTGACCTTGTCCTCGATCGAGGGGCAATAGCGGGGCCCGGTAGAAGCGATCTGGCCCGAATACATGGGCGAACGATGCAGGTTCGCCCGGATCACCTCATGGGTCGCCAGGGTGGTGCGAGTTATGCCGCAGGCAATCTGGGGGGTGGTGATCTTGGTAGTCAGGAACGAGAAGGGCGAGGGCGGATCGTCGCCTTGCTGCATGTCCAGTGCCGCCCAGTCGATGGTACGGCCGTCCAGGCGCGGCGGCGTGCCGGTCTTGAGCCGGCCCATCTTCAGGCCAAAGCCGTAGAGCGTTTTGGAAAGGCCGATGCTCGGCGCTTCCACCCCGTCGCTGATCTTCATCCGCCCGGCGGGAGTTTTGGTCTCGCCGATATGGATCAGGCCATTCAGGAAAGTGCCGGTGGTCAGCACCACCTTGCCGCAGGAAATCTCTTCGCCATTGCCAGTGCGTACGCCGGCGACGTTTCCGCTGTTTAAAATCAAGTCTTCCGCGCCCGCGACGCGGATCTCGAGATTTTCGATATTGCGCAGCATGTCCTGCATCGCCCCGCGATAGAGCGCGCGATCGGCCTGCGCGCGCGGGCCGCGCACCGCCGGACCCTTGCGGCGATTGAGCAGGCGAAACTGGATGCCGGCGGTATCCGCGACACGCCCCATCAGCCCGTCCAACGCATCGATCTCGCGAACCAGATGGCCCTTGCCCACGCCGCCAATGGCGGGATTGCAGGACATCTCGCCCAAGGTTTCGAAGGCGTGCGTCAACAGCAGGGTCCGGGCGCCGAAGCGCGCCGAAGCCGCCGCAGCCTCGCAGCCGGCATGACCGCCGCCGATGACAATGACGTCGTAGTGCATGAGCCGGGTGAATACGCGCCGCGGCCCTTATCCACAAGCGCGAAACGCCTACTGGATGCGCCGCACCGGCAGGGTACGCGCGACGTTGCTGAGCTTCATGTCGTAGCTGCCGGCGCTACCGCGGCTGATCACGGCGCTGTAGGCCAGGGCCGGGCGCGACAGGCGGCCTACCGGATTTCCGTCGGCGGTCTGTTGCCACACCTGTCCGTTGTCCAGGCTGACGACCACATATCCCTGGTTGAACTGATAGCTCACCACTCGCGCGCTGATTTGGTCGATTCGGTCGCCGTCCATGGCAATGGGATAGGCGTGGCTTCCGCCATTGGCGATGCTCTCACTGCCAAACTGGGCGACCGTCGTCTGTGGCGCCCGCTTCGGGCCGCCGCCTCCGAACAGCCGATCCATGAAGCCGTTGCTGCGCTTTTTGCGCGGGGCAATGGCCGGGGCGGGCGGCGGCACGGCGCTGGCCATAATCGGCGCCGGGTTCGGCGTAGTGTTGTTCAAAGCAGCTGGCGCGCGCGCCGAAGCGGAATCGTAACAGGCCAGCCGTTGCGCCCTGTCGCCAATTCCCGAACAGCGCAGCATGGCGGACAGCGCGTCGTCGCGTGGGTCGGCCTTCGCGCCCGTGACCGCAAGCAGCGCAAAAAGTGCAATAAATCCGATGTTTTTCATCCGCCCTCCCACCGGCGCTTCTATCATTTCCCGATGCAGAAATCGCGGAAGACAAAGTCCAGTAGCTCCTCTACGTCCACGCGGCCGGTGATCCGGCCAATGGCGCGCATGGCCAGGCGCAGATCCTCTGCCAGCAGCTCGGGATGGTCCGCGGGTGCCTCCAGACCGTGGCGCAAAGCCTGCAATGCGTCGCCCAAAGCCTGGCGGTGACGCGGCCGGGTCAGCTGCGGCGCCCCGCCCGAGTCCAGTTTTTGCTGCACCTTTTGCTGCAGCATGGACTGCAGCATAGACAAGCCTTCGCCGGTCTTGAGCGAGACGGAAAGGCCCTCGCGCTCAAAGCCCCCCTCTCGATCAAACAAGTCTGCCTTGTTCCATACGATCAGGTCCGGTTCGGGCAGGTTCGGAGGCAGCCCGGCGCGCGGATCGGGCAGACTGCCGTCCAGCAAAAGCAGGGTCAGCCCGCCCGCAGCATGCGACAAGGCTCGGCGCACGCCTTCGGCCTCGATCGCGTCTCGCGTCTGCCGCACCCCGGCGGTATCGGCCACATGCAGCAGATAGCCGCCCAAATTGAGCCTGACCTCAATGACATCTCTTGTTGTACCTGGCGTCTCAGAAACAATGGCCACGTCGCGCCGCGCCAAGGCATTGATCAGTGAGGATTTGCCGGCATTGGGCGGCCCCAGAATGGTCAGCCGCAGCCCCTCGCGCAGGCTTTCGCCCCGGCCCGCATCATCCACATGCTCTTGTATTTCCTCGACTATCTCGGCGGCAGCGCGCCCGGCAGCGGCAAACTCCGCCTCGCCAACGCCATCGTCGGAAAAATCGATCGCCGCTTCGGCCCGGCCCAGCGCCGAGATCAGGCGGCCGCGCCAGCCCTCATACAGATCCGCCAGTACGCCATCGTGCTGGCGCAGCGCCTGCCGCAACTGGGCCGGGGTCTCCGCGTCCACCAAGTCGGCCACCGCCTCCGCTCGGGTGAGGTCGAGCTTGCCGTTCTCCACGGCGCGGCGGCTGAATTCGCCCGGCTCAGCTATCCGCGCACCCAGCTCGGAGAGTGCCACAAACAGGGCTTCACGCACCGCGCGGCCACCATGGATATGGAACTCGGCCACGTCCTCGCCGGTAAAGCTGCCTGGAGCGGGAAACCACAACAGCAAGGCATGATCGATTTCCGCACCGTTATGGGCCAGGCGCCGCAGAACCGCCTGACGCGGCAGGGGCAGGGGGCCGGCCAGACTGGCCGCCGCCTGTGCCGCCAGGGGGCCTGACAGGCGAACCACCCCTACCCCGGCCCGGCCCGGCGCACTGGCCAGGGCAAAAATCGTAGAATTCATCGAAGACGGGGCAAGCTTACCTGCCGTCCTTCTTCAGCATGGCGGTGGCGTTATCCCACATCGCCTTCTGGAATTTCTGCCAGGCATCGGCCCCACCCCCCATTCCGTAGGAAACGGGCATCCAGGCCCGCATCATCCCTTCCGGGTCGTTGGCGTCGAAGGCGGCCTTCATCCGGGCCTGCATCTCCTCCAGCATCTTCTTCTGCATAGGCGCGACATCGGGCAGCCCCATGAAGGCGCGGGCCTCTTCCGGGGTCATGTCCATCTCGATATTGACCTTCATCTCGGCACCTTATTTTTGGGGCGGTCCGGCTCGCGCCTAACGCCCTATTTTGGGGGGCGGTCCGGCTCGCGCCTAACGCCCTTTGCGAGGGGTTTCGGGCCTCTGTTTTTCGGGCTAAGTAACCCGGCCCCAAAAACATCACAGAAGCGGGCCGGCGGGAAGGCATCCTTCCGCTCAAAAACTGGAACGGAACAATGAGCCTGAACGACAGCAACAGCCCCTTTATTTCTTCGCACAAGGACAATCCCATCAAGTGGCGCGAATGGGGCCCCGAAGCGCTGGGCGAAGCCCAGGCGTCGGGCAAGCCCATACTGCTCAGCCTGGGCTATGTCGGCTGCCATTGGTGCCACGCCCTGAACCGCGAGAGCTTCTCCGATGCGGAAGTCGCCGCCCTGCTGAACGACAATTTCATTCCCATCCTGGTGGACCGCGACCAGCGCCCCGATGTGGACATGCTCTATCAGGGCGCGGCCGGCATCATGCAGCACCAGGGCGGCTGGCCACTGAACGTCTTCCTGCATCCCGATGGCCGCCCCTTCTGGGTCGCCGGCTATCAGCCGCTGGAAGACAATGCCCAAGGCCCCAGCTTCCGCCGCGTGGTGCGCGAGACCCTGGATCTCTGGAATAACGACCGGACCCGCGTCGACACCACGGGCGATCAGATCCGCCAGGCGGTGGACGTGCTCTACAACCGCGACATGACCATGGCGCGGGAGCAGATGAACCTGGATCTGGCCGCAGTGCGTATCGGCCAGCGCCACGACATTTTCTTCGGCGGCCTGCAAGGTCCGGTGAAATTCCCCAACCCATTGCTGTTGGAAGTCTTGTGGCGTGCGTACCTGCGCACCGGCACGCAGCAATTCTCGCAGCTGATTTTCACCAGCCTGGATTCCATCCTGTTCGGCGGAACCTATGACCATGTCGGCGGCGGCTTCTTTCGCCACGCCATGGACGAGCGGTGGATGGAGCCCAGCTTCGAGAAGATGCTTTACGACCAGGCGCTGATGATCGATCTGTGCTCCGGCATCTGGCAGTTCAACCGCAACGAACTGTGCCGCCAACGCGTCACCGAGACCATCTCCTTCCTGCAGCGCGAAATGCAGGTGGGCGGCGCTTTTGCGGCCTCCATTTCCTCTGGCTCCCAGACCGAGGACGGCAAATATTACACCTGGAGCGAGGCGGAGATTGACGCCGGCCTGGTGGGCACCTTCTCGGCCCGCTTCAAGCAGGTCTATGGCATCACCCGCGACGGCAATGTCCAGGGCCGCAATCTGCCCCAGCGGCTGGGCAATCCGGTGCCCGCCAATGATGCGGATGAGGCGCTTCTGGCCAAGCAGCGCGACATGCTGCTGGCGGCGCGCGCAAAGCGCACCGCGCCGTTCCGCGACGCACGGGTTCTTGCTGATCAGAACGGGCTTATCATTGCCGCGATCGCCCGCGCCGGACGCATCTTCGAAAAGCCGGAATGGATCGAGGCCGCCATCAAGGCCTTCGATGCCGTCGTCGCGACGCTTGGCCTGCCCGACAATCGCCTGCAGCACACAGCCGGGGCGCGTGGCGTGGTGAATGACTATGCCGACATGGCCCGCGCCGCGCTGACCTTGCGCGAAGTGACAGGCGATGAGCGTTTCCTGGATCAGGCCAGAGCCTGGACAAAGGCGCTGGACGATCATTTCTGGAACAACCAGATCAACGGCTATGCCTTCTATCCCGACGACAGCGATCCTTTGTTCGTGCGGCCGCGCATGGTGTTCGACAATCCTTCGCCGGCGGCGAATGGCACCATGCTGTTCGTGCTGACGCGGCTCGCCATGATGACGGGCGAGGTGGACTATATGAACCGGGCTTCGACCCTGGCCGCCACCTTCGGCAATGAAGCCAACCGCATGCTTCAGGGCGCCGGCAGCTTCCTGAACGGCTTTGAGTATCTGATCAACGCGCTGGTGATCGTGGTGATCGGCCACAAGGGCCATGCCCGCACCCAGGAATTGCTGCGCGCCTTCTGGTCCAGGCCGATGCCCAACGCCATGGTGGTGCAGCTCGAGCCGGGCGATGCGTTGCCGGCCGGCCATCCGGCCGCTGGGCGCGGCATGGAAGGCGGTCATCCCACCGCCTATATCTGCCAGACCGGGCAATGCTCGCAGCCCATCACCAACGCCGCCGATCTGGCTGCGGCCCTGACTTTGCCGCCGCAGCTGCGCCAGCAACAGCAACAGGTGCGCGCCACCGCATAAGGTATTCCATGATCAAGGCCATCCGTTTCGAAAAAACCGGCGGCAGCGACGTGCTGCAATATGTGGATTACGATCTGCCGCCGCCCGCCAAGGGCCAGGTGCAGGTCAAGCACAACGCCATCGGCGTGAACTTCATCGACACCTATCATCGCACCGGGCTCTATGCGCTGCCTTTGCCGTCCGGCCTGGGTTCGGAAGCGGCCGGCACCGTGACCGCGGTGGGCGAGGGCGTCACCCGTTTCAAGGCCGGCGACCGCGTCGGCTATGCCAGCGGCGTGATCGGCTCCTATGCCGAGGCCAACAATGTCGCCGCCGACCGGCTGGTGCGCCTGCCCGACGGCATCAGCGATGAGCTTGCCGCCGCGGTGCTGCTCAAGGGCATGACCAGCCAATATCTCATCCGCCGCATCCATCCGGTGAAGGCGGGCGAGACCATTGTCTTCCACGCCGCCGCCGGCGGTGTCGGCCAGATTGCCTGCCAGTGGGCCAGACACCTGGGCGCCACCGTGATTGGATCCACCACTTCGCCCGAGAAGGTGGAGTTGGCCAAGGCCAATGGCTGCGCCCATGTGATCAACACCAAGGATGCGGGCTGGGAAAAGCAGGTGCGGGAACTGACCGGCGGCAAGGGCGTGCCGGTGGTCTATGACTCCATCGGCAAGGACACCTTCATGGCCGGGCTGGATTGTTTGCAGCCGCGCGGCATCATGGTGACCTATGGCAACGCCTCCGGTCCCGTCGATCCTTTCTCGCCGTCGGTCCTGGCGGCCAAGGGCTCGCTGTTCGTCACCCGCCCGGTGCTGGCGCACTACACCCGCACGGCCGAAGAGCTGCAGGAGACGGCGGACGATCTGTTCAAGGTGCTGCAATCGGGCGCGGTGAAGGTCGCCATCAACCAGCGCTTTGCCCTGAAGGATGCGGCCAAGGCGCATGACGCGCTGACCGGCAAAAAGACCACGGGCGCCACGATCCTGATCCCGTGAGATACGCGGCGGTCCTGCTGACTCTCGGTCTGACCGTTGCACCGGTCGTGGCGCAACCGGCCATCGATACAAAAACGGGCGCTTTGTTCGACACGATACAAGCGCAGGATAAACGTCTATTCGACGCCTATAACGGTTGCGACCTCAAGACCCTTGGCGAGATGGTCAGCGGGGATCTGGAATTCTATCACGACCAGACCGGGCTATCGCGCGGGCGCAAAGCCTTTGTCGATGCCATCAGGAAGAATATCTGCGGCAAGACACATCGCGAACTGGTGCCCGGCAGCTTGGAGGTCTATCCGCTCAAGACGTATGGCGCCGTGGAAGTTGGCGATCATGTCTTCTGCCCGTCGGCGACGCCCTCGGCCTGCAATCCCAAAACCAGCGGAATGGCAAAATTCACCATGCTCTGGCAACAAACGGACACCGGCTGGAAGCTGACTCGCGTGATCAGCTATGACCATGTTTCCGGTTCTGAGCGAAAATGAAAATAGCGGGCCCCTGAACCCGGCATGACGGCTCAGCCCACTCGCGTCCGCTTTGGCGTCCTGGCGCTGATCAGCCTGGCGGTCGCAGCCAACTATCTGGACCGCGCCGTCATCGGCATCGCTTCGCCGTCCATTGCCCAGGAGTTCGCGCTCTCTCCCGTGGCGATGGGGCTGATCTTCTCGGCTTTCTCCTGGAGTTATTTCGCCGCCCAGATTCCGGGCGGCCTGGCGCTCGACCGCTTCGGTGCGCGGCTGGTCTATCTAGTGGCGCTCGCCGGCTGGTCCCTGTCCACCCTGTTGCATGCGACCGCCACCGGCTTTGCCTCACTTTTCGGCTGGCGGATATCTCTGGGGCTGTTCGAGGCGCCCTGTTTTCCCGCCAACAATTCCATCGTCGGCGCCTGGTTTCCTAGGGCTGAGCGCGCCCGCGCCATTGGCGTCTACACCTCCGCGGAATATGTCGCGCTGGGCTTCGCTACCCCGCTGCTTCTGTGGCTGATGAACGCCCATGGCTGGCGCGCTTTGTTCCTGGTCAGTGGTCTGCTGGGGCTTG
>Ga0070658_10004964_pt1 | contig 10845 bp, 10 predicted proteins | sample KBSC13metaG_FD_64664 | JGI IMG/M metagenome (GOLD analysis project Ga0070658, IMG submission 64664) | Corn rhizosphere microbial communities from Kellogg Biological Station, Michigan, USA - KBS C1-3 metaG | ecosystem: Host-associated > Plants > Roots > Rhizosphere > Soil ... | reverse complement strand
GCAGTCTTGATATCTTTTGAATACATGACTTTTTCTCGATAGCAAACTTTCTATTTCAAGATGCGTTTCGTCTACTCCATTGAGAAAAGCTTTGGCTGGACATGATTTGTAGTTTGTTTAAGCTAGTATACTTTTTGATGATACTAATTTGGGGTTTCAATGCGGGGTTTGATAACTATCGATAGATGGAATCAAGTTAACTTTATAAAGTACGTTTGTGACAACGTGTTTAACACGTACAGAATCCAAATCATCATTATGCTAGTAAAAGGTTGTCAAAAATGCCATATGTTGAAAGTCTTCAACTCTGACTCTAATCCAACATGTGCGTGTTACTCAAACATTGAAGAATGGAGTGTTAACCTGTCTCTAGAAAAAAGCCCTGTACGGTACTGTCCCCAGTGTAAAACGTACTTTGCATTTGAGGACGATGTATCTAAAAGTTTTCGCTGCGAGCACCCGTTGGATACTGTTTCTATTTTGGATGTTCCAAAAACTATGTATGTGTTATCTGTGGAAGAGGTATTGGAGAAGTGCATGAAACCTTTCAAAGCACAAGTGAGCTTCTACAATAGTCACATGGATTTTAGATTTTCTAGAAACAGATTGAAGCTAGTGGATCTGGAAAGGGGGTTGAAGATGTTGCATTATGTGACCGATAAAATCCCGGAAAGCGCGGAGGCATTGTACTTGAAAGAGCATGAAGATTCTGTACGTACTTCCGCTGCAAAATGGGACTTTGTAGAAAAGCTCTGGTGTCAATTGGATGAACATGGAGAAGTGGACAGATTGTCCGTCTTTTTGAATACTCCCAAGCAATCTCATCAGCTTTCGGAGTTCGTTGAGGTTCCTGTTCGGTTCTCATAAAAATGTTTTGTGTTTAGTTGTTATGCTACTTATCGATAGATACATTTTGTTATCTTCGCGAAAATGAATGTGAACCAAATTCTAATGGGCGCCATTGATGCAATTGATCGGCAGGGCATCTTTTCCATGCGTTTGGAAAATCCTCATCATTCCGCGCTAACTTGGAACTTTTTCGCCCATGGGTAAGCTTTGATGATGCCATGCGGATGCATCAAGGGAAACGTTCGCCTTTCCCTGCTATGCGTTTGCATGTAGCATCTTTGGTACCACGGTCGAATTCTTTAAATGGCATTTTGATTCCAGAATCCAAAACAGTGGGAAGGAAGAAAGGCAGCTCGATCAACTATTGCTTAGTTGGTATCCCTATCGAACCAAGTATGTTTTGCATTCTTGATGCGCGCAATGGTTTCTGTATATAATCGTCGTAAGGAATGTTTCCCAACGATTCCTTATCGTTCGCTGTTATCATTATCACCAGTACCTCCTGCCACCTCCTCTTGATCTCCAAACATGTTTCTATACCATCCTTTACCGGCATCACCACATCGAGGAAAACCATGTCAAATTGTTCATGTGCTTTCTCAGCAGTCTCCAACTCTTTTATTGCTTCTTGCCCATTTTCTGATTCATGTATGATCATGTCTTCCTCCACACCTTCAGCAAGTGTGGCGTGTATCATGCGTTTCATTAGTTTCCTGTTTATCGACGAATCATCCACTACTAGAAGTTTACATCCCTTCTTTCTTTCATTCACTTGGATCATTTCAACCTTTTGCAAAGGGATTGAAATGGTCATTTTGCCTTCGTCCGCATCAAATGTACCTTTCATGGAGTACACTATGTTTCTCAAAATTTGCAAAGACACCAACCGGTAATCCGCTATATCGTCCAACTCACGTATCGACCGTGCATCATCCATATCTGTCTCCAAATTAATCATCATTTTTAATTGGGAATCATCCTTTATAGAAATTTCGAACGTTGACTCTCGCGTCTCTACATAGTTTTCGAATAATATGTTCAACAATTGCCGCATCCTATTTACATCCGCTGACACCATGTAAACTCCCGGCAAATCTAAATGAACTGTATCAGTACATACGAATTCGGCGCCATCTTCAGAATTTTGTTCGGGGTTCATGGTTTCCATGAATTCTTCGTTTATTAATTTGACTATATCAAAGACACTGGAAGTCATTGCAAGTTCTTTGCGGGATTGTATGTAGTCAAAGGTTTGTACATCATCCAAGAAGGTTCCTATGTAGGACAAAATGATATCGAAAACGTGTAACCTCCTGTTTATTTCCGCTGTTGATCCCGTTTCAACAGCCTTTTTTATCAAATCGACATTGTACGTGAATTTCTGCAAACTGTTCCTAAGGGAATGATGCATGTACCGTAAGATGTTCTCCTTTGTGATATTTGCAGTGTTGAGATTTCTGGTAGCGGTTTCCAACTGTTGGGGAGTTGTATCTTCGGTACTTGATCGTATCACATCTTTAAACGAGATGCCATAATCTAACAGGGACAAAATCAGAAATGTGTCGGCGTAGAAGGCTATGGAAGATAAAGCGCCTTGGTCCGTGAAGTAGAAAAAAAAGAGTCTATAGCAATTTAGACCGATAAAGATTGCTGTGAAGAATTGAAGTAACAAGTGATACAAGTGCGTTCTATAGAACACTGCTTTCAAACCGTTCGTCTTGTAGAGATGTTTACTTATGGAAAACATGAAAACGATATCCAACATAAGAATGAATACAAAGTAAAAGGTGTTGTTGATGATATCAAAGAGTGTTATCTTGCTTGGATCATTTCCTCCAGGTGGACACGTATGAGTTACGAGGTCACAATAGATAGTCGTCACTAACAGAAAGGTGTAAGTCATGTTTACAGCAACGTAGAATACGCTGACAGAAACTTTTACCCATGCCGGTATCCTAAAGGTGAATATTCTTTGAAAGTAACAGTACAGAACTACGAGTCTGATTATTGTAATGAGGATTTCTTCACACAGGATGAAGAGAAAGAAAAAAAGTGGAATTTTCAGTATAAAACTGAGGAAAACGTTAAGTAATATAAGAAGTAGCCAAGATATGCTTACAAACTTCAAGGTTTTTGGTAACTTGTAAACTATGAGAGCCCTTACGATGGATATGGTGGCAATTCCGTAAATGACACCTTCCAACCGCGATCTCCAATAAAGCGCATCGGTGGACATGCTTTCATGGCTTACTTATAAACCTTTCTTTACCGCTTCACCTTTATACATGATTTCAATATTATCATTACAAAGCTCGGACTCGAGAAAATGTCGATTTTAGTCGCTTTTCGTTACATTTTCGTACAGTTCAAGTGAAAATTCGTTCAATGAAACTAAACTAAACGTAAAAATCCTTGCCGCTCAGTTCTTACAACCGCGATTGTTACAAGTATGAAAGCCATGATGGAAGATACTAATCCTACAATGTCCATGGTTGCTCCAATCTCCATGTAAGCATTAGGTGTCGGAAGCGGCATGTCGTCAGCGATGCGTTTGTAATCCAACCCAACTTTCAACAAGGTAGACATTGCTACAATGTAACAGGCAGTTCCTAATCCAACGAGGGTTGTTGACAGAACTGTGAATCTCGTTGCTCCAGTGTTCCTAGAGCCCTCCATAGACACGAAGAATATGTTTCCCAATGACATCAAGAATGCTAGTCCCAACATTATCGCTGCCATAACGTGCATTGCTTGCGAAGCCTTGTGCGTCTCGGAAACCGTATAATCGAAACGATCGCGTTCAGGGAAAAGATGCAGATCGTAGTAGCCCTCCAAAGACACCAAAGGTTTACTCATGGCAAACCCATCAGAGATAATGGAAAGAGCGAGAGAACCCAAGGTTAAGGCAAGAGGTGGGACAGACATGTTTGCTAAATCGAATGGGTGGAAATAACATCAGCTACTTATTGTTATATAAAGGCAAGGGAACTTATCGATAGATGTCATAGTTATCGAATGATCCCATGCGTTTACTGTTTATAAGCAGTTGAGAGGCTGAAAAAGAAGCATGGGGAACAAGATGTTAGAGGACTTGGAAAAACCCTCAAGGAAGAAAAAGACTACTACATAGAACAAATTTCCAAAAATGTAAAGGCGGGTAAATCAATTTGCTTTGTACTGTATAAACACTTCAGGAACTCCTCACTGAGAGATCACTTCTTTGATATCTTGATGGAAGATCTGAAATGCCGTTTCAAATTGGTTGAGCCAGTGTTTACAGCGCAGATCTCCACCAAAGGATTTTACGTTAATTGCGTTCGAAACTATTGGAAAGCGGATGTGCCGCATTTGAGAAAATTGATGGAGGAAGTAGAGGTTACAAAAGGTGTTCATTGCAAACTAGAGGTGTTTTATGAGATCTTTGATCATTTAGTTTTCGCCAACGATTTCACATCAGAAAAATTCAACAGCATGTTCTTGAAAGACGTCTTCTTTTCAAAATTGATCTACATACAAGACTTTTTGGAACATCACAACGAATTTTGCTCGGAATCTGAGTTTCACGAGCCATGGGAGGCAAGAAAAGTTCTTTACCATAAAAGATTGCTTTCCATTGCATCCTATGCTAAAAGCCTCTTCTTTAAATCAGATGAGAAAAAGGAAGCTTGCGTTTCGAAAATAGACTCTTGTATAAAAACTTTATATTTTCCTACATATGAAGAAGTGTGACTTTTCTCATTGATCTTTACATGAAACTTCTTTACGTAGCAATTTTTCCCCTTGAAATTAACGAAAAGTTCGAGTGTATTTCTGAAAGCAGTGCGTTCACGGAGTCTCTCGCGACGAGATTGTTCTCCACATGTACCGTTGATGTCTTACGGGTCATTAGTTTTACAATTTTGAAAAGGTTGTCCGAGATAAATAGATCATCCACAACCATCACGAAACTACAGTATGAGAACTATCATTTTTTTACATGTACCTCTTCCTCCGGGACATTGGTCGTAATAACAGATATTACTTATCCACAGGAAGTTGTACGGAGACTTCTACACGTAATGGTTAACGATGAAACATTGGAAACCAAAAAGTACTTTGATTTGTACAAAGATCCAAAGAGCGACAAGTTGTATAAAATTAAGGAAGACTTGGAAGATTGCAAGGTTATTCTTCTAGACAACATTGAAAAGGTTCTACATCGAGGTGAGACCTTGGATACAATTGTAGAGAAAACGGATCAACTTTCGAGTAATACAAAAACTTTTTACAGACGAGCCAAAAGACAAAACAGATGGTGTCCATGGTTTTTCACATTCTAGGTTGTTCTGTAGTATCATTAGAAACAGTTTGAATTAGCGGGGTCTTTACTCTCCAAAAGAAGGTTGACTGTACTGAATCCTGATTTGGGAATCTCCATTTGGGAGACACCACTTTGTTTACATTCCAAATGTCAGATTTTTCAAAACCTAGAGTTACATGTAAACCATCCCTGTTCAGAAACGAATCTCGCCTCCTTGTGACCATGCAAGTTGCTCGCAACAAGGTTCGTCTCCATTCCGCTTGACTATCACCGGAAACAGTCATGAAAAGCACTTTGTTATCAGTACCGTTATCTAGTAGATGTACGCCAGTGTAATGTGTTCTGGGAGCAGGAGAGTTCTGTACTAGTTTTCTAGCAATATTTTTAAGGACATCATTATGGAAAACTTTTGGCTGTATTAATGTGATGTGTAGCAACGAATCCTTTTGAAGGAAAAGATGCTTGAATTCTTCAGGTAATAAGTTTCCAGCCTTTATCGAGCAGTTCACCATGTCTCGATCAATAAAGCCAAGATAATTATCGAGTACATATATGTAACCATTCGCACCCCAAGAAAGATGGAACATTTTGTTGATTGAGAAGGAATCTGGCTTTTGCGGTATCATTCCGTTGAGAACCTTGCAACTAATTCTTCTATTCAAGAAATGTCTCATTCTGAAACCGCACCATCGAGCGGTCATTTTACGAAAGATGTCTGATGCACCCGGTTCTTGTCCAAGGTGTGTGCCGCGTTTGGTGACAAGAAAGTACTCGGTAACGGGAGGCAGGATGGTGAACAAGTCATAGTTTTCAATTTTTGCTTTGTGTAAAGGAAGTTGCCAGTCAGGATCCCAACGTAAATGGGTGTTGTCGAGTACGATGTATCTTGATTGATCCTTATTGACGGCTTCTCTATACATTGGAATGGCGATTTTGTTCACCGTATCATGACTTGTAGGTGTGTCAGGATACTTTCCGTTATTGCATCTTGTACGATAATCATCCAAAGAATGAACAGATATTTTTTCCCCAAATCGGGTAGTGAGTTCCTTAACCAAGTGAGATTTACCCGCACCTGAGGGTCCTACTGTAACGAAGATAATGCGTTCATTTGGAACTCTGGTGCAGTGCGCAATAACACTTTGGATGTACTCTTCAGTCATGATAAGTATAACTGTTTATCTGTACACGTCCCTTTAACGGCAAGCTTTTCTAATCATCTCGATTTATCGATAGTTCAGTCGGGTCCTTTAAGCAGGGTTTTACTTGCCGCCGGGATGCATTTTTGTAATCGATTTGGAGGGCAGCTTTAGGAACAGGTTAAATGTTCCCGTAGCTGTGATCATATCCTTTCAACAATTCATCAGTTGCGGTATACAGTTTCCTTTGCTGACCCTCCTATCGATAGTTCAGTCGGGCGATAAGACCGAAACTGTTTGTAAGAATACGAGAAGGTTCGAGACATTGAGCACTATGGGAGGAGAATTATGTTTAGCAGTCGTGTATGGTTTCAAGGAACCTAATTGGGAGTACATTAAAGAAGTGAGGGATTACGGTATCGATATTTACGTTGACTCGAATGTGGGAGGAAATTGCATATATGGCGTCTTGAGTCAAAAAGTGGATGTTTGTACTTTAGAAGAACTGCAAAAAATTGCTTCGCAGGAAAGAACAGATGCAGAAAAGAAACAAATGGAGTTGATGAATGCTTTTTCTGACATACGACAAAGTAAAGCCCAGTGGACTGTAGTAATGTGTGGAGAAACTGAAATTTACCAATCCCACCTTGGAAGCGGGTTTGATATGGAGATGGAAGATGACGAAGAAGATGACGAAGTGACTCCTATTCGAAAAACATTGGAAAAAGTGAAAACTACTTTGCAAGCCTTACTGTAAAATGTTACTTAACCAAATTTGGAACACTTGCGGTATATTCTTTTCGTTGCTGACCGCTACTATCGATAGTTCAGTCGGGTCCTTTAAGCAGGGTTTTACTTGCCGCCGAGATGCCTTCTTGCAATTGATTTGGAGGGCAGCTTTGGGAACAGGTTGGATGTTCCCAAAGCTGTTTTCATCTCTTTTCAACCATTCATCCATTGCGGACTAGAATCCAAAAGAATTTGTTTTGCAACCATTTTTGCACTTGATATGCCGCCATTGGTTTCCTTACTTTTGGTGATTGCTTTGCATGTATAGCAAGTGAACCATTTCAATCCGCATGTTTTGCACATTTTATCGCTCTTCTTACAACGACATTGCGCGATGTCGTTCGATAGACAATCAATGCACTGCATTTTGGTTACTTAAATCGCATACTATGTTTTTACACACAGATGAAAAGTTTGATTCAAATCAGCACAAAGCTTCGAGATGATCTATTACAAACTGTATTATGAAACGTTAAAGTAGTCTAAATATCTAAGTAAAGTTATTCTTCAAGAAAAGCAACTTGTTGACCGTAACACCAACATTTCCCTTTATTTTTCCATCAGAGGCATCAGTGAGCAAACGATCATGTACAGCTACAGGCGTAAGTGCAACCTTTGAACCAAGGTACAAAGCAGCTGTTCCGGCGACGTGGGGAGATGCCATACTTGTTCCAGATAAAGTAGCATAAGTTGTGTTGCTACTTCCAGACCCAAACGCAGCGTAGATATTACTACCAGGAGCATAGATGTCAACACAACTTCCAAAGTTGCTATACGAAGCCCGATTGTCGGTAATTTCCGAAGCGGCAACAGTTATGGCTGACGGTGCGGAAGCAGGCGATGTGTTACAAGCGTCGGCATTTTCATTGCCAGCTGCTACTACGACCGTGATTCCAGCTGCAACCGCCGCTTCGACCATATCATTCACCGGTTTGTAGAATCCTCCCCCCAATGACATGTTTATGATAGTGCGTTTGTTGACGGCGGTCTTCTGATAATCGATGACGTACTGGATTCCAGCCATGACATTCGAAAAACTTCCGGATCCATCACATCCAAGTACCTTGATAGCGTAGATCTTAGTTTGTTTCGCTACTCCAACGTTTGTACCTCCTACTATCGAAGCAACATGCGTTCCATGTCCATTACAATCGTCATCTATTGAATCTCCCACAAAGTTCTTGGCGAAAACGGCGCGTTTAGTGAACTCTACATGGTTTACATGTACTCCAGTATCAATGATAAAAACATTGGCGCCCTTTCCGGCAACCTTAGGATAAAGATATCTATTATCTAAAGGTAGCGAGTTTTGATCAATCCTATCCAAACCCCAAGCAGGTGGGCTTTTTTGAACCAAAGCTGTAATTGATACAGGGAGATCTTCATACACTTTCACAGTCGAATCTTTATGCAAAGCGGCGACTTCCGTGGCATTGAGCTCGTACACGGAGGCACCGATGGAGGTGAACGAGTGAAGTTTCCTGTGAAAACTCGAAACGCCGGTTGTTCCAGGTGCATGCGAAACAACATAACGCTTTCCTACCACCAAATGCACAGTGAGAAACAAGCCAACTATTGCGCTTTTCAACATCTTCTTGCTTTTTATGGTAAAGTTCGAATAATGTGGAAAGTAGATACACCTTGGTTCTTTTTATACCCAAATCTAAAGTTCAAACCTTGGATTTCGATAGGTACGCAGAAGATCTATCGATAGATGCTTGCTGCCATTTTAAGATTTCGAAACGCGGCGTTAGAAAACATCCGCTTAAAGACATTGACTGGTGTTTCATGTGATGTCTCAAAACTTTTCTGAGCTTATTAAGTAAGTAGCATGAAGTCAAAACACAAGCAGAAGAGAAAGATAAGGAAAAGCCATGGGCGCAGTAAGAAACGATCGAGATCGAGATCTCTTTCTTACAAAAATTATGACAAAAGTATCTCAAAATATCTATTAAAGTTGAAAAAAGCAGGCTATTAAGATATGCCACCACGACGTGGTGCTTTCCTCATATTTTTTTCTCAAACGCTCCGACTGTTCTTCGAGAGTTCGCGTCCTGATGATAAGATCATCTAGTATTTTCTGATCCAACGGATCGTTGAACATCTCATTTTCTACAAGTTACATTTTGTTTCTCATTGAACGAAAAGCTAAGAACTAGCTACATTTTCAGTCTCCAAATCATCAGATTTCATCAAGGACAACTTGTAAAAAGATGATGCCATTGATCCAACAACTCTTTTCACTTTGTCTGCCGAAACTGAAAATTCTTTCATGTTATCCGTCTCTTCTTTGATCACATCTTCTACAACCCATTTAATAAATACTCCAATGTTCTTGATGGTCTTTTCGAGATTCATTTCCCTTAGATAATCGAGTCCTTGTTCCAGTCTTGCTTCCGTAACAACTTTAGACGCAAAGATTTCTGCGCTTTTAAGTTTTTCCCTTTCTTCCGCAGACATTGGTTTCAATGTTTTCACTTTAGTCACCGAGTGTGCTTCTCCTTTCACCTTGAACCAATATCGACTGTTCTCTGCAAGTTCCTCACATTGCCAAACCACTCCTTCCCCAGTCCCGGAAACGTCAAACGATTTCGCAAAGGGACATTCTTTCTCAACTGCGTCCGTGATCTCGGCTAAACGCGTTGCAACCGCGTCTTTGCTTACAAAGCTGAATTGTTCTTTGTACAGCCCTCCACGCGTAATATTGAAAACTCTGTGTTCCGGTACTTTAACATGAGCGTAATCCGTAATCTTCTGCCACACTCCATTAATCTTTATGTTAAAAATCACAAACATTGTGTCCAATTGGGTCAATGCGACTTTTTTCTGTACATTTCCGCCACAGAATTCTCCTGCAATCATCAAGGTATCTATATTATCCTCATATCTTTCTTTTACTGCGTCGAATAAGGTTTCAAAAACTTCAAGAGGCATCTCTGTCATAAACTTCACATATCCACAATTATCTTGGTCCTGAGTTAGAACTCGATTTCTCGACTGGAGATGGACATCATAGCTATCCTCAGCAATTTTTTTATAGACTATGTCCGCATGGGTTCCATGCAACTTGACTGTACCTACGAGATTGTAAACCTTGTCGATTGGAGTCTTTTTACAAACGTATTTCATCTCTTTGATAAAGGTGTCATAACCGCATATGGAGCTAAAATTGATGTGCTCCGTACCAGTTATGTTTTTCGTCTTGATGTGCAAGTTGACCATTTTGGGAGCGCTTTCGACTTAAGAAGTGTTTCAGGTTTACGAGTTACTTTTCTACACATTTATACCATCATGAAAGTTGCAATGCCTAAAACTATGAAAGAAAAGGTACCATCGATAGAAAGTTTTTGAGCGGCTGAATTAGAACTAGTTATATCGAGCCCATCCCCAGTAGCAGTGACGCCACCTCCATGTCCATTGTTTGCAGTAAACCCATCACCATTTGCCGCAACAGTTGACGACTCTCCAGTGATTGTGGCTCCGTTTTTGTCAATATGTAATCCGTTGTCTTGAGGACTTCCGTAACAGGTTGCAAAGAAGATTAATTGCAACAAGCAAAGGTATAGAATCGAAGGGCGCAAGTTCATTGGTCTCATAGTTCTTAAAGATACATAAGATACATGTACTGCGCCTCCTTTCCTTAAATAGAATTTTGATGCTTACATCGGAATGTTGTAGAGGTCCAAGAAGACCATGTGAAACTATCGATAGTTTGCTCAAATAGTATAAGTTCAACAGTTTTGGAACTTGTTTGTAGAGTTATCACTG
>Ga0070658_10004963_pt1 | contig 10847 bp, 9 predicted proteins | sample KBSC13metaG_FD_64664 | JGI IMG/M metagenome (GOLD analysis project Ga0070658, IMG submission 64664) | Corn rhizosphere microbial communities from Kellogg Biological Station, Michigan, USA - KBS C1-3 metaG | ecosystem: Host-associated > Plants > Roots > Rhizosphere > Soil ... | reverse complement strand
CGCCGTCGTGTACGCGTTCATGAAGGCCTGGAAGGCGTCGACGCTGGTGGTCTTGCCCAGGTTCCGGGACGCGCTCTCGTAGCGCTTGTCCAGGATCTTGGCAATGCGGCGGTCGTCCTGGCCGGCCAGCTTCAGGCGCAGCCAGTCGTTCTTCACGCGCTTGCGCCACAGGTCGAGCGATTCCGCCTCGGTCGCGGGCCAGGGCTGGCCCTTGCGGTCGACCATCAGGGATTCGTCGCGATCGAGATCGAATCCCTTCTTCAGGAGGCCGCGGGCAAAGGCCAGGCGCTCGGCCACCCGCTGCTCGTACAGGTTGAAGATCTCGAACGGCGTGCGCAGGTCCTCGGTCAGGATCGCGTCGTCGAGAACCGTGCGGTCGGGGGCCAGGCGATCGATGTCCGACTGCAGGAAGTAGACCTTGTCGGGGTCGAGCGCCTTCAGGTACTGGTCGAACACCTTGGCCGACATCGCGTTGTCGAGCGGCACGGCCTTGTAGTGGTACCGCGACAGCAGTTCCGCCGCAAGGTGCGCGGCCCGCGCTTCCTGCGCGTCCGGCTTGAGCGTCGGCGGAAAACCCGCCGCGGCTTCCGCGGCAACGACCCGGCTTGCAGCCGACAGGGCCAGCACGAACGAAATCAGCGCTTGTTTCAATCTCACTCCATGGCCGTCGAACGGCACGACACGATCTTCACGGTTTCCCGTCCAGGACAGGGCCCCTGTCAGAGGCCGCCGCCCCTGCAAAGTTCATCCGCCGGACAGACTTGTCGAGCGGACTGGCATGAATGGTGCCACGTCGCCGACCAGGAGTTCCGGGCGAAGCGCGGCCGGTTGACAGTTCATGTCGCAGCAAGCCCCGGTTCCCGCAGCACTTCAACGGGTCAATCGCCAGGGCAGGCGGTTGGTGTCGGCGTTGAACCGGGTTCCCGCGGGATGAACCGTGCGGGTGTCCGGGAAGAACCGCCTGGACGCGGAATGAACCGAGTTCCCGCGGCCATGCAACCGGCTGGATGGCGAGGGGACGTCGGTTCATGTCGACAGCCGTCCGGTCGATCCCGGAGATGCCCGTCCAGGTGCAGGAAGTCGCGCTGTCGTTCTGCGCAGCAGATCGAGGCGCCCGCAGCGCACCGTCGCTCATGGACAGTGGCGTGCGCCCGACACGGACGTCGCCTCCCCCCCCCATGGTCAAGGGGCCGCATCCGGCGCCAGGCCGGGGGAACGCTCGTGCACCGGCCCCCCGAGTCGGGCCAAACTAGCGGGCTTCGACAACCACAACGCGAGACCCGACGTGACCATCCGATTCGACTCGAGCTGGGATCCCAGCACCTTCTGGCTCTGGAACTGGCTGACGGCCTCCAGCCTCGCGAGCGACAACGAGCTGCGCAACCGGATCACCTCGCTTCACGCCAAGTGCCGCGCGAAGTTCGCGAAGCTCAATGCCTATCCGCCCGACAGCCAGCGAGGCCTCGTCAAGGCCGAGTGGAAGCGCGTCCTGGACGATCTCGACGAGATGCCCGTCACCTACGCGCAGGGCTTCGGGCTCGACGAGGAACTGGCGGCTATCCTGGCCGAGATCGAGGACACCCTGCAGACGGAGGCGTCCGAGCGGGCCGAGGAAGCGGACAAGGCCCGCTCCGCCAAGCCCACCGGCTCCAGTCCGATCGTTACCGCCAAGCCGGCGCGGTCGGCGTCCCCCAAGATGAGCGCCCAGGAAATGGATGAATTGGCCACGCTGGCGGCCCACTACAAGCCCAGTTCGACCACGGCCAAGAAGCCGATCCTGATCACGCCGCGACCCGCACGCACGCCCCAGGACGACTGGCGCGACGCGCAGCGCACCATGCGGGACCAGTGCGACGACGTGACCTCCCGCCTGAACCCCGGCTCGCGCGCGAGCGCCGGCTTCGGCGCCCACGCGGTCACGCAAGCCGCCGTCCTCGCCGGGCTGCCCCACATCGCCGGAGCCACCTGGGGCCAGGGTCGCCCCGACAACTCCGGCACCGAAGTGCGCGTCATGGTGGCGGTGGTCGACGGCAGGGTCGTCCGCACCGTGTGGACCAACGGCCTGTCCCACGACGCCAGCCGCCGGGCCAACAGCTACACCGTCTACGAGCAGGACGGGAACAGCGCCCGGTTCACGCGGCTGAGCGCGACCAAGCATCCCAAGGATGTCTGAGCGGCGGGCGGCGCGGTCCAAGCGCCGCGACCCGGGACGGCGTCATGGCATCAGGCGCGTGAACACAGCTCGGCGAGCATCGTCAACTTGCGCTCGCTGATGCGAGGTACCGTGCGCCACGCTCGCTCAAGATATACCCGCCATCCACGGAAACGAGGAAGTAGCTCTTTTCCAGCAGCTCCAGCTCCTTCTGGATGGCAGGGTGAACCGTCTTCCAACCATTGAGCCGACCGTCTCGAGCGAGACGCAGGACTTTGACTTGTTCGGGCGTCAGCAGGACGGTCATGGGAGGTCACCATTCAGACGCGGCGGGATGCCGCGACGCTTGCAGCGCGAGGGGCCTTGCGGCGGACGACGCGACCGAGCTCTCATCCGTCAGCTCTCGCGGTGCGCGTCGCTGATGAACGGTCGTGCAGGGCGCCTGGCATCCCCATGCAACTCCTTTGGGACAACGTCATTCTCGGTTGCGTGCATTCTTGCAGTGTTTGAGCGGTTCCGGCGCTCAGGATTGGGCGGTCGCCTCGCGTCGGCGAGTGGTGCGAAGTACAGTCGATGGCGACGACCTGCGCATGCAGCCAACGTCGAGTGGCCGCACCCGTTTGGATCCCCTGCGTCTCCCGTTCTCTCCCTCCATGCCCGACCAGGTTCCCTACCTGCCCACCACCGCCACGCTGATGCCTCTGGCCGAGGCGAACGACGCGCTTCCGGTCGGCACGTTCCTCGGCGATTTCGAGATCAAGGAAGTCATCGGGGTTGGTGGCTTCGGCATCGTGTACAGGGCTTGGGAGGGCGCGCTCGAGCGAGACGTCGCCATCAAGGAATTCATGCCGATGGGAATGGCGCGGCGTGACGCCGATGAGCAGGTCGTACTCTGCTCGTCCGCATACAGGGACGACTTCGACATGGGGCTGGTCTCGTTCCTCAAGGAGGCCCGCCTGCTCGCGCAGTTCGATCATCCTGCGCTGGTCAAGGTACACCGATTCTGGGAAGCGAACGGCACCGCCTACATGGTGATGCCCTTCTACAAGGCGCAGACACTCAGGCAACGCCGACAACAGCTGGGCGCCGTGCCAGTGACGGAGTCATGGATGATGTCGTTGCTCGAGCCGCTTCTGGGTGCACTCGCCCAGATGCATCAAGCCGAAGTCTTCCACCGCGACATCGCACCCGACAACATCCTGTGGTGCGCGGACAACCGACCTGTCCTGCTCGATTTCGGCGCAGCGCGTCGCGTCCTGGCCGATCGCACGCAGCATCTCACCGCCGTCCTCAAGCCTCAATTCGCGCCCATCGAGCAATACGCCGATGCAGCATTGCGTCAAGGACCATGGACGGACATCTTCGCGCTGGCATGCACCTGCTATTTCATGCTGGCGGGCAGGCCGCCCTTGCCGGCCACCGCACGCATCCTGAGCGATGACCTGACGCCGCTCGCCGAACTTGCGCCGCCAGGTTTTTCCACCCGTCTGCTTGCGACACTGGATTGGGCGATGGCAGTCCGGCCGGAAGACAGGCCGCAGTCCGTTGCCGCCCTGTGGGACGTGCTGCATGGCCATGCAAGGTTGCCTGAGCGATTGCCGCCGTTTCGTGTGTCGACCACGCCCGAATCCGCACAAAAGTCATCGTATTTGCGGACGATCGAGGTGCTCCCGTCGCGAGTGAGTGATCCCGTGGGGGACGCCACCGAAACCGACCTCCGCACCGCGCTGACCTCGACGCGCGGCACGCGCACAACGGTTCTGACCACGGAGCGGACGGAGTGGAGGATGACACGGCGCAGTCCCCGTCGAAACCTCCTCGCGGGCCTGGCCATCGTCGGCAGCGGCACCTTCGTGGTTCTCGCCAGCATGAACTTCGGTTCGCAGGGCGACCCCGCCGTCGCGATGCAGCCGCAGCCCGCCGCGAGCAGCCCCTTGGCGACTGATCCGACGGAGGCAGCGGGGCCACCGCCGGCATCCAGGGTGACGCGGGACGACATCGCCTGGGCAGCCTCGCACGAGGCCTCCGCAGCGGCGACCGTGACACCCACGCGCACCAGCGCTTCCTCCCCGGCACGACGAGTTCCCGCCGGCCCGCGCGAGATCTGCGTGGCGAACAAGGCGGCCAACGTCGACGACTGCGTGAAGCGCGCCTGCAGGACCGAGTCCCGCTTCAAGCGATGGGCGGTATGCACGAATCTGCAACGTCAGGCAGCTCCTTGGTGGAAAATCTTCAAGTAGAGCCGTTTGGTGACCGCGATCGCGTGTGCGGCGCTTTCGATTTGCCATGGCTTGCCGCACGTTGATGGAGGAGGCCGTTCAGGCTCCGCAAGTCCGCTTCTCCCAGACACCCCGCGGCGGCCTTCAGCTTGATGTCTTGCAACAAGACGTCGTAGCGCGCTTTCGACAAGTCGCTCAGCGCGGGATGGGGCAGCCCTGCTGCCGCATCTGCGCTTGGGCGTCCAGGACGTCCAGCTGGGCTCGGCCAACCTCGTCATCCGATCCGGTGATGCGCGGCCCCCTCCAGTGACGGGCGGCGGCCAGCAAGCCTGCGTGCCGGTCGTACGCCTTCTGCAACCGGGCCGTGAGCCCCGCGCAATCGAGTCCCATGTGCAGCCCGCCTCCTGGCACCGCTGAACGCGGCGCCATTCCCGGACGCGCCGAGACGACGTAAGCCTGTGCGCGAGCCGCGTCGCTGGCCGCGCGCGCCTTGGCAGCCGCCACCTCGGCCGGGTCGGGGTCGGCCGCCAGCTTGAGCACCGCACCACTACCGCCCGCGCAAGGCGTGGACTGATAGCTCGTCCGGCCGTCGCGGCTGCACTTGTAGATGGGCTGGGCAGAGGCGGGGGCCAGCATCGTGGCCAGCGTGAGCGCCAAGGGGAAGGCCAGGACAAGGCGAGCGTGCATGGGGAGTCATTATTGCTCGGCCGTGTTCAGCGGCCGGGCAGGGCGTGGAGCTTCGTCGGAGCATTCGGATTGCCGCTTCGGCTGCCGCGAATCGGACTCGATCGCGGATGGGTTGTCACGATGGTGCCCAGCCTCCGGAATTCGAGTTCGCGATGAACAGGTTGGTGCACGGACGGCCCGGGCTGCCCGATCTTCGGGCTGACCGGCTATCGGCCATGAGCGGCCTTTCGTGGCCGACTTCTTCGAGGCTTGGGCATGCAGCTTCCACCCGAATGGGCGGTTTGAGAGCGATCAGTCGCGACGTAAGCTGTGACGATGAACCCAACTTCCCCTCACCATAAGCAGACGAGCCAACCGTGGCTGGTTGTATTGCAGATCGCTGTGATCTTGGCTAGCCTCCCTTTGAGCTTGTTGCCACAGGCCCAAGTGCCGATTTTGGTCGTGCCATTTATCGTCGCGTCGCTGATCAATTGCGCCGTGATGTTTCGACACGACTGGAAGACTGGCAGGCTCTCGATGACTCCGGGTCAGCTGTTTCAGCGAGCGAAGGCCGGAGAACGATTTCCGAGGGAAACCTTAGGATTCGCCTCAGTCGTCGCAAGCAGCATTGCCATGTGGCATATCAACCTGGGCTAAGGTTGCGGGTCGGCCGTGATGCAGAGTTCTATGACTGGGTGCCCCGCGAGAACTTGCTCACCGACGACGATGTGGTGGTCGAATGGATAGGTCGGAACCCGATGGCGCACCAAGATCCTCGTTACGCTCCAGTTGGGGAATACATGTTCACCAGACTAGACGAGCGCGTTCGCCGATTATCGTAGAACGAACTCTCGATTCGGCGGCCAGGTCGCAAGACGGCCAGCAGCCGTCATTGCAACGTGTCCGCTTTCGGGTATCGTGGCAGCATGCTCAGCACCAGCTTTCCGTATTTGACAGGCCAGGTCGAAGTCACTGTGGACTACCCAGGCTACGTCGCATCGGATCAGCTGTCGGCCGAAGGCGTGCAGTACGTCCGGCACTTGCTCGCAAGCATCTCGCGTGCGAAGGAGTTCGCCGCGGCCGATCTGCTCGAGACCTACAACGACAGCTGGCGTGAGCCTGGGGAGCCGAAGCTTACGCAGGACCAGTTCGGTGAAGCCTTGCAACTGACTGCTGTCCAGGTCTTGGACGAGCCCGGAGCCGCTAACGTCTTCTTCTCGGACGACGATATGTTTGGAGGCCACTCCGTCGTGGTCAACTTCGATGACGCAGATCCCAGCTACGTGACGCTATTCGGATGACGCCCCCCGCTGCCGCCAAAAGCCCTCGATGGCAGACGTCAGCTTTCCGGTGGGCTAGGATGCCTGCAAATGGCACCTGAAACATGACTCCGCCAGACCTTGTTCGCCTAGTTCGCGACGCCTTCGCAGTCGATGCTGAGGTCGAGCCCGCGATCACACTTCGTGGGGGCGACTGCCTGGATGATCATTGCGACCCGCCGCCCTCCGATGCCGGCATTGATTCCGTTTCAGACGAATACCTGGAATCATTCCACTGGGGCGTTGGCTATCTCGATGCGACGTCTTGGCGACACTATCTGCCGAAGCTGACAGACTATGTCGTCCGGCATTTCGACAAGGGGACGCTTGTTGGCGAGGCCTTGGTTGGCAGCTTGTGTGCTCCAGATCGAGACCCGCCCAGACTGGCTACGCTGACTCGCCCACAGGAAGAGGCGGTGACGCAACTCCTTGAATTCCTGGCCTTCACCGACGGCTCCGGCCATCAGGACAGCGCGTGCCGCGCGATCGACGAGTGGTGGTCACCCCATGCACTGTATCGGCCGCCCCGCACCACCTAGGCATGCCGACTTCCGTTGGCGGCCAGAAGCGGTCAGTCTTGAGCGAAGCCTTTCGGAGATCTTGTGGACCACACGACTCTACTTGCCTGCTCTGCAGCCAGGGTTAATTTCTATTGGCAACGATCTCGTGCCACACGAGGTGAAGGCGCTTCTTGGAGCACATAGGGATAGAGGATGAGTGAATTGGCGGTCTTTTCGTCTATCGCCCCCGCGATCAGAGCGATGGGCTTGCTGTATTGGATTGTCGCCTTCGGGGTATTCGTGGCAGCCCTGGTCATTCCCAGGCGCTTTTGGATCAAGCTGCTTTTTGGGCTCGTCGCTGCCGCCATATTTTGCGGGCTCCGTTTTGGCGCGGCTATGCAAGCTCAGAGAACAACCAAAGTGTCTGGCGACGATTGTCGCGACAGGATTTGCGTGAGCGATGCCGTTCCTAAGAATGACGATCCTGTGAACGACGCGATCCTGAAGATCGGCGGGCGCTGGTATGTCGGTCCGAGAGAGTATTTCAGCAGCGTTGACAGCGCCGCATCGTTCGATTTGTGGAACCACAAGCCACTCAGGCCAAGCGAGAAGCGTCCCTCAGAGGCGCAAGCCTTGGCGGTGGGAGGCCGAGGGGATGAGTTCGCAGTCGAAATCTTTCTTCACTCTTACACGGGCCCCGCACAGCCTGCATTTGATTTCATTAAGCTCGCTGAGCGAAATGGGTGGATCCTCCACCGTGAAATGCTGCGTCCAGGGCTCGAGAAGATAAGGATGCGGCACGTGATCGGACCGTCAGGTTCCGCGATCGACCAGAGCACCTATTTCGTCGCAACTGAGTTGCGCGAGCCAAGCGGTCAACCTCCCGTTGCGATTTGCAATCTTGACAATCCGAAGAATTCCGGAGGCACGGGATTCTTTTGGAAGTCCGACATCTGGGTAGAGACCCGATGGAACCAGAGACTATGCGCCGATTTCCCAGAGATCTTTTCTGAGGCTACCCGCGTTCTATCACTTTTAAAGGAAGTCGACAAATGACTTCATGTTGAGTGAAACCAAGGTTCTGACAGGCGCACAAGCGGCCCACCGCCCCACAGCTATTGCTGTGCGCGCACGGGTTCGGTAACGACAATACTCGCGGAAGTCGAAAGCAGCGCGTTCGAGTTCGGCTTTGAGTCGGAACAAGAATCAAGAGCACTTGCCGGGCGAAGGTCGGCTTCTCGGCGCCGACATCGCGCCGGTCGAAATCCGCAACGGGTCGGTAGCGTTACGATCGGTCAGGCTGCTTTTAGGCAGCCGCCGGCCATAACCAGACGCTGGGGCATGTCCGATTTCGGGTAGGCATTGCCGGCGTCTTCGAAAGTGTGAAATGGCACCGCTCGTCAAGGGGACGTGTGGCATCGTTTCGGCTAAGCTGCGCAGACAAAACAAGCAGGGAGTGGACACATGACTTCATCGACCGAGTGGAATCCGAAGAACTCGCCATCGCGGCCGGCCGAGGTGACCGAGAGCATCCATCGCGCGATCGCATGGATATACGGCGCCATCGGTGTGCTCTTGATGCTCGTCTTCGTCAGTGCTGCAAAGCTGAATTCCGACTGGGGCGCAACAGCTGCGGTTGCGGCTATCTTCAGTGCGGTCGTCGGCCTCCACGTGGCGCTGGCCGCGGGCGCCCGCAGGCGCAGCGGGTTGGCAAAGGCCGGCTCGGTCGTGATCGGCGTCCTGATGCTGGCCGGCTTCCCGATCGGCACCATCGTCGGCGGATACTTGATCTACAACGCAGCGCAGAACTGGCCGCCGCGACGCGATGGCGCTTCGGAGCCGGTCGGCCCTGACATGCGCATGCTCTGATTTGCGTTGGAATTTGCAAGGGAACACTCTTCGCTCCAGCGCCAAGAAGGACTCACTGGCGGGAGTATCCCGCCTTCGCCTTGTCGGAGCCCGACCGAGCCGGCCGGGCGCGCGAACGACAGCAACCAGCCGGCAGGCCGCCATGCGGGAGACCGAGGTGCGCTATGGGACGTTAAGCAGCCGTACGATGCCGGCAGGAGGCCGGTCCACAGCACCGCGGTAAGAAGCTATGAAATCCATGCGCGCTCTTCCACACCGTCTCGCGGATGCCTCTGACGAGGAGGTGCTGGCGATGCTGGGTAGACGTCCTAGACCACGACTTGCCGTTTCTGAGTTCGGCCAGGAGCCGTCGTTCTTCGAGGACCGCTTTGTCGCTGGCAGAATCGCCAGAGTCAACCCAGCGAGCCTATGTGGTCATCTGCCGCGGCGCCAAACGAGAGCATCGTCAGCAAGTCATTCCCCGGACGAGTCCGCGCTCGCGTAACGAAGAGCGATCGACACCGAGCGATCGCGGCGACGGCATCCGAACCTAAAGCGGAATCGATGGACGCACATTTTCGGGCACTAAAAATGGAAGGCTGTACTTGTGCACCGGTACATGACTGTCGGGCGATGGCTGGCTGGGCTGCTGCCGGCATTTTGGACGGGCGTAGTGCACGCTCAAGGAACAGGATCCTATGGCGGTGCAAAAGGCCTGGTCCAGCTCATCCTGGTGGGGATGCTCGCCGTCGCCGCCTTCGTTCTGCTGCTGGTCGGGCAAATCTTCGGAAAGAAGGCCGCGCTTGGCTTGCTGGCGTGCCTCGCAGCCGCCTGGATTGGCCTGGGCATCCATGCCCGGGTGGTCGAGTCCAGAATCCATCAGGGATTTCGGCAGATGGACTACGAATTTGCCAAAGGTTGCTCGGAGACGACGCGGTCAATCGCACGGCAGGCCCGCGGCGACGAGCGCATCTATTTCCGGGTGCACGGCGCGGAGCACGTTCCGGAAGATGAGCGACAGACGTTGCCGTTTTCGCTAGAGCAGGCGACCGACGGTGTCCAGTTCGTCACGGACGTCCCGGCGGGTGCCACGAACGCAGTCGTGGTCGACGTCCGCTACAGCGACTACCCGATTGCGCCCTCCGTTGTGAACGCAGGGCATCGCCTGCGATACGACCTGACAGCCATGACATTTCCCGAGGGACAGGCATTGGCGCAAATGACGGACATGGCAGCGCGCACCGGGCTCTGCCTCGGCAACGTCGAACCATTCCTGCGCAAGGTGCTGAATCGCGCGAGCGTGCTGCGTGGAGCCCCGGAAAGTTCCCACGGCCTTGGCCTTCCTGATGTGGACGTGCACGCCGTCGAAACGAGAGCGGTCCTGGGCAAATTCGCCATATCGTCCCGTCCCAGCGCAAGTCACGCGTGGGAGGATGTCGGGGAGGAACTGGCTGCGAAGGGTTGCCGCCTTCAGAAGGAGTCCTATTCCGATCCCGTCGCTCTGTGCGCCGATTCGTCCGGCCGCTCCGTGAACATCCAGCTGTTGAACATCCTCGGCGTTCACAAGCTTCCCGACTCGTTCCTGCTTGTTTACAGCGTGTCCAAGGGAGTGCCGGGGCCTACCAGTCTGCGGATCGAGCAGCGTCGCGCTGACTGGCATGTCGCAAGAACGTGGGGGGTGGATATTATCCCCCTCGCCGGCGAAGTGCACCTCCTTGAGTCTCTCGGGGACATTTCAGTCACCGGGGAAACGATGACGGCCTCGGTGTTTGAGGATTGGCGCTCTGACCTGCACGACGTTCACTGGTTTTCGCGCAAATTGGCGTTGACGATCCCGCTGCCGGGCGTCGCGAGTAAGCCATGAGCGCCGCGCCGGGTACGAGAACACCATCCCGGCCATTCGGTTTCCACGGCGACCGCGCAGGACGCCTCTTAGCGGCAAGAAGCGGTCTCTAGCCGCTGTCGGGTTTGAAGTAGGCTGCTTGTCATGGACATCCTTTTTGAGCTGGTCGAGCTGCTCCTTCCGCTAGTCATCTACTGGCGCATTGGCATCGCGGGCCTAGTCGCATTGGTCACGGCCGTTGTGCTGGCGGTCATGATCGACCCCTTCAATGCGATGTGTGGAATCGCAGTAGTGCTGGTC
>Ga0070658_10004962_pt1 | contig 10847 bp, 10 predicted proteins | sample KBSC13metaG_FD_64664 | JGI IMG/M metagenome (GOLD analysis project Ga0070658, IMG submission 64664) | Corn rhizosphere microbial communities from Kellogg Biological Station, Michigan, USA - KBS C1-3 metaG | ecosystem: Host-associated > Plants > Roots > Rhizosphere > Soil ... | reverse complement strand
GCCGGGTTCGAGTTGACGACGATCGTCCGGTAGCCGTCCTCGCGCAGCACCTTGAGCGCCTGGCAGCCCGCGTAGTCGAACTCGCAGGCCTGCCCGATCACGATCGGGCCGGAGCCGATCACGCAGATCGAGTGGATGTCGCGGCGGGCCGGCATCAGCGTGCGAGACCTTCGACCCAGCGCTCGAGGATCGGCCAGGCGTCGTGCGGCCCCGGCCCCGCCTCGGGATGGAACTGGACCGAGGCGCCGCGGAGCTCCGGGAAGTCGAAGCCCTCGACCGTGCCGTCGTAGAGCGACACGTGCGTCTCCTCCGTGCCATCGGTCGGCACCACCGCGAAGCCGTGGTTCTGGCTCGTGACGAGGACACGGCCGCTGCGCTTGTCGAGCACGGGATGGTTCGCGCCGCGATGCCCGAAGGGCAGCTTTGTCGTCTCGTGCCCTGTCGCAAGCCCCATCAGCTGGTGCCCGAGGCAGATGCCGAGCATCGGGACCCGGCCGAGCGCCTCGCGGACGACCCGCGTCTCCTCGACGAGCGGGGCCGGGTCGCCCGGGCCGTTCGAGAGCAGGACGCCGTCGTGGGCGGCGAGATCGTCCGGGTCGCAGACGTGCGGGTAGACGGTGACAGACGCGCCCGCCGCCTGGAGGCGGTTGAGGATCGAGTGCTTGAGCCCGTAGTCGACCACCGCAACGCTCACGGCGCCGTCCTCGTTGAACCGGTACGGGGCCGGGGTCGACACCTGCGCAACGAGTGCCTGGCCTTCCATGAGCGGCTGGCCCCGCACCTGCTCGAGCGCGTCCGCGGGCGAGAGCGCCTTCTCGTCGGACACGACGATGCCGCGCATCGCCCCGGCGTCGCGGAGCCGCAGGGTCAACGCGCGCGTGTCGATCTCGTCGAGTGCGACGATGCCGCGCTCGGCGAGCCAGAGCGCCCAGTCCTCGCCGCCGAGGCGGCGCATGAGGACGGCGCGCGCGTGCGGCGTCTCGGACTCGAGCCTCGCGTCGGCCACGCCGTAGTTGCCGATCATCGGCGCCGTGAAGCACACGAGCTGGCCCGCGTAGCTCGGATCGGTGACGGTCTCCTGGTATCCGGTCATCCCGGTCGTGAACACGGCCTCGCCGAAAGCGGAGCCTTCGGCGGCAACGGAGCGCCCGGAGAACGTCGCGCCGTCCTCGAGGAGGAGGTAGCCGTGCGTGGAGGCGCTCACGCCGCGAACACCACTCTGCCGCCGGCGACCGTCTTCACGACCGCCCCGACGAGCGTGCGGCCGAGCAGCCACGAGTTCGCCGAGCGGGAGCGGAAGCTGTCCTCCCGGACGGTCCACTCCGCCTCGAGGTCGAGCAGGACGAGGTTGGCGGGCTCCCCGACGGCAATGCGCGGCACGGGCAGCCCGAGCGCACGCGCGGGCCCGGCCGAGAGCCGGTCCAGCAGCGTCGCCAGTGGCACCTCGCGGGTCCTGACGAGGAACGTGTTGAGGGCGCCGAACGCCGTCTCGAGGCCGGTCACGCCGAACGGCGCCTCCTCGAAAGGCACATCCTTCTCGTGGCGTGCGTGCGGCGCGTGGTCGGTGGCGACACAGTCGATCGTGCCGTCGACCAGCCCCTCGACCAGCGCGCGCCGGTCGTCCTCGGTACGGAGCGGCGGATTCATCTTCACGTTGGCGTCGAGCGTACGCACGAGCTCGTCGGTGGCGCAGAGGTGATGCGGGCTCGCCTCGGCGCTGACTCGCACCCCGGCCGCGCGGGCGCGGCGAACGGCGTCGACGGAGGCGCGCGCGGAGAGGTGCTGCAGGTGCACCGGACGACTCTCGTAGGCCGCGAGCGAGAGGTCGCGCTCGACCATCAGGCTCTCCGCCACCGACGGCCAGCCGGCAAGCCCGAGCGCAGCGGAGACCGCACCCTCGTGCATCTGGCCACCGGCAGAGAGCGTCGGCTCCTCGCAGTGGAGCGCGAGCGGCCGGTCGGCGACGGCGCTGTAGGCGAGCGCGCGCCGCATCAACCCGGCAGACGCGACGGGTCGCCCGTCGTCGGTGAACGCGATCGCGCCCGCCGCCGCGAGCTCCGCCATCTCGGTGAGCTCCTCCCCGCGCTGGCCCTTCGAGATCGCGGCGGTGAAGCCCGTCGGCACGACGGCCTCTTCGCGCGCCCGCTCGACGAGCGCCTCGAGCACGCTGGCGTTGTCGACGACGGGATCCGTGTTCGGCATCGCGACGATCGCGCAATACCCGCCCGCAGCGGCCGCCTCGGTCCCGGAGGCGATCGTCTCCTCGTCCTCGCGGCCGGGCGTGCGGAGGTGGACGTGTGGATCGACGAACGCCGGCGCAAGAACGAGACCCTCGGGAGCCGTCGCGACCGACTGGATCGCGGTGATGACGCCGTCCTCGACGGTCACCGTCGCGGGCTCGTCGAGCCCGCCGGAGGGGTCGATCACGCGCGCCCGGACGGTGAGCGCGTCGGTCCGGCCGTTCCGCGACATGAGCACTACGCGACCTCCATGATGGGCACCGGGGCGACATGGAGCCCCGGCGCCGTCAGCAGGTCGTAGAGCACCGCCATCCGAACGACGAGACCCGAGCGCACCTGGGTCGTCACGAGCGAGGCGCCCGAGTCGGCCACGCGAGGGTCGATCTCGACGCCCCGGTTCATCGGCCCGGGGTGCATGACGACCTGCCCGGGGCGAACGCGGTCAGGCGTGACCCCGTAGAGCGCGGTGTACTCCCGTAGCGAGGGGACGTACGACGCCTCCATGCGCTCGGCCTGCATGCGCAGGACGTAGACGACGTCGACGTCCGCGAGCGGGTCGATCGAGTGGCTGACCTTCGCCCCGAGCGCCTCGACGTTCCGCGGCAGGAGCGTCGGCGGGGCGATCAAGAGCGGCTCGGCGCCGACGAGGAGCAGCGCCTCGACGAGCGAGCGGGCCACGCGCGAGTGGAGGACGTCCCCGACGATCGCGACCGTGACGCCGTCGAGACGGCCGAGGGCGTCCCGGATCGTGTGCAGGTCGAGCAGCGCCTGCGTCGGGTGCTGGTGCTTCCCGTCGCCGGCATTGATCACGTGCGCGTCGGTCGCGGCCGCGACGAGCTGCGAGGCGCCGATGTGCGGGTGGCGGATCACGATCACGTCCGGGTCGTACGCCGCGAGGGTGAGAGCGGTGTCGCGCAGCGACTCGCCCTTGTCGACCGACGACCCGCTCGCGCGCAGCACCATCGTGTCCGCGGAGAGCCGTTTCGCGGCGAGCTCGAAGCTCGACAGCGTCCGCGTCGACGACTCGTAGAAGAGGTTCACGACCAGCCTGCCGCGGAGCGTCGGCAGCTTCTTCATCTCGCGGTCGAGCGACCGCTCGAGCGCGCTTGCCGTGTCGAGGATCCGCTCGGCGTCGTCACGTGTGAGGTCGCCGACCGCCAGCAGGTGCCGTCGCTCAGTCGTCATCGTCGCTCCTCCCCTGCTCGAGCATGACGCGATCCTGTCCGTCGATCTCCTCCAGCTCGACGCGGACACGCTCGTCGAGTGCAGTCGGCAGGTTCTTGCCGACGTAGTCGGGACGGATCGGAAGCTCCCGGTGCCCGCGGTCGACGAGCACGGCGAGCTGGACGCGGTCGGGCCGGCCGAAGTCGAGGAGCGCGTCGATCGCGGCCCGAATCGTTCTCCCCGTGAAGAGGACGTCGTCGACGAGCACGCAGGTGCGACCTTCGAGCGCGAAGTCCAGCTCGGTGCCGCGGACGACGGGCTGCGGATGAAGAGGCGCCTCCCGGCCCCTCACGAGAACGTCGTCGCGGTGGAACGAGATGTCGACCGCGCCGAGCTCGGGCTCGACCCCGCTCCGCTCGGCGACGAGTGCCTGGAGCCGTTGCGCCAGCGGGACGCCCCGCGTGTGGATCCCGACGAGGGCAAGGCAAGGGACGTCGTCGTTGCGCTCGATCAGCTCGTGCGCGAGCCGAGCGAGCGTCCGCCCTAAGGCGTCTGCGTCGAGGATCTCGCGCGCCCGGCCACGCGCGGGGGAATCGGTGTGCATCTCTCTCGCTCCTTCCCGGCCTCGCTGGACCGGCTTAAAGGGAACCCGCGTGCGAGTGTAACGGCGGTGTTGGACGGTCCTTCACACGTTGCACACGCACGGCAGTGAGGATGCCGCCGTGACCGGCTCGGAGACGGCCACAGCCGCACCGTCGCGCCCGCGGCGTGTCTCACGCACGGCGCTTGCCGTTCTCGGCCTGATCGTCGTGTCGACCGCGGCTCGCTTCGCCGCCGCGCAGGCTTTCTCGACGCCGTGGATCGCGCCCGACGAGATGGTCTACGGAATGCTCGGCGAGGGGCTCTGGTCGCACGGCACCTTGACGCTGCGGAGCTTTCCGTCGCCGTACTACAGCCTGCTGACGCCGGCCCTGATCGGCGCCCCGCTCGCGGCGCTCGATCTCGCCGACGGCATCCAGTGGGCGCGGCTCCTGCAGGCGCTTGCGATGTCGTTCGTCGCGGTGCCGACCTACCTCTGGGCCCGTCGGATCGCGTCGGCCTGGTGGGCCGTGGCGGCTGCTGCGCTCGTGCTCGCCTCCCCCCTGCTCCATTACGCGGGGTTCCTCATGACGGAGCCGCTGACGCTGACCGTGGTCACGGTGGCGCTCCTCATGCTGGCGCGGGCGCTCGAGGAGCCGTCGATGTGGCGGTACGGCGTCTTCGTCGCGTGGGCGACCGCCGCCGCGGCCGTCCGCCTGCAGGCGCTCGTGCTCCTGCCGGCGTTCCTCCTCGCCGCCGTGATCGACTCCGTCGCCGCGCGCGATCGCACGCGGCTCCGGCCGCTCCTCTGGTTCGGCGCGTTCGCCGCTGCGGCGGCCGGCCTCGTGGTCGTCGCCGTGCTCGCCGCCGGCGGGGAGCTCTCGACACGGCGCCTGCTCGGTGCGTACACGCCCGTCGGCGAGGCGACGGGCGTCGGCGGCGAGCGGCTGCAAGAGGTCGTCTGGCACGCGTTCGACGTCTCCGTCCTCGGCCTCGGCGCCACCGTGCTCGCATCGGCCGCCCTCGCGTGGATGGTGCTGTCCCGCCGCGACACGGATCCCGCCCTGCGCGCCTTCGTCTCGACCGCGCTGGCCTACGCGGTGCTCCTCGTCGTCCAGGTCGGGCTGTTCGCCGCCGTCTTCGTGGGCACGATCGCCGAGCGCTACCTGCTCACCCTGTTGCCGCTGCTCGCGGTCGGGCTCTGCGCGTGGGTCTCGCGCGGCGCACCGCGTGCGCTCCCGGTCGTGCTCCCGCTCTGGGCCCTCGTCGTCGTCGGCGCGGCCACGGTGCCGATCGCGCAGCTCGCGACGCCCGAGACGCTCCCGAATGCACCGACCGCCGCCGGTCTCATGCGCCTCGGCTCCGAGGGCTGGGCCCGCACCGCGCTCGTCGCCGCCGCCCTCGTCGCGGGCGTCCTCGTCCTCGCGCTCCCGCGGCGCTTCGCATGGGTGACCGCCGCCGTCGTCGGTGTCGGCCTCGCGCTCCTGTCGATCGACGCAGGCGATCGGATCGCTGACGCGTCGGCACACGAGGAGCGGGTGGCGATCGGCTCCGAGCCGCCGACCTGGCTCGACGACGCCGGCCTCGACGACACGACGCTCCTGGTGACCGGGGACCGGCTCTGGACTGCGACCGCGCGGACGATCTTCTGGAACCGCGGCATCGTGGAGGCCGTCCGGCTCGCTCCTGCCACGACGCCGTTCCCGCCGGCGACGGCCTCGGTCGGGATCGGGCCCGACGGCATCCTGTCGGACGCGTTCGGTGTGGAGCTCGAGCGGCCGCTCGTCGTCACGCCGTCGACGATCACCCTCGTCGGCACCCAGGTCGCGGCGCGCGCCGCGGGCGACAGTGAGGCCTACGGGCTCACTGTCTGGCGGCCCACGGGACCGGTTCGTGTCGTGCTCCGCACCGAGGGGTTCCTGCCGAACGGCGACTTCTCGGGCACGGCGCGCATCACGGTCTACGCGTGCCGGCGGGGAACGCTCGACGTGACCGTGCTCGGGAAGTCGGGACATCCGATCGAGGCGCGCGTCGACGGCTTCGCGGTGCAGCGGCTCGACACGCCGGCCGGCAAGGCAGCGACGTACCACATCCCCGCGCCACCGTATGCCGACGGGACGCGGCCGTGCGTCTTCGAGCTCGAGAACCCCGGCTACGCCGGGACGACCACCATCGCGTTCACGCCCGCGTAGCGCCTCGACCAGGGTCAGCCGGGAAGCGGGTCGTCCGGCTCGGTGAGGGCCTCGATGGCGTCCCGCGCCGCGTCCAGCTCGTCGGCGGGCACGAGGAGCCTGACCGGGGCGTCGCCGTGCGCCTCTGGATGCTCCTCGACCGCCCCTTCGAGCGTCGCGGCGATACCCGCGCTCGTGAGCAGCGCCTGGAGCTCCTCCGCCTCGTCGACGCTGCCGGCCACCGCCACCTGGACGAGCTCGCTCACGTGCCTGACCCTACATCCTCGGTCACGCGGCCGCGCCTGGCACCGCGCGGCACGAGTTGCGGCTCGCCGCGCTCGGGGAGAGGCACGACGAGAAGGTCGAAATCACGCGGAACGACGGTGCGCGGGAACAGCTGGCGCGCCTCGTCGACCACGTCGGACGGCGGGTATCGCGCGGACAGGTGCGTCAGCGCAAGCAGGCCGACATCGGCCTTCCGGGCGACGAGGGCCGCCTCGCCCGCGGTCGAGTGTCCCGTCTCTTTCGCGCGCGCCCGCTCGTCGGCGAGGAAGGTCGCCTCGTGGACGAGCACGTCCGCCCCCGCGGCTGCCTCGACGACCGACGCGGCAGGCGCCGTGTCGCCCGTGATCACGACGGCGCGCCCGCGGCGGGATCCCCCGAGCACCTCCTCGGGCCGGACCCCGCGCCCATCCGGGAGCGAGACCGCCTCGCCGCGCTGCAGGGCGCCGCGGAGCGGGCCGCTCGGCACGCCGAGCGCGTCCGCAGCGGCGACGTCGAACCGTCCCGGTCGCTCGTCCTCCCGCAGCGCGTAGCCGACCGCGGTCGTCCCATGGGCGACCGCGAAGGTCTCGATGCGGAACTCACGCAGGCCGACCGACTCGCCGGGACCGAGCTCGACCACGTCGAGCGGATACGCCACCCGTCCGACGACCACCCCCAACGCGCCGAGCAGTGCACGCGTTCCGCGAGGCCCGTACACGGTGATCGGGACCTCGCGCCCGCGCAGCCCGAACGTCTTCAGCATGCCCGGAAGCCCGAGCACGTGATCGGCGTGGAGGTGCGTCAGGAAGACATGCTCGAGGTCGACGAGCCCGACATCCGAGCGGAGGAGCTGCCGCTGTGTCCCCTCGCCGCAGTCGACGAGCAGGCGATCCCCGCCACGCCGGATGAGCGTCGCCGCCGTCCCACGGGCCGCAGTCGGCGCCGAGGCGGACGTTCCGAGGAAGACGAGGTCGAGATCCACGGGGGCCGATCGTAGCCCCGGCCGGATTCGCCCTCTAGGTCGGAACGACGAGAACCTGGCCGGGTGCGATGGTCGTCGAGTCGAGCCCGTTGCGCTTGCGCAGCTCCCAGACACCCTCGCGCGGATCGCCGGCGTAGGTCCGCTCGGCGATCGACCAGAGCGTGTCGCCGGGCTTCACCCGGTAGCTCCGCTCGGGGCCGCCGGCACCGGATTCCCCGGCGAAGAACGCCCAAACCAGGAGGACAGCCACGGCGAGGAGCAGGATGCGACCGATATGCGATCTCACGAACATGTGTTCGTAGTCTGACAGAACACATGTTCGGTGTCAAGCGCGTGGTGCGCCAACGGCTCGCGCAGGCGGCCTGCCCGGCCCTACCGGATCGATCGAACGACCGTCGTCGACCGCGCCGGGTTCGTCTCCGCCGCGAGCCGAACGGCGACGGTGAGCCGGCGGGCCGTGCGGGGCAGATGCACCGAGGCCCATCGGTTCTGCGTGACGGCGGTGGTCGTGCAGCCCACGGGCGCGGCGCGACCGGCGAGCATCCGCCGGGCGCTGGAGAGCGTGTGCGAGCCCGGCAGCAGGCAGACGCGGGCAGATGCGCCTTCGATCGCGGTGACGTCTACCCTGATCGCCGTTGGCGTGACCTTCACGACCGGAGGCTTCGCGCCGAGCACCGCCTTCGACGGGCGCCACGCGTCACCGGCAGCGCTCGCGCAGCCTGGCTCGGCAACCGCGGCGCGGACGGCGTCCGCCGAGGGTCGCGCGCTGCCGTCGGCCCGGATGAGCCCCGCCTGGAACCCTGTCCGCAGCGCGTCGTCACGGAAGCCGAAGACATTCACCTGCGCGACATCGGGATCGCAGGCGGCACGCCGCACGAGCTCGCCGTAGACCGCCGCCTGGCTCTCTTCGTCGGTCACCGCGACGTTCTCGGCGCCGTCGTACCCGGTGCGACCGGTGGTGTCGACCTGCCACCCGACCTCGTCGAGGTAGAGGCGGAGCCCATCGACCGTCGTCGGCTGAGCCGTCCCGGCGAACGCGTCCCATGCCGCCTGCTTGATCCGCGCGAGGTTGACGAAGCCCGCATTCGGCCACGCATAGCCGCGGTCGAGCGGGTCGGTCGCGGCGTTCGGGTAGGGGTGGAAGCTGAGACCGTCCATCAGCGGGCGGGCACGGCCGCTCGTCCGGTACCACGCGCCGAGGGATGCGAGGAAGCGGACGGGCGACGTGGAGACGTTACTCCTGGCCGTCGGACGATCGTTCCCGCGTGGCGAGAGACCGACCCCGACGACCGTCAGCGTCGGGTCGACCGCCTTCAGCGCGTCGTACCCCGCCGCGAGAAACGGGCCGAACGTTCGGGCGGAGCGCTGCTTCGCCGCCGAGAACTGCGGCCGCCAGAATGCCGGCTGGTTGGGTTCGTTGCCCACGACGAACTGCCTGACGGTCGGATACCGCCGGGCGAGCTCGCCGAGCCAGGCGCCGAACGCCTCGGGCCGCGCGAGCCCCGCCTCGACCTCGCGGGTCGGATACGGATAGGTCGCGAACACGACGCTCAGGCCGGCCCCGCGCGCGGCGGCGACCGTGAGGTCGAGGAGCGGTCGCTCACCGAGCGCAAGCGGGTCGCTCGGCAGCCAGCGGACGGTCACCACCGTCTGCCGAAGGCCCAGCGACGCCATCTCCCCGTAGAAACCCGCACCCGCGTCCGGTGCGAACTTGCCGGTGTCGTCGTTTGCCCCGACGTCGGCGCCAGCCGCGGTGCCCGCGCATGCGAGCGCCAGCAAGACCGCCAGGACGACCGAGCGCGAACGCGCCCTCCCCCCCATCGATTGCACCTGCCGCAGAACCCCCCTCGTGATGTCGTCCCCGCGCGCTCCGGACCGAGCGGGGCGGGATGCTACAGGATCACGGAAGGCCCGCCAATACCGCATCGAGCAGCGCGTCGGCCCCCTCGCGCACGGGGTCGGCGGCCGGCAGGCCCGTCTCGTCGGACGCCGCTGCGACGACCTCTCGTGCCTCGCGCTCGCCGAGCCCGGCGGTGTTGAGCGCCAGTGCGGCCACGCGTGCCGGTCGGCGGGGCAACGCCATCCGCTCGTGCAGCTCGACGAGCTCTCGAAGCGGCGGGATGGGATGCCCGGGCGAGCCCTCGATCTCGGTCGAGCCCGCCCGGTGACAGAGGACGAGCACGTGCGGAACGGACCCGTGGTACAGCCCGAGCGTGACACCCGAGTACGCAGGGTGGACGAGCGAGCCCTGTCCCTCGACCCACAACAGCTCGCCGCCGCGCCGGTGTCCCTCGATCACGAGCTGCTCGGCCGCGCCGGAGATGAAGTCCGCCACCACCGCATCGACCGCGATCCCCCAGCCTGCGATCGCGATGCCCGTCTGCCCCGTCGGGACGAAGAGCGACTCGAGCCCGCGTTCCCGTGCGGCCCGGTCGAGCTCGAGCGAGACGGTCATCTTCCCGACCGCGCAGTCCGACGCGACGGTGAGGACGATCCGGGAGTCGACGTCGAGGTTCGCGCCGGTTGCGCAGTCGAGTCCCTCCGGCGGCCGGCGAAGGTCACGCAGCTCGACGCCGGCGGCGTCGGCGAGTGGGCGCAGCTCCGAATCGTCGGCGAGCATCTCGTGGAGGCCGTTCTCGATCGAGAGCCCTTTCGCGATGCAGGCGCGCAGGATGTCGCGCCACTCCGGCGGAAACCGCCCGCCCTGCGTGGCGACCCCCACGATCGCGACCTCCGGCCCGTACGCCAGGCCGCCTTCCACGTCACCGACGACGGGGACGCCCGCGTCGCTCTCCCCCGTGCGCGTCGAGTCGAGGATCGCGACGACATCGTCCCGCCGATAGCGCAGAACGCCGCGCATCGTCTTCCCGTAGTGAGGATCGGCCGAGAAGCCCTCGGCGAGGATCAGCGTCCGCTCACCCGCAGCCAAGCCCCGGCTCCTCGGAGGCGACCTGGACGCCGTCGACGAACGACGGGCCCGGCGCAGGGTCGTGCGCGAGCAACAGGTTCCCGTCCAGGTCGACGTGGTCGCAGAGCGGCGCCACCGCGCAGCCGGCCGCGATCCCGAGGCCGGACTCGACCATGCAGCCGAGCATCACGCCGAGCCCCAGGGCGCGCGCCGCATGCACCATCCTCATCGCCTCGCGGATGCCGCCCGACTTCGCGAGCTTGATGTTGATCCCGTGCGCGACCTCCTGGCACGCCGCAACGTCCGCGAGCGTGTGACAGTCCTCATCGACGTAGACGGGGATCGGCGACCGCCGCTTCAGCTCCGCACCGCCGCGGTCGCCCTCGCGGAGCGGCTGCTCGACGTACTCGACGCCGAGCTCCGCGAGCTCGCCGACGGCGTCGAGCGCCTCGTCGGCGGTCCACCACTCGTTGACGTCGGCCTGGAGCGGGAGATCGGTCACGGCCCGGACAGCGCGGACGCGCTCGACGTCGAGCCCG
>Ga0070658_10004960_pt1 | contig 10851 bp, 9 predicted proteins | sample KBSC13metaG_FD_64664 | JGI IMG/M metagenome (GOLD analysis project Ga0070658, IMG submission 64664) | Corn rhizosphere microbial communities from Kellogg Biological Station, Michigan, USA - KBS C1-3 metaG | ecosystem: Host-associated > Plants > Roots > Rhizosphere > Soil ... | reverse complement strand
GGTTCTGTCGTGCCTGTGAAGGCTGCCATTCTCAAGGAGGTGTTAGGTCATAAATCTCCGGTTCATTTCCTCGGTTATCAGAGTCCGTTAGGAATGAAGATCGATTATCCGCTGCCTACCCAGATCGGCGCGGATCGCCTGGCGAATGCTGCGGGTGTTCTGGGCCGTTACCGGGTTCCCGCCATTGTAATCGACTTCGGCACTGCGGTGACCTTCGATGTCATTTCATCAGAGCCTGCCTATTGTGGCGGGGTCATCGCTCCCGGACTGGGCGCCATGTCCGGCTATCTGTCGCGCAAGACCGCGCTGTTGCCGGTAGTGGAATTGATAGAACCGCCCTCGGCCATCGGGAAATCCACGGAGCACGCCATGCAGGCGGGAGCTGTGTTTGGTTACCGGGGGCTAGTGAAGGAAATCATCGCGCGTCTGGTTGATGAATTACCGGAAAAACCGCTGATCATCGGGACGGGTGGTGACGCCGCCCTGATCGCCCGGGGAGTGCCGGAAATCGAGGTGATTGATCCGGATATTACTTTGGATGGATTACGCCAGATCGCGCTGAAAATTTCCTGGGATTCGGCGCGATAAAAATTGTGTCATCGGCTGGCTTTTTGATACGCATTTCTGTGGTATGAGCGATAATCCACTGGCGATAGGCATTGATTTTGGAGGCACCACCGTCAAGGTCGGCGTGGTATTTCGCAGCAGCATCATTGATCATGCTCCGCCCATAGCCACACAGGAATTCGATGGTCCTGCGGAGTTGATCGATGCCATGGCCCGGGTGGTGGAAGATCTGCGCGCGCGGCATCCGGACATCGGGGCCATTGGCATCGGGATGCCGGGATTTGTCGATTTCGATCAGGGCTACGTTTACAATCTTACGAACGTGCGGGGCTGGGTAGGCATCCAGTTGAAAAAGATTTTCGAGGAAAAAACGGGGCTGCCGGTTTCGGTGGAAAATGATGCCAACTGCATGGCCTATGCCGAGTGGAAACGTGGGGCCGGGCGTGGGCGGAAACACATCGTCTGTATGTCTCTGGGAACGGGGGTGGGCGGAGGCATCATCGCCAATGGCCAAATGATCCGGGGTGCCCGGTTCGGAGCTGGCGAGATTGGTCAGACTTCCATCGACTATCAGGGAAAAGTCGGAAACTACGGAAATCTGGGTGCGTTGGAGGATTACATCGGGAATAATGAGATTACTGCCAGAGCGGTACATGATTATGCAGCAGCTGGTATTGGAAGGTCTGCCAATGAATGCACCCCGGCTGCTTTGGCAATGTCTGCCCACAAGGGCGATGAAGTAGCCCTTAAAATTTGGGATGATGTCGGCCGTCTGCTGGCTACCGCTGCCATGAACTGTTGCTGGCTGCTGAATCCTGAGGCCATCATCATCGGAGGAGGTGTGGCCCGGGCAGGGGAAGTGCTTTTCAATCCATTCAGCAACTATTTGATGGAGCAGCTTTCCGGACCCTTCAAGGATCACCTGATGATCCTGCCAGCCAGATTTGGCCACGAGGCAGGAACCATCGGGGCAGCCACTCTTGCTCTGGAATCAGCAGGGTTTGCCCTCCGCGCCTGATTCAAATTTGCTTTTACGCTATCCTCAGGTATCTAGCGGATACCATGGATACGCCACTACATCTACAGCGCCGCCAGTTTGTGAAACTGGGAACCTTGGCCGCGACTGCTGCCCTTCTGCCGATCACAGCACGTGGAGCAGACGCATCTGCGAAGAAAGATGCGGAACTGGGTTATCCTTACAAACTGCCTGATCTTCTTTATCCCTTCGCTGCACTGGAGCCCCATATCGATGCCAAGACGATGGAAATCCACCATGACAAACATCATGGCACTTATGTGAAAAACCTGAATGCCGCCTTGGACAAGGAGCCGGATCTGGCGAAAAAGTCCCTCGGAGAACTGCTCACCGGATTGGACAGTGTATCGGATACCGCGCTGCAAGCCACGCTCCGGAACAACGGTGGTGGCCACTGGAACCATTCCTTTTTCTGGAACTCCCTGGCACCTGCTGCTTCAGTTGGCACTGCATCCAAGGAACTGACGGAGGCGATCAATAAAGCCTTCGGTTCGCTGGATGCCTTCAAGACGGCTTTCGGTGAAGCCGCAGCCAAGCGATTCGGCTCCGGCTGGGCATGGTTGGTGGTGCAGGATGGAAAGCTGAAGATCACCAGCACGGCGAATCAGGACAATCCTTACATGAAGGGGCTGGTGCCTGCCACTGATCTGGGCACCCCGGTGCTGGGCCTGGATGTTTGGGAACACGCTTACTACCTGAACTATCAGAATCGCCGCCCGGACTATATCAAGGCATGGTGGAATGTGGTCAACTGGGACGTGGCTTCCAAGCGCTTCGCCAACGCCTGATCCTTTCACGAAAAAAAGCCGCCTGCATTGCTGCGGGCGGCTTTTTTTGTGAACCAATTATCAGCCTGTGGTGCGCAGGCCGGAGGCGATGGCATTGATCGAAAGCAGCAGGCGTGGCAGCAATGCATCGGCCTCTGTTTTACGATCATTGTTCAGATGCTCGCGCCATTCCTTGAGGAGTGAGATTTGTTGCTGGTGGAGCACGCGCAGCGGAGCTTCACGGATTTCCAGAGTCTTGGCCATCCGTGGGCGGCGGTTGCGCATTTCCCCATCGAAGAGTTCCGCCAGAGACAGGAGCGTGCGGTCAAACTCATTGACGATCAGGGTGAGGAATTTATTCTTCAGCTCGGGATCCTTCACCAGATCCGCATAGCCACGGATGATGTCCAGATTGGCAGATGCCAGGTTGGTCTCCACATTCGTCAGCACATAGCTGAGGAAGGTGGATTTCGGCAGAGCCACTTTCAGTCGGGCATAATCCTCAGGGGACTCGCTCTTCAGTCGTTCCAAGGCAGAGCCTACGCCGAACCAGCCCGGCAGGTAGTAGCGGGCCTGTGTCCATGAGAAGACCCATGGGATGGCGCGCAGATCGCTGATGGAGAATCCTTTCGTTCCCGTGCGGCGTGCAGGGCGCGAGCCGATGCGTGAATGCTCCAGCGCATCGATCGGTGTGGCCTGGCGATAGAATTCGATGAATCCATCTGCCTTGAGGAATTGCTGATAGGCCTCCTGACTATAGGACGCCAGGCGCGGCATGAATTCCTCCGCAGGGTCAACCGTGGCGGGCAGGTGGCGATGGCGCGCTGTGGTGACGGCGGCACCGGCTACCAGCAACTCGAGGTTGAAGGTGGCATTGGCGACGTTGGCATATTTTTGGGCGATGGTTTCGCCTTGTTCCGTCATGCGGAATCCGCCGGACATGGCACCGTGTGGCAGTGCCGCCATGAACCAATGGGTAGGACCCGCACCGCGGGAAATGGTGCCACCACGGCCGTGGAAGAAGCAAAGCTTGGTGTTCTTTTCGATGCCTACCTTGGTGAGTGCAGTCTGGGCCTTTTGAAGGGCGTATTGGGCGGCCAGGATGCCGCAGTCCTTGTTGGAGTCCGAGTAGCCCAGCATGACCTGCTGGCTTTCATCGCCGCCGGAAGCCGCACGTGCCTTGCGGGATGCGATGGTGAGCGGATGATCGAGGAACGCACCAAGAATGCCGGGTGAGCGATCCAGGTCATCCATGGTTTCAAAAAGCGGCACCACTTGCAGCGGGCAGACCAGCTCATGCTTGGAGACGTCCATCAAGCCGGCCTCGCGGGCCAGAAGGTAAACGCCCAGCAGGTCGGAAAGCTTGCGCGTCATGGACACGATCAGTGCGCCCAGACCAGCGGTGCCCCATGCGCGGCGATGGCGGACGAGGACGCGGTAGCAATCGAGAACATCATCCGCTTCCGTGCCGATGCGGACATCATTGTGGAGGAATGGGCGGGTGGAACTAAGTTCCTTGTTCAGAAACGCCAAGCGCTGTTCTTCGCTCCAGTCTGCGTAATTTTCTGCGTCTTCGATGCCGGCGGCGGCCAAAATTTGGGAGATCGCCTTATCATGGAATTCGGAATTCTGGCGGATGTCCAAGGTCGCCAGATGGAAGCCGAACATGTCCAGCTTGTGACGGAGAGGACGGATCGCCTGTTCTTCGATGAGATGGCAGCCGGCTGCCGCAAGGGTATGGGACAGAAGGTTTAAGTCTTCCACCAGTTCCGTAGGAGAAACGTAGCCGGATTTGCCACGCGTTTGCTCGCGCAGGCGCAGGGCCATGAGATCCGCCATTTGGCGCCACGGCTCTTCCGCATGGCGATCCAGATATTCCTTCGCATCTTCTTCCGAAGTAACGATGAAAGCGAGTTCATCGATACGTGCCTGGAGATCTTCCGGCACTGGCGTGAGATGGCGGGAAAGGGTGAGCTGGGAGGCCAGAGTGCGGAGTTCGCGTTGCAGCAGTTCGAAGGCTCCGTGACGAAGCTCTTCCAACGTTTTTTCCGTTACAGAAGGAGTAACGAGGCCGTGCCCATCCCGGTCGCCACCGATCCAGATGCCGAAGCTGAGCTGCGGGATATTTCCAGCGGAGCGGAGCTTGTCCAGAGGCATGCCGCTGTCGCGCCAGGCTTCCGTGAAGTGGGTATCCAGCCGGTTGATGGTGGAAGGGAACAGATCGCGCAGGTAGTGAATCGCGCTGCGGAGCTCACTGTAGATATCCGGCCTTACCAGATGGATTTCTGCGGTGCGCCACAGAGTTTCCAGAGTGCCCACCACGCGCTCGCGGATGCTGCGGCGCTCGCGCAGGGTGTATTTCGGAAATTCATTTTTCACCATTTCCGAGTAAAGCGCACGATGGCGCTCCCGTACGCTGGTGCGCTTGGCTTCCGTAGGGTGGGCAGTAAGGACCGGTTCCACGTGGACATCCTTGAGCACATCCAGAATTTGATCAGGAGTAAGGCCGAGCGCGCGGAGATCTTCCAGAGCCTTCGGCCACAGACCGCGAATGGAATCTGCCCCGAAGGCGTTTTCCCGCTCTCTGCGGATTTCCGCATCCACGCGCTCTTCCACCATGTTCAGCAATTGGAAACCTATGGAATAAAGCTGCGGCAGCCCATCCGGCATTTGCCCGCCTTTGGGCTCCTTGCCCGACCAAGGCATGAAGGGTAAGAGTTCTTTTTCTCCGGTGCTTTCCAGAGCGTCTTTCAGACATCCCAGTAAGTATTCCAGCCTTTCATCAATAAGCCCGAATCCTTCGAGACGAAGTTGTTCACGGGTGGGGTTTCCTGCCAAATCTGTCATGCGTGGCGCAAAATAAGCACAATCTGCGCCTAATCGGAAAGGGTATAAAAAATGAGCTTTCACTTGCTCATTTTTAGTCGGTTCAAACTTTCGGACGCCGCGCTTGGCCAAGGGCCATTCGTAAGCTAGCAACGGGCTGTGAATGCATGGCAGAAAGCGGTGGATGTGGTGACGGATTGCCTCCGGGCAGGGGTCTCGGATTTTGTGGTTTGTGCGGGAGCGCGGAATGCTGCGCTGCTGGAGGCGCTGGCCCGTGCGGAAAAGGCGGGCATCGTGCGAGTCTGGCGGCATTTTGAGGAAAGAAGCGCCGGATTTTTTGCCCTTGGGCGGACGATGGAGACGGGGTTGCCTTGTGCCGTCGTTACCACTAGCGGCACGGCGGTGGCGGAATTACTGCCTGCTGTGATTGAAGGTCACTATCAGGCGCGGCCCCTCGTCGCCATTACTGCGGACAGGCCCGGAGATTTCCGTGGGACTGGCGCACCGCAGACGATCGAGCAGCCTGGAATTTTTGGAAACCATGCCTGGCAGGGCGGATTTGAAAGTTGGAATGGAAAGCAGCCGCTTCACTTGAATGTGGAACTGGAAGAGGCCTTCGAGGCTGGTGCTGAGGATTTTTCCAATACCTCGTGCAATGGATTTTCCCCGGCGCAGGAAAAAATCGACGTCGCCGGGCTGGCCCGCTGGCTGCGTGAGGACTGGTATCGCGGTCTGGTGGTAATGGTCGGTGGCTTGGAGCCGGAAGACCGTGAGGATGTGTTCCATTTTTGCCAGGCTCTAGGCGCGCCATTGGTGGCGGAGGCAACCAGCGGACTGCGCGAGGCCTTGCAGAGTCTGATCATTCCAGATGCGGACCGTGTTTTGAAAAACGAACCACCGGGAAAAATCCTGCGGCTGGGCGATGTGCCGAGTGGTCGATTCTGGCGGGATCTTGAAGAACTGCAGGATGTTTCCGTGTGGTCGGTCTGTCGCAATGGTTTGCCTGGATTGGCACGTGAATCGGGCGTGAATCAAGGTTCGGTAAGCCGCATCCTCCGTGCCATCGGGGAGGTGGAAAAAATCGAAGATGCACTGGATTATCTGATCCACGCTTCACGGCATGCGGACCGCATCGAGGAGCAGCTGGAAGCCTACCCGGATAGTGAGCCCGCACTTCTACGCACGCTCTCCACCTACGCCTCCATCGGCGGCGGCATTTTCCTGGGCAACAGCATGCCGATCCGTGAGTGGAATCTATTTGCACAATGGGATCGTCCGATCGTCTCGGTGCGGGCAAACCGGGGTGCCAACGGCATTGATGGACAAATCAGCACCTGGCTGGGTTGGTCCGCCGATGTGAGTGATACATGGGCGGTGGTGGGGGATCTAACGGCGCTTTATGATCTGGCCGCCCCTTTCGTGCTGGAGCAGATCAATTGCGAAGGCCGCGTGCTGGTGGTGATCAATAATGGCGGCGGGAAGATTTTTGAACGTCTTCCACGCCTCCAATCCATGAGCCCGCGTGCCATCGAATGGATGACCAATCCTCAGACGGCGGATCTATCCGGCTTCGCGAAACTCTGGGGAATGGACTATCAGCGGATCTCCACCGTGGATGACTTCGATCAATTTGAAGCAGGACCAAAAACCATCCTGTTGGAAATCGTACCGGACGCGAAGCAGACGGAAGCTTTCTGGCGCGCCTACACTCCGGGGGCCTGATCCCGAGTGATCAGGAACGCCAACGTTTCGTCAGATCACCATAGGCATCGATACGGCGGTCGCGGAAAAACGGCCAGATGCGGCGGAAGTCTTCCACGATTTTGAAATCGAGATCGTGGAAGAGGATTTCCTCTTGGTCGGTGGATGCCTTCGCGGCGATTTCTCCGTAGGGATTTGCCACAAAGGAGCGGCCCCAGAATTCAGTGTTGTCCTGTGATCCTGTGCGGTTGATGGCAGCCAGGTAGCAGCCATTGGCCACAGCATGGCCGCGCTGGACGGTTTCCCATGCGCAATGCTGGGCATCCCCAAGGGTAGGCTTTTCCTCAGGCAGCCAGCCAATGGCAGTAGGATATACCAGCACCTGTGCGCCGCCCAGTGCCATCAGTCTGGCCGCTTCCGGATACCACTGGTCCCAGCAGATCAGGACGCCGATTTTTCCAAACCGGGTATCCCATACCGGCCAGCCACTGTCTCCGGGCGTGAAGTAGAATTTTTCCTCAAAGCCTGGGTCCTGCGGGATGTGGGACTTGCGATAAAGGCCCATCAGTGAGCCATCTGCATCATGAATGGCAGCGGTATTGTGATACAGCCCCGGGCCGCGTGCTTCAAAAAGCGAGGAGATGAGCACAATTCCCAGTTCTCCCGCCAATTTACCCAGACGATCCGTGACGGGGCCGGGGAGGGGATCGGCGAGATCGAAGAGAGCAGGGTCTTCCACCGTGCAGAAATAGGGAGTGAGGAATAATTCCTGCGTTACGACGATGTTGGCTCCCTTTGCCGCGGCTTCCCGGATCAGTTTTTCGTGATGATCAAACGCCTCTGCTTTTGAGGAAAACGTACGGGATTGGAGAAGGGCTAGGCGCGGCATGGCGGAGAGTTTCGGGACTGTGCCGGAAGTTTCAAGGGCCAAGAATTGATCTTTTTGGGACATTTTCTCACAAACTTGGCTTGATTCCGGCGAGTTCTATACTAAAACCGCGCCCCCATTCCCATGTCGGACACTACGAAAATACTCAAACTAGCGATCCCGAAAGGCAGTCTGGAGCAGCCGACCATCGATCTGCTCGCCAAGGCTGGCTATGAGGTTTATGTGTCCTCACGCGGCCTGCGCCCTGCTTCCAATGACCCGGAACTGGATCTCTACCTGATCCGTGCGCAGGAAGTCGGCCGCTACGTCGGCCAGGGTTTCATCGACTGCGGTATCACCGGCTACGACTGGGCCTATGAAAATGGCGCCGAGCTGGTGGACCTTGCGGAGCTTCCTTATTCCCGAGCCACCGCCCGCCCAACCAAGTGGGTTCTCGTCGTACCGATGGATTCTCCGATCAAGAAGCCGGAAGATCTGGAAGGTAAGCGCATCGCCACCGAAGGCGTCGGCATCACCGAGCGCTATCTCAAGGAGCGCGGTATCAATGCCGAGATCGAATTCTCATGGGGTGCCACGGAAGTGAAGGTGCCGGACCTCGTTGATGCGATCGTCGATATTACTGAAACCGGATCATCCATCAAGGCAAACGGCCTGCGCATCGTCGATACGCTGCTGACCTCCTACCCACACTTTTACGCCAATCCTGAAGCTGCCCAGGATCCTTGGAAGAAGGAGAAAATGGAGCAGATCGCCATGCTGCTGAAGGGCGCTCTCGCAGCCCGTGGCAAGGTGGGTCTGAAGATGAACCTTCCTTCCGACAAGCTCCCACAGCTTCTTGAAAAGCTTCCTTCTCTCCGCCGTCCTACGGTTTCCCAACTTTCCGAAGAAGGCTGGGTGGCTGTTGAGACTGTCATTGACGAAGTGATCGTCAGAGACATTATCCCCGAACTGAAACGCCTCGGGGCGGAGGGGATCATTGAGTATCCACTCAATAAAATCGTTCCCTAAACCTTTCATCGCAAACTAACCCCGAACGCAAACCGCCATGGGCTCCATCAAGAAACGCCGTAAGACCAAAATCAACAAGCACAAGCGCAAGAAGCGCATGAAGCAGAACCGCCACAAAAAGCGTCTCCGCTACAAGTCCTAGTATCTAGGATGATTTAATCTTACAATTGCCAGAGATCTCCGGATCTCTGGCTTTTTTGTGCCTTCTTTTTCCCATGAGCCTCCAGGTCGTCGTCAACTTCCGCGTGGTGGATGAAAGCTACGATTGGATCGTGGTGGACAAGCCCGCCCCGCTCATCGTGCACCCGGCCAATCGTAAACCGGAGCCCACCCTATTGGGTGGATTGGAGGTTTTATTGGCTTATGAAATGGAAAACGGTGCCTGCCCGGCCATCGTCACGCGGTTGGACCGGGAGACCAGCGGCTTGGTGCTGGTGGCCATGCATACGCGTGCGGCACGGGAGCTGGGCATGATTTTCGAGCGCAGGGAGGCTCATAAGGAGTATCTGGCGATTGTCCACGGCTGGCCGGAGCATGATCAATGGACCTGCGAGGCCCGCATCCGGAGGGCAGGGGAGCTGGGGGCTTCTCCCATCTGGGTGAAGCAGGTGGTCCATGAATCAGGGCGGGATTGTTTCACGCGATTCAAGGTGGAAAGCCGCTTCGAAAGAGAGGAGGGAAAGTTTTCCGTGGTAAGATGTTTTCCCGAAACCGGGCGGATGCACCAGTTGCGGGTTCACTTGGCGCACGGCGGTCATCCCATCGTAGGGGATAAGCTCTATTCGGGCGATGGCTCAGAATACCTACAATGGATGGCGGAAGGGTGGACGCCTGCATTGCAGAAAAAACTGCTGCTGCCGCGTCATGCGCTCCACGCCACCCGCCTGTCGGTCCCATGGGGGGAGGGCAGGGTTTCATGGGAAGCTGGTTTGGGGGCGGATTTGCTGAATTTTATCCAAGGGGGGCCACCTCAGGAATTACCAGACGTTGTCATCTGGAGTCGGCACGATTAAGTTTCGTCCATGGCGGATCTGAACGAACTGACGGCATTCCTGGATAAGGAACTGAGAATTTTTTCCATTTCCGATTATCCCGGAGCCATCAATGGCCTTCAATTGGAGAATAATGGGAGCATCAAAAGCATCATCGCAGCGGTGGATGCTTCACTTACAGTCGTAACTGCCGCCTCGAAACAGGATTCGGCATTGCTGCTGGTTCATCACGGCCTTTTCTGGCAGGGTGCCCAACCAATCAAGGCGGGACTTTATCGCAAATTAAAAACTGCGATGGATGCGAATCTTGCCCTCTATTCCGCGCATCTTCCTTTGGATATTCATTCCGAGTGGGGGAATAACATTTTGTTGGCGAGGGCGATCGGATTGGAAAATCCCAAACCCTTCTTGGAGAGCAAGGGCGTGCCCATGGGATTGCAGGGCGAATGGAATGGAACGCGGAGCGAGTTGGCGGAGCGGCTAGCGGGTGTGGTCGGAGGAGTCGTTCACGTATGTCCTGGAGGGAAGGACGTCATCCAGACAGTGGGATTGGTGACGGGTGGCGCCGGCTCAGAGGTGGCGAAAGTTGCGGCAGCAGGCGTGGATGCATTCGTTACTGGGGAGGGGCCGCATTGGAGTTACCCACTGGCGGAGGAGTTGGGTCTGAATGTCTATTATGCGGGCCACTATGCAACGGAGACATTTGGAGTGAAGGCCTTGGCAAAGGCCATTTCCGAACGTTTTGAGATTCCCTGGGAGTTTCTCGATTACCCTACCGGATTATGAAGGATTTGGGGCCGGAGTTTTTTGAGCGGGATCCAGTCACTTGTGCCCAGGAATTGATTGGTTGTATCTTCAGGTGGAAAGGCTGCGTGAGCCGTATTGTTGAGACTGAAGCCTACGCATCTGTAGGAGATCAGGCGTGCCATACATGGTTTCGTCCCAGCGCCCGGGAATTCGTGGCCCGCCATCCAGCAGGAACAGCGTACGTTTATATGAATTACGGCATTCATTGGCTCTTCAACATCCTTGTAAAAGGGCCAGATCAGCAGGGCTTCGTTTTAT
>Ga0070658_10004959_pt1 | contig 10852 bp, 8 predicted proteins | sample KBSC13metaG_FD_64664 | JGI IMG/M metagenome (GOLD analysis project Ga0070658, IMG submission 64664) | Corn rhizosphere microbial communities from Kellogg Biological Station, Michigan, USA - KBS C1-3 metaG | ecosystem: Host-associated > Plants > Roots > Rhizosphere > Soil ... | reverse complement strand
GCGGCCACCCCGGCCGGCTCGACCACCAGCTTGGCCCGTTCCAGGCAGAAGAGCAGGGCCTGCGAGAGGTCCTCCTCGGTCACCGTGCGCACCTCGTCGACGAGCTCGGCGCAGTGGGCGAGGGTGAGCTCCCCCGGGGAGGCCACGGCGATGCCGTCGGCCATCGTCGACATGGTGGGCAGCGCGACCGGGCGGCCGGCGGCGAGGGAGCCGGGGAACGCCGCGGCGCCCTCGGCCTGCACGGCGACGACCTTCACGTCCGGACGGCGGCTCTTGATCGCGGCCGCGACCCCGCCGAGCAGACCCCCGCCGCCCGCGCTCACGACCACGGTGGCGACGTCGGGGCACTGCTCGAGCACCTCGAGACCGACGGTGCCCTGCCCGGCGATCACGTCGGGGTGCTCGAACGGATGGATGAACACCGCGCCGGTGCGCTCGGCGTACTCCGCGGCGGCGGCGAGCGCCTCGGTCAGCGTCTGGCCGGCGAGCTGGATCTGCGCGCCGTACGCGCGGGTCGCGGCCACCTTCGGCAGGGGCGCGGCCACGGGCATGAAGACGGTGGCCGAGCAGCCCAGCAGCCGCGCGGCGAGGGCGACGCCCTGCGCGTGGTTGCCGGCGCTGGCGGCGACGACGCCGCGCGAACGCTCCTCCTCGGTCAGCCGGGAGATGCGGGTGTACGCGCCGCGGATCTTGAAGGAGCCGGTGCGCTGCAGGTTCTCGCACTTGAGCCAGACCGGGCCCCCGACGCGGTCGGCCAGCCCACGGGAGTGCCACAGCGGGGTGTGCCGGACGACGTCGGCGAGCAACTCGGCGGCAGCCTCGACCTCGGCGCCACTGACCAGGGGAACTTCGCCGGATCCGCTCACGACGCGATCCTCGCAGGAGGCGGCACGTTCGTCGTGGAGATGCCACGAAAGTTGGCATCGACAGATCGCCGAGCCGTCGTACCGTGGTCGAGGTGACGGACGTCCCCCCGCAGGGCACCCCTTCCCCCGCCCCCACCACCCTCGGCGCGCTCCGCGACAGCGGCGCCGTCTTCCGCCCGGTCAAGGCCGAGCTGCGCAGCAACCTGCTGGCCCGTCTCGGCCGGGGCGAGTCCAGCCTGCCCGGCATGGTCGGCTTCGAGGACACCGTGCTCCCCGACGTCGAGCGCGCGCTCATCGCCGGCCACGACCTGGTCCTCCTCGGCGAGCGCGGCCAGGGCAAGACCCGCCTCATCCGCACCCTCGTCGGCCTCCTCGACGAGTGGACGCCGGTGCTCGTCGGCAGCGAGCTCAACGAGCACCCGCTGCACCCCATCTCGGTGTGGGCGCACCGGCAGATCGCCGAGCACGGCGACGCCACCCCCGTCGGCTGGCTGCACCGCAGCGACCGCTTCGGCGAGAAGCTGGCCACCCCCGACACCAGCGTCGGCGACCTGATCGGCGACGTCGACCCGATCAAGGTGGCCGAGGGCCGCACCCTGGGCGACCCCGAGACCGTGCACTACGGCCTCGTGCCGCGCACCAACCGCGGCATCTTCAGCGTCAACGAGCTGCCCGACCTCGCCGAGCGGATCCAGGTCGCGCTGCTCAACGTGCTCGAGGAGCGCGACATCCAGGTCCGCGGCTACACGTTGCGGCTGCCGCTCGACCTCCTGCTGCTCGCGTCGGCCAACCCGGAGGACTACACCAATCGGGGCCGCATCATCACGCCGCTGAAGGACCGCTTCGGCGCCGAGGTGCGCACCCACTACCCGCTCGAGCTCGATGACGAGCTGCGGCTGATCCGGCAGGAGGCGGTGGTCGCCTGGGGAGTCGACGCCGTTTCCGCTGCCCTGCCCGACCACCTCATCGAGGTGGTCGCTCGGTTCGCGCGACATGTTCGCGAGTCCCCCGCGGTGGACCAGCGCTCCGGTGTGTCCGCACGGTTCGCGGTGGCCGCTGCGGAGACGGTTGCGGCATCCGCCGTACGACGGGCTGCGCTCACCGGCGAGGACGTTGCCGTGGCCCGCGTCGCCGATCTGCCTTCGGTGGTCCCCGCGGTGCAGGGCAAGGTCGAGTTCGAGGCGTCCGAGGAAGGCCGCGAGGCGGAGATCCTCGAGCATCTGCTGCGCCGCGCGGTGGCCGACACGTTCCGGGCACGGCTCGGCGGGGTCGACCTCAACGGGCTGGTCGAGACCTTCGCTGACGGCAGCGTCGTCGAGACCGGCGAGATGGTGCCCGCGAAGGACCTGCTGGAAGAGGTCGGCCCGGTCGAGGGTCTGTCGAAGATCCTGGCCGGACTCGGCATCGACGACGTCGACACCCCCGGCCTGGCCGCGGCCGGCATCGAGTTCGCCCTCGAGGGGCTCTACCTGTTGCGGCGACTGTCCAAGGAAGTCGTCGACGACAAGGTGTTGTACGGGTCGAGATGACGTCATGAGACGACAGCGGTACGGCGAGTGGCGCGGCGGGCCCGACCCGCTGGCCCCGCCGTACGACGTGCACAACGCGCTGGACGAGATCGGCGAGTCGGTCCTCGACGGTCTGTCGCCCGCGGAAGCGATGCAGCAGCTGATGCGTCGCGGGATGTCCGGGCACCGCGGCCTCGACGACCTGCTGCGGCAGATCCGCAAGCGGCAGAAGGAAGCTCGGCATGCCGGTCGGCTCGACGGCACGCTGGAACAGGTACGCGAGCTGCTCGACCGCGCAGTGAGCGAAGAGCGCAAGGCGTTGTTCCCCGACCCGTCCGACGACGCGCGCTTCGCCGAGACGAGGCTCGACGAGCTGCCGAACGACACCGCACGCGCAGTGCGCGAGCTGTCCGATTACCAGTGGCGCTCACCCGAAGCACAGCAGGCCTACGACGAGATCCAGGACCTGTTGCGGCGCGAGGTGCTCGACAGCCAGTTCCGCGGAATGAAGGACGCGCTGCAGAACGCCGACCCCGAGTCGATGCAACGTGTCAAGGACATGATGCGGGCGCTCAACGACATGCTCGAAGCGGATGCGCGCGGTGAGGACACGTCGCAGGCGTTCCAGCAATTCATGGAGGACTACGGCGACTTCTTCCCGGACAACCCGCAGTCGCTGGACGAGCTTGTCGACTCACTCGCGCGCCGCGCCGCCGCGGCGCAGCGGTTGATGAACTCCCTGTCGCCGGAGCAGCAGGCCGAACTCGGCCAGCTGATGATGCAGGCGATGCAGGACGCCGGTCTTGCCAACGAGATGGGCCGGCTGTCCGACCAGCTGCGAGCACGCCGTCCGGAGCTGGACTGGAACGGCCGGGAGCGGATGCGCGGCGACACGCCGCTCGGGCTTGGCGACGCGACCAGTGCGCTGGAGGACATCGCCGACCTTGACGACCTGGAGGCGGCGCTCGGCCAGGACTATCCCGGCGCGTCGCTGGATGACGTGGATCCCGAGTTGCTGGAGCGTGCGCTCGGCCGCAACGCGGTCGACGACCTCGATGCGTTGCGCCGGATCGAACGAGAGCTGCAACGGCAGGGCTACATGCAGCGCTCGGGTGGCGAGCTCGAGCTGACGCCGCGTGGTCTGCGTCGACTCGGCGAGAGCGCGCTGCGCCGCATCTTCAAGAAGCTCGAGGCGACCGGTCGCGGCGACCACGACATGCACGACGCCGGCGCCGCGGGCGATCCGACCGGCGCCACTCGTGGTTGGCAGTTCGGCGACGAGCAGCCGATCGACGTCGTACGCACGGTTCGCAACGCAGTCCTGCGCAGTGGCCCGAGTCGGCCGGTGAAGTTGCACGTCGAGGACTTCGAGGTGGTCGAGACCGAGCGCCGGTCTGGGGCCGCGGTGGCGCTGCTTGTCGACCTGTCCTACTCGATGGCGTTGCGCGGCACGTGGACCGCGGCGAAGCAGACGGCGCTGGCGTTGCACACGCTGGTGTCGACGAAATATCCGCAGGACGCCATTCAGGTCATCGGGTTCTCGAAGTACGCACGGGTGCTGCAGCCATCCGACCTGCCGTCGCTGTCGTGGGACATGGTGCAGGGCACCAACTTGCAGCACGCGCTGATGCTCGCGTCGCGGCATCTCGCCAAGCATCCGGACGCCGAGCCGGTCGTGCTCGTCGTCACCGACGGCGAGCCCACCGCCCACCTGCTCGCCGACGGCAGTGCCTGGTTCGACTGGCCGACGCACCCGGAGACACTCGCGGTGACGATGGCCGAGGTCGAGCGCGTGACGCGTCGCGGCGCGACCATCAACATCTTCATGCTCGACGACGAGCCCGGCCTGGTGCGTTTCGTCGAATCGGTCGCGCGCCGCAACGGCGGCCGGGTGTTCTCCACGGACTCCGAGCGGCTCGGCGAATACGTCGTCAGCGACTACATCCGCGCGAGGCGCGGCCGCCGCGCCACCGCCTGACCCTGACAACTCGCGGCAGGACTTGCTCGCCTGACGGCGAACTGTCCATCGTGGCTTCTCGTGGAAAGCGCCGCATCTCAGTCCCGGCCGTCCGGTTCGGGGCGCTCGGCGGTGGGCTCGGGCTTATGGTCGTCACGGCCGGGCTCATCATCATCGGCATCGGCTGGAACGGCGCCGCCGGAGCGGGTGGGCAGATCAACGGCCAGACCGACCTGCGCGCCCAGCTGCCGTGGTTGCTCTCCGGCGGCATCCTCGGCCTCGGCCTCGTGGTGTTCGGCGCGGCGCTGGTCATCGTGCACAACGCGCGGTTGGACCGGGCGCGGTTGGAGAGCAAGCTCGACGAGCTCGTCGACGTACTGGCGAAGGCGGGCACCGACACGCCGACCTCTGTGGCCGGCATCTTCGTCTCAGGTGGATCGTCGTTCCACCGCCAGGAGTGCCGGCTCGTCGCCGGTCGCACCGACGTCGGCTACGTCACCGCCGCGGAAGCCACCGACCGAGGCCTCACCGCCTGCCGCATCTGCCACCCCGAAACCGCCGACACCATCACCCGTTAGGACTTGTCAGACCGTCAGGTGGCTATAGCCACCTGACGGTCTGACAAGTCCAAGCGTCACCCGAGGTAAGCAGTGCGGAGGTCGCCGGACTTCTGCAGGTCTTCGCCGCGGCCGGCGAAGGTGATGGTGCCCTTCTGCATCACCAGCGCCTGGTCGGCATAGGGGAGCACGCCGACGTTCTGCTCGACGATGACGACGGTGGTGCCGTCGTCGTTGATCTGGTCGACCACCTGGAACACGGTCTGCGTCAGCTTCGGTGACAGGCCGAGCGATGCCTCGTCGATGAGCAGCAACCGCGGCTTGCTCATCAAGGCACGCCCGATCGCGAGCATCTGCTGCTCGCCGCCGGACAGCGTGCCGGCCAGCTGGTCGGCACGTTCAGACAGGCGGGGGAAGTAGCCGAAGACGCGCTCCATCTGCTCCTTCAGCACCGACCGCCGCGTCCACGCACCCAGCTCGAGGTTGGTGCGCACCGACAACTGCGGGAACACCCGCCGGCCTTCCGGCGCGAGGGAGACGCCGCGCTTGACGATCTCCGGAGCGGACAGGCCGGTGATGGGCTCGCCGTCGAAGCGCACCTCGCCGCCCCACGCCTTGAGTAGCCCGGCAATGGTGTTGACCGTGGTCGACTTGCCGGCGCCATTGAGTCCGAACATCACTGCCGTCTCCCCCTCGGCGACGGCGAACGACACCCCTTGCAACACCGGCACGCTGCCGTAGCCGGCGCGGAGATCCTCCACTTCCAGCAGCGCGCTCATACGGTCTCCTCATCCAGCGCCTCGGCCAGGGCATCGGGCGCTTCGCCGCCGAGGTATGCCGCGACCACCTCTGGATGGCGGCGGACCTGATCGGGGTCGCCCTGCGCGAGCAGCTTGCCGAAGTTGAGGACATAGACGTAATCGCAGACCGCGGCGACCAGCGGCACGTGGTGCTCGATCAGCAGCATCGTCACACCCAGCTCGCGACGCAGCGCGAGCAGCCGCTCCCCCAGCTCGTCCGACTCCTCCGGACCCATGCCGCTCGACGGCTCATCCAGCAGCAGCAGATCAGGATCGGTCGCGAGTGCGCAGCCGAGCTCGAGCAGCTTGAGCGTGCCGTAGGACAGGCTGCCGAGCGGCCAGTCGCGAAACTCGGTCAACCCGAGCAGCTCGAGGATCGCATCGGCGTGCGCGGCCAGGTCGCGCTCGCGCTGCCGGACGACACTGGCACCGGTAAGCGCCTTGAACGGTCCGTAGCCCGTCTTGGTGTGCTGCGCAGTCAGAAGGTTCTCCAGCACCGTCTCGGACTTGACCATGCCGACGTTCTGGAATGTGCGTGCGATGCCGAGCGCGGCCTTGCGATGCGGCGGTAGCACGGTGACGTCGCGGTCGCGGTAGAGAACGTGCCCCTCATCGGCCTTGTAGAAGCCGGTGATGCAGTTGAACGCGGTCGTCTTCCCGGCCCCGTTGGGCCCCATCAGGCCGACGATCTCCCACTCGTTCACCTGCAGCGACAGCCCGTCGACAGCGGTGAGCCCGCCGAACCGGATGGTGAGATCGCGCACCTCAAGCACGGACATCGCTGCCTCCGCCGAGTGCGGCTGCGGCCGCGTCGCCATGCTCGTCGTGCAATGAGAACGGATGACCGGCGAACCATCGCGTGAACGGTCTGATCACCTGACCCAGCCCGCCCGGGTTGAAGATGACCGTCTGCAACAGCAGCACTGCGCCGATGATGTTGGAGATGTAAGCCTTGTGGTCGGTGTAGAAGTTGAGCCACCCGGTGCCGGACGCGATGCCGGAGAAGATCGGGTCGAGCAGCGCGAAGAAGGCGGCTGCGGCGATGACGCCGGCCCGGTTGCCGAGACCACCGACGACAACCATCACGACGAAGATGAGCGCCTTGTTGAACCCGGCCGCTGCGGTGAAGTCTTTGTCGGAGAACTCCTGCGACCAGAACGCGAACACCCCACCGGCGAGCCCCGCCATCGCGCCGGACAGCACGAAGCCGAGCAGCTTGTAGCCGAGCACGTTGATGCCGAACGCTCCGGCTACGAGTTCGTTGTCGCGCAAAGCGATAAGTCCGCGGCCGACTTTGGTACGCCGGATCCAGACGTCGACGTAGACACAAAGGCCGACCATGACAAGCGCGAAGACGTAGTAGCTGAAGTCGGTCTGGATCGCCGATGGGCGGTACGCCGACACTCCGGCGTCGTTGCCGTTGAGCGAGGGGATCGTAAAGACGGCGTCGGCGGTGACGGCGCCGAACACCAGCGTGACCAGGGCAAGGTAGAGCCCGCGGATCCGCAACGCGATCCCGCCCAGCACCGCCGCGGCACCGGCCGAGACCGCGACCGCGCACACCATCCCGAGCGCGAACGTGAACGGGTCGGGCGTATTGGTGCCGCTGTGCACGACGTTGGCAGCGGTCAGCGCCCCGATGCCAAGGAAGGCCTGCTGCCCCAACGAGATCTGGCCGGTGTAGCCCACCAGCACGTTCATCGACAGCCCGACCATCGCATAAATCGCGGCGAAGATGGCGTCGTTGGTCCAGTCGCCGGAGTGCTTCGGCAGCAGCAACACCAGCGCGACGATCGGCAGCGCCGCGCCGCCGCGGGTGAGCCAGCCGGTGATCGACGCACGACGCTGCGACGCGCCCGCGTCGTACGGCGACAGCAGTTCGGTCGTCGCCACGTCAGGCCTCCTGGCCGAGCAGGCCGCGCGGCCGGACGAGCAGGATCACCAGCAACACGACCGCGACAGCAACCTCGGCCTGCGCGGTAGGCAGGCTGGACAGGCCGGGCACGAACGATTCGTCAGCGTTGGCGAATGCCTCGATCAGCCCGATCAGGATGCCGCCGACGAAAGCACCCGGCAGGCTGGTCATGCCACCGAGCACCGCGGCGGAGAATGCCACCGTCAGCGTCAGCCCGGTGATCGAGCCAGGGGTGACGCTGCCCGACGGTGGTACGGCGAGCAGCACACCGGCGACGCCACCGAGCAGACCAGCAATCGCCCACGTCGTGAGCGAGATGCGCTCGACCGAGATGCCGACGACGCGCGCCGCAGTGGCGTCCTGGCTGACCGCAAGGATCGCGGTGCCGGTCGCGGTGTAGCGGAAGAAGACGAAGGCAGCGATCGCGAGCACCGCGAGCGCGAGGAACTTCGCCAGGTCCTGATCGAGGATCGCGACGTGGTCGACGCGAGTGACGTAGGACCGCACGTTGAGGACATCGCTGATCGTGCGCAGCGAGGCGGTCTGCGGATAGGGCAGCATGCCCTCGATGCCGATCAGGAACAGCGCGACGCCGATCGTCGCGACGACGAGCACGACGCGGGCCCGGTTGAACAGCGGCCGGATCACCAGCCGCTCGGTGAGCATCGCGGTTCCGACCGCGGCAAGCACGCCCAACAACAGCGCGAGGAAGTAGGGCACCTTCGGCACCCAGCCGGTGCCACGGTCGAAGACGTAGGCGACGATCGCGGCGATGGTCGCGAACTCACCCTGAGCGAAGTTGAAGATGCGGTTGCTCTTGTAGAGCAGCACGAGGCCGAGACCGAGCAAGCCGTACGCCGATCCGTTCGCGATGCCGGAGATCAGCGGCGTCAGCAGATTCGTCTCGGCACTGAAGGCCGAGGCAACGACGTGCATCAGAACAGCCGCAGGTAGGCGTTGCCGACGGTGTCCCAGCCACCAGCCTGGTTCTGGTCGGGCTCGGTGGTGGCGCAGTTGACCCGCTGCACCCACGCGCCGGTGCCACCGAAGTGGCCGCCATGGTCACGGAAGTCGACCGGCACATACGGGTTGCTCGGGACGGTCTGGCCCTCGGTCGAGGAGATGAAGTTCTGCCGGGTGAGGTTGTCGCTGGCGTCCTTCAACAGGTTCCACAACGTGTTGGACAGACCCCAGAGCGCCCACTCGATGTCGTCGTAGCTGTTGTTGTAGGCCTTCCTGAAGTCGGCCGTGGCGTGGTCGAGCGCCGGCGCCGGCGCGAGGAACCAGGCGTGGCCGTTGATGGCGTTCTTGCTACCACTGCAGATGTACTGCGCGACCGTCACTTCGGTGTAGGTGACGCCGGGTCCGACCCAGTCAGCCTGCGCCGTAGGCACGCTGTAGTAGCCGCCGGTCATGAAGACGAACCAGCCCGGTGCCGCGTCGACGTAGATGGTCTTGAAGCCCTCTTGCGCCAGCGTCTGGCCGAACTGCGTCGCCGCGGCCTGGTAGTTGCCGTTCTGGTTGACCTGCTTGGAGAAGTCCTTGTAGGGAATGTGCGCGGCGTTGAGCGCGGCCTCCATGCCGTCGCGAGCGCCGTAGAAGTTGGGGGTGTTGGCCGTCACGATGGCCCACTTCGCGTTCTGGCCCTTGATGTTGTCCGACGGCTGGTTGGAGGCGGCGGGTGAGGCGAAGCCCTGCGTCTGCGCGTTGCGCAGCACCAACGTGCCCTGTTGCTTGTAGGTCAGCGAGATCGCGAAGTAGTTGGACAGCCCGGTGAGACCGTTGTCGGTCACGCCGGCGGAGATGTAAGGCACGTTCTTCTCGTGGATGGTCGGCTCGGTGGCACACGCCTGGATCTGGTCGGTGCCGCCGCCGCCGACGACCATGAAGTCGCGCTGGGCCATCGCCGAGCAGACCTGACGGGCATGTGCCGGGGTGTATTGGTCGTCCTGGAACTCGACCGTCACCTTGCGGCCGCAGACGGTGTGACCGGGCTGGGCCCAGAACGTGCCAGCCCCCTTCTGGAACGAGCTGTTCGGGAACGGCGTGCCGGTGCCGGTCAGCGGCGCGTGCAGGCCGATGTTGATCGTGCCGGCGGTGATCCCGGTGGTGCTGCCGCCGTGAGGGGTGCCGCAGGCGACGTTGCCGGCGGCGGCCTGTGCCGAGCCGCCGGGGGTCCCGCCGCCGGCGGTCGTGGTGGCCTGACCGCCTGTGCCGGCCGCGGCCCCGCCCCCGGTCGCGCCGGGCGCCCCGACCGGGGCGCCACCGGTGACACCCGGCCCGCCCGGAACGCCTGCCGTCGTGCCAGGCGAGCTGCCGCCGGTGCCGCCGCTGACGCCGCTGCCGCCGCCGTTGTTGGCGGACTTGAGCGACTCGGTCGCGTCCGGTTTCAGGCCGCAGCCAGCCGTGACCGCAGCGAGTGCGACGACGACGGCGAGCGCGCGGCTCGGGTTCTGCAAGCGAGGCATCTGGGGTCTCCGTGGCATTGGGTTCACAGACTGCGGACGGAAAGCAGCTCGCCGCTCTCGCGGCTGCGCAGCACCTGGTCGAGTCGGGTGCGTGGGGCCGCGACCGGCGCGGGCACGGGGTCGCCGAGCACCAAGGACGCCAGCAGCAGGAGAGCGCCGACGACGATGCCGGCCAGCCAGAACGCGCCGGTCGGCGCCGCCGACGCGGCCTTCACTGCCGCGACCGGCCGCGTCGGCGGCGCCGTGGCGGCCGAGGCGACGACCGGTGGCGGCACGGTGCTGGCGGTGGCGCCGGCCGACGCGGGCGGCAGCGCGGCGGGTGCCGGTGCAGCCGGCACGGGCACCGATGCCGGACTAGGCGCGGTCGGGGCGACCTCGGTCGACCCGACAGTGCTCAGGGCCGATGCCGGCAGGTAGACGAGCGACCCGTGCGCGGTCTTGGCGCTCTTGAACACCACCTGGAACGGCGCGACCGTCGTCGCGGGATCGGGCACCAACGCGACGCCGAGGTTCTGGTCGTCGATCCACGACTGCGCGATTGTGGGGATCTTGAAGGTGTAGGTGTCGCCGGAGACGGTCGGGACGACCTTCTTGGAACAGTCGACGCTCGGCTCGTTGGTGTAGTCGCCGCCCAGGAGCGCGGGCCAGAGCCGCGTCGGCTGGCAGGCGACGAGAGTCGCCTCGGCCGTGTTGAACGACGTCGCCGTCGGGTCGCTGTCGACGGTGAGCGAGAACGTGAACGACTCGACGCTCGCGCCGGACGGCACGGCAGACATGTCGA
>Ga0070658_10004956_pt1 | contig 10854 bp, 10 predicted proteins | sample KBSC13metaG_FD_64664 | JGI IMG/M metagenome (GOLD analysis project Ga0070658, IMG submission 64664) | Corn rhizosphere microbial communities from Kellogg Biological Station, Michigan, USA - KBS C1-3 metaG | ecosystem: Host-associated > Plants > Roots > Rhizosphere > Soil ... | reverse complement strand
GGCCGTGCCGGCGCTTCGGCGAGCCGTCGCCCACGGCCTGATCAGCGAGGAGATCGCAGACGCGTGGCTCACCGAGCAGGCCGAGCGCACGCACAACGGCACGTTCCGGGCCACCTGGCCCAAGGTGCTCGTGGTCGCGCGCACGCAACGGCAACAGCCATGCAGCGCTGAGGGCGGTCGAGCGCCAAAGCACCGCTCACCCAGCCGCGGCGGCGACCAAGCTGTTGCAGTTGCGTTCAGAACGCCTAGCGGATGACGCCCGCGCGCATCGCGAGCGCCACCATCTCGGCGCGGTCACCGGTGCCGAGCTTGCGGGCGATCCGGGCGAGGTGGGACTTCACGGTCAGAGCGGACAGGCCGAGCTCGTCACCGATCTGCTTGTTGGACTGGCCGTCGGCGACGAGACGCAGGACCTCGACCTCGCGGCCGGAGAGCTCGGAGACGCCCGTGTCGACAGGACCGCCGCGCAGGCCGGCAGCGAGCAGCGAGGCCACGGACGGGTCGGCGTACACGCCGCCGTCCAGGACGCGACGCACGCCGTCCGCGACGACGACGGGGGAGGCGGACTTGAGCAGGTAGCCCTGGGCGCCGGCGACGAAGGCGGCGCGGACGCTGTACGGGTCGTCGGCGGCGCTGAGCACGACGAGACGCTGCCAGCCTGCGCTGCGCAGGTCGGCGAGCAGGTCGAGGCCCGAGCCGTCCGGCAGACCGAGGTCGAGGACGCAGAGCTCACGGGGACCGGAGACGTTCGCACGGGCGCGGGCCTCGCCGATCGTGGCGGCCTCGACCACCTCGCGGGCACCCATCATGCGGAGTCGGTTGACCATCGACTCGCGTACGAGCGGATGGTCGTCGACGACCATGGCGGAGAACCCAGGGGCTTCCCCGGACTGCGCCGGAATGCTGTCCAGCGCGCTCTCGAGACCGGCTGCCACGGCTTCCTCCGTCGTTGAGCTTCTGCAGGGTCGATCCCCGCTTCACGTCCTTCTTCGGCTCGCCAAGAGCCCGGCTGTAGCGGAAGTTGCTCCGAGTGGCCCATTGAGCGTCACTACTCCGTTCGGCTGACAAGCCGCCCGGGTACTGCAGTCCGCCCCTTGCGCTGCCGAGGTACGCACAGACAGGAACCAGAAGGAGAACGTCTGTGACCGCATCTGCCGCCGTACGCCGCGCCTGCTCGGGCGCGCTCGTCGGAGCGGTGCTGGGCGCAGGAGCCCTGACCGGGCTGCCCTCCGGGGGCGAGCTCCAGGCCGTCGTTGCGTACCAGGGGACCGTCCCGCACCGTGCGGGAACCTCCGTCGTGGGCGTGCTGCCCGTCCTTCACATGGCTGTCGTCCGCGGCCATGCCGCCGACCTGGCCGCACTGGCTGCTGACCCGAGCGTCCGTGGCCTGCAGCTCGACGGCGCGGCGCACGTCACGAGCGCCAAGGACGACCGTGGGACGACGGGTGTGCTGGCCTCCGCCGGCCTGGGTGGCAACGCCGGCCAGCCGGGGGCGGGTGCCGGTGTCCGGGTCGCCCTCGTGGACACCGGTGTCAGTGACACCCCCGCGCTGAACCGCGCCTCCGGCCGGCTGGTGGACGGCGTCGACGCCTCGACCCCGGGAACGCTCGCCACGGGCGGGACCTACACCGACGGCTACGGCCACGGGACCTTCATGGCGACCGTGATCGCCGGCGGCCCGGTCCAGGGCACGAACGGCGCGGCGCTCGGCGTCGCTCCCGGCGCGACCGTCGTGAACGTCCGGGTGGCGAACCAGGACGGCTCGACCTCGCTCTCCCGCGTCCTCGGCGGCCTCGAGTGGATCGCTGAGCACCCGTCGCAGGTCGACGTCGCCAACCTGGCGCTGTCCTACGACGCCCCGCAGAAGAAGTACGGCGCCGACCCCCTCACGGACGCCGTCGACAAGGTGCGCAAAGCAGGCGTCACCGTCGTGGTGGCCTCCGGCAACGACCACAAGAGCCTGGGTGACCCCGGCTTCGACCCGCTCGCCCTCACCGCCGGCGCCATCGACGCCACGACCGGCAAGGTCGCCAGCTTCAGCGGCTCGGACTCGGTCTACGGGTACGAGAAGCCCGACGTGGTCGCGAGCGGCGTGGACGTCCTCGGGCTGCTGCCCACCGGCTCCGTCATCGAGAAGCAGCCGTCGACCCGGCACCTCGCCAACGGGCTCTTCCGCGGCTCGGGCACCAGCCAGGCGACAGCCGTCACCTCCGGCCTCGCGGCGCTGCTGCTCGCCGCGCACCCTGGTGCCACGCCCGCCCAGGTGAAGGCGTCGCTGCGCTGCGCCGCGACGAACCTCCCCGGTCACCGTGACGGCGCAGGCAGTGTCAGCGCGACGACCACCCTCTGCGCCGGGCCGGACGGACAGAAGCTGGACGGCAGCGGGGACGGCACGGGCGAGGGCTCGTTCGACGCGAACGCCTGGGCGGCCAACGCGTGGGCTGCCAACGCCTGGGCGGCGAACGCGTGGGCTGCCAACGCCTGGGCTGCCAACGCGTGGGCGGCGAACGCCTGGGCCGCCGACGGCTGGGGCACGTCGCCGTGAACCCAGGACGCATCGTCAGTGCGGTCGCTGCGGCGACCGCTGCTGTCGGCTGCGTCGCCACGGTCTACGACGTCTGGGGTGCGCCGGCCTGGTGGGCCGTGGTCGCTCTGGCGGTCGCCGTCGCCGTCACCGAGATCGCCGTCGTCAGCCTCACCTTCGGCCGGCAGACCTGGACCTTCTCGCTCACCGAGAGCGCACTCGGTGCTGCGTGGGTCGTCAGCACCGGCTCGTGGACGACGGCCGGCGTCTTCCTCGGCGTGCTCGTCGCGCAGACCTACCTCGGCCGCCCACTGCAGAAGAAGGTCTTCAACCTCGCGGTCTTCGCCACGGGCGCGGCGCTCGGCTCGCTCGTTGCAGGCGCGGCCGGCGGCGGCGTGGTCGGTGCCATCGCGGGCCTCGGCGCGTGGTTCCTCGTCAACTACACGCTGGTCGGCATCGCCGTGTCGGTCACCTCGGGCCGGCCGTTCCTGCCGATGGTCGCGTCGTCGGCCCCGCTCTCGGCCGTGCACACCGCCGGCAACAGCTCCATCGGCCTGCTGGCGGCGTACCTCGGGATGACCGCCCCCCTCGGGCTCTTCGGCCTCATCGTCCCCCTCGCCCTGCTGTGGACCTCCTACGACCAGCAGACCCGGCAGGCGCAGGAGGCGCGGCTGTTCGCCGAGCTCGCCTCGGGTCAGGAGCGCGCGACCGGACGCAGCACTGACTCCTCCGCGCGGGTCGTCGTCACCGCGGCCGCCCGGCTCTTCGGCGGCGCCGACGTCGAGATGGTCGTGCTCGCGGCGGACGGTCCGGTGCGGTACGCCGGCGACGAGACCGGCTCGCCCCGACGGGTCCGCGTCGAGTCCGAGGTCTTCGACGAGCCGTGGGTCATGCGCGCCCTGGGGGCGAAGGGCGTCGGCATCGGCGTCGAGAACGGCCGACCGTGGTGCTCCGCCGTCCTCAAGGGCACCGGCGGTCCGCAAGCCGTCATCCTCATCCGCCGCGCCGTCGGCACCCCGGCGTTCGGCCGGGCCGACGTGCGCCTCGCCGAGGTCCTCGTGAGCCAGGCCCAGGGCTGGCTGTCCGTCGCCGACCTGCAGGAGCAGGCCAAGACGGCCACCGAAGCCGTCGAAGCGGCCGGGTCCGCGGCACGCGGCATCGCCGACCTCGGTGCGGCTACCGCGCCCGCCCTCACGGTCCTCCGCGAGTCGGCCGACCGCCTCGCGCGCCTCACCGCGCCGGTACGACTGGCAGACGGGTCGGTCGACGACATCGTCGAGGAGCTGCACCTCGTCGAGCGCGCCGTCGCCTCGCTCCTCGGTGCCATCGCGCTCGCCGCTGACCCCGACCTCATCGGTGCCCGCGACCTCGAGGCACCCGTGCCCGCGAGCCGTCCGGCGACGGACTGGACGACGACCGGCGTCCTCCGATGAGGCGCCGTCAAGGGCTGCCCCTCGCTGTCTGGGCCGCGCTCCTCGGTGGGGGCGCGGTCCTCACCGTCTGCGGGGTCACGGCCGCGGTCCTGCGCACCTCGCACGCGCTGAACGGGAACGCCGAGCAGGCCCTCGCCGCCGGCGCCTGCGCGGGGCTGCTCGTGGTGCTCTGCTCGGTCGTCGCCGCGATCCAGCTCGCCGGTGCGCTGCGCTCCCTGCACGAGGACGCCGCCCGCCGGATCGCCGAGCCCGGACTGCCCGTCGCCTCGACCCGCTTCGTCGCCCGGTCCTCGCTGGAGGTCGCCGAGCTGGCGCGCACGCTCGACGCCCTGCACCTGCGGGTGCGCGTGGCGGACGAGCTCGGCGAGCGGCACCGGCGTGAGGCCGAGACGGCCGGCGCCGGAGTCTTCGAGCTGCTCTCCGGGCTCGTCGCCGCTGAGGAAGGCGCCCGCGGCCAGCTCGCCGCCGAGCTGCACGACACGGTCGCGCAGTCGCTCATGATCGCCCGCTCGATGCTTGCCGGCGACCCCGACATCGCCAAGGTCTCGGACTACGTCGAGGACGCCGAGGAGCAGGTCCGTGCCGTCATGGCCCGCACCCGTCCGCCGGCACTCCGCGACGGCGACCTCGCCTCCGCGGTGGGCGGTCTCAGGCTCGACATGAGCAGCCGCTACGGGCTGACCGTCCGGGTCGAGTGGCCCGAGTCGCCGTACCCGCTGCCCCTTGCTTCCGCGGTCACCGTCTACCGCTTCTTCCAGGAGGCGCTGCTCAACGTCGTGAAGCACGCCGACGTCGACGACGCGACCGTCTCGCTGCAGGTGCTCGAGGACTGCGTCGTCGCGCAGGTGCGGGACGCCGGACCGGGCTTCGACCCGTCCGCGGTGCGCCCCGACCGCGGCCGGCACGTCGGGCTCGGTCTGCTGCGCGAGCGAGCCCGGCTGTCCGGCGGAGGGCTCGAGGTCGACTCGCAGCGCGGCGTCGGCACCACGCTGACCCTTCGGCTGCCTCGGCCGTCGTCGGGTGTCGTACCGCCCGAAGACGTCCTGCGGTCCGTGCCGCTGCAGGCCACCGAGGAGGCGCCACTGCGCCGGATGTCGGACCGCGCCGCCCACTGACGCACGAGGGCCTCAGCGGAGGCGGCTGACCCCGATCGGCGGGAGCCCGGCGGTCATGCAGAGCAGGTCGCACCATGCCTGCAGGTGCCTGCCGAGGTCCAGGGAGCCGTCGGCCGAGGCGATCGGCGACCAGGAAGCTCGGACCTCCACCTCGTTGGTCTCCTGCGGGTCCTCGACGAGGCCGAAGGTGAGCGACGCCGTGCGGGTCACCGTGCCGCCCGCGGCCTGGTGCGTGGCGCCGCGGCCGTCGAGGGAGTCCTTGAGCCAGCTCCAACCGACCTCGGCGAGCGCCGGGTCGCCGGCCATCTCCGGGTCGACATCGGCGCTGACGAAGGCGACGACGCGGGTGTCGCCGCGCCAGCCGTCCTGACCGTCCGGGTCGTGCAGCACGACGAAGCGCCCGGTCGCGACCTCGTCGCCGTCCTTCATGACCTCGGCGCTGAACGCGACAGCGTGGGGCGCGAGGCGGCGCGGAGCCGGCACCTCGTGGATCTCCAGGGAGCCGGGACGGCTCACCTCCGCGACGGCGGCGTGCAGCCCGTCCACCGCGCGCGAGAACACGGTCGGCGCAGACAGGGGGACCGTCACGCCTCCACGGTACGGCGGACCGGGTCCGTTGCCGACTGCGGCGCGCCGTGCTGACGAGGGTCTCCCTAGGGTCTTCGGCGTGCCCGTCGTCCTCGCCCTGCTCTCGAGCCTGCTCTGGGGAGCGTCGGACTTCCTCGGCGGCGTCGCGGCCAAGCGCATGCGGTCGCTGCTGGTCGTCGGCGTCAGCCAGGCGATCGCACTGGTGCTCCTTGCCCCCGTCGCCGCGCTCTTCGGCGATCGGCCCGAGCACGTGTGGGCCGGTCCGGCGGCCGGCCTGACCGGGCTGGTGGGGCTGAGCGCCTTCTACGCCGCGCTCGCCTCCGGCACGATGGGCGTGATCGCGCCCATCGCGGCGAGCGGCGCGATCGTGCCCGTGATCGCCGGGCTGGCCCGCAGTGAGTCGCCGTCCGCGCTGCAGGTCGCCGGCATCGCCGTCGCCCTGCTCGGCGTCGTGCTCGCGAGCGGCCCCGAGCTGTCGGGCGGCGCGCCGGCGCGGCCGCTCTTCCTGGCCGTCCTGTCCGCGCTGTGCTTCGGCAGCGTCGCGGTGCTCGTCGCTGCGGGGAGCAAGGGCGGCCAGGGTGCCTTCCTCACGACGCTGCTGGTGATGCGCGCGACGTCGGTCGGGACGGTCGTCCTGGTGGCGCTGGTGCTGCGGACCTCCCTGCGGGTGGGTCCGGGCGACCTCCCACTGCTGGCTTCCACGGGCATCGGCGACGTCGCGGCGAACGCCACCTTTGCGGTCGCCTCACGCGACGGGCTGCTGTCGGTCGTGTCGGTGCTGGCCTCGCTCTACCCCGTCATCACCGTGCTGCTGGCGAGGCAGTTCCTGCACGAGCGCCTCAGGACCATCCAGGTCCTCGGCGTCGCCGGCACGCTCGTCGGTGTCGCCCTGCTCGCCTCGGGCTAGGCCGCGAGGCGCTCGGGGATCAGCACGCCGGCGAAGGTGATCGCCGTGCCGCAGAGCACGCACATGAGGTCGTCGGTGGGGTCCTCGGTCACGGGCTGCACGAACATCGCCACCGCGTCGCAGTCCCGGCACAGCATCTCGATCTGCTCGTCCATGCCAGGAACGGTGGCAGAGCCCCCCGACAAAACGTGGGATTAGCGTGTTGCCGTGTCCTCAGCCTTCCTCGCCGCGTGCCGCCGCGAGCCCGTCCCGCACACGCCGGTCTGGTTCATGCGACAGGCGGGGCGGGCGCTGCCGGAGTACCGCGCGCTGCGTGAGGGCATCGGCATGCTCGAGTCCTGCTTCCGCCCGGACCTCGTCACCGAGATCACCCTGCAGCCCGTGCGCCGGTTCGGGGTGGACGCCGCGATCTTCTTCTCCGACATCGTGGTGCCGCTGAAGGCGGTCGGGGTCGACCTCGACATCGTGGCGGGAGTCGGGCCGGTGGTCGCCAAGCCGTTCGAGACCGCCGCTGACCTGCCGACCCTGCTGGACGGTCTGCCGCCGGTGACGGAGGCGGTCGGGCTGCTGGTCAAGGAGCTCGGCGACACCCCGCTCATCGGCTTCGCCGGCGCGCCGTTCACGCTGGCGTCCTACCTCGTCGAGGGCGGTCCGTCGAAGGACCAGCGGCGCACCAAGGCCCTGATGTACGGGGACCCGGCGCTGTGGAACCAGCTCATGGAGCGGTTGGCGGACATCACGCTGGCGTTCCTGCGCGTGCAGATCGACGCGGGAGCGTCAGCGGTGCAGCTGTTCGACTCCTGGGTGGGGGCGCTGCCGGCCGCGGACTACCGGACCTTCGTCCAGCCGCACTCGGCGCGGATCCTCGCCGGCGTCGGCGAGGCCCACCCAGCCGTCCCGCGCATCCACTTCGGGGTCGGCACGGGCGAGCTCCTGCACGACATGGGCGCCGCCGGCGCCGACGTCGTCGGCGTCGACTTCCGGGTGCCGCTTTCCGCTGCTGTGCAACGGATCGGGCCGGGCAAGGCCGTCCAGGGCAACCTCGACCCCACGGTGGTCTTCGCGCCGCAGGAGGTCGTCGACACGATGGTCGACCGGGTCCTGGCCGAGGGCCGCTCCGCCGAGGGGCACGTCTTCAACCTCGGCCACGGCGTGCTCCCCGAGACCGACCCCGACGTCCTCACCCGCATCGTCGACCGGGTGCACGAGGTCACGGCCGCCTGAGGAGGCGGGCGCAGAGGCCGGCGGTCAGCAGCAGCAGCGCGCCGGCGACGACCAGGACGAGCCGGGTCGACGTCACGAAGCTCGCTGTGGCGGTGTCCTGCAGTCCTGATCCCAGCTTGAGGGTCTTCTCGACGCCGATGTCGTGCAGCAGCTGCTTGCGCACGGCGGTCGAGTCGGCCTGCAGCAGCAGGTCGAGCAGGTGCGGCTTGCGGAGCGTCGGCACGCCGGCCTCGGTGAGCCGGTCCGACAGCCGCGCCGTCAGCCGACGCACGGCGAGCGCGCCCAGGCCGGCCACGGCGATGACCCCGCCGAGCTCGCGCGCGGCGTTGACCGTCGCGGCGGCGATCCCGGTGCGGACGGCGCCGGCCGCGTCGACGGCTGCGCTGACCACCGGAGCCGTCGTGAGGCCGACGCCGGCGCCCACGACGGCGAGCAGCAGCTCGATCTCGAGGTGGCCGGTGCCCTCGCGCAGGACGCTGCCGAGAGCGACGAGCCCGAGCCCGGCCACGACGAGCCCCGCCGCCACCGGCGTCGCGGTGGAGCGCAGCCGTCCGGCGACCGGTGCCGTGACGACCAGCGCCAGAGGCAGCGGCAGGAGCACGAGACCTGCCGACCGCGCTCCGATCTCCTGGACGAGCTCGAGGAAGAGCGCGAGGAACACCATGAGGACGAACACTGCCAGCGACGCCGCCAGCGCACCGACCCACGCGCCGGTGAAGCGCCGGTCCCGGACCAGGTCGGGCGGCAGCGAGCGCGCACCGAACCGCCGCACGAACAGGACCGCCACGACCGCGACGAGCAGGGCCAGGACCACCGACGTCGACCGAGCCCCACGGCCCGCCAGCACGACGGCATAGGTCAGGGCCCCGAGGGCCAGCGGCGTGAGGACCACGCTCGCGACGTCGAGCCGACCCCCGGCTGCGGGTGTCTGAGGCGTGGCTGTCATCGCCGTTGCGACGAGCAGGCACAGCGGGACGTTGACCCAGAACACGCTCTGCCATCCGTAGTCCTGCACGAGCAGGCCCCCCACCACCGGGCCTGCCACCAGAGCGAGTCCGCCGGCCGCCGCCCACACGCCGAGGGCACGACGGCGCCGGCCGCTGTCGTCGTACGCGAGGGCCAGCACCGCCAGACCACCCGGCAGCAGCAGCGACGCGCCGACGCCCTGCACCGCGCGCAGCCCGATGAGCAGCGACGGCGAGCGTGCCACGGCGCAGCCGACCGATGCCGCCGCGAACACCAGCAACCCGGTCAGCAGCACCCGCTTGGCACCCACCACGTCGACGAGCGCTCCGCCGACGAGCAAGAGCGCGGCAAGGGTCACGGTGTAGGCGGTGACGACCCCTTGCAGCGCCACCACACCCGCACCGAGGTCGGTCTGCATGTCCCGCAGCGCGACGGCCACGACCGTGTTGTCGAGCGTGGCGGTGAAAGCCGCCAGCGACGTCGCGGCGAGGACGATCGGGCTGCGACGCACCTGCGCACCCTAGGCTGACGTCATGCCCAGGGTCGCTGTGGTCGGCGCCGGGCTGGCGGGTCTCGCGGCCGCGCGTGAGCTCGCGGCGCACGGCGTCGAGGTCGTCGTCCTCGAGAGCACGGGAGCGGTGGGCGGCAAGGTCCGGGCCTCCGAGGTCGGCGGGCTGCTCGTCGACGAGGGCGCCGACTCCATGCTCCGCCGGGTGCCGGAAGGCGTCGCCCTGGCCGAGGCCGTCGGCCTCCCGCTGGTCTCGCCGTCCACGGCCGAGGCGGGGATCTGGACCGACCGCGTACGCCCCCTTCCCTCCGGCACCGTCATGGGCATCCCGACCGACCTCGCGGCGGCGCGGGACGTGGCGGGCGAGATCTCCGAGGTCCTCGGCGACCCCGTGGTCGAGGACGTCAGCGTCGGTGCGCTCGTCCGGTCCCGCCTCGGTGACGCGGTCGTCGACCGGCTGGTCGACCCGCTGCTCGGCGGCGTCTACGCGGGTCACGCGGACGGCCTGTCGGTCCGGGCCACCCTGCCGCAGCTGTGGCCGCACCTCGCGCAGCACCGCAGCCTCGTCGAGGCGGCCCGGGCGGCCCGGGGGAACCCGACTCCCGGGCCTGTGTTCGCGCAGACGGAGGGCAGCCTCGGACTCCTGCCCCCCGCCGCCGCCCGAGGTCTCGACGTCCGCTTCTCGACGACGGTGCGCGGGCTGGTACGGACGTCCCACGGCTGGCGGCTCGAGACGGGCTCGGCCGCCGATCCGGCGTACCTCGACGTCGACGCCGTCGTCCTCGCCGTGCCCGCCGCGCCGGCAGCGCGGCTGCTGCGCGGCCTCGTTCCGACCGAGGAGCTCGCCGGCGTCCGCTACGCGAGCATCGCGATCGTGACGCTCGTGGTGGACGGCCCCAGCCCCGGTGCGGGGTCGGGCTACCTGGTGCCGGCCGTCATGGGGCGGACGACGAAGGCCGTCACCTTCACGAGCCGCAAGTGGGACCGCCCGGGGCCGGCTGTCATCAGGGCGTCGGTCGGTCGGGCGGGGGAGGAGAGCACCCTGCAGCGGGAGGACAGGGACCTCGTGGAGGTCGTCCGGGCGGAGCTGACCCAGGCACTGGGCGAGGTCGGGCCGCTGCTCGGGAGCCGGGTCACGCGCTGGGGCGGGGGACTGCCGCAGTACGCGCCCGGCCACCTCGACCTCGTCGACCGGCTGCGTCGCGCCCTCCCGTCCACGGTCGCGGTCGCGGGCGCGGCCTATGACGGCGTGGGAGTGCCCGCCGTCCTGCGCAGCGGGGCCAATGCCGCGCGCAAGGTCTTGTCGGATCTCCAAGAGGGCCAGGCGGGTCCCGCGTCGAACCCCTGAGCATGCGCCTGCGGCTCCTCGGGTCCCTCGTCGGCCTCGCCGCGCTGCTCGCCGTGCCTGCCGCCGCCGCACCCCGCTCCGGTCAGGTGACCCAGGGCAGCTACACCGAGCCCGGCGGCGTCACCCGTTCCTACCTGCTCTACACGCCGGCGCACCTGCCGAAGAGGGCACCTCTCGTCATGTTCCTGCACGGCTGCAACGAGACGGCGCAGGAGGCGATGCAGGCCTCGCACTGGAACAC
>Ga0070658_10004955_pt1 | contig 10855 bp, 9 predicted proteins | sample KBSC13metaG_FD_64664 | JGI IMG/M metagenome (GOLD analysis project Ga0070658, IMG submission 64664) | Corn rhizosphere microbial communities from Kellogg Biological Station, Michigan, USA - KBS C1-3 metaG | ecosystem: Host-associated > Plants > Roots > Rhizosphere > Soil ... | reverse complement strand
GTCTCTTTATGGCTATTTTATATACTTTTACCAGACTTACAGACTTAAAGACTTAATAAGAGAATATTATAAAGTAATTATTCTATAAAACTCTTTCCCATGAAAACCGAGTAGTACAACTTACAGTTTATTCTTTTTTCTTCGTAGTAAGCAACCTCGGACCACACTGTAAACACTCTTTGCATAAACTTCTTATATCCTAGTTTTGTCTTTTTATCTTTTTCAGCAGGGCAACTGTTTTTATAACGTTCGTATAAATTTTTTCCTCCTACCCACACTTTTTCATTACCAGATACTGCCCCGTCTGTAGTATTTTCCTTCAAAAACGGTTCCACTTCATCCTGTTCTGATAACAATCCTGCCTTCCATTTCTTACACGATTGAGGTACTTGTTCAAAACGTTTAGTCCAGTAATTACCTAAACCTTCCAGAGCCCACTTTAGCAAACACGGTCTCCACAGATCCAGTTTTGCATCAATTTCAGAAGTAGCCAAATAGGTGTACTGTTCATCTTTATGTTTCTCATAATCATCCACATCTTGGAAAAACCTGGCACGGTGTATAACTATCAACATCCTATCCAGCATAGCAGTGTCTGTGAAATCAAATTGAGGGAAGTTGTTGTCGTTACACAAAAGTATCATCTTGCAACCCCATGTAAACGTCTCCATTTCTTTACTATTGATGTGTCTTCCCTTAATCTGTGTATTTCCTCCATTGGTATCCTTCAATCTTTGGTCATCCAATCTCTCTTTGGAGTCAGTTTCCTCAAAAATCGCCAAACGATAATTCATATATGCAAGCATACCCGCGCTATGACTGTTGACAGATTCATGTCTTGCATCAGTTTTGTAAAGAAACGAATTGTTACCTTTCATGGCATAGTCACCTAATGCTTTCATCAACAACTTCGTCACAGTAGACTTGCCATTGAAACCTTTCCTTTTGTCTGTGAGTATGAGAAATTGTTTTTCTCGGTGGTCTCCTAACAAACAATACCCAAAATATCTTTGGATTATTTCCCTTTCTTCCTCTACAGGATATATCTGTTCAATGAAACGAAGAAACTCTTTGTACAATTCAAAGTCCAGATTTTCATCATAGTCATAACCAACTGATCTGCTAACCATGTCATCTGGGTTCGACTTCCTAAACTTGCCGGTTTTCAAATCTATAATACCATTGTCCGTACCTAAGAGATGGATGTCGGCGTCTAAATCTTTCTCAAAATCTTCGTTCCAAAGGTATGACTTTGCGTACTCGATGATATTTCGCACATGTTGCTGTCCTTTGAGATAACGGTTCGCTTTTTTCAAACTGTTGTAGTCTCTTTTCAACCTTTCGAGGGCAATTTTATCGTTACCATGAAATTCTGTCCATCTCCGGTTTTCAGAAACGAAAGCACTCACTTGATCTATAATTTTCAAAATGGTGTCACTTAAACATTTTTGAACTTCTTCCCTTTCGATTGTTTTCCATCGATTGTCTTTGTATCCAACGAATCTTCCCTTCTTAGTCCAGAAAAGAACACCTTCGTAACATTTTGAGAATAATTTAGCGTAGTCCGCATCAGCATCAGGTGTCTCCATTATATCTCTAAGAAGAGGAATGTTTTCAAGCATAATCATTTGTGTACGACAAGTAGTACTATAATTTTTCACGTAAAATGTGTCTGGGGCAATCTGTAAGCAATACCAGTTATTGCTTTCGTGACGATTGTCTACACAAAGTGGGCAGTTGGTATTTCTGTCAGCATCGAAATTATAACCATCTTTAGTTTGCTTGACCATTTTCAAATGTTGAAATCCTAATTGCAAGAGATGAGGGCAAATTTCGGTCCAATCAGCAATTGAATATGGTGAATTAGTTAGTTGAAAGGGTTGCATTTTATTCAAGTAAACTTTCCGTGGCTGTACCTTTAGTTGTTGTGCCGTTTTGATGACAGGTAAGTCTTCTTCATTTACTTCTTTACGCAACTTTGACAATTTCTTATCTCTCGTTGCAACTATCGAGGTCCTTTCTAGATCTTCTGCACATGCGGTTATCTTTTGATTCCCTGTTTCAAGATCAGTCAACAGGTATACATGTTTATAAGATCCTTTCCCAAACAATGCTTCGTGATCCGATTGATCTTCTGCAGATTTCTCCTTTTTCTTGATCATACTTCCTTTGTGACAATAGATCATACGTAAACCTGTTTTGTAAACGCTTTTGTCAACTGCCTTTTTTGTATATAAGTCGGGTAATAGCGCTTTCATCCTTTGATCAATTTCCTCAATGATGGAGGTGGCAATAGATTTGTCACAGATTACATCTGGAAAGATCAAGTGTAATTTGTAAGGCAATCTGCTCGTAACGACAACTTCCGCCGAATCGATGTCAACTTTAGTTTCAACGCAAGTTTTGTACAAGGCAATGATTTTTTTCATTTCATTCCAAACGATATCTTCCCTTTCAAGGATATCTTCTGTTTTGCTCAATAAGTTCGCGATAACTTCACAGTTGAAGTCTATGTCGGCGAAGAAACGGAAAGTTTCGGGAATCTTTTCCGAGAGACATAGGTTTAAAGTTTTCCCTTTGTTGTACGCCTCCGCCATTGATTGTCGAACCTTGTCTAAATCAACTTCACCGATATGTAATGTTCGAGGATAGTCAGATAAAAACCATGTGTGAGTCTGAACTTGATCTTTTGACTTGATGAAAGATTTGAGAATTTTAGACAGCGACATAGCAATCAGATTCTTATTTCATATCTCGAGTTTTTTGTTTATACACAGTTTTGCGTTTTACCCAAGATGTCACCCAAAAGAAAAATATCCAAATCATATCCTTTTGTCACCATGGAAAGCTCAAACTTGAAATGGTTCAATTTTTTTTACGGTCTGCCAAGTCTTACTGAATAAGATGAATGATGGGTTCTGGTTTCTGGAATCTTATTTCCTTAAGGTGTACAATTCCCCTTCAAACCCTAAAAGATTAGGGTTGTTTTCTAACTTTTTATCAATTGGTTCTTCTTGATCTCTAAAAATTTCCGCTGCATATTTTAGAAAGTATATAAAATTCCAAGTGTCCCAAATTGATAAACTTTGGCTTATCAAATCAACTTTTTCTGCCATGACTTTCCCCAACCTCTTATCTTCAATATTTCGTAAAAACCAAAATTGGCACTGGTCATACAACTCCCGGATATCTTCGCTTAAAAAGACATTGACCTGATGAAAATTCTCCTCCCATTGTTTCGAATATTCGCTCCACATTAACCAACAGTTAACATATTTTCTCGACTCTAGCCCCATAATTCTACGTCCTAAGTGATGAATGACTTTAGCGACATTGTATGAATTTCCATTGAAACTTTCGACTAACAATTTATTCAAGACACTGTCAGTAGTCATATCAAAATGTTTGATAACGTGTTCATATTCATTAACGGAAAGCATTGCAATACTGTTTCTAAATTTTTCGAATCTGCACAAAAGACTTATATTTCCCATGTCGACTGTCAAAAAGTTGTAGGGTTCATCATGTTTTTGTTCGCATATTGGACAAAATAAGTTGTTTGGAAGATCGACTATCCAACTTCCATTATTATTTCCTCCAAATTCATAAATATCCCCTTTAGCAATTGACATGTCCATTTCGCGCGTGTCTGAAAATTGTTGCAACTCCTTCACACTATTGAAGATTGCTGTAAGTTTCATTTCTGAAGTTTCAACATCAATGTTCGACATCTTTACTTTATCCCTCCAGCTTTTCGTTTATACACAGTTTTTCGTTCTAGCGCAGGATACTGTCCAAAAGATTTCCTTTAAAATACATCTTTTGAGATTTCTTTGGAATGATTTCACCAAAGTCCTGGTTAAAAATGACTTGAATCCGGTTACTATATTTTTCCTTCTATGTAGATAACAGATGTCGCGAAGACGGTCAAGTGAAACTCTGGAAGAGTTGATTTCGGAACTCGAAAATTTACATGTTTCTGAACCGAAATATGTTGAAAAGGCGAGCGATCCGGAAATCGACGAACTTGTGGAGAACATTGAAAGATTAGATTTGAATAGTGTAGTTCTCGTTCCAAAGAATGACGAACACAGAACAGTGCCACAAGAAAGAATTGTCAGTACTTTTGATGACGACTTTGATGCGTTGTTGGATACTTTCAACAAGTTAAACTTGCAAGACATAATCCCACCCAAGAAAAACTTGCTGCAACTCAGACGGATGTCTAAGGAACTGGTCAAGGAGGTATTTCAAGAAACCGTCGTGAAAATGGAAACTGCTCAAAAAATCGTTGCAAACGAATTACAATTGGTAGAAGTATTACCGAAAGCCATTGCAGAGAATCAAATTTACGAAATGAGAACTGGAACAGTAAGCAAGGAGATCCCTGAACCTCAAGAGATACAGTTGTCACAATCGCTTCCTTTGGGTGTAGGAGCACGACATGTATCCAGAATTAAATATCGAACTGCCGAGACACAACCGGTAACCCCAGGCGTGCACATGTCGCGTTTGCTGCCTTCTGCAACTGGAAGGCAACATGCATTAGAACAATATGAAGGAACTGCGGAAAGGATGATCCCACAAGAGGTACAATTGTATGAAACGCTACCAGAAGCAACGGGAACCAAACATGTATCTAGGATTAAACCACGAACGGCGGAAATGATAATTCCACAAGAGGTACAATTATATGAAACGCTACCAGAAGCAACGGGAACTAAACGAGTGTCCAGGATTAAACCACGAACGGCGGAAATGACTATGCCACAAGAGGTACAATTATATGAAATGCTACCAGAAGCAACTGGAACCAAACGTGTATCTAGGATGAAACCACGAACGGCGGAAACAATGATCCCTCAAGAGGTACAACTGAGTAACCTATTACCAGCGGTGACCACACAAAGTAACGAGATTTCCTACCCCATTCAATCTGGGCATTATTTGCAACCAGATCAACCCATTTCGCTCCAGAGGTCTTCTGCAGAAAGGGTAGGTCTCATTGAAACGCAGCCTTACAACCAACTAACTGCACTCAGAGATGATCCAAAGATCCATTTTACAGAACAGCATTATCCCACTGCAAGAGGAACTACATATGAAATGGGAACTCCTTCGTACTCTGTTATGGAAGAGGAGCCTCAACAACCGGTGCGTTTGGCTGAAATAAACCCTGTTGCCACAGGTACTCGTTTCAAGAAGAGGGTAAAAGGCAGGACTCCACAACTTCTCGAGGCTCAACAACCTCTCCTTTTAAATGAATCACTTCCATCCACAACGGCGCAAAAGTTGTATCTGAATGACAACATCACACCTGGAGTCGCGGATACAGTTAGTCATAAGGAGATAAAATTGGTGGAAATACCTACTCCAGCACAGGTAAAACTTGAAGTTCCTGCTCAAGCAATTGCTGAAATTGCTCCAAGCATTGTACCGACTGTTCCCGGAAAGTTGTGGGAAGAGCCCGTGGAGAGAATAACCAAAGAGAAAAAGCCCGCGAAGGTGGGTCTTTTCTCGCTATTTACTGCCTTTTTAGCCATATCGGCGGGAGTCAGTTTTGGTTTAAACGGTTTCGCGGGATCCAATACGACAAACGCACTCGCTTCGACATCTTTGAATTCTACGGCTGTATCATACAGTATGCCTCCTGTCATGACAAGTTCTCTGTCCTCAACAGGTGCTACAAACGTCACAAGACCGTTTTCAACCAGTTTGTCAACGATCCCAATGTATTCTTCAGACCTTGCAACTGTTCCGATATATTCTTCGGATGTTGCTACAATTCCAGTATACTCGTCGGATGTTGCAACAATTCCAACATGGTCCACGGACCTCTCCACGGTTCCAACTTATTCTAAAGATCTTTCAACCGTCCCAACGTATTCTAAAGAACTTTCAACGGTACCAACGTTTTCAAACGTGCCTATTTCGTTCTACAATGTTGACCCTTTGCAATCGCAACTATCGATAGATAAGGGACTGAGCACAAACGCACTCGGAAAACCTTACACTAGCCAAAATCAAAGAACCCTTTTAGAATCCGTTCCATTGGGTCAAGTATTAACTAACCAGGCAATTTTAACTTTGCCTTTAGACCAAAGTATAACTGCAGTCATGCCAGCGATCAATGCAAAAGAGATTCCAATGCTGAAAACCCTCAATCAAGAGATAATCAAGCCAGTTTTGGACAAGATGAGCGAAACACCCTTTTCATCACCTGAAGCCAAACCCTTGTTCGATAAGGTAACCAACTCCGAGTATCCAGATGACATCTATCCAATTGTATCTGTTTTGGCTGCTACAGGAGCGATCGTGTTCCTACTTAAGAAACGAAAGGGCACCACTATCCTGTGTCATTTGCCAAGTAAGGATGATCAATTCCTTGCAGAAGTTGTTTCCATGGACGAAAAGGGAGAATTGGTCATAGCCCCGATAGGAAACTCGGTAGAGTCGGAGCAATGTAAAATTTGGCTCGAAAGGTTATCAAAGGCAAGTTCTGAAAAACAGGAAAGTATTCCTGTACAGCCTACCTTAGCACCTCCAGTACAGTTTACTATACCACAGTTTGACTATACATTGGAAGATGGCGGGATCTCTGGAACGAGAAAGGGTAGAAGTGGTATAAGATCTTACGATCGAGACAAGTATGTAAAAGTTACTTTCAAAGGTCGTAAACGCCGATGATTTTGCTGTTCATGTTTTTTAAACGCAGTTGCTTTTACAGAATATTGCGTATAATGTAAGGATGGATAAGGAAGACGAGAAAATTTTTCTAAATTCCATACTCCAGTTATCGAAGGATGCTACTTTTTACAATGACAACAACTGCCGGGCGCTTAGCAATTTGTTGGAGAAAGATACAGTGGACAATGTTCTGCGTTCCCAAGAATGGTATGTTGGCTTCTATCTAGAAAAGTGTTTCTTCCATTGGAAAACTCTTCATGGTGGCGATGATAGATATGATGCTCTCTTGAAAAGGATACAGGATATTGTCGATTGGCGAGAACAATGCTTTGATGAGTTTCATTACTAACCGTTATCGGTAACCAAAAATGCAGTTAAGGAAATCTAACTGGTACCATTGATGTTTCATGCAAACGCATCCCACGAAACTTTCACCTTTCGGAATGATGTTCTCGCATGGCATCATCAAAGCTTACCAATTAGAGCTACATTTCACTGGGCACGGAGGGATGAAGATGGATCCAAACGCATTTTCCGTGATGTGTTTGGATCTATTGCATCCAGGTGCCCCTTACGGATTGTAAACGCATTTTTCATGATACGTGTGAATCCATTGCATCCTGAGGTCAATTATTGATAGTTAGCATACTGGAAAAAATGGCAGCAAACTGAATGTAAATTATCGATGAATCGCTAAATAATTTGATATCGTATATATAACCTTGAAAATTTAAAGCGTAAATTTTTGCACAGCATAACAATGGAGGCAAGGAAAACGCCTTTTCTCCCCATAGAAATTATCGAGTCGATAGTTCTCTGCCTTCCACTACAAGAAAGATTTTGTGTATCAGTACATCTGAGGTTACTTTCGATTAGAGATAAATGTATACCATTGTTGGAATATGCGAGTATGGATTGTGCTAGTAGGAAAGGTCAGGTTAATCTGTTGACTTGGTGGAAAAATAGTTCCCTAAAATGCAAATGGTCTTCACTTTCTATGGATTGGGCGTCACAAAATGGACATGTCAACGTTCTGGAATGGTGGAAAGATAGTGGTCTTAAAGGCTTATGGACTTCACTTTCGATGGATTTGGCTTCAATGGAAGGACATGTGGAGGTGCTCGAATGGTGGAAAAACAGCGGATTAGAATGCAAGTGGAAGCGAGATGCGATGAATTTTGCATCAGAAAAAGGACATGTGGACGTACTCCAATGGTGGAAAGACAGCGGATTAGAATGTAAATGGAGATCTGATTTGCTGGATTGGCTCTCGGCACTCGGTCAGGTGGATGTACTCGAATGGTGGAAAAATTGTGGTTTAAAATGCAAATGGAGTTCTTCATCGATGGATTTAGCGTCCAAAAATGGGCAAATATGCGTACTCCAATGGTGGAAAAGTAGTTCCCTGAAATCTAAGTGGAGTCAAGATGCGATGAATTGGGCATCAAAAGAAGGACATGTAGACATACTCCAATGGTGGAAAAATAGTTCCCTGAAATGTAAGTGGAGTTCAGCTGCAATGGATTTTGCTTCTGCAAACGGACGTGTTGAGGTACTCGAGTGGTGGAAAAACAGCGGATTACAATGCAAATGGAGTTGTTTTGCAATGGATTGGAGTTCTGGAAGAGGACACGTAGAAGTACTCGAGTGGTGGAAAAATAGCGGATTACAATGCAAATGGAGTGAAAATGCGATGGATTACGCGTCAAAAGAAGGACATGTGGACATACTCGAATGGTGGAAAGACAGCGGTTTAGAATGCAAATATCAAGATGCCATGGATTACGCGACAAAAGAAGGACACGTGGACATACTTCAATGGTGGAAAGATAGCGGTTTAGAATGTAAATGGACTTTTTTTTCGATCCATTGGAGTGCAAGTAAGAAACATGCACATGTACTAGAATGGTGGAAAAGCAGCGGATTATAAAAGAAGGTTAAACAGTAGCAGTAGATTTGTCATTCGATTAATGAATTATCAATTAGCAACGAAATCATCTTCAAAGGCATCGTTACTCTTGTACGATGGTAAATTATAACCAAAAATGCAGTTAAAGAAATCAAATAGTACATGCAAATGCATCTCAGAAAACTTTTACATATCCAAATGATGTTCCCGCATGGCATCATCAAAACTTACCAATTAGAGCCACTCTTCTCGCGGCACGGAGGGATGAAGAAAGATCCAAACGCATTTTCCGTGATGCGTTTGGATCCAATGCATCCAGATGGGATCAACTATCGATAGTTAGCATTGAAACAGAACTAAATGTCCCGTTAGCCTTCGGCGACCCAAATCGTTCGCGATAAATTTGCCGAGAACTTACTGCTACGGCGAACGATTTGGGTCGCCGAAGGCTAACGGGACATTTAGTTCTGTTTCAATGCTAACTATCGATAGTTTCTTCTCTTGTATCATCAAAGCTTAGCAACTCGTGAGGCACCTTACCGCCTTTTACACCTTTGTCTTCCACCGGTATACAATGTCTTGGATCTAGCAACAAAGTCGTTTACCAAAGACATGTTTATTATAAGTGGTGCAAAATTTATCAGCATATTACCAAAGGAAATCTACCATTTTTTCCAGCAAGCGTCGAACCCTTTCGATAATTAGATTCTTCTTATAAAAAGAGGCTCTCGTGTCTTAATTGTACAATTTTATCTATTATGTCCATGTCCAATGCAGAACTTAGTGTGAGCCGGCTCAAAATCAAAAGTGTAGATTTGTTTACTAATATAATAATGAAGGAAACCTCTTTCCTTCCAATAGAAATCGTCGAGTCAATACTTCTCTGCCTTCCACTGCAAGAAAGATTTTATGTATCAGTACATTTGAGATCGCTTTTCATCCGAGATAAATGTATACTGTTGCTGAGATATGCGAGTATGGATCACGCCAGTAGAAAAGGTCAGGTAGATCTGTTAACGTGGTGGAAAAACAGCGGACTTGAATGTAGGTGGAGCAAGTCAGCTATGGATTGGGCGTCGGAAAGAGGGCATGTGCATGTACTCGAATGGTGGAAAAATAGCGAACTGGAACAAAAATGGAATACTTATGGAATGGATTTAGCATCGGCTGCAGGAAATGAGTCGGTACTCGAGTGGTGGAAAAACAGTCACTTGAAATGCAAGTGGAGCTTTTCAGCCATGGATTGGGCTTCGAGAAAAGGACATGTTCATATTCTTGAGTGGTGGAAAAATAGTTCCCTGGAATGCAAATGGAGCGAATATGCAATGGATTGGGCTTCTTATAAAGGACATGTTCAGGTATTAGAATGGTGGAAAAACAGTGGCTTGGAATTCAGATTTAGCGATTGTGTAATGGATAAAGCGTCTGCTCACGGAAATCTGTCTGTGCTCGAGTGGTGGGAAAACAGTTCCCTAGAATGCAAGTATACCAGTTCAGCGATGGATTGGGCTTCTTCTAGAGGACATACATCTGTACTCGAGTGGTGGAAAAACAGTTCCCTAGATTGCAAGTATACTAGTTCAGCAATAGATTTGGCTTCGAGAAAGGGACATGGTCAAGTATTAGAATGGTGGAAAAATAGCGGTTTGGTTTGCAGATGCGGCGTTTTAACGATACGTCGGGCTTTAGAAGGACACGAATGGTGGGATAATAACGTTGATATGATATGTAAATGCAACACTGATTAGGTTTTGCTTTGAAGTGCTTGGATTACATCAAAAACAAGATCAACAACAACATCCTATTATAATCTAATACATGCACTCTCCACAGTACCCACAATCATCTAGGGAACAAGCCGTAAAATCTAAATCTTGATCATCTTCAGCTTTATCTTCATCTTCTTCCTCATCTCCTTCTAGATTTGAACTCCAATCACAGAGTTCTACCTCCTCTGAGCAATCTTGTGAGGATGCCACCTCATCCAAAGATTGATCATTCCTTCGTATGATAACGTAATTCCCAAGATCTAATGTTGTATGCCCTACAACCTTTATCCCAAAAAATGAACTGTCAGGTACATGTACGGGCACTGCGCGTCTCTTGAGAAATTCTTCCAAAAATGTTGCAACCTCGTTGTTCATGTTTCTTACTTTCTTCCTTCCACCACTCAGGAAGGTTCATGAGTTCAAAACTATCTTGGTCTTTTATCGTTGACAACCTGTAACTATCGATAGATGCCTTGAATCCATAAACCCT
>Ga0070658_10004953_pt1 | contig 10855 bp, 10 predicted proteins | sample KBSC13metaG_FD_64664 | JGI IMG/M metagenome (GOLD analysis project Ga0070658, IMG submission 64664) | Corn rhizosphere microbial communities from Kellogg Biological Station, Michigan, USA - KBS C1-3 metaG | ecosystem: Host-associated > Plants > Roots > Rhizosphere > Soil ... | reverse complement strand
TGGTGTGGCTGACGTCGTCGTTGATACCCACGGTGAAGTGATTCTTGGGAGCGACGGACTTCAGGTTGTCGAACACGGCTTTTGCCATGGCCGGCGTGAACTCTTTCGACGACAGTCCGTAGCGTCCGCCGACTATCGCGGGCATCGACGTGAACTTTGCGATACCCGCTGTCATCGCTTCGGCGCATCCGGTCAGTATGTCCTGGTAGAGCGGTTCGCCGGCGCCGCCCGGTTCCTTCGTGCGGTCAAGAACGGCGATCGACTTAACCGTGGCGGGAATGGCGGCGGCGAGGTGTGCGGCGGAGAAGGGACGGAACAGGCGGACGGTGATGACGCCGACCTTCTCGCCTGTGGCGCTCAGTGCGGCGACGGTCTCGGCGACGGTCTTCGCGCCCGATCCCATGACAACGACAATGCGGTCGGCGTCGGGCGCGCCCTCGTAGTCGAAGAGATGGTAGCTGCGTCCGGTCAGTTCGGCGAACTTATCCATTTCACTCTGAACAATCGCCGGCGTCTTCTCGTAGACGAGATTGACCGACTCACGCCCCTGGAAATAGACGTCCGGGTTCTGAGCCGTGCCCCGGATGACTGGATTCTCGGGTGTGAGAGCGCGGCTCCGGTGTGCATCGACAAGTTCGTCCTGGATCATGCCGCGGATCTGGTGGTTGGTGAGCTTCTGGATTTTGGCGACTTCGTGCGAAGTCCGGAAACCGTCGAAGGCATGCATGAACGGAATGCGCGAGGCCAACGTCGACGACTGCGAGACAAGCGCCAGGTCCATCGCTTCCTGTACTGAGGCCGAAAAGAGAATGCCCCATCCGGTCGAGCGGGCCGCCATGACGTCGCTGTGGTCGCCAAAGATCGATAGCCCCTGCGCCGCGAGCGACCTTGCCGTAACGTGGAACACGGCGCTCGTCAGTTCTCCCGCAATCTTGTACATATTCGGGATCATCAGCAGCAGGCCCTGGCTCGCCGTAAACGTGGTGACAAGCGACCCTGTCTGCAAGGCCCCGTGCGCGGCGCCGGCAACGCCTCCTTCGGATTGCATCTCCTGAATGAGCGGCACCTCACCCCAGAGATTGCGCTCGCCCGACGCCGCCCAAGCGTCCGAAAGCTCGCCCATCGGCGTCGATGGCGTGATGGGATAGATCGCGATTATTTCGTTCGTCTTGTAGGCGACATAGGCCGCAGCTTCGTTGCCGTCGATCGTGATCGCAGTGTGCTTTTCCATTGATGTTTCCGCCGTTCTATAGCGCGAATTTGGCGTATCTCTACTGTTCAAAGTATAGGTGAGTTACTCGCTTGAGGGCATCCGCCGTACGGCTGATTGTGGTCGAATGGACGAATTGCGCGGGCTTACAAACAACGCGGGCAGCCCCGCGCAACGGCGCGGGCTGCCCGGAATCCGAGAAAGTTGGCAAGCTCTGGTGCCTGACCACAAGGCGAGCCTAACAGATCCTTGGCAACTGCTCGCCGCTGAGGAGATCCATGATCCGCTCCGCGCCGATGGCGCTCTTGAGTAACACCACTCCATCCCCGACTGAATCGACCGAACCTATCTGTACCGCGTGCGCCGCCGCCGGATCCCTCCGCATGACCGACAGCGCATAGTGGGCCTGCGCTTGCGGGACGAACGCGACGAAGCATCCTTCATTCGCGACATACAACGGGTCGAGGCCCAGGATCTCACACGCGGCGCTGACTTGATCGTCGACAGGGACGGCGCGTTCGTCGATGCGGACGACGACACCAGCGCTTGATGCAATCTCAACTAGACCGCTGGCGAGGCCGCCGCGCGTGAGGTCGCGCATGCAGTGGACGTCGACGCCCGTGTCGATGAGGTTCCGGACCGCGCCCACCAGAGGAGCGCAGTCGCTATGAATCGTGCTCTCGAACTCAAGCCCCTCACGTTGGGCCATGATCGCCATCCCATGCCGGCCGACATCGCCCGACAGCAGCACGGCATCACCAGGGCGCACGCTCTGCGGACCTATGACAAGGTCGTGGTCGATCACACCGACGCCGGCGGTATTGATGTAAACCCCGTCACCTTTGCCTCGATCGACCACCTTGGTGTCACCTGTCACGATCTTCACCCCGGCGGCATCCGCGGCGCTGCGCATCGAGAGGGCGATCCGCCAGAGGGTTTCTATGGGCAAGCCCTCTTCAAGGATGAAGCCGGTGCTCAGCGACAGCGGAGTCGCACCGGCCATCGCCAGATCGTTGACTGTGCCGTTGACGGCCAATGAGCCGATGTCACCTCCGGGGAAAAAGAGGGGCTTGACGACGAACGAATCGGTGGTGAACGCCAGACGCTCGATGCCAAGACCGACGATGTCGATAACGGCGCTGTCGTGTCGCTCGCGTTGATCCGGCAGTCCGAAGGCGGTCGCGAAGATACGTTCGATGAGCTGGTTCATCAGCCGGCCGCCGCCCCCGTGGGCCATCAGGACGGTCGGATAGTCGTTCAGCGGAATAGGGCAGGTCGCCGATAGCAGGTCGGTTGTCATGGACTTATCTCCGAGTGAATGTGCCTAGGACGTTGTCGACGCCATAGGCAATGGCGCAGTGTGGCGTCGATAGCGATAGTAGGCCGAGCAAGCGCCTTCGTTGGAGACCATCGGCGCACCGAGAGGCTTTTCGGGCGTGCAGCGTGTGCCGAATGCCGGGCACTCATGCGGCTTCTTGACGCCCTGCATCACAAGCCCGCTGATGCACTCGCCATCCTCGTCGGCGGTGATCGACGTCAGCTCAAACTTGAGGGCTGCGTCGTACCGTCGATACTTTGGTCGAAGTCCCAAACCGCTTTGTGGAATCTCGCCGACGCCTCGCCACGATCTGTTCTGGACCTCGAACACGTCGGTGATGATGTCTTGGGCGTGATTGTTGCCGTCTCGCTTCACGGCGCGAACATATTGGTTTTCGACGTCGGCCCGGCCCTCCTCAAGCTGCTTTACGCAGAGGTAGATGCCGTGCAAAATGTCGAGCGGCTCGAAACCCGTCACTACGATCGGGACGTTGTATTTCTTTGCGATCGGTTCGTACTCCGTGTAACCCATCACCGTGCAGACGTGTCCGGCAGCGAGGAATCCGTTGATCCGGCTGATCGGCGACGACAGAATCGCCTCCATCGCCGGTGGCACGAGGACGTGCGAGACGAGGATCGAGAAATTCTCGACGCCGGTGCGGTGAGCCTGGTGAACGGCCATCGCGTTCGCCGGCGCTGTCGTTTCGAAGCCCACCGCGAAGAAGATCACTTCCTTGTCCGGATTGTCACGGGCGATGCGGACGGCGTCGAGTGGCGAGTAGACGATGCGAACATCGCCGCCGCCTGCCTTAACACTCAGCAGGTCCGTCTTCGTCCCAGGTACCCGAAGCATGTCACCGAAGGAGCAGAAGATGACGTTGGGCCTCGACGCAACCTCCGTGGCCTGGTCGATAATCTGCACAGGCGTGACGCAGACGGGGCAGCCGGGGCCGTGAATGAGGTCGATTTCCGGAGGCAGCAGGGTGTCGATGCCGAACTTGACGATCGCGTGGGTCTGCCCGCCACACACTTCCATGATATTCCAGGGACGTGTCACGATCTTCTTGATCGCCTCGGAAAACTGATGGGCCGCTTGTGGATCGCGGTATTCATCCATATACTTCATTGGTTGTTCTCAAGTCGAAAGTAAACTGCGGCTAATCGGTCGCCTCTTCGAGTTCGGCGAGTTCGCCCATCTCGCGAAGGTACCGAAATACTTCGTGAGCCTCGGCTTCGTCGACGATCTGCAGCGCGAAGCCGACGTGGACCAGGACATATTCGCCCGGTTTCGCCTCGGGCACATAGGCAAGGCAGACTTCTTTGGTGATTCCGCCGAAGTTGACCTTTCCCGTGCGTGTCAGGGGGTCGTCGCCGTGGACGCTTGTCAGTTGTCCGGGGACAGCTAGGCACATGTTTCGACCTTTCTATCGGTGGTTGATGACGAACCGGCCTTCTGCACCGATGTGGCTCGCGCATGCAGCGCCGCCACGACCTGGCCGACGGCGATACCGCCATCGTTAGGCGGAATGCGTTGGTGCCAGTATGGTTTGAGGCCGGCCGCCTGAAGCCGTTGAACTGTCCGTTCCGTGAGATACTTGTTCTGGAAGCAGCCCCCGCTGAGAGCGACCCTGTCGATGCCGGACCGCGCGTTGACCCGAGCGGCGACCTCGACAATGGCGTCGACAAGGGCGTTGTGGAACATCGCCGCCATCTCGGACACGGGCGCGCCCTTTCTCAAGTCTGCCAGCATCTGCTCGACAGTGACTCGCCAGTCCACAACGAGCGCGCCGGATTCGTCCTCACGCACCGGCGCTTCGTACGAGGCGTCGGTTTGACATTCGAGAGCGCGGTACTCCAGCAGCATGGCTGCCTGACCTTCAAAGCCCGCACGCTGACAGAGGCCGATCAGCGAAGCTGCTGCGTCAAAGAGGCGTCCCGCGCTGGTCGTAGTCGGAGAGTTCAACCTCTTTTCGATCATGGAGCTAAGGACCCCAAGCTCAGTCACTGAGAATGACGTCACCGGAAGTAGGTCCCTCTGAGCGAAAGCGTCCGCGCCGTAGAGGTCATACAGGAGTGCCAGCGCCGTCCGTCTCGGCTGGCGTACCGCGCGCTCGCCTCCCGGCAGCAAGAACGGTCGCAAGTGGCCAACGCGCCGGAAGCCCGCGTCATCGACTGCAAGGAATTCGCCTCCCCAGATCGTCCCGTCCGTGCCATAACCGGTACCGTCCCAGGCAACTCCAAGCACCGGACCGGTGAGTTCGTTGTCGGCCATGCACGAAAGTACATGAGCGTAGTGGTGTTGGACAGAGATCACCCGCAGACCGGAAGATCTCGCAAGTCCGGTTGTGGCGTAGTCCGGATGCATATCGCATGCGCCAACTGTCGGTTGCTTGTCGTAGATGCGAGGGAGGTCGACCGTCAGGCGCTTGTGCGCGCGCAGCGACGCGGCCGTCTCCATGTCACCGATGTGCTGGCTGACAAATACCTGAGGTCCGACCGACAGCGCCGCCGCGCACTTCTGATGCGCCCCATAGGCAAGCACGGAGTCGGTGGTGTCGATAGACAGGGTGACCGGCAGGGGGGCGTATCCTCGCGCTCGACGCAGTACCAGCTCCCGGTCCATGACGACGCGGACCACGGAATCGTCGACGTGGCGCGCGATCGGCCGGTTATGTACCAGGAACAGATCCGCAATGCCCCGAAGTCGTTCCAGCGCCTCGCGTTCGTCGATGCAAATCGGCTCGTCCGTGAGATTCCCACTCGTAGCAACGACGGGGAAGCCCAGCTCCGCCATCAACAGATGGTGCAGCGGTGTATACGGAAGCATGACGCCGAGGGCAGGATTGCCCGGCGCGACGCTCGACGCTATATTGGACGTCCCACGCTTGCGTTCAAGAAGGGTGATCGGCGCCTGGGCGCTCGACAGGAGCCGGGCCTCGATCTGGGACACCGCGCAATCGTCGACGAGCGACTTCATCGCCGGATAGATCGTCGCAAACGGCTTCTCTTCCCGGTGCTTTCGTCGACGCAGTTCGCGTACTGCTTCCTCGTTCCTGGCGTCGACGATCAACTGGAAGCCGCCCATTCCCTTAACCGCAACGATCTTCCCAGAGGCGATGGCACGGGCGGATTCGACGAGCGCCTTGTAATCGCTGCTCAACGTCCAACCGTCCGGGTTCCATAGTTGCAAGCGCGGACCGCAAACCGGGCACGCATTGGGCTGCGCATGGAATCGACGGCTGCTGGGATCGTGGTATTCGGCAAGACAGGCCGGGCACTGTTGAAAGGCCGCCATCGTCGTGCTGGGTCGATCGTAGGGCAGGCCTTTGATGATGCTGTAACGAGGTCCGCAGTTGGTGCAATTGATGAACGGGTAGCGATACCGGCGGTCAACCGCGTCAAAGAGCTCCCGGAGACAGTCGGGACAGGTTCCGAGGTCCGGCAGGACTACCGCAGTCTTGGGGCCGTTCCCGTCACTTTCCAGGATCGCGAATTTGTCGAACCCGGCGGCGTCGAGATAGGCCGACTCGATGCGCTGGATGAACGCGAAAGGTGGCTTGTCCGTGCTAAGACGGGAGACGAATTGTTCTAGGACGGAGTGCGGGCCGTCGACCTCGATGACCACGCCGGCGGACGTGTTCTTGACCCACCCATTCAGGTGGAGCTCGCCGGCCAGACGGTAGACGAACGGCCGGAACCCGACTCCCTGAACGGCCCCGTGCAGGGTGACCTGCACTCGTTGTTTATCTGAGGCGGCGTTAGGCATAAGCTGTTTCTTTGCGCACAGTGCGAACTCTGGAGTTCAAATACTCGTACCACTCCGGCATGCCCTTGCCCGTCCGCGCGGATACCTCGAACACTCGCGCTTGCGGCGCAATACGGGCGAGGTTGTCCAAAGCGACGTCACGCTGATACCCGGCGACTTCCGCGATGTCGATTTTGTTGACGACAATCACATCGGCACGCTTGAACAGGGTAGGGTACTTCAACGGCTTGTCCTCCCCCTCCGTCACGGAGAGCAGAGCGACCCGCAAGTCCTCGCCAAGGTCGAACGTGGCCGGGCAGACCATGTTGCCGACGTTCTCGATGACCAGGACGTCGAGGTCGTGGAGGTCGATATCGGCGGCGGCTTCCGCGATCATGCCCGCGTCGAGATGACAATAACCGCCTGTCGTAATCTGAATCGCCTCGGCCCCGGTGATGCTGAGCCGCCGCGCGTCGTTGTCGGTGGCAATGTCCCCGACGATGACGGCCATGCGAAGCCGATTGTCGATGCGGCCGGGCGCGGATTGGAACGGATGGTGGGCTCGGTCATGGACAGGGTCGGTCAACGTGTAGGGCGATTGGCCCCAAGAGGCAATGTCGGCCAGCGTCCGGCAAAGGAATTGCGTCTTTCCCGAGCCCGGTGCAGACATAACATTGACGACAAACACGCCGGCTTTTTTGAAGCGCTTGCGGTTTCGGTCGGCAATTTGGTCGTTGTGTCCTTGAACTGCCTCATGAATCTCAATCGTGCGCGGTCTCATTTAATCCACCTCCACCGAAACCAGTTGGAACTCACGGCCGGCATGCACGTCCGCTGTCGGATGCCCGCAGGTCGGGCACTCATAAAAGGCACTTTTTGAGATGAACTCACGCGCGCATCCATGGCAGTAGCAGCGCACGGGGACTGTCTCGATCTCGAGGCTGGCGCCCTTCGCAATCGTTTCCCCCGACAGAATGTCGAAAGCAAACCGGAGCGAGTCAGGAACGATTCCCGAGTCTTCGCCGACCTTCAATCGTACCGAGCGGACGTGACTCGCACCACATCGACGGGCACGGTCGACCGCGATGTCGATGGCATCTTGCATCAATCCGATTTCGTGCATCTCTGTTGCCCTTGTAATATTTGCGGGCAGCTAAACGCGGCCCGCGAATACGCTCATATCGTGGATGTGGTCTCTATGGATGGCCCGCGGCACCCAAAGCGAGAGTTGCTTGATCATCGCGACGGCTTCGTCGACAGCCGCAAGCGTGTCGGGCGAAAATTCATCACCAAGCTCGAAGCGCGACGCAGGTATCGCGACCATGTACGCCCGCGGGCTTCGACCGTAAAGCGCCCTCGCAAGCGATAGAAGCACGGACGGCGTAAAGGAGTGACCGAACGACGTTCCGGCCTCTGCGGCGTGCAGCCGGATGAGCATGGTGTTCGTAACTACCGATGTTCGCTGACGCGGCGCCGTCGACGCGATCTCCATATTGGGCTGATGCGGATGTACTCCGGCCAACTGCAAGATATCTTTGATCGGTTGTCGTGCCGAAACAGCGTCGACAAAGATTGTCATTTCGGACTCGGCAATCTCTTTGGCCAGCTCCGGTCCGGGCTGATGCACGGAGATTGCCTCCACGCGAGGATAGTCCCATTGGGCGATCCGATCGGCCACAATTCTACCGGCTCGATCTTCGCCGCGAAGTTCACTTCCATAGCCGATTACAAGCACCTTGCCAGTCCGTTTTGTTTGCATCTCAGTTACGCTTTCTTTCAGAGAGCAATATCCCATTTGGACCGATGAGCTGGACGTGGAGCGGCATCGATCCAAAGGCGTGTGTGGAACAACTTAAGCAGGGATCGAAGTTACGGATCCCTGCCTCTATTCGATTGAGGACGCCCTCGGGGATCTCCGGCTTTGTAATAAAGTGCCGCGCAATCTGCGCCACCGTCTTGTTCATTGCCAGGTTGTTCTGCCCTGTGGCGATGACCAGGTTGACCTTCTGGATCAGCCCGTCTTTGTCCACTTGATACTCGTGGAACAACGTGCCTCGCGGAGCTTCGCTAACGCCCACGCCGTGCAGTTGATTGATGTCCGCGTTCGCCCTCAGGTGTTCGCTTGTGATTTCAGGATCGTCGAGTAGCCGGTGAACCGCCTCCGTCGCCGCCACCATCTCGATAAGCCGGGCATAGTGGAAGAGAAACGACGAGTTGACAGTCCCGTAGCGCTGCTTGTATTCCTTGAACTCAGCGTCCGCCGCCGGCGTTGTGATATACCGGCAGACGTTCAAACGGGCCAGCGGGCCAACACGGTAGATGCCGCCGGGGTATCCAGCCGGCTTGAAGTACGGGAACTTGAGATATGAGTGATCCTCAACAGCCTCACCGATATACTCGCGGTATCGGCTGGGGTCGATCCTCTCCGACACAACCTTGCCCTCGAAATCGACGAACTTGAGGCTGCCGCCATAGTGCTCCCAGGCGCCGTCATCCGCGACGAGGGACATGAACATCGACGGGAAGTTGCCGAAGACCTCACACTCTTCCTCGAAGCCATCCAGCTTCGCCTTGAAGAGGTCGAGCGACTGCTTCAACGTGGCCATTGTCTCGGGGATCCAGTCGAGGAGTTCCTGACGAGACTCCTCGGACAAACCGGATCGAACTCCTCCGGGCACGGCCCACGCCGGATGGATCCTCTTGCCGCCGAGGTGCTCGACCACTTCCTGGCCGAACTGGCGGACCCGAATTCCCTTGCGAGCCAGGTCGGGGTTCGCGTCGATCAGGCCAAACACATTGCGCTTCGCCGGGTCGCTGTCCCACCCGAGCAAAAGGTCGGGCCCGGACAGATAGAAGAAACTAAGCGCATGGGATTGCAGGATTTGGCCTAGGTTCATCATGCGCCGGAGCTTCTCGGCAGTGGGTGGAATTTTGACCGTCAATAGCGCGTCGCCTGCCTTTGCCGACGCCATCAGATGACTGATCGGGCAGATGCCGCAGATTCGCCCCGTAAGACTTGGCATCTCAGTGAATGGCCGGCCTTCGCAGAACTTTTCAAACCCGCGGAACTCGGTGACGTGGAACTGGGCATCGATGACTTCGTTAGCGTCGTCGATCATGATGGTGATCTTGGCGTGTCCCTCGATCCTGCTGACCGGGTCGATCATTATCTCTCGCGACATATCCGTATCCTTCTATAGGACAATGCTATCCGAACTTGGCGGTACTCGCCGCGTAGGTCGGTTCTCGATTGAGCAAGGCTTCCAATGCCTCACGGATCCGTTTGGCCGACGGCGGGCATCCATGGATATACTGGTCGACCTTGACGTGCACGTGCAGTGGCTGTACTGTTTCGAGCAGTGCAGGCACAGTGCGCGATCGGTTCGGGATCTTGCCCTCGATGTCCGGCATCTCACAATAGACGGCTTTCAAGATCGACGTGGCAGTCCCGAGCGGGTTGCGCAGGGCGGTGACATTGCCCGTGACGGCGCAGTCGCCAAATGCGATCAGCATCTTGCTGTTTTCACGAACCTTCTTGATCATCTCAAGGTTGTCTTCATTGGCGATCGCCCCCTCAACGAGGACGATGTCGACATTCTGCGGGAACTCCTTGATATCGGCGATCGGAGTGTAGACAATGTCGACCAGGCCGGCCAGTTCGATGACCCACTCATCCAGGTCGAGGAACGACATGTGGCAACCGGAGCAGCCTCCGAGCCAGACCGTAGCAAATCGCGGCTTACCGCTCATAACGTCCACTCCTTGTTCTGTCGCGCCCGCACCAGGAATTCCAGTTTCGACTTGTCGTGTTTCATTTCAGCTACCGTCGACCCCTTGCGGAACAGAGCGCCTGTCGGGCATGCCTGCACGCACTTGCCGCAAGACGTGCAGCTTTGGGCCTCTCCCCACGGTTGGTTCAGTCCTGTAATCACCCTGTTGTTGGAGCCTCGACCGAAGACATCCCAGCAGTGTGCCCCTTCAATTTCATCGCACACACGCACGCAGCGAGTGCAAAGAACGCACCGGTTATGGTCGATGCCAAAGAGGCTGTGACTGATGTCGACCGACCGTTTCGGGAATGTGTACTCCCAGCGAATGTGGTCGACGCCCGTCTTCGCCGCGAGATCCTGCAATTCGCAGTTGCCATTGGCGACGCACACCGCGCAGACGTGGTTGCCTTCGGCAAATAGCAACTCGACGATCATTCGCCGATACTGCTGAAGTCGCTCGCTGTTGGTAGTGATGTCCATGCCTTCCTCGACACGGGTAGCGCAGGCGGCGAACAGTTTCGTCGATCCGGCGATCTCCACCATGCAGAGCCGGCAGGCTCCGATATCTCCAACACCTTCGAGGTGGCACAGTGTCGGGATGTCGATCCCGGCCTCGCGGGCGACATCGAGAACCGTCTGATCCGGTCTGGCCGAAACCATGGCGCCGTCGATGGTAAGTGTCTTAGTTTCCATGGTCTCCTCCAGCGGTTGCTACCAACGGCGTACCGTTATGCTCGACAGCGTCGAGGGCGATCTTCAGGACCGGGCCTTTTCTCAGCCTCCGCGTGTACTCCTCTTCGAAGTATCTCAGAG
>Ga0070658_10004952_pt1 | contig 10855 bp, 8 predicted proteins | sample KBSC13metaG_FD_64664 | JGI IMG/M metagenome (GOLD analysis project Ga0070658, IMG submission 64664) | Corn rhizosphere microbial communities from Kellogg Biological Station, Michigan, USA - KBS C1-3 metaG | ecosystem: Host-associated > Plants > Roots > Rhizosphere > Soil ... | reverse complement strand
CTCCGGAGACCCGCATGATCCGTCGTACCGCCGTTCTCTCCCTCGCGCTCCTTTCCGTGGCCGCCCTCGATGGCTGCCGACGCAAAGTGGTTTCCGCGCCGGCGCCGGTCGCGACCAGCACGGGCAATGCCGACTCCCTGGCTGCGCTGCGCGCGCGCCAGCGCGCCGATTCCATTGCCGCCGCGGAACGGGCGGCGCGGGAAGCCGCGGCGGCAACCGACCGGCGTTCGGCCGGTGAGGCCGCCGCCGTCCTCTCGCAGAAGGTCTACTTCGATTACGACCGCGACAACCTGCGCGACGACGCCCGCGCCACGCTGGACGCGAAGGTACCCATCCTGATCGCCAATCCGAGCGTGACGCTCTCGATCACCGGGCACACGGACGAGCGGGGCACGGCGGAGTACAACCTCGCCCTCGGACAACGGCGCGCCGCCCAGGTGAAGCGCTACCTCACGAGCAAGGGCATCGAGGATGCGCGCCTGTCGACGCAGAGCATGGGCGACTCGCAGCCGGCGGTGCAGGGCACCGACGAGTCGGCATATCAGCAGAACCGTCGCGCCGAATTCCAGGCGTCCGGCGCCAGCTCACTCGTCGCGCCGAGGTCATGATGCGTCCCCGTTCCCTCGCTCCGTTCGCCGCGTGCATCGTCGCCGGCTGCATGGCGTCCAAGACGGACATCCAGCTGCTCCAGACGGACCTGCAGACGATGCGCACGGAATCGGCCCGCAGCGACAGCGCGCGCCGGGCGCAGATCGAGCAAGTGCTCGCCCAGGTGATCCGCACGAACGACTCGATCCGCATCGTCAGCGCGCGGCTGTCCAAGCTGCAGGCGGACGTGCAGAACGATCACTACGAGATGAACCGCAACATCCTCACGCTGCAGGAGCTGTCCGGGCAGAGTCAGCGACGCCTCCAGGAGCTTCGCGGCGCGATGGAGGAACGGAGCCAGCCGGCCAGTCCAGCGCCGGCCAGTCCCGCGCCGGGTCCGGACAGCGTGCGCGCCAGTGCGGGTGCCGCACCGGGGCCCGGACAGCTTTTCCAGAGCTCGCTGGATCAGCTCCGGCGGGGCAGCGTCGGTGTTGCGCGGAGTGGGTTCGAGGAGTTGCTTCGAACCTATCCGACGTACGAGGACGCGCCCGAGGCGATGGTGTACATCGCCGAGACCTACGCGGCGGAGCGGAACCAGGCGGCGGCCGACTCGGTATACGGGCTGGTCGTACAGCGCTATCCGCGGTCGCCGAAGGCGGCGACGGCACTCTACAAGCGCGCGCTGGTACTCAAGTCGGCCGGCCAGAGCGCCGCAGCACGTGCCTCGCTCGAGCGGATCGTACGCGAATACCCACGCTCGGACGAAGCAGCGCTCGCGCGTGAGCAGCTGCGGACACTCGGCAAATAGGCAGGCGAGGAACTGACGATGGGTAGCACGGCCGAGATGCCCTTCCTCGATCACCTCGAGGAGCTACGCTGGCGAATCATCTGGTCGCTGGCGGCCGTCGTCGTGGGCGTCGGCCTCGCGTTCTTCGTCGTGTTCAAGTTCAATCTGCTCGTCTGGATGCAGGGTCCGATCCTTCCCTTTCTGAAGGGTCGCCGGCTCATCTACACGCACCCGGGCGACGGATTCTCGATCCTGATGCAGACGGCGATCATCGTCGGCGTCGTGCTCGCGCTCCCGGTGATCATCTATCAGGCATGGGCGTTCCTCTCGCCGGCGCTCCATCGCCACGAGAAGAAGATCGTCGTGCCGGTCATCGTCGGCGCCGTCTTCCTGTTCATCTGCGGCGCGGCGCTGGCGTGGTACTTCGTCCTGCCGATGACGCTGAAGTTCCTCTTCGGGTTGGGCAACGAAGCGTTCGATCAGATGATCACGGTGAGCGAGTACTTCGGCTTCGTCACGAGCATGGTGCTCGCGATGGGCGCCGTGTTCGAGCTGCCGATCGCCATCCTCCTGCTGTCGGCCTTGGGGCTGGTGACGCCGCAATTCCTCTCGAAGTTCCGGCGGCACGCCGTGATCGCGTCGTACATCGTGGCGGCGATCATCACGCCCGGCGATCTGTTCGTGACGTCGGTCGCATTGATGATCCCGCTCTACCTGCTGTACGAGCTGAGCATCGGGCTCTCGTGGCTCGTCTTCCGGAAGCGCCAGAAGCGCCGGCTGGCCGAGCTCGAGGACGAGGTACCGGCGTGACGCTCCGGCGCGCGCTCGGTGCGCTGGCCCTCGCCGCGGCGTTGCTCGGCGGCGGCCGACGCGCCGAGGCGCAGATTCCCACGCGAGGGCGGCCGCCGATCAACCGCCCGACCGCCCCGCGGCCGACGCCTGGCGTGCGCGACACCGTGCGCGGTCCGCGCGACACGCTGCACGCCGCGGCGGATTCCGTGAAGGCCGACACGACCGGGGTCCCGAACTTCCTCCCGCCGGACAGCGTGATGCAGCGCCTGATGATGCTGGGCGGCTACAACCTCACGCGGTATCAGGCGAACGTCATCACCTTCCAGGCGCCGACCCGCGGCGTCTCGCTCACCGGCCGCGCGCTCGTCGAGCGCGACTCGCAGATCGTCAAGTCGGATACGATCAACTACAGCGGACAGACCTCCGGCGTCCAGGCCATCGGGCAGCGCAACGTGTTCGTCGTGCCGGGGCAGACGGCGCCGATCGTCACGCAGGGCACCGCCCACTACGACTTGACCGAGCGGCGCTTCGCCGGCACCAACCTGCACACCTCGTTCGAGGAGCAGGGCCAGACGATGTTCATCAGCGGGCAGCGCTATGCCGCCGTGGCCGTCGGCGATTCGCTGCGCAATGCCAACGACGTCAACTACTACGTGCGCGACGGCATCGTCACCACCTGCGACGATTCCATCCCCGACTACTTCTTCAAGGCACGGGAGATCAAGCGCACCGGCAAGTTCGTCGTCGCACGGCCGGCAATCCTCTACATCGGCGACGTGCCCGTGATGTGGCTCCCGTTCGTGTTCCAGGACGTGCGCGGCGGACGCCACAGCGGGCTGCTCGCGCCCAACCTCGGCGTGAGCGACATCATCCGCAACAGCCCATCGTATCGCCGCAGCGTCGAAGGGCTCGGCTACTACTGGGCGATCTCGGACTACGTCGACGCGCAGGCGTTCCTCGACTGGCGGAGCTCGGCCGGCGAGACGGAGCTGGGCGACCCCGGCTTCATGCGCTACAACGGCGAGATCCGCTATCGCTGGCTCGAGCGGTACATCGCCGGCAACCTCGCGATCTCCCAGACCAACATGGGCGGGGGCACCACGACGGGGGGCAGTAGCAACACGGCGATCTCGTGGGGGCATCAGCAGAACTTCACGCGCAACACCTCCCTCACGGCGAACGTCAACTACGTCACCAGCACGACGATCCAGCGGAACACGACGTCGAATCCGTACACGGCGCTGGCAACGATCAGCTCGTCCGTCAACTACCAGCAGAAGATCGGACCGGCGCAGCTCAGCCTCGGCGGCACCAACCGGCAGTATCCCGGACGCCCGCAGATCGATCGCAGCTTCCCGACGCTGAGCATCAGCACCAGCCCGCTCAGCCTCGGCAGCTGGCTGACGTGGACGCCGAACCTGACCTACTCGTCCACGCAGGCGCTCAACATCGACCAGCCGACCAACCTGGGCCTGCTCGTCAGCCGAGTGACGAACGCCGCCGGTGTCGACACGATTCGCGGCGACACGCTGCGGCGCAACTCGTTCAACAGCAATCTCGCCTTCGACACGCCGCTCACGATCTTCGGCTACAACATCGGCAACCGGGTCGCGATCACCTCGATGCGGAATGATTTCCCCGAGCAACAGATCGTCACCGACGTCGAGACCGGGGTGCAGGAGCAGCGCATCTACGCGGCGACATACAAGACGGAAGTCGACTGGACCCCCTCGTTCGCCCTGCCACCGATCGGTCGCAACCTGTTCAACCTCACGCCCTCGGTCGCGTTGTCGAACGTCGCGGGAAGCGCCTTCTGGATCCGCAACGAGCGCACGGGCGGCCAGTGGGTGCACCAGCGCAAGCGTCTCACCTTCGGCCTCTCCGCGGCACCGACGCTGTTCGGTCTGTTCGATCGGGGTGGCAAGGGGTTCGGTCCCTTTGCGCGTATCCGGCACTCCATCTCGCCGACCTTCGGCTATGCGTATGCGCCGGCGGCCACGGTGAGCGACGAGTACCTCCAGGCGATTGGCGGCACGAGAAAGAGCAACTCCGCCTCGTCGACGGGCTATCTGCCCTCGCTCGCGCAGAATTCGCTCAACGTCGGGCTCTCGACCAACGTCGAGGCCAAGCTGCGCAGCCGTAACGACTCCAATCCCGACGCCGGCGAGAAGATCAAGCTCATCTCGGTGAACTTCACCGGGATCACCTACGACTTCGAGCGCGCGCGCGCGACCCACTCGCGCATTCGCGGCCTCACGACGCAGAACATCGGCTACACCGTCACCTCCGACCTGCTCCCCGGCGTGCAGATCGGCACGAACTACTCGCTGTTCCAGGGCTCGCCGGAGAGCGACACGGCGATCTTCAAGCCGTTCCGCGAGAACGTCTCGGCGTCGTTCTCGTTCAGCAACACGAACAATCCGTTCGTCGTGCTGTCACGCATCTTCGGGAAGGCGGTGCCGACGGCGTCGCCGGGCAGCGACCGCGTCGAACAGCCGCCCGACGAGCGGTACGCGCGCGAGATCGCCTCGCAGCCCGTCGCCGGTCGCGCCGCGCGGAACGCGGCATTCGTCGCCACGCCACGCAGTGGATGGGAGGCGTCGTTCAACTTCACCTCGGCGCGGCAGCGGCCGCCGTCGGGCAATCCGTCCAACGTCGTGGAGTTCGATCCGGCGTCGCGCTGCCAGCAGTTCAACACGCCGGCCCTGCGTCTCGCCTTCGACGACTGCGTCGCGCGCGCGGCGACCAACCCGTCGCCCGAGGTGCCGATCACGTCGGGGCTCGCGGGCTCCCCCTTCTTCCGGGTGCCACCCACGACCTCGCTCGGCAGCAGCCTGAGCTTCCGGGTGACCGAGAACTGGGCCGCCTCCTGGCAGACGAACTACGACTTCGTGCACCACAGCTTCGCCAGCCAGATCGTCTCGCTGCAGCGCGATCTGCACGACTGGCGCGCGATCTTCGCCTTCACGCAGGCGCCGAACGGCAGCTTCGCCTTCAACTTCCTGATCGCGCTGAAGGCCGAGCCGGACCTCAAGTTCGACTACCACAAGGCGACGTACCGCAACGAGGGACTCGGCGGCTTCCGGTAATCCGGAACGCCCTTGAATTGTCCACTCGGGCCGCTGACATTGCGCGCATGCCGCCGGCCGTGGTTCTCGACGGGCAATCGCTCACGCTCGACGACGTCGTCGCAGTCGCGGTGCGGCGCGCGCCGGTCGAGCTCGCGCCCGCCGCGCGGGCGCGCATGGAGCAGGCGAATGGGGTCGTCGCCGCGCTCGTCGAGAGTGGTGCGGTCGCCTATGGGGTCACCACCGGGTTCGGCAAGCTGTCGGAGATCGCGATCCCGCCCGCGCGATTGGGTGAGCTCCAGGTCAACCTGGTGCGGAGTCATGCGGCCGGTATCGGTCCGCCGCTCCCCGAGCGCGAGACGCGCGCCATGATGTTGCTCCGCGCGAACGTCATCGCGAAAGGCTACTCCGGCGCACGCAGCATCCTCGCCGAGACGCTCGTCGCCATGCTCAACGCGGGCCTCTATCCGCCGATCCCGGAGCAGGGCAGCGTCGGCGCCAGTGGTGACCTCGCACCGCTCGCGCACCTCGCCCTCTCGCTCATCGGCGAGGGGCGCCTCCTCCGCGGTGACGAGTCCGGCGACGCGGCGGCCATGCTCGCGCGCGCCGGTCTCGCCCCCGTGACCCTTGGGCCCAAGGAAGGGATCACGCTGATCAACGGCACCCAGGCGCACACCGCGATCGCCGCGCTGGCGATCGTGGATGCGCACCGGATCTGGCAGATCGCGCATCTGGCGGGCGCGATGTCGCTCGAGGCGCTGCTCGGTACTCCGGTCGCCTTCGACGCGCGCATCCAGGATGTGCGCGGCCAGCTCGGCCAGGCGGCGAGTGCGGCGCTGCTGCGGGAGCTGCTCCACGAGAGCGAGATCCGCGAGTCGCACCGGTACGGCGACCCGCGCGTGCAGGACCAGTACTCGCTCCGCTGCATGCCGCAGGTGCACGGGCCCGTGCTCGATGCGATCGACTTCTGTGCCGGCGTCGTCGGGCGCGAGCTGAATGCCGCGACCGACAACCCGCTCGTCTTCGCCGACAGCGGCGAGCTGCTGAGCGGCGGGAACTTCCACGGCCAGTCCGTGGCGATGACGCTCGACTTCCTCGCCATCGCCCTGACGAACCTCGCGACGATCGCCGAGCGGCGCATCGATCGGCTCGTCAATCCCGATCTCAATCAGGGGCTGACCCCCTTCCTCACCCCCGATGCGGGAGTGAGCTCCGGATTCATGATGGCGCAGGTGACGGCGGCGGCACTCGCCAGCGAATGCAAGGTCCTCTCGCATCCGGCGAGCGTCGACACGATCCCGACGGACGGGAACAAGGAGGACGTCGTCCCGATGGCCATGGGCGCGGCGTTGAAGCTGCGGCGCGTCGTGTCGAACGTGCGGCACGTCCTGGCGATCGAGTTGTTGTGTGCCGCGCAGGGGCTCGATCAACGAAAGCCGTTGCGCGCCGGCCGCGGGGCGCGCCGCGGGCAGGCGCTCGTGCGGGAGCTCGTGCCGCCCCTCGTCGAGGACCGCGTGTTATCCGGCGACATCGCGCAGATCGCCGACGCGATCGCGCGCGGACACTTCACCGCCGCCGTGCGAGGTGACTGGTGAGCACGCTGGCCGCCGGACCGCGACTCGTCCGCGCACCGCGAGGCGCCACGCTGAGCTGCAAGGGATGGCAGCAGGAAGCCGCGCTGCGCATGCTCATGAACAACCTCGACCCGGACGTCGCGGAGCGGCCCGACGACCTCGTCGTCTACGGCGGCACGGGCAAGGCGGCGCGAAGCTGGGAGGCGTTCGACGCGATCGTCCAGACGCTGCGCCGGCTCGAGCACGACGAGACCTTGCTGGTGCAGAGCGGCAAGCCCGTCGCCGTCTTCCGCACGCACACGTCGGCGCCGCGCGTGCTCATCGCGAACTCGAACCTCGTCGGACGCTGGGCCACGTGGGAGCACTTCCGCGAGCTGGAGCGTCGCGGCCTCATGATGTACGGTCAGATGACCGCCGGCTCGTGGATCTACATCGGGTCGCAGGGCATCGTGCAGGGGACGTACGAGACCTTCGGCTCCGTCGCGGGCCGCCACTTCGGGGGCACGCTCGCGGGGCGGCTCGTCGTGACTGCGGGCCTTGGCGGCATGGGCGGCGCACAGCCACTCGCGGCGACGATGCAGGGCGCGACGATGCTCGCCTTCGACGTGGACGAATCGCGGATCGACAAGCGGATCGCGACGGGCTACTGCGACGTGAAGGCGGCGTCGCTCGACGAGGGGCTCGCGCTCGTGGACGCGGCACGGCGCGAGCGGCGGGCGCTCTCCGTGGGCGTCGTGATGAATGCGGCCCCCGCCCTCGAGGAGCTCGCGCGCCGCGGCGTGCACGTCGACGTCCTCACCGATCAGACCAGCGCGCACGACATGCTGCGCGGCTACGTCCCCGACGGGATGTCGCTCGCCGAAGCCGCGGCGCTCCGTGCGCGTGACGAGGCGGCCTACGTCGCCGCGAGCACCGCGACTGCGACGCGCCACGTGCGCGCGATGCTCGAGCTCCAGCGCGCGGGTGCGATCACCTTCGACTACGGCAACAACATCCGCACCGTCGCGTACGACGCGGGCGTGCTCGATGCGTTCCAGATCCCGGGATTCATTCCCGAGTACATCCGGCCGCTCTTCTGCGAGGGCAAAGGCCCGTTCCGCTGGGTCGCGCTCTCCGGCGACCCGGCCGACATCCACCGGACCGACGAGCTCGTGCTCGAGCTGTTCCCCGACGACGCGCATCTCCGGCGATGGATCACCCTCGCGCGCGAGCGCATCCACTTCCAGGGACTGCCGGCCCGCATCTGCTGGCTGGGGCAGGGCGCCCGCGCGCGTTTCGGCGTGGCGTTGAACGATCTCGTGGCGCGCGGTGAGCTCTCCGCGCCCATCGCGATCGGGCGCGATCACCTCGACACCGGGAGCGTCGCGTCCCCATTCCGCGAGACGGAAGGCATGCGCGATGGCACCGATGCCGTGAGCGACTGGCCGATCCTCAACGCACTGCTCAACGTCGCCAGCGGCGCGAGCTGGGTGTCCTTCCATCACGGCGGCGGCGTGGGCATCGGCAACTCGCTGCACGCCGGCCAGGTCATCGTCGCCGACGGCACCCCCGAGATGCGCCTCCGCCTCGAGCGCGTCCTCACGAACGATCCGGGGATCGGCGTCGCGCGACATGCAGATGCCGGCTACGAGCTCGCGCTCGAGACGGCGCGGCGCGAAGGGATCGATCTGCCGATGGCGCCATAGCGTGCTCTCACATCGCTTCAAGCCGTACCACGTTCCGCTCTTCCTCGCCAAGTACGCCTGGCTGGCGGCGCGGCGGCGCCCCGTGCTCGTGCACTTCGAGGTCACGCTGCGGTGCAACGCACGCTGCGGATTCTGCGACTACTGGAAGACGCCGGCCGAGGCGAAGGCGGACGAGCTGCAGTCGTTCGCCGACGCGGCGCGCTTCTTCAACCCGATGCTCGTGACGTTCACCGGCGGAGAGCCACTGCTCCGCCGCGACCTCGAGGAGCTCGTCGCCGCCGTGAACGAAGCGGTGCGGCTCAAGTACGTCACGCTCATCACGCACGGCGCGATGCTCACGCCGGAGCGCGCCGTCGCGCTCCGCGAGTCGGGGATCGATCAGTTCTCCATCTCGCTCGACTATCTCGACGGCCGGCACGACGTCGCCCGCGGCATTCCCGGGCTCACGGAGCGGATCTTCCGCACCGTCGACGGGATGCGGGCCCGCGGGATCGACAACATCCGCTTCAACACGGTCATCAAGGACGACAACCTCGATCAGCTCCTGCCGATCGTCGAGCGCGCCGCGTCGCTCGGCTGCGGCGTGAACTTCAGCGTCTACACCGACGCCAAGAACGGCAACCGCAGCCATCTCATCGACCAGGGGCGCCTCGCGGAGCTCGACGACGCGGTGGCGCGCGTGCTCGACTACAAGCGCCGGCGCCGCGGTGTCATCACGAACTCCGACGCCTACCTCGAGATGGTGCCGCAGTGGGTCCGCGGTGAGCTCACCGAGCCCTGTCGGTCGGGTGAGCGGACGATCCATCTCGATCCGGCGGGACGCGTGAAGCGGTGCCCCGATTTTCCGACCGACTTCCACTGGCGCGACTTCGAGCGCTACGAGCCGATCGATTGCGACGCGTGCTTCTACGCCTGCCGAGGCGAGGCGCAGGCGCCGCTCAGGCTCTCGCGCGTGCGTGACGTGATGGGCCACGCGCGTCCCGTCGCGTGACGACCGCGCGGCTCTTCGTCGGCGCGCGCCAGATCGTCACCTGCGCCGGCCCGCCGCGGCCGCGCATTGGCGCCGAGCTGGGCAACGCGGGAATCGTGACGGAGCGTGCGCTCCTCGTGCGCGACGGCCTCGTCGCGGCGATCGCCCCGGAGTCCGAGCTGCGCCCGGCGAACCCGGACGCGGAGATCGTCGACTGCGCGGGAGGCGTGCTCACGCCGGGCTTCGTCGACTCGCACACCCACGCCATCTTCGGGCGCGCGCGCTACGAGGAGCAGGAGCTGCGCGCCGCGGGCGTCGACTACATGGAGATCGCGAGGCGGGGCGGGGGGATCCATGCCTCCGTGCGCGACCTGCGGACGCGCTCCGAGGAAGAGCTGTTCACCCTCGCCGTGCCCCGCCTGATGCGCCTCGCCGCATCCGGCGTCACGACGGTGGAGGTCAAGTCGGGGTACGGGCTCACCCTGGACGACGAGCTCAAGACGTTGCGCGTCGTGCGACGCCTCGCCGAGGTGCTCCCGCTCCGCATCGTCCCGACCTTCCTCGGCGCTCACGAGATCCCCCTCGAGCACCGCGAGCGCGCCAATGGCCGGCGGGAGTACCTGGACCGGGTCATTCACGAGATGCTCCCCGCCGTCGCCGCCGAAGGGCTCGCCCGCTTCGCCGACGTGTTCTGCGAGCCCGGCGTGTTCACCGTCAGCGAGTCGCGGGAGCTGCTCACGGCGGCGCGCGCGGCTGGACTCGGCGTCAAGCTCCACGCCGACGAGCTCGCGCCCGGGGGCGGCGCCGAGCTGGCCGCGGAGCTCCGCGCCACCTCCGCCGACCACCTCGCCGCGATCAGCGAGGCGGGCATCGCGGCCCTCGCGTCGGCCGGCACCGTCGCCACGCTCCTCCCGGCCACGATGCTCTTCCTCGGCAAGCGCGACCAGGCGCCAGCGCGCCGCCTGATCGAGGCGGGTGTCCCGGTTGCCCTGGCGACCGACTTCAACCCGGGCACGTCGCCCACGACCAATTTTCCCCTCGTGCTCACCCTCGGCGTCAGCCGGCTGCGGCTCTCCGCCGCCGAGGCGATCGTCGCGACGACCGCGAACGGCGCGGCGGCACTGGCGTTGGCAGAGCGCACCGGGCAGCTCGCGCCGGGCTATTCAGCCGATCTGACGTTGTGGGATGTCGGGGACTACCGGGAGGTGCCGTATTGGCTTGGCGACGGACGTTGCGTGGCCTCGTGGACGCGTGGCAAACCTTGTCACCCCCATGACTTAGCACTACCTTGTTGACGCTGAGCCCCCCTCCCGCGCGAGGACGGGGATGCCCTTCGTGGAGCCCGCCACTCGCCGATGCCTGATGTCGCCAAGCTGAAGAAAAAGGCAGCC
>Ga0070658_10004951_pt1 | contig 10856 bp, 11 predicted proteins | sample KBSC13metaG_FD_64664 | JGI IMG/M metagenome (GOLD analysis project Ga0070658, IMG submission 64664) | Corn rhizosphere microbial communities from Kellogg Biological Station, Michigan, USA - KBS C1-3 metaG | ecosystem: Host-associated > Plants > Roots > Rhizosphere > Soil ... | reverse complement strand
GGCCACCAGAGAATCCTTGAAAAAATACCTGTGCAATTACATGAACGTTCTCCTCTTTTTATTGGAAGCAAAAATATGATGGAAGAACTTCATCAGTTCTGACAAGCTCAAAAATCCCGCTTTCGTTGCTTCACTATTGCTGAATTACTACTATCCTTCAGCTACCACCTTGCTAACGTAAGCAACATGCCTGCAAGCATTCAGCAACAGGGCAGTAGTATACCGCCTGCCAAACAGCAGGAAAACCCAATGCAGGCATAATCATCTTTCCGGGATATCCCTTTTAGTTGCAGCACTGATATATTTAGCCTTCGCAGGTATCACTTTTGGTAATCTAAAACAGCTACCAACCTGAAAGCCCCCGTCTGGTCTTTGACCAACGGGCTTGTAAAGCCACACTTAGTTTGCGGTATAATGCATCAACATTCCAAAACTATTTGTTCCATCTAAATAAAACTGTGCAGATGAATAATGATATTCTTCGGGCACATTACATAAGCCAGCTTTTACCGGATTGTAATGTATGTATTCTAATTTTTGCTTAAACATTGATTCATTAAGCAATTCTATACTCAACGGTTCTCTTTTCCATATCTGATATTGCCGATCATATTTATTTACCTTAAATGTATCAAGCATATCTGGCTTATTTTTATCAGTGAACCCTTTATTTGCTGTGCCGTATATTTCATAAATGATGCCTGTATGGCTGATGGCGTAAAACCTGGTAGTGCTTGCCATATTAAATGAATATGGTTACTCATAATAACAAACGCATTTAATTCAAGTCTTTTATCATTCACCAAAAATTGCAGGCTATCAACTATAATGTTCTTATACCTATCTTCTGCAAGAACTGGTTGCCATTCATAAATTGTAGCTGTAAAGTATTGTGCTGCATGAACAGTATATTCCGGCTTCATTACACTAATGTATATAATTATTGCTTTGTTCTGTTTGTTGCCGTTGGTCGAAGACCAGACAGCGGCTCTCACGGTTGGATGTTTGGGCTTGTGAAATAAACGGAACACCTACACTGGCTATAAGTTGCAGCACTATATATCAAAATGGGCAGTAGCAATACGCAGCAATTTGCGCCGTTTTGCATGCCATTATTTGTAGTGATACCCAATAAGTACGTAGTGCTACGGTTTATTGGTTTTGCCTGCAATCTTTAGAAAACCATGCCCGTTATAGTATCGCTTCACGCATGAGTACTCAATTTGCAAACAAAGCCTGGAGCATGGTATTTTAATTTTTTCACGTTTTAAATTCAATTTTTATGGGAACCATCAACAAAGGTATCCTCGGAGGTTTCTCCGGAAAAGTAGGGAGCGTTGTAGGCGGAAGCTGGAAAGGCATAGATTATATGCGCAGCAAAGGCAGCAACCGCAATGCTAACCCGACAGAAAAGCAACTGGCACAGCAACAAAAGTTTGCGCTGGTTATGCGGTTTCTGCAGCCTATGACAGGCTTGCTCAGTATCACGTTCCGCGATTTTGCAATCAGGATGACAGGCATTAACAATGCATTTGCCTACAACATCAAAAGCGCCGTTACCGGTGTGTATCCATCGTTCGCGATAGATTATTCACTGGCACTGGTTAGCAGGGGCGATTTGCCAAATGCACTGGCACCTGCTGTAACCTCCGGCGCAGGCAGTATCCTCACCTTTAGCTGGACGGACAACTCCGGCACAGGCAGTGCGAAAGCTACCGATGAAGCCATTTTTGTGGCTTATTGCCCGGCATTGAAGCAGGCAATTTTCTCGGGCGGCGCTGTGCGGAGCGACCTTACAGGCGACCTTAACCTTGTGCCCTTTTCGGGGCAGTTGGCAGAAACCTGGATATGCTTCATTTCTGAGGACGAGAAGAATGTTGCTACCAGCATTTTTACCGGCGAGGTAACGGTGAGCTAAGCTACCTTATGAAGGAGCCGTCCCGGGACGGCTCCTTATTTTTTTATTATCACTTTTTTTAAACCTTCTTAAATTAAAAACAATGCAAGTATTTACAATCACAGCTAAAATTCCCAAAGCCGTTGAAGAGGTATTTAAATATATCACTACTCCTGACAACTTTCCACGCTGGAAGAAAGATGTGTGGGTTGCCGGCAGAAAATACGGCCGTATGGGAGATGAATTTAAAATGATTCAAACAGTTTACCTGATGTCTCCGCGAAAATTTATGATGCATGTAACCGGCTTTGAGCAAAACAAATATTTTAAGTTTCAAGCGCTCAAAGGCTTCGGCATATTGCCCGGCTGGTCATTTTCATTTAAGCCTTGCGGCGAAAGCACGCTGCTAACTGTTGTATCGGAAATAAATGCGGGAGCAGGAACGATACGCGGTTTTTTATATCCTATGGGGCTGTACCATCACTGGAAGATGTATTTTGAATTGCTCTCACGCGAGCTTTTTTCCAGTCCATCCATGATACAGATACTATCCTTCGAAGAATTGAACCGCGAGGCATCGATACTAACTGAATTGACGGCGGAAATACCGGGTTAGCAGGCAGGTATTGCAAGCCCTGACAGGCCGTTTCGCTGTGCATGCTAGCGGCTTTTAGCATCCTGTATTACCAATGAAAAGGTGGGCCTATAGTTATTCTTAAAAAAATTGTGGCCAATACGCTAAGTTCCGGTATTGCTACGCTGCACAAACAGCAAGGGCCGTAAGAACTTTGTATTGACCTTGAGTGATAAACCTTCAATAGAAAACGATCCTCTTTCCGGCCGGGACAGGCAAAGGGTGGAAAGCATTAAAGCTTACGTGTCTCAAAATCTTACGGCTGACCTGCATGCTGCGGCAGTTGCCCGAAAATTTAAACTAAGTATTTCTTCTTTTCATCACCTCTTTAAAAAATATGAAAACCTGCCTTACCGCCAATATGTTGAAAAGATAAAGATGCAAACCGCAATGGAGTTGCTGCAAACAGAAAGCATAAGAGTAAAAGAAGCGATGTATGCTACAGGATATACAAACAGGGCCACCTTTAATAATGCTTTTAAGAAAAGATTTAGGCACACTCCCGCCCATTTCAAAAAATAATTGCAGGAAACGTTACACAATTGCAGGAAACGTTACGCTTTTGAGCTTGACAGACTGTGAAGCCTGGCAGAACTTTGCAGTATATTTTATTACCAGGCAATATGAATAATAATTTACATAATGCAAAAGAAATAAAGAAGCCTGTATTATACGGTGGAGTACTATCATCTTTTTTGATTGTTCTTTTTGTCTATACTTCCCTAAATAAAATTATTGATCATAATTTATTCAAAACAGTTTTACAAAGCGCTCCGTTATTACATAACGTTGCCGGCGTTATCGCGGGTATTTTGCCGGTTATTGAATTAGTAATAGCCTTGCTTTTATTTATACCTGTAACAAGGCTAAAAGGATTCTGCCTGTCCTTTTTTCTTTTACTTCTGTTTACAGTGTACCTGGTTTATATGGTAGTTACCACTCCAAACCTTCCCTGCAATTGCGGCGGTGTATTAAAAAACTTAACGTGGAGGCAGCATATCTTTTTTAACCTGTTTTTTATGCTGGTATCATTAGCAGGGATTTTTTTACACAGGAAAGCCGGGGATACCCTCAGCAGTCCGCCACCTTAGTTCCGCAGGGAACTAAAATTATTTGGCTGCTGACTGTCCTTAACAGGTTTAAGGAAGCGGCCGGTGAAAGACCGGCATTAAAATTTATTAGTACAAACAAAAATCAAATTATATGAGACGATATATATCAGGCATTATAGCCATTGTAATTGCAACAGGAGCAGTTGCCTTTACAAAACACGAAAATAAAGTGAGGCCGTACAGCTCTTCATTCTATTTTACGGGAAACCCGCTCACTCCCGGGGATGTAGCTGACGAAAGCCAATGGAGCTTAACGCCTCCTGCCGGTACTGAATGTGGTGGCACACAAAACAAGGCATGCATGATTGTAGTAGATGATGACCAAACAGAGGTTGTTGACGGAAAAACCGTATTAAAAAGTTCATTAAATATAACCCCTGTTGCCGGTGCCGGTGGCACAGGAAGCGGTTATGTTCCACAGTTTCCACATACCGGAATTTCTGCACGGGATAGCAGGCCATAAATATGTTGGGCAGGCTTTTTTTAGGATACCGGCCGGGATTAATGCTGCAGGGTTATACCATTAGTACACATCGCCGGTATCCTTTTATGTTATCTCAGTTTTGCGGCATCCCTGTTTCATTTATTATATCCTGTGGTAGCGGTAATGCATACCGGCTGTCATTTGGAGGCAGTGTGTAAGTTTGTCCTTCAATAATTCTTACCGGAGTTATATTTCTCCCTTCTTTATTCAATCTTTTGATGTCTGTCAACCGCAGGCACCGCATCAACAGTTCTTTTCTTCGCTCCTGCAGGATGATATCTAATGCTTCCCCGGCCGTAGCTGCTTTAAAAGGAGCGAATGTGCCTGTAACCCACCTCTTTTCCAAAAGAGTATTCAGCGTATTCATAGCTTCATCAGCATTGCCTCTCCTGGCCAGGCATTCTGCTTTTACCAGGAACATTTCGTCCGTGGCAATACCGCTAAACAATGTATTGGTGGCAGCAGAATAATTCCCTTTAAACCGGTGATACCCGTTAAAAGGCCTGAAGAAAACAGTTTTTCTTTTGTCATTGTCGTCATAACTGGCATATAACACTGTATCTATTGAGCAGGACGGAGGAAACGTGGTAGAATATGCACCGGATTGGGTTGAATAAAAAATGATCTCTTTGTTAAATGCCCTGAACGGAACATTGGCCGCAGGGTCAATCTCCGGGTCGTTATAATCCAGGAGGTCACTCTTAATATTTAAACAAAGGTCAGCATATTTGTAGGCGCTGTCGTATGATCGCATAGATAAATAAGCCCTTGCCAGCGCCGCATAGGAAGCTGCTTTGGAAGGCCTTATAGGGTGCACAGGATTATCGGGCAAATAGTTATTTGCTTCCATCAAATCATTTATTATTTGTTCATAGGTTTCTTTAACAGTAGCCCTTACGGAAGGCACATTGAAGTCTGAAGTTAGCCGCAGGACAATTCCGGGATCCGTTTGAGCCGTCGAGGAATCATACGCTTTGGCAAAGTCCCACGCCAGGCTTAAAAAATAGTACGCCCTGTAAAATAAAGCAGACCCTTTTATATTATCCCATTGTAACTGGTTTTGTATCGTTCTTTCATTTCCCGGAAGATTTTCAAGACAGTAGTTCGCATTATAAACAGCAAGATAGCTGTTTGCCCAATCGTTGGGAAAGTTATATTGTTTTACATTCCAGGCATAAGATTTCCTGTCAAAGTCACCGAACGAATTATAATTAGCAGGAGTAATAAAGTAATCATCTGCATACACTTCGCCAAAGCCGGTTGTCCGCGAATTCATGATTGGATTATCATCAAGCACCCCCTGCAGGTCTTTTAAAGATGCAGGAACCACTAAGCTCTTATCAGATTTTTCTTCCAGGTATTTTTTGCATGATAAAAATATCACGGGTAAAAAGAGTAACAGCATTACATATTTATTGAGTTTAAGCTTTTTCATTGCGATGTTTTTTTTGATTAAAAGTTCGTTCTTATTCCCAGCGTCCACGATGTTATGGGGCGGAGTGCCGAAGGGTAATCCGGATCAATATGCTCTTTGTTCGCCCGCCATAGTATACCTGCATCAGCCACATTCATATACACACTTATGTTTTTCAGAAAGGCTTTCCTGTTCCCCGGAGGTGTAATTAAATAAGCCAGGTTTACATATTGTAAGCGGATATTCCCGGCCCTGAGCACATTGATTGCCGAAGCAGCGTAAAAGCCATCCCTGTCCTGGCTTGCGGGATACACAAATGAAGGCACATTCGTAAAAGCCTCGTCACCGGCATGCTGCCATCTTTTCGCATAATCACTGTTGCCTGTGCCCGAGTTTACCAGTTGGCTATAAGAAATGGTTGATTTCCGGAAGTAGTACCCGAATTTGTAAGAGATATTAAAATCGAGGGAAATTCTTTTCCATGTAAACGTATTGATCAGAGAGCCGAAAAACACGGGATTGGCAGGCCCGATATATACAATATTCCCCGCCTGGCCTTTCTGGGTTGATTCGCTTTGTATGGCATAATAATCTGTGCTTAATTTCCCGTTTACATAGCCCTGCGGGTTGCCCAAAGTATCGAGGCCACCCCACTTATATGCTGCAATAGCATATAAAGGCTTGCCCACCACCGGGGTAATGATGGTACCTCCCCCTAAAATAGAGCTAAGGGTTTGCGAAGCGCTCTCGTATTCGGTGGTTTTACTGGTATTGTAATTAAAAAGTAAAGTGCTGTACCATTTAAATACCTTGTCAATATTTTTTGAATTGATTACGAGATCAACTCCGTTACCCTGCATATTTGCTACGTTTCTTATAAGTTCATTACTGCCGCCCCATGTGGTATAGTCGTAAGGCGCTAATCCATACAGGTCTGTTCCTTTCTTATGATAATACTCCACAGAGCCTGAAAGTACATGGCCTTCCAGGTCAAAATCAATTCCCGCATTGAAAATGCCCGTTTTCTCCCACCTCAGCGAGGGGTTATTAATACCGTTTATTTGTACAAAAGGAAGATTGGTATTGGAAGCAACGGAATAAGAGCCAACTGCAACTGCAGACCTGCTTAAGTCAACATTGCCGCTGTAGCCATAGGTAATTCTAAACTTTAAGGATGGAATAAGCGCCAGGTTGTAAAAAGATTCATCAGAGATATTCCAGGCTATACCGGCAGACCATAATGGCTTCCACTTATCGTTGGTGGATGCGCCAAAGAGGTTAGAGCCATCCCGCCTTGCGCTGAGCGAAAAGGTATAGAGGCTGTTAAAGGTATAGGAGCCGTTAAAATATACTGACAGGAACCTGTTTTCAATATCGGAGAGTGAAGAGGGAGACGGTATCTTTTTTGAATTTCCTGTAATAAGATCAGTGTAGTAATTAACAAAATCCACGTTGCTGTAGCTTAAAGGATCGCTGTTATACCCATACAAGGTATGATTATCACTGGTGTTCAGGGCCTTTCTTATTTCACCACCTGCTATGGCCGCCACCGCATGCCGCTTCCACGCTGTATTAAAATTTAACTGCGCCCTTCCTGTATAAGATGCTACTGCGGCATTTTGTACTGCCCTGATACCACCCAAAGGCACATGGTAGGAGACGAGCCCCGTAGCCGCACCCAGGCTGCTGAATGAATTAATAAGGTCCCGGGCATAATAGCTTTGTATATCGTGCATCTGCACAGCCTGTATTTGTTGCTGCTGGCATTGGTAGTTGATATCTAATGCAAGATTCCGCGTAAATTTATATTGCAGGCCGATAGTGGCAAAAAGCTCCTGCAGGCTGCTTTTTGTGGTGCTGTGTTTATAATCATCCAAAGGATAGTAATCCCAGTTTAATAACTTCCCGCCGCCTAATGTGTCTGTAAATTCCTTCCTGTAATTTACAGGCACAGGTATCGGGTTACCGCTGCCATCTGCCAGTGCCAGGTAAGGCACCTGCCTCCCGCCAACAGAAACAGTGTTATAGCCAGGCTTGCCGGAATGGCTGGTTCCATTGGTATAGTATACATCAAGGGATACCTGCAGGGGCTTAAGAGGGCGGTACACGTTATGGATGCTGAGATTGAGCTTATCCGACCGTGAGGACAGCGTGGAAATATTCCTGTTGTAACCGGCCGAAAAAGTATATGCATTATTATTGCCGCCACCTTCCAGGTTTACAGAGTACTGTTGGGTGATTGCATTCGTGTACACGTACCTGTTATACTGGCTCCGGCTGTCTGTCTTCAGCAGGGTATTAATTGCTGCTGCAGAGTCTGCTGCGCTTATAGCGCCGTTCCTTCTTTGCAGGAAAACCGATACGGCCGGCGTTAATGCCATGTAAGGCGTATTAATATTGTCGTCAAAATATCCCTGGTTAAAAAGGAACTGTTCCATACCGATATAATCAGCAGTTGATAACTGCGGCAGGTAATACAGGTCCGGCTTCTGCTGTACAATCATATTACTGTTGAACCCGATCTTTAGCGGCTCGCCGAACTTCCCTTTTTTGGTAGTGATAACGATAACCCCGTTCCCCGCCCTTGCTCCCCAAATACTGGCTGCTGCCGCATCTTTTAAAATAGTTACACTTTCAATATCATTGGGATTGATATTGTTTATATCCCCTTCATATATAAAACCGTCCACCACTACCAGCGGATCAAGCGGCCCGTTGATAGTACTTAGGCCGCGAACAGAAATGCCGGTGGTGTTCTGCGAATTATTGTTTTGTTTGCCGGTATTGAACAACAGGCCGCTCGTTACGCCATTAAGGCGTTGCAGTATATTTGTTCCCGTTTGCCGGTTAAGCAGCTCCTTGTCTATTTTTACGAATGAGCCGGTTGCCCGCTCTTTGGGAATATCCTGGTAACCGCTGCTTACTACGGCTACCTTTTGCAACTCTTTGGCGGCATTTTTTAATTCAATAATTACAGGAGTTGCCGCATGGCCCACTTTATATTCGAGATTTTCATAGCCGATACAGCTTATGGCCAATACCGCCTCCTTTGGTATTTCCGCAAAAGAGAAAGCGCCATTTTCATCGGTAACAGTTACCCGGCCGGTACCCTTTAATGTTACCGTAGCCGATGCAACAGGCATACCGTCTTCGTTGTGTACCACGCCGCTTACCTTCTTCAGTTGGGCAAAGATGGCCGGCGAAAAAAGGATAACGGCCAGCAGGCAGTAAAGGGATTTCTTTTTTATACAGGTTTTTATTACAGGTGAAAGCAGTGTAATGGTGTAAGTAATCAGTTTCATAATAAGATTTGTTTTGATTAGTTATTATTTATCAGAAACAACCGTAACCGCTATCCTGCGGCCGGCCTCCGATGTTTCGAATCCATTTTGCTGCAGGAATCGTTTTAAGGCAGTGATACTGGTATCATGAAAATCAGCCGGTAACTCAAGGTTAATATCTTTTACTATGCCCGTTTCATTGATAACAGGCATTTTCGCCAGGGCGGGCAGGCTGTTTAATATATCAATAAAATCCGCACCCGGCTGGTTGATTATTTTGTTGCCATCGACACTCCCCTGGTTAACGGCCGGTTTGGTAAACTTTTTTCCAGTTCCGGTTTTTTTCCGTATCACCAGGCATTTCATTAAGCGGATCTGGCTGCATACCCGTATGCTGAAAAATTTGCTGACATCTTCCTGCAGGTATTGCTGTAATTCCGCCGGTGATGAAGGTGGTATAATCGTTTCATAGCAGTACGAATTGATGCGTACCAGGGCGCCTGCCGTGGCTCCCTGCATGAATTTTGCCGGGTTTTTTAAATTGAGGATGATACGGCTGGCAGGCCGGTTCATTAATGCAGGCCAGGCCGCCTGCAGCATAAGGGAGGCTGAGGTGTTATACATGTAGAAGCGTATTATTTTACCCGCATTATCCTGTTGCATGCCACTGTTGTAACCGATGCCCTCTATATAGCCCGTGATTATGGAGCGGTACTTAAAATTATTTCCATCGCCGCCGTTACCGCTTAGGAAGAGTGGCTTATTGGTATCAAAGGCAAGGTCATCGCTCTTGCGGTGTAAACTGATAGTGTTGCCACTGGTAAAGGCCGAGATATTTTCAGCCGTTACTTCATCCTGCGATGTAATGGCCACCAGCCTGCCTTTATTGATCCATACATAATGCGGGATAAATTTGTAAGGAAAATATGCCATTAAGCCTTCCTGTGATAAACTGTAGGGAAGGCTGATGCTATGGCCGGTATTGCGCCGGTATCTTTCAAAAAAAGCCTGTACTTTTTGTATAGTATCTCCTTTATAAGTATTTACCAGTATTACCTGCAGCTTACTGCCAAACTTCTCCTGGAGATGTTGCATTTTAGGAAAGGCTTCAATACAGCTTCCGCACCAGGTAGCCCAGAAATCGAGGATTACCAGCTTGCTGCTTAAAAGAGGTAAGTGTATTGAAGAAGCCGGGTAGTTATACAGGTTAGTGATTTCCATACCGGGCACGGTATCACCGATGGTGAGGGGATTTATATTTGATGCCTGCCCCTGGGAAAGTAAGGGCAATAGCATGGCCAGTATGCCAATTAGTAATTTCATTGAACATATTTTGTAATTTAGAAATGGAATTTTGTTGACAGGGGCCGCCGCTGAAAACAGCAGCAGCCCTTTGCCCACTTACCACACATGCGAAAACAAGTAAATGAGCCTGCCGTGGTTTAATCATAACGGTTATGGTTAAACGAAAATATTTTTACTCGGGGTTGCGGGGCTTGGTGGCATATTTTGTTTGCAACAGGCAAAGCGCAGAACCTTTTAACCGCTTTACTAACCGGAAGTTCTTATGGTACTGGAATAAAAAATGAGGATGGCGTTTATAATAAAATGGAAGTGGTAAATGAGGATGTTTATCGTGATGAATTTTTTGCAGAGTGAGGTAATGAAGGATGTTGTCTAAAGAGCGTTTAGGGATGCTGGTTAGAACCGGTGATGTATGTAAATTCTTTGTAGCCATGCGCATGGTTTTATAATTAACTACAAAGTCTTTGTAAGAGGAGAAAAAAAGGGCGCAGGTCTCAACTTACCGCATTAGAGGTACTGGTATACCCAAGCACGAATAAGAGAGCCCGCGCCTTAACGCGGGCATTCTACTTATCGTCTCGTGCTTGTCAAATTACCAGTTTTCTAATGCGAGACTCAAAGCGAATGCTTCAAATTAGATTATGAAGAATCGCAAATTAGTTAATAAGAGGCAATATACTAATAAATAATATAATGAACAATAATGTTTATTAATATACTAAATATTTA
>Ga0070658_10004945_pt1 | contig 10861 bp, 5 predicted proteins | sample KBSC13metaG_FD_64664 | JGI IMG/M metagenome (GOLD analysis project Ga0070658, IMG submission 64664) | Corn rhizosphere microbial communities from Kellogg Biological Station, Michigan, USA - KBS C1-3 metaG | ecosystem: Host-associated > Plants > Roots > Rhizosphere > Soil ... | reverse complement strand
ATCCTCCGGGGCCTCAAGGAGAAGTACGAGCTCCATCACGGCGTCAGGATCACCGATGCGGCGATCGTCGCCGCCGCGACGCTCAGCAACCGCTACATCACCGACCGCTTCCTTCCGGACAAGGCGATCGACCTGATGGACGAGGCCGCGAGCCGGATCCGGATGGAGGTCGAGTCCAAGCCCGAAGAGATCGAGACTCTCGACCGGCGGATCATCCAGCTGAAGATCGAGCGCGAGGCGCTGAAGAAAGAGCAGGACAAGGCGTCGAAGGACCGCCTGACCAAGCTCGAGGACGAGCTCGCCAACCTCGAGCAGCAATCGTCGGAGCTGACCCAGCGGTGGCAGGCGGAGAAGGAGAAGATCTCCGCCGAGGCCAAGCTCAAGGAGCAGCTCGATGCGGCCCGGCTCGAGCTCGAGCAGGCGCAGCGGGCCGGCGATCTCGCCAAGGCCGGCGAGCTTCAGTACGGCCGCATTCCGGAGCTCGAGAACAAGCTTGGCGAAGCACAGGCCGCCGCCAAGGGCGCGATGCTGCGCGAGGAAGTCACCGACCAGGACATCGCCGGAGTCGTCAGCCGCTGGACCGGGGTTCCCGTCGAGCGGATGATGGAGGGCGAGCGCGAGAAGCTGCTCCAGATGGAAGCGGCGATCGGCGCTCGGGTGATCGGGCAGGAGGATGCGGTGAAGGCCGTGTCGGCGGCTGTCCGCCGCGCTCGGGCCGGCCTTCAGGACCCCAATCGCCCGCTCGGCTCGTTCCTGTTCCTCGGCCCGACCGGGGTCGGCAAGACCGAGCTCACCAAGGCGCTCGCCGAATTCCTGTTCGACGACTCCACGGCGATGGTCCGCATCGACATGAGCGAGTTCATGGAGAAGCACGCGGTCGCGCGGCTGATAGGCGCGCCGCCGGGCTATGTCGGGTATGAGGAAGGAGGCGTATTAACCGAAGCGGTTCGCCGCCGGCCGTATCAGGTTGTCCTATTTGACGAGGTGGAGAAGGCTCACGGCGACGTTTTCAACGTCCTCCTGCAGGTCCTCGACGACGGCCGGCTGACCGACGGTCAGGGCCGGACGGTCGATTTCACCAACACGATCATCATCCTGACCTCGAACCTCGGATCGCAATATCTTGCCGCGCTCGGCGAGGACGAAGCGGTGGAAAAGGTCGAGCCGCAGGTGATGGACGTGGTGCGCGCGCACTTCCGGCCCGAGTTCCTCAACCGCCTCGACGAGATCATCCTCTTCCACCGTCTGGGCGCGGGGCATATGGGTCCGATCGTCGACATCCAGATCGCGCGGCTTCAGAAGCTGCTCGAGGACCGCAAGATCCGGCTCGAGCTGACCGACGCCGCGCGCGCCTGGCTCGGCCGGGTCGGCTACGATCCGGTCTATGGCGCAAGGCCGCTTAAGCGCGCGGTCCAGAAATATTTGCAGGATCCGCTCGCCGACAAGATCCTCGCGGCCGAAATCCCGGACGGATCGGTGGTGAGGGTCGACGAGGGCGACGGCCAGCTGGTGTTGACGCCCGTCCACGAAGTCGCTGAAGCGGCGGAGTGAACGACGCTTCCAAGCCATTTTTCACGCAGGCCCTCGATGCGCTGAAGAGCGGCGACCGCCGCGGCGCTGCGGCTCTCTTGTGGCGTGAGCTTCGCGAGGGAAATACTTCAGCGAAGAACATGCCGAGCGTGGCGCAGCTGGCGGCCAATATCGGTGAGTTCGACCTGGCGATCGAGGCGTCGCGCCGGGCGGTAGTGCCTGGATCGCTTGATTCGCTGCTGGCTTACTGGGCCATGCTGGGGATCTACGGTCGGACTCAGGAGGCGCTGGCCGACATCGGCCGCCAATCGAACGCCGTCCTCGAGCATCCCTCGGTACTGCATTGTCGAGGGACTGCGGCAACCCAGTTGGGCCGATTCGACGAGGCGCAGGAGCTGTTTCGGCGAGCGCTTGCGCGAGCGCCCGACATGGCGCCGTCTTGGCTGTCGCTGGCGATGCTCAAGAAGTTCGACAGCGGCGATCCCGATATTGCAGCGATGGAGCAGCTGGAGCGGCAGCCGGCGCAGTCGACCGAAGCACATGCGATCCTCTGCTACGCGCTTGGCAAGGCCTATGACGACTGCGGCGAGCCGGATCGGGCGTTCGAGCTTTTCGCCAGGGGCGCAGCGCTGAGGCGCGGAAGCGCGCAATTCGACCCGGCGGGAATCGGCGCGGCTGCTCAAGCAATTATCCGCGAGTTCAACGCTGAAAATCTCAATCAATTGAAACCGTCGGGTTTCGCCGGGCAGCGCTCGCTTTTTGTCACCGGACTGCCGCGATCGGGAACCACGCTTGTCGAGCAGATCCTTCTTGGCCACTCCGCGGTGGCCGACGGCGAGGAAGTGAACCTGTTCTGGGCAGCGATGATTCCGGCGCGTGGAATCGGGCTGGAAAATGCACGCGCGTACGAGCGGCGATCCGGCTCCGCCGACCCGTGGGGCGAGATTGCGCGCGATTATGCGCATTTGATCGACCAGCGTTTTCGCACGCCTGAGCTGGTCGTCGACAAGTCCCTCGGGCAATCGCTTTTCATCGGGCCCATGCTTCACTCAATGCCCGACGCGCGCATCGCCTGGCTTCGCCGTTCGCCTGAGGACGTCGCCTTGTCCTGCTTCAGCACCTATTTTTCGAGGGGGCTGCCGTGGACCTGGTCTCTGACCGACATCGCGGAATATATGCGTTCGGAAGATGCGCTGTTCGCTCACTGGAGCGAGCTGTTTCCCGAGCGGATTCTCGCCGTTCCCTACGAACAGCTCGTCCAGTCGCCCGCAGAATGGTCGGAGCGGCTTCAGCAGCATTTTGGCTTGCCCGTCGAAGCTGGGATTGAGAAGGCCTCGAAAGCGGAGCGGACGATCGGCAGCGCGAGCGTCAGCCAGGCGCGCGAATCCATCTCCGCGGCCCGCGTCGGCCGGTCGGCAGCATATGAGCGCCACCTCGGGCCGTTTCGCGAGCGCTACTACCGCTAGCGCCCGAGGCGGCGGGTCAGGCGCTTTTCCCGGACGCTGATTCCAGTTCGTCGATCAGCGGCTGCAGCCATTGTCTGTAGGGCTCGGCCGAGCCAATGCTTTCGTTACTGATCGGGCGCCGCACCTGCTCGCTGCTCGGAGTCATCACCGGAGCCGTCGAGAGGTGGAAGTCGACGCAGGCCGCCTCGAATGGGAGGTCGAGGAAATCGAGCATCCGACGCGTCTCGCCATCGACGTCGCGAACGAGCTCTTCGTAGCGAACGGTGAGCACGCGATCGGGCGCGGCGGAAACCATTGCGTCCATGAAGCGGGCATAGTCGGCGTAAAAGCGCGCGAGGTGACGCATGTCCCTGGCATAGTCGTCGGCGAACATCGTCTTGAACACCGACCAGCAGCAGTCGAGCGGATCGCGGCGAGCGTCGATGATCTTCGCTCGCGGGAACATCAGCATGATCAGCCCTGCGCGAACCCAATTGCCATTGTATTTGTCGATGAAGCGCGGCTTGTCTGTGTGACGGTATTGCTCAGCGCTCTGGAGATACCAGTCGGCCATCTCGGCGAGCTTCTCGCCGTTCAGCGATTCGGGCAAAAGGCTCCTGTATCCGGCAGTGCCCTCCGCCCGCTCGGCCGCAACCACCCGGGGCATCACCGGAATTTCTCCGATCGGCTCGGCCTTCGAATGTTGACCAAGAATGCGCTCGATCAGCGTTGAGCCCGAGCGGGGTAGTCCAACGACGAAAATCGGCGCGTCGCTGCTGGACCCGCATGCACGAAATCGCTCGAAGACCTCGGGCGTGTAGCTTGCGATCAATTCGTCGACGTGACGGCTGACGCCCTCCGCGTCATAAGGCGGAGTCCTCGAAGGAAGAGCCTTCGAGGCGGCAATCGCAGCAAACGCCGCTTCGTAATTGCCCCGGCGGTCTTCGATCACCGAGAGCGCGACCTGAAGAAGGCGAAGATCGTCGGTGTGAATGCCGGGAGTGGCAATCCCCGCCCGGATCTGACGCTCGTCCTCGTCGGTCAGCTCCTCGGGGAAGTGATGCGCCAGCGTCGACCAGGCCTGCCCGTTGTATGGCAATCGGCCGAGTGTCCGCCGAAGTGCAGCAATGCTCTCCTCGCGCTGGCCCGCGGCCCTAAGATGCTGGGCCAGTTTGAACTGGTCCGCGGGACTTGCTGCATCCGAACTGGCGAGTTCTCCGTAAAGCGCGGCGGCGCGCGCCGGTTCGTTCATCTGCGCCCGGAGATCGGCGAGAAAGCGCCTGGCGCTCATTTCCTGCGGCGCGAGCTCGAGTAGCGCCTCCAAGATGCCGGCCGCTTCGCGGAGATGAAGCTTGCCAGCGACGATTGTCGCGAGAAGCAGGTTTGCCGGTGCGAACGCGGGAGCGCGCTCGACGACGCGACGCAGCATCGGCTCGGCCTCTTCGGACCGACGCAAGCCGAGCGCTGCTTCCGCCGCGATGGTCATCGCCAGCAGATCGTCAGGATTGGCCTCGAGATATTTGTCGGCGATCGATCTCGCCTCATCGCTCTGACGCGCCTGCTGAGCCGCCCTCGCGAGCTTCAGCTGTGGCGTGAACCCGAATTTGATCCCTTGAAGCTCCGCCTGCGCGGCCTCATCGTTTCGGCCAAGCGCGCGAAGCGCGCCCGCAGCAAGGCGAAACACGCGCGGATCCGGCCTTTGCGCCGCGAGCCCGTTCGCTCGTTCGAGTGCTGCAGCCGGATCCTGGGCGAGCAAGCTCGAAGCTTCCTGCACCGCGTCTTCGAAAGTGGGCGCCGTCCCTGTTGCGTCGTTCTGAATTGAATGTCTCCGGAATTGGAAAGCGGCGGAGCCGCGCTTGCGAACGGATTAGCGCGGTCGGCGATGTAGCTGCAAAAGAAAAGGGGCGGCGCTTTCGCACCGCCCCGATCCTTGTTTCCGAACTGACCAGTCTTACTGGCCGCGCTCTCCTCGCTCCACCGGCGGTGGCGGAGGCGGCGGGGGCGGCGGCGGCGGCGGAACCGGGCACGCAGCGCCCATAGCCACAACCGTCCCGTCCGGGCACGTCGTCGTCGCAGGAGGCGGCGGCGGCGGCGGAGCCGGCGGCGGCGGCGGCGGAGCCGGCGGCGAGCCACCCCACAGCACGTCGAGGCCGAGCCGGACATAACGCGGCGTCTGATAGTAGAGCGGCGTCAGGTACAGCGGGTTCGGCTTCCAGCATTCGAGCGCCGTCAAGCATGCACCACCGCTGAGCGTTCCGCGCGCAATCTCGTGCTGAGCATTGCGCTGGATGATCGCATGCGAGTTGAAGACGTTGAACACGTCCGCACGGAGGACGATCTTGCGATTGTCCGCACCCAGCGGGATGTTCACGCGGCCCGACAGATCGAGTTGCTTCATCCACTGCGATTTCCAGCCCGTGCCCCGCGGAGCCGGCGTTTGCTGCTCGTAATAGCCGTTCGCGTTCAGGGCACCGGTTCCGCAATAGTGGCTGACCGACCTGTACTGGTACGAGATGTCGGTCACGTCGCCCAGCGGGTAGCGCGGCGCATAACCAAGGCACGAACCGTGCATCGGCGACTGGACAAAGATGTTCGCGCCAAGGGTGAACATCTTGTTGAAGTGATAGGCACCGAACAGTTTGAATGCCCAGCGGTGGTCGTTCGGTAGCAGGCCGTAGGAGTAATCGCCGAGGCGCAGGTAGTCGAAGTCCTCCGTCGAGCCGGCGTCCGTCTGGGCGCCGTTGCCGGCGTCAGACTTCACCGTGCCTTCGGTGTTGCCCTTCAGCTTCGACCAGGTGACCGAGCCGCTCGCCATCCACCGGCCGTCGTCGGCGCGGTTGAAGTCGAACACCAGGGCCTTGTAGCTGCGCTTCGGAAGCGGGAAGCGCATGCCCTTGGTCAACGTGACCGGCAGCACCTGGCCGTTCATCGCGGCGACCCAGTCATTGACCGTCAGCGACGTCGTCGGGTTCACGTTCCAGATGTAGTAGGCGCTGTTGCTCTGGTAGAAGGAGCAGCGAGTGGCGTCGTAGTGCGCCGGGTCGCACCAGTAAGCGGCGAGCTGCGGTCCGAAGTCCGTATCTTCCGAGACGCGCTTCAGGACACGATAGGTTCCCTGCACGCCGAAGCTGAGCAGGCGGTTCGCCTGATACCGGGTGCCGAGAATGAACTCATTCTCGTAGGTCGCCTTGGTACCCGGCACGACCTTGGCAAGCGCCGGATTCTGGATCCCGGCGCCGTAAATCGCGCACGCCGCGTTCGGACCTGTACCGTTGATCGGGTTACCCGGAGCGGCCGAGATATCGACCGGGCACTCTGAAGCGCCGGCGTATCCCGGCAGCGCCGGGCCCAAGGGCCCAACCGGCAAGCCGGTGACCGGATCGTACTGGCCGTTAAACTGGAAGGCTTCGGTGAAATACAGGTCCTTGCCGCGGAAGCCGAGGTTCATCGCCGGAGGGATGAAGTAGCGTCCGTAGCTGCCGAAGAACTTGAACTTCTCGAGGCTTGGCGGCGAGTAGCTGAACGCCACGCGCGGACCCCAGTTGTTCCTGAAGTTCAAATATTGTTCGCCGGAAAGGTTCGTCTGCCGGAACACGTCGTCCCGCAGGCCGATATTCAGCGTGAGGCCATCGACCAGGCCCGTCCACGAGTCCTCGATGTAATAGGACGTGTCATTGGCCGACACGTGGCCACCGAGGTGCTCGTAGATCAGGTAGGCGAAGTAGCAGTTATCGCCGCAGGTATAATATTGATACTGGATTGGCAGCGTGCCGTTCAGCTCAGTGACCTTGTTTTCGCTGAGGTCCTCGTTGTCGAAGCCCAGACGGACGTGGTGCTGACCGGCAGCCGTGAAGCGGATGTCGGCATCGCCGCGGTAGAAGCGACGCTTCGTCTCGTCGATCGTGTGGCCACTGAAGGGCTGCTTCGAGACGGTTTGGCAGATGCCGGTGAAGCAGTCGAACACCCGGTACGCGGTCGGATCCGTCGGCAGAACGTCGCTCGCGTCCTTGCTGACACCGTACGCTCCCGAGAGGGTCAGCCAATCGGTGACATCGCCGGTATAACGCGCGACCCAGTTGAGACCGCCCGTCTTGACGACCTCGTTGCCCTTCGACGCGCCGATCGTACCGCCAGTGAAGTCGGTGTTCGGCGTGAACCGGAAGTCGTACACGTTCGTCGTCGAACGAGTGTCGAAGATCGTGAATTCGGCGTGCTGCGTCGGATTGATGTAGGCGTCGATCTTCCCGCCCCAGAACGGGTCGTTGCTCGTGCGGCGCTCGAACGTACCGCTGGTAGCAGACGCGCTCTCGGTCGTGTTCCGCTGCGGCTCGATAAGGCCGTAGACGAACAGGTGATCCGGAATGATCGCGCCGCCGCCTTCGAGCGTCAGCTGTTTGCTGTCGCTCTTCACCATCCGTCCGATGGTCGTCGGATTGGTCGGGCTTCCGATGTTCGGGGTGTGGGATTGGAGGCTCTTCGGCTCCCAGTCGACGTGAAGGGCGATGAACGGAATGTTCGTGCCCGACTTGGTCGTCGCGTTGATGACCGCACCCGTCGCACGGCCGAACTCGGCCGGATAGCCGCCGGTCTGCACGTCGACGTTCTTGTAGAAGTAGAACGGAACGCGCGCCGAACCGACGTAGGTGTCCGGGTTCGTGATGTTCAGGCCGTTGATGTAGTAGGCGTTCTCCGCGACCGACGAACCGCCGACCGACGGCACGTCGCCGAACGCGGACACGCCGCGCTGAGCGGTCGGCGCGAGCAGCGTCACGGCGGTGATGCTGTGGCCGATCGGGGCGTTGGCATTGACGTTCTGAACGTCGACGTTGAGGCCCGTCGTCGCTTGCGTCTGAACCTGGCGGAGACGGGTGCCGGTGACGATGATCTCGCGGCTGGCAGTCGCGCTGACGAGGCTGATGTTCAGCTGGCTCTGCTGAGCGGCGGTGATGGTGATCGTGCCGCTGTACGGGGCGTAGCCACCCGCGTTGACTGCGATCGTATATTCGCCGGCCGCAAGGCCCGATGCGCTGAAGTTACCAGCGCCGTCCGTGGTGAGCGTGCGAGCCTGGTTCTGCGCGATCGAGGTCAGCGTGACGGTCGCGCCGGCAAGCGGCTTGCCCGAGTTGTCGCTCACGTTGCCGTTGACCGCGCCGGACGTATAGTCCTGCGCCGAAGCCGGAGCGGCGATAAACGCCGCCGTGGTGCCCGCCCCCAGGATTGCCAGAGCCTGCAAGCCCGCGGATGCGCGCAGAATCGATTTCCTCATCACTTTCTCCCCTTCACGGCGCCTTCCCATGGACGCCATAAGATAACGGCGGCGAGCAGACGCCCCCCACTTCTGGCCCGCTTCTGCAGGCTGTGGCGCCCGCCTGTAAAGTTTCTGAAGTGTGAGAAACGCGTTTTGCAGCGTTACTGTGTCGCAACGGACACAGTGGAAAAACCTGCCCGTTTAGCTCCGCGCTCGCTCTGCCTTTAGGCTCGCTGCGGCGTCGACGTAGGGCTCTTGCCGCTCGACGCTCCAGTAGCGCAATTCGTGGAGCGGAATGCGGGCGCCGGTGACGGCGCACACGACATGGTCGCCGTCGCTCAGGATCCGGAAGGTCCCGGCGAGATAATGGATGCGCGCGGCCCTGCCGCTTCCGGTCATCAGCATGTCTAATCCTCTGCCGGGTCGAACAGGCCCGGCTGCGGTGGGATGTAGGAGCGGCGCGGCTTGCGCTCAACCGGTCGCGGCGGCGTTCCATCCTCGACCGCGGCGTCGACGCTGCCGTCGCCGAAGCGCAGGGTCAGTAGCCTGGCCGCGCGAGCCTCGGCCGCATGGGTGAGGGTCGTTCCGTCGCGGCTGGTCACCCGGACATAGCCTTTGGACAGCGGCCGCTCCGGATGGGCGAGCTCGGCCATCTTCCAAGCTGCCGCGAGCTTTTCGGAGAGGCGCGCGATGTGCTGGTCGACTAGCTCGCGGCGCAGGCGGCCGGCGACAAGGTTCAAATCCGCGCGCGCGCTGCCCGCGCGCGAGGCGAGCGACCGCGGCAGGCGCTCGCCGATCTCGTCGAGCCGCTGGACGATCGGCGCAAGGATCGCCCGCGGCTCCGGCCAGCGGCAGACCGTGAGCTCGAACCGCTCACGGGTGCGCTCGACGCGGCGCGAGAGGCACTCCTGCGCCCGATGCTGGAGCCCGCCGAGCTGGGCCATGAGTTCGGCACGGACGGGCACCGCGATTTCCGCGGCTGCCGTTGGCGTCGGCGCGCGGCGGTCCGATGCATGATCGATGAGGGTCGTGTCGGTTTCATGCCCGACGGCGGAGATCAGCGGGATCGGCGAATCGGCCGCGGCTCGGACCACCTCTTCCTCATTGAAGGCCCAAAGATCCTCGATCGAGCCGCCGCCGCGCGCGACGATCAGGACGTCGGGGCGGGGCTCGATCGCGGCAAACCCGCGGATCGCCGCAGCGACCTTCGCCGCAGCGCCCTCCCCCTGAACCGGCACCGGCCACAGGATCACGCGCGCCGGGCAGCGGTCCTCGAGCCGGTGGAGAATGTCGCGGATCACTGCGCCGGTCGGCGAGGTGACGACCCCGATGACGCGCGGGAGGAACGGGAGCTTGCGCTTTCGCTCCGCCGCGAACAGCCCTTCGGCGGCGAGCGCCTTGCGGCGCTTGTCGAGCAGCGCGAGCAGCGCCCCCTCGCCCGCGATCTCCATTCGGTCGATGACGATCTGGTACTTCGACCGGCCGGGGTAGGTAGTGAGCTTTCCGGTCGCGATGACTTCCGCGCCGTCCTCTGGAAGGAACGCCAGCGCCGCCGCATTGCCGCGCCAGATGACGGCGTCGATGCAGGCGTTCTCATCCTTGAGCGTGAAATAGCAATGGCCCGAGCCGTGGCGCTTGAACCCGCTGATCTCGCCGCGGACGCGCACGTGCCCGAAGGCGTTCTCGACCGTGCGCTTGAGCGCGCCGGAAAGTTCGCTGACGGTGAGCGCGGGTGAATTGTCGCCGGGAGCGACGTTCGCTAACAGGCCGGCGCGTGCTTCTTCGGGATTGTCCATGAATATTCTGTTGCTTGGCTCGGGCGGACGCGAGGATGCGCTCGCGTGGAGACTTAGGCAATCGCCGAGCTGCGGCAAGCTGGTCGCGGCGCCGGGCAATCCCGGAATCGCGCGCTGGGCCGATTGCGTCGGCATCGACCCGTGCGATCCGGCCGCGGTGGTCGAGCTTGCGCGCGCCAACCACATCGACCTGGTGGTCGTCGGCCCTGAAGCGCCGTTGGTGGCGGGCGTGGCCGACGCGCTACGCGACGCGGGAATCGCGGTGTTCGGGCCCAACGCCGCCGCGGCGCAGCTCGAAGGCTCGAAGGGCTTCACCAAGGACCTGTGCCGCGCGAACCGGATCCCGACGGCGGACTATGTCCGGGCCGAGCGCGCCGCCGAGGCGCTGGCGGCGCTCGATGGCTTTGGCCTTCCGGTCGTGATCAAGGCTGACGGGCTCGCGGCGGGCAAGGGCGTGACGGTTGCGATGAGCCGGGCCGAAGCCGAGGCCGCGATCCACGCAGCGGGCGATGGGCCGCTGGTGATCGAGGAATTTCTCGAAGGCGAGGAAGCGAGCCTGTTCGCGCTCGTCGATGGCGACACCGCGGTGCCGCTCGCCTCGGCGCAGGACCACAAGAGGGTCGGCGAAGGCGATACCGGGCCCAATACCGGCGGGATGGGCGCCTATGCGCCGGCGCCGGTGCTTACGGTGGAGCTGGAGCAACGCGCGATGGACGAGATCGTTGGACCGACCGCGCGTGCCTTGGCCGCAGCGGGGGCGCCGTTCAGCGGCGTGCTTTATGCGGGGCTGATGCTCACTGCCGACGGACCCAAGCTGATCGAATATAATGTGCGCTTCGGCG
>Ga0070658_10004944_pt1 | contig 10862 bp, 8 predicted proteins | sample KBSC13metaG_FD_64664 | JGI IMG/M metagenome (GOLD analysis project Ga0070658, IMG submission 64664) | Corn rhizosphere microbial communities from Kellogg Biological Station, Michigan, USA - KBS C1-3 metaG | ecosystem: Host-associated > Plants > Roots > Rhizosphere > Soil ... | reverse complement strand
AACGGCTGGGACGTGGCCGGCAAGACCGGTACCTGGCAGCTCGGCACCTCCACTGTGGACAGTGCGCACACCTGGATGGTCGGGTACACCGGCGCCATCGCGGCAGCCGTGTGGCTGGGTACCACCGACGGCAAGGCGCTCGTCACGAGCAGTGGCAGCCACCAGGTGTCCGGCGCCGCCAACGCCGGCGCGATCTGGCGCCAGTTCATGACCACGGCGACCCAGGCGATGCAGCTGAACCCGGACAAGTACCGGTTCCAGGCTCCTAAGTGGACGAACGAGAGCGCCTCCGCGGCCCCGGCACCGACGACCGTGTCCAAGGCGCCGCCGTCCAAGGCCGCGCCGACCTCCGCGGCGCCCGCCCCGGCACCGAGCCGCCCGGCTCCGGCGCCGAGCAAGACGCCGCCGGCTCCGCCGCCGACATCGGCGAACCCGTCGACACCCGCCGAGGTGGGTGGGGCCGGCGCGCAGCCGACCCGCTCCGGTTAGCTCGCGGCGCGTCAGTAGCACCAGTCCTCGACCTCGCGCCAGAAGAGCATCCAGATGAGTACCGCGTCGACGGCGATGCCGAACAGGCCGCCGCAGGAGAACGTGGTCATGAACATGATCAGCGCTCCGGCGGCGATGTCGAACCACAGGACGCTGAGGGCGAGCATCCGTGGCCACTCCTTACCCAGCAGGAGGAGCAGGCCGAACACGACCTCGCCCGCGCAGATGGCCAACTGGAGCCAGAGCACGTTCGGGTACCACGAGGGCAACGAAAGCCGTTGCACGGTGGGCAGTTGCAACGCGGCGATCGTCGCGCCCGTCAACAGCAGGCCGAGCATGCCCCGGATGGCCAACACGACGGACACCGCGATGACCTTGCCGGGCATCGACCTGCGGGTGATGGGTGGGCTCGGATCGTAGGGGAGCCGGCGATGTTCCACCGCTTCGTCCGTGGACCATGGCGGCATTACGGCGCCCCCCGCGGTTGCCGGCCGGGCCGGGCCTGACTTGGACGCGAGGTACTCCTGTCGCCTTCGCCGCGCGCGGGCGGCGATGACGACGTTGACGGCGATGATGACGAGGGCGATGACGCCCAGCCCGATCATCATGAACCGGCCCCGCTGCGCGTCGGTCCACGGCGTCGGCGTGGACGGGCCACCGGCTGCGCGGCCTCCCGCGAGGGCGGCGGGCCTGCCGGTGTCGGGTGCGAAGGTGGGCGGGGCGTACAGGCTGGCCGTGGCGCGCGGGCTCGGCGTGGTGGGTGAGGGCGACGGCGGAGGTGGCGGTGGCGGCGACGGCGGCGGGTTCGTGATGCGCACCTCACCCCGCAGCGCCGCGGTAACTCCCTCGCAGTGCTGCACGAACGTGGCGTCGAACGCCTGCAGATAGTCGTGCGGACCGAAGACCGCCTTCTTGACGGTGAAGGAGCCGGTTATCTTGGCGCATCCCCAGGTGCCGAAGACGGCCAGACCCGGGCTGGTTCCGTTACCCGGGTAGATGCGCACGGCGTTGTACGTGCCCGGGACGAGGATGGGGGACTGCCCGGGTACCGGCTGGTCCGGTGTGCCGGGCGCGTCGAAGTCGAGCCTCCAGTACGGGCCGCCGGTGTGATCGACCGCGATCCTGACCGTGCCCCCGGCGTCGCTGTAGGCCTCCATCTTGTCGCCCTTGCTGGTGGAGTACGAGTACGACTTGCCCTCGGTGACCGCGTCCTGGCTGTCCCCGTTGATGGTCACGGTCGCGGTGGTCACCGGGTCTGCCCGGGCCGTACCGGCCAGAAGCACGCCACCGAGGACCGCGGCGAGCGCCAGTGCGACCGCCAGGGCACGCCGCCACGGCATCGTCATGCTCTTCCTCCCCCGCGCGAGACCAGGCTCGTCGGGGTGCCAGCATAGGGCAGGCCGAGGACCGCGTGGGGCCTCAAATAGAGCAATATCAAAATGCGTGTGTGTGACGACGCGGTGACCTATGGTCAGGGCGGAAGACTGGTGTCCTTTGTGGACGGTCGCGGCACCACGGCGATCGACGCCGGGCCGGGCTACAGCGCGACGACGATGCGGTTGTCCACGGTCGCGACTCCGGGAGCGGACCAGGCCACCCGCTCGGCCTCCTGCTTCTCGGTCCACGAGCGCACCGGTCCGGCCAGGATCACCCGGTCACCGTCCACCTCCACGGTCACCTGACCGGCGTCCGTCTCGGCGTTGCGTACCAACGCGTCCTCGATGTCGCGGCGCACCTCCTGCGGTGACGGCGCCGCCTTCGGCCGCACGCCGACCAGGTTCGTCACCCCGCGCACCCCGGACAGCCGGCGCGCCGCGCGCTCCGCGGACCGGCGCTGGTACTCCCACTCGACCTCGCCCTTGAGCGTGAGCCAGCCGCGCGAGACGGTCACGTCGACCTTGTCCAGCGGTACGAACGCGTCCCACTCCAGGGCATGGGTGGCCGCGTCGGCCAGGTCCGTGTCGGTGCGCTCGGCCGCGGTCGGCAGCCGCACCTCGATGTCGTTGGCCACGGCGCGTACCCCGGTGACCCGGTGGGTCGTGCGTTCCGCGGTCCACTTCTTGCCGTAGTTGTCGACGTAGCCGGTCAGCGTCACCACCGCGTCCCGTACCGTCACGCCAACCTCGTTGGGCTGGACGCGGGCGTCCCACTTCAGCTCCTCCAGCACGTCGCGCTGGATCTGCTCGTCGCCGCGCGGCGGCTCCGCACCGGGCCTCGTCATGCCCTCCATGGTCGACCGGCGCGGGGTGAGCCGCCCTCACCCTGAATTGGCTAGAGCTAGAGCTAGAGCTGGAGCTAGAGCAGATGCAGCTCGCGGGCGCGGCGTACGGCGTCCCGGCGGCGCGCGGCGTCCAGCTTCCGGTAGATGTTGCGCACGTGCGTCTTGACCGTGTTGACCGACAACGACAGCTCCACCGCGATCTCCGTGTTGGACAGGATGCTCTGCAGGTACCGCAGGATGGTCAGCTCCCGCTCGGTCAACGGCTCGGCGAGCGCGGGCGGCGCGGGGGCGGCCGGGGCCGCCGGTACCGGACGGTCGTCCGCCGCGGCGACCAGCTCGTTGACCAGCGACCAGCACGCGGTACCCGAGTCGAGGTGCTCGACGAGCAGTTCCCGGGTGGCGGAACCGGCCCGGGTGAACGGGCGGCGGTACCCCTCCGGTTCGGCCAGCGTCAGCGCGCGCTCCATGGCCCGGGTCGCCGCCCGGGCATCGCCCGCGCGGCGGGCGGCCACCGCCTCGATGACGCCGGCCTCGATCCGCAGTGCGAGCGGCAACCCCGGCTCCTGCCCGAGGTCCTCCAGCGCCCGCAGCGCCTCGGCCGTCTCGTCGTCACGCAGGTGCGCCCGGGCCAGCGGTACGGCAGTGAGCGGGTCGCCGGCGAGCGGCGCGAGCATCCGCCGGGCCGTACCGGTGTCCCCGTTGGCCGTGCGCAGGTCCGCCTCCACCGCGGCGAAACAGCGCTCCAGCAACCGTGATGGCGGCCGGTCGGCCACCTCGCGCCGCCCGTCGCGCAGCACCTCGTACCCGCGCGCCAGGTCGCCCTCCTCCGCGCAGAGCTGGGCGCTGAGGATCGCGACCGTGGCGGACAGCGCCGGATCGCTGCCCGGCTCGGCCGACGCGGCGGCCAGGTCGAGGTCGGCGCGGGCCAGACCGAGCCGGTCCCACTGCAGGTCGGCCATTGCCAGCGCGAGATGTGCGTAGCCCCGGTGCACCCAGCCGGACTGGCCCGGGCAGGGCGGCAGGCGCAGGGCAGCGCGCGCGGTCCGCTCGGCCTCGTGCAGCGCGCCCTGGGCGGCGTGGACGAACGCGAGCGCGCTGGCGCACACCAGGCGGGCGCAGGACATCCCGGCGGCCTCCGCCCGGGCCAGGCCCTCGACGAGCGCGGCCTGCGCGGCGACCAGGTCGCCGTCGGACAGTTCGGCCGTACCGAGGGCGGTCAGCGCGATCGCGGTCGCCCCCGCGTCCGGGTCGGCCACGCCGCCCGACAAAGCCGCCGGCGTTGCCGGTTCCGCCTCGCCGAGCAGCGAAAGCATGCTGGTCGCCGCCGACCGTACCGTCGCCACATCGCCCCGCTGCTGCGCCTGGGCCAGTTGCAGCGCGGTGGCGATGAGCGCGAACCGGTCCTGCCGATCGGCGGCGAGCAGGTGGCGGTGCTGGTCGGCCAGGCGCAGGTACCCCTCGGCGAGGTCGAGGTCGCGCAGGTCCAACCGGTCCGCCGCGTAGGCCAGCGCCAGCTCCGGATCGGCGCGGATCGCCTCGGGCGGTGGCGGCGGTACCGGCGCGGGCAGCGGCTCGTCATGCCCGTACCGCGCCAGATGGTGCCAGTGCGCGATCAGCAGTTCGGTCGCGTGGCGCCAGTCCTGCCCGGCCAGTGCGTGCCGCAGCGCGTCGACCGGCAGCCCCTGATCCGCATGCCAGCGGGCCGCCCGCCGGTGCAGCACCGGTACCCGCTCGGGCGCGCGCCGCAGCAACTCCGCGCGCAGCAGCTCGCCGAACATCCGGTGGTACCGGTACCAGCCGGGCCGGGCCTCGACCGGTAGCACGAAGCCGCCGGCCCGCTGCAGTTCGGTGAGGACCGCGTCGCCGTCGGTACCGTCGGTCAGCGCGTCGAGCACCGGCCCGCAGATGCGCTCGAGGATGGACGCGTCCAGCAGCGCGTCCCGGGTACCGTCGGCCAGCTCGGCGAGCACCTCACCGGTCAGGTACGCGGCGACCCGCGGGTCGTCGCCGGCGAAGCGCTCCACGAACGGGGCCGGCTCCGGGTGCTCGGGCAGGGACAGGGCCGCCAGCCGCAGCCCGGCCGGCCAGCCCTCGGTGTGCGCCTGAAGCCGGGCCATGGCCGGGCCGGGCAGGTCGAGCTCGTGGTGCGCGAACAGCTCCGCGGTCTCCGCCGGGGTGAACGACAGCTCCCCGGTGCGCAGCTCCATCAGCTCGTCGCGCAGCCGCCAGCGGTGCAACGGCAGGTCGGGCTCGGACCGGCTGGCCACCACGAGCCGCAGCCCGGTACCGGTGTGCCGCAGCAGGAAGTCCAGTCCCTCGGTGACCTCCGGGTCGCGCACGTGATGCAGGTCGTCGAGCACGAGTACCACCGGCCGGGCCTGGCCGGCGAGCGCCTCGGCGAGCTGGGTCAGGTACCCGGTGCCGGCCTGCGGCCGGGGCGGCGGCAGCGGGTCGGTGATGCCCGAGGCGGTGAGCGCGCCATGCAGGTACCGCCAGAACCGCTCGCCCGTGTCTGCCGGCTCCAGGGACAGCCACCCGACCGGCCCGGTGGCCGTCGGCGCCCAGGCGGACAGCAGCACCGTTTTCCCCCAACCGGCCGGCGCGACGAGCACCGTGACAGGTCCTCGGGTGCCCGCGTCGAGGAGGCTGTGCAGCCGGGGCCGGTCCACCGCGCCGCCGGGTGGCGGCGGTACCGCCAGCTTCGACGTGAGCAGCGGCTCAGCCGCGACCGCGGTAGCCACCGGCAAGGTCACCGCCACCTCCGGGTCGTGCACACGCACCCTCCCCATCCCTGTGCAGAAGATTCCGGCAACTACCGGTCCATTTCCGCGCGGGGCAAGTCAAAACCCGGCTCCCCGCCGGACATTCATCCCAGCGGGGCGACCCCCGGTCACCCGGGCACCACCGACCATGAACACGCGTCGCGGCCGGCCGGTCGGGGCGCCCGTCGCCCTTGGCGATGGTCACCGGATACCGGGAGGTCCAGGACGTCATGCCCAAGGCAGTCGGTATCGATCTCGGCACCACCAACTCACTGGTCGCGGTCTTCGAGGAGTCCGGGCCGCGGTTGCTGGCCAACGCCGAGGGCTCGGTGACCACCCCGTCGGTGGTCGCCTTCGCGGAGGACGGCGAGCGGGTGGTCGGCCAGCTCGCCCGGCGCGCGGCCAGTCTCGACCCGCGCAACACCTGCTACTCGGTGAAGAGGTTCATCGGCCGCCGCTTCGACGAGGTGACCGACGAGGCGCGGGCCGTCGCCTTTCCGGTGGTACCGGGTACGGACGGCATGGCCCGGTTCGACGTCGGCGGCGGGCAGTACACGCCCGAGGCGATCAGCGCCCTGATCCTCGCGAAGCTGGCGAAGGATGGCGGCGACGCGATCGGTGGCGGCGGCGTACCGGCGGTGATCACCGTACCGGCGCACTTCAACGACGCGCAGCGCACCGCGACCCGGCACGCCGGCCGGATCGCCGGCCTGGACGTGCTGCGCATCATCAACGAGCCGACCGCGGCGGCGCTGGCGTACGGGCTGGAGCGCCGGGAACACCGCACGGCACTCGTGTTCGACCTGGGCGGCGGCACGTTCGACGTGAGCGTGCTGGACGTCGGCGAGGGCGTGGTGGAGGTGCGTGCCACGGCCGGGGATCCGCACCTGGGTGGGGACGACTTCGACCGCCGGCTGGCCGATCGGCTGGCCGGCGACTTCCAGCGCGAGCACGGCGTCGACCCGTGCGCCGACCCGCAGGCCACCCAGCGCCTGCTGGAGGCGGCCGAGCAGGCCAAGGTCGAGCTGAGCGGGATGACCCGTACCCAGGTCAGCGTGCCGTTCATCGGGATGGGCGAGGGCGGCACGCGGCACCTCGCCGCGAGCGTGACCCGCCAACTGTTGGAGGAGGTGACCGCCGACCTCGTCGACCGGCTGCGCGAACCGATCGTCCGCGCGCTGGCCGACGCGCAGTTGACCGCCGACGACCTCGACGAGGTGATCCTGGTCGGCGGCGCGACGCGGATGCCGGCGGTACAGGCCGTGGTCCGCGAGCTGACCGGGCGGGAGCCCGACCGGTCGGTGGACCCGGACGCGGTGGTGGCGCTGGGCGCGGCGGTACAGGCCGGTGCGCTCGCCGGGGAGGGGCCGGGCGTACTCCTGCTGGATGTCATGCCGCTGTCACTGGGTTTGGAGACGCTCGGCGGGGTAATGACCCGGGTCATCGAGCGGAACACCAGCATCCCGACCCGGCGCACCGAGCAGTTCCTCACCGCGGAGGACGGCCAGACGGCGGTGGAGATCGTGGTGCTGCAGGGCGAGCGCGAACGGGCCGCGGACAACCGGGTACGCGGCCGGTTCCGGCTGGACAACCTGCGTCCGAGACTGCGCGGCGAGCCGCAGATCGAGGTCACCTTCGACATCGACGCGGACGGGATCCTCAACGTCTCGGCCCGGGAGCCGGACACCGGCGCGGAGAAGGCCATCACCATCACCGAGACCGGCAACCTGGACGGCGCGCAGATCGACCAGATGGTGGCGGAGGCGACCGCGCACCGGGACGGCGACGAGCAGCTGCGCGCGCTCATCGACGCCCGCAACACGCTGGAGTCGCTGGCCTACGAGGTCGAGCGCCGGCTTGACGAGCTGGAGGAGGACACACCGGTACGGGACAAGGCGCGCGGGGAGATCCTGCTCGCCGAGGCGCGGCACGCGATCGAGGACCAGGCCGCGCCGGACCGGATCCGGGAACTCGCCGGTGAGCTGCGCGAGGTCGCGCAGTGCCTGGCGACACGGGGGGAACCGGCGGAAAACCGGTACAGCTGAAGGGGAGTAGCGATGACGTGGCGACCGACGCTGTCCGGGCGTACCCGGGCCGACCGGCCGCAGCCCTTGCCGCAGCCGCCGCACGCGGTACCCACGCCGGACAAGGTGCTGATGGCGCAGGCGTGGCTCGCGGTGCTCGACGGGCTGGAGGGCACGCTCGAGGACGCGGGCGGCCGGCTGGAGGCCGACCCGAACGACGCGGGCGGCCGGTACCGCACGGCCCGGGTGCTCGACGGGGTGCGCGCGATCCACGACCAGGCGCTGGACATGATTGCCTCGCTCGGGTTCCGGCGGCACGACGAGACCGGGATTCCGTTCGACCCCGGGCTGCACGAGGTGGTCCGCGTCGAGCCCTATGCGGAGGAGCCCGCCGGGATCGTGGTCGAGGTGGTGCGACCCGGGTACGGCGAGGGCGACGGCCAGCTGCGCCCGGCGGCGGTGGTGGTCGCCGGAGGTCACGGCCGTTGAGGCTGCGCGCCGGTTGTCCACTACCAGTCGGCCGGTAGGCTCCATCGCGCTCGGGTAGCCGGAGGAGAATGGTCGGTATGAGGGCAGACGAAATGCGGGCGGTGACGCTGGCGGGTGACGTGGCGATGCCGATCGTCGGCTTCGGCACCTGGCAGCTCAGGGGCGCGTCCGCCTACCAGGCGGTCCGCCTCGCGCTGGAGACCGGGTACCGGCACATCGACACGGCGACGATGTACGGCAACGAGGACGAGGTCGGCCGCGCGGTCCGGGACAGCGGGCTGGACCGCGAGGACGTCTTCATCACCACCAAACTGCCACCCAACGCGGCCGGCCGGGAACGCGAGACGATCGCGGCCAGCCTGCGCGCGCTGGGCACGGACTACGTCGACCTGTGGCTGGTCCACTGGCCGCCGGCCGGCCGCGCGGCGCCCCAGATGTGGGTGGAGTTCCTCGAGGCGCGCAGCCGCGGCCAGGCACGCGCCGTCGGCGTCAGCAACTACCGGATCGACCAGGTCGACGAGCTGATCCGGGCCACCGGCCAGCCGCCCGCGGTCAACCAGATCCCGTGGAGCCCCGACCAGCACGACACCGGCCGGCTGTCGGAGCTCCGCGACCGGGGTGCGGTGGTCGAGGGGTACAGCCCGCTCAAGGGCACCCGGCTGCACGCGAAGACCCTCGCCGACGTCGCCGAGCGGCACGACGTGACTCCGGCACAGGTGGTGCTGCGCTGGCACGTCGAGCACGGCATCCCGGTCATCCCCAAGTCCGCCGACCCGGACCGGATCCGGCAGAACCTCGACCTCTTCGACTTCTCCCTCGACGAGGACGAGGTGGCCCGGATCGATGGGATGTCCATCGACTAGTCGCGACACCCGTTCAAGCGGCAACGCCGGAGGGTACGGCCGGGATCGCTGGCCGTACCCGCGACCAACGGGCAGTATGTACCTATGGTCCCGCTGGAACTGGCCCGCAAGCTGCGCGAGGCCGGACTGACGTGGAAGCCGGCGCCGGGCGACTGGTTCGCGGTGCCCGACCGGGGCATGGACGACGAGTTCTTCGTGCTCAGCGACATGACGATCCAGGTCTACGAGGTGCCCGAGGGCGGCAGCCTGATCGGCTTCAACGGCACCACCGAGTGGGCCCTGGACGACCTGGACAAGGACGAGGCGGTCTGGCTGGCCCGCGAGGACCAGTTGCGTGACCTGCTCGGTACCGCCTTCCTGGCGCTCACCCGCACGGCCGACGGCGACCACGTGGTGACCACAGTGGACGGTGGCTTCCGGGCGGACACGGCGGCCGAGGCGTACGGGTACGCCCTGCTCCACCTCCTGGGTGGGGCGGATGACTACCCTGGACGCCATGTCTGATCTACCCGACCGCGTGGCGCCCACCGACCCGCGGCTCATGCGCGCCTCGGACGCCGACCGCGAGCGGGTCGCCGAGGTGTTGCGGACCGCCGCCGCCGAGGGCCGGTTGCACCTCGACGAGCTGGACGAGCGGCTGGCCGCGGTCTACGCCGCGCGTACCTACGCCGAGCTGGAGCCGATCACTTATGACCTGCCGACCGCCCGCACGGTACCGGCGGCGGCCCGGCCGGTGGCCGGCGGCGGGCAGCCCACCTCGACGACCGGCATCGCCGTCATGGGTGGGTTCGAGCGCAAGGGCCGTTGGACGGTGGGCAGGCGGTTCTTCGGCATGGCCGTGATGGGCGGCGGCGAGATCGACCTGCGCGAGGCGGACTTCGCCGAGGGCGAGGTGACCGTCACGGCCTTCGCGATGATGGGCGGGATCAGCATCACGGTGTCCGAGGACGCCGAGGTGACGGTCAACGGCGTGGGCATCATGGGCGGCTTCGACCACCGCACGGCCGGCCCGGGCAAGCCCGGCGGCCCCAGGGTGACCGTCAACGGCGTCGCCTTCTGGGGTGGCGTTGAGGTGAAGCGCCTGCCGCCCGAGGAGGAGCTGCGCCGGCGCAAGCTGGAGCGCAAGCGGCTGAAGCAGGAGCGCAAACAACTCGGCGGATAGCAGGCTGGATGCCGCTAAAAGCGGCATGGCACAGAAAAGCCTCCGGTCCCGGCAAATCTATCAATATACGCCAGTCAATGTATTGCAACGCGGCCTATCCGGGCTCCGGGGGACGTAGTAGCCGACCAATGGCGCCTATCCTGGTCGCGTGTACCGGCGACGTCGCTCACGCAAGCGTGACCACAACCTGTTCTCCAACGCTTCGGCACTGCTCGTGTGCGGGATGCTCGCCGGGGTGGTCGTCGCGGCCGCGCTGTTCCCGGCCATCGCGCTGGCCGGCCTGGCCGCCAAGGCCAGCTCGGACGGCTTCGACAACCTGCCCAGCACGCTGGCGCTGCAGCAGTCGCCGCAGATCACCTACGTCTACGCCTCCGACGGCAAGACGCTGATCTCCACCTTCTACGACGAGAACCGCCGCGATGTCCCGCTGTCCGACGTGGCGCCCGTGATGCGGGAGGCCATGGTCGCCGCCGAGGACATGCGCTTCTACGACCACCACGGCGTGGACGTCAAGGGCGTGGCGCGGGCGTTCGTGGCCAACGAGCAGGCGAACGAGACGGCGCAGGGCGCCTCCACGCTCACCATGCAGTATGTCCGGCAGGCCATCGAGTATTCGGCGACCACGCCCCAGCAGGTCGTCGACGCCACCTCCGACACGCCCGGGCGCAAGCTGCGCGAGATGCGGTACGCGCTGGCGCTGGAGAAGCAGCTGAGCAAGAACCAGATCCTCGAGCGGTACCTCAACCTGGCCCCGTTCGGCAACGGCGCGTTCGGCGTCTACGCCGCCTCCGAGGTCTACTTCGGCAAGACGCCCAAGGACCTGACCCTGCCCGAGGCCGCGCTGCTGGCCGG
>Ga0070658_10004943_pt1 | contig 10863 bp, 10 predicted proteins | sample KBSC13metaG_FD_64664 | JGI IMG/M metagenome (GOLD analysis project Ga0070658, IMG submission 64664) | Corn rhizosphere microbial communities from Kellogg Biological Station, Michigan, USA - KBS C1-3 metaG | ecosystem: Host-associated > Plants > Roots > Rhizosphere > Soil ... | reverse complement strand
TCGCACGTGATGGCGGTGGACTTCGGCAACCGCGTGGGCGCGCCGCTGAACATCGTGCACTACAAGGGATCGGGCCCCGCGCTGCAGGACGTGATCGCCGGCCACGTGAACTCGACCTTCGACCAGGCCGCCACCGCGCTGGGCCAGGTGAAGTCGGGACGCGTGCGCGCGCTGGCTGTCACCGCGAAGACGCGCCTCGCCTCCGCACCGGACATTCCGACGGTGGACGAGGCCGGCCTACCCGGCTTCTACATGTCGATCTGGCACGGGCTGTGGGCGCCGAAGGGCACTCCGCGCGACGTGATCGCCAAGCTCAATGGCGCGGCGCGCGAGGCGCTGGCCGATCCTGCGGTGCGCAAGAAGCTCGAGGACATCGGCCAGGAAATCCCGCCCGCGGACCAGCAGACGCCCGAGGCGCTGCGCGCCTTCCACAAGGCGGAGACGGAGAAGTGGTTCCCCGTCATCCGCCAGGCGGGAATCAAGGCGCAGTAGCTTCAGCCTCCGCCGCCGGCCTGGTTGCGCTCGCGGTTGATTCGCTCGTTGACGTCCTCATGGCGATTGACCGCGGGGCCGCGTGAGTTGCGATTCATCTCGCGCTCTTCACGCGGCGCGATGTATTGCGGATTGCCCGGCCGCGCGGATTCCGAGGAGCGATAGTTGTAGTTGCGCTGGTGCAGCTCGGCCTGGCGTTGCGCGTCCGGATAGCGATTGCCGCGGTACTCGCGCTGGTATGTCGGCAGCGGCGCCGCGCGCGGCACGTTGCGGCGATCCCAGTGGTCCCATCCGCGGTGGCGATCGGACCAGTCGCGCCCCCAATGCTGGTCCCAGCGCGGTGCTGCATCGGCACGCCACGAGCGGAAGTACGCCGGCGGATGGCGGTAGTAGCGCACCGGCACGCGCAGCAGGTACACCGGGACCGCGAACGGATCCACCACGGCCCACGGGCCGTTGTACCAGGAGCTCGAATACCAGTTGGCTCCGTCGAACACCCAGTACAGCCCATCGTAGAAAAAATAGTTCGTGTTGACGCCCGGCGCGTAATACACCGGGTATCCGGGAATCGGCTGCAGCGAGGGATAGCCGCCGATGTTGATGCTGAGCTGCACCTGCGCCATCGCAGGGGCCAGCGGAACCAGCAGCAGCCACGCCGCCATCAGGATGCGTCGCATCTTGTTGCCTCCGTTCGTTCTAGCTGTGTGGGGGTTTGACGGCATGGCTGCAAGGTTCGTTCCTGCTTACATCCTGTTACACCGCGGCATCATGCGCCGAAATCGTTCGGCCCGCGCCGGTCGAAGAGCCCGTTTCCGATCGTGGCTTGTCGCGGCGGCACGACACCCGGGCGCGTGCGCGGCTGCGAACGCGGCTCATACGGCGCGGCGATGGCGGTGTCTGCCGGCACCGCGGAGGACTCGTACGCATCGAGCATGCGGTTCGGCGGCGGCGCGGCGGGCGCCTCGTAGGTCGGCGCGACGAGCGCCGGCTCCGGCGAGGGCGACCACTGCGAGCGCAGCTCGTCGTAGCCGCCGGGCTTCATCGGCGAGAAGTCCGGACCGGCCTGCGCGAATGCGGCGGAGGCCGCGAGCGTGAATGCGGTGGCGATTACGGTGACGTGATTGCGTTTCATGATTTCTCCTGTTGCGTGTCCCGCCGCGAGCGCGGCAGGCAGGATGGGATGACGCGATCACGCGGCGGTTTCCGTCCACCGCCCCATCGGCGCACCCCTGTGCCGCGAAGCCACGGCGCGTGGCGACGCAGCTACGGCCGCCAGCGGCAGGTGCCCTCGCCGAATTCGTTCGCGACGAGCGGAACCACGGCGAGGAGCCCCAGGCCCGCATAGGCGTGGGCGCAATCGGGCTTGCGGGCCTTGTCGATCGCGTCTTCCAGCTTGTTCTTCGGCTTCTCCACGGGCGGCATGGGGAACGGCAACACGGCGCGATTGCCGGTTCCCGCACGTGTGAGGTCGGCGGCGCGTTTGCGCATCGCGTCGAGATCGAGCGAGGGCGCGGTGGGATCGTAGTCGTTGGTCCTGGGTGCGGGCGCCGCGCGAAACGCGGACGGCGGCTCGGCGGGTGCCAGGCTGCGCTCGATGGCAGGCGCTTGTGGCGTGGCCTTCGGCGCTTCCCGTTGCGCATCGGGTGCGCCTTTCGACGTCGGCGCATCGATGCGTTGCGCGGGAGCCGCCGGCGCAACCGGTGCCTGGGCCTTCGGCGCCTCGATCTGCGGTGCTTCGACCTTCGGGGCTTCCAGTTTCGGCGCCTCGATCTTCGGAGGCTCCGACAGCTGGCGCTCGATGCGCGGCACCGCCGGCGCTTCGAGGCGCGGCACCTCGACGGGCCTGGGAGGCGGCATCGGCGGCGCCTCGACCTTCGGCGGCTCGGCGAGCGAGCGTTCGATGCGCGGCATCACGGGTGCCTCGATGCGCGGCACCTCGATCGGCGGTGCGGGCGGCGCCTCGATCTTCGGCGGCTCCGCGAGCGTGCGCTCGATGCGCGGCAATACCGGTGCCTCGATGCGAGGCACGTCGATGGGCTTGGGCGGCGGCATCGGGGGCGCCTCGATCTTCGGCGGCTCGGCCATCTGGCGCTCGATCCGCGGGACGGGAATGGTGTCCACCGGCCTGGGGACTTCGAACGCGGGCGCCTCCTGCGCGGGCTCCAGCCGATCGATCACCGGCGGGACGGCCTGCGCAGGGGGCTCGGACGGCGGGGCGACGGGACTCGGCGCGGCGGTCTCGACCTTCGGTGCAGGCCTCGGCGCGGGTTGCGGCGGCGACGCGGGAGTCGCGCGGGGCGCGATGCGCGGCGCGGCGAGCGTGCGATCGAAGCGTAGCGCGGGCGCCGGCTCGCGAAAACTGTCGCGGATCACGACGTCGAAAGAGCCCCAGAGCGCGCGGCCCTCGCGGCTGGCACCGGTGGGAGCGCCGAACAGCATGATGAACAGCGTGTGCAGCAGGATCGACAGGAACACGAAGCGCCACAGCGCGACGTCGGGATGGTGCTTCTCCCACATCGCGGGCGGCCGCCAGCTCGGCGGCAGCGGCGGCTCCGCCGCCCGCCCCCGCGGCTGGTAGCGGCTGATCGGCTTGCGGTTCGGCGCGAGGATCGACACGCGGCATTCTGGCCATAAATCCCGCCGGACTCCAATTCGTTTATTGTTCCGCCATGGAAAGCCTCAAGGCCGTGCGCGTCGCCTCCTGGGTCATCGCGGCGGTCCTGCTGCTGCTCGTGATCGAGCTGCGGCTCGTGGCCGCGTTCTTCGGCGGGCTCATCGTGTTCGAGCTGGTGCACGTGATCGCGCCACGCCTGCCGCTCACCAAGGGACGCACCGGCCGTGCGTGGGCCGTGGCATTGCTCGCGGCGCTCGTCGTGATCGTGCTCGCCGCCGCGATCTTCGGGCTCATCGCCTTGCTGCGTACCGACGGCAGCATCCATTCGTTGGTGACGAAGATCGCGGACATCATCGACACCGCGCGCAGCAAGCTGCCCGACTGGATCGTGACCAGCCTGCCCACCGATCCGGGCGCGCTGCGCGAGGCGGTGATCCAGTGGTTCCGCGAGAATGCGCGCGAGCTGCGCGGCTTCGGCGGCGAGGCGGGGCGGCTGGTCGCGCACCTGCTGATCGGCATGATCATCGGCGCCATGGTGTCGCTGCGCGAGGCGCTGCCGGCGAAGCCGCTGGGTCCGCTGGCCGACGCGCTCATCGAACGCGCCACGCGGGTCGGCGACGCCTTCCGGCGCGTCGTGTTCGCGCAGGTGCGGATCTCCGCCCTCAACACGTTCTTCACGGCGATCTACCTGCTGTTCGGCCTGCGCATGATGATGGGCGTGGAGCTGCCCTTCGCGAAGACGCTCGTCGTGATCACGTTCCTGGTGGGATTGCTGCCGGTGGTGGGCAACCTCATCTCCAATACCGCGATCCTGGTCGTGAGCCTGAGCGTGTCGCCCGAAGCGGCCATCGCCTCGCTCGTGTTCCTGGTCGTGATCCACAAGCTCGAGTATTTCCTCAACGCGCGCATCGTCGGCACGCGCATCCGGGCGAGTCCCTGGGAGCTCCTGCTGGCGATGCTGCTGATGGAAGCCGCGTTCGGCTTCGGCGGGCTCGCGGTCGCACCGGTGTACTACGCCTACCTCAAGGACGAGCTCGCCTCGCGCGGATTGATATGACGCTCGGGCCGTGGAACCCCGGCCTCGAGACACCGATCCCCGAGGAGCTGCGCCCGCTCGAGACGGTCTTTCGCGAGGAGAACGTCTCCACGCGCATGGCCGCCGCACGCGAGCTGCGCGGCCTCACGGGCCTCGATCCGGCGAACCTCGTCGCGTTTCGCCCGCGCCGCCTGATGCTGCACGAGCTGCTCATTCGCGTGACCTCGAACATCTCGGTCCCGTCCGGCGAGCACATCGGCGACCTGGGCATCAACTTCCGTCGCATCACGCGCACGCTCCTCGCCTCGGAGATCGAGACGCGCATGGACGAGGTGACGCGCGCCTATGCGGCCGTCAAGGATGCGCTCGCGAAGGGCGCCGCGAAGCAGGTGCAGCGTATCTTCGAGGCGCGCGATGCGCATGCGATCGTCGCGCAGTGGGACAAGGAGCCGACGGCCCTGCATCGCGCGCTCTCGCGCATCGTGAGCGCGATCCTCGTGCGCCACGGAAAGCTGTGGGGACCGCGCGAGGTGATCGCGGCGCTCGCCACGGACCTCGCGTGCAACGATGCCGCGGGAGACGCGATCGGCGCGCTCATCGATCCGTGGGTCCTCGAAGGCGCGAAGCGCGAGGGCTATCGCATCCTCCCGCCGCAGTCGAGGCCGGTGGTCATGAACACCAAGGGTCCGTCCGCCTCCGGAAAGAGCTCGCTGCGCCACCTGCAGCGAAGGCTTGCCGCGGAGATCGGCGTGGACTGGGACGACTTCTCGCTCGTGAGCCCGGACATCTGGCGCAAGCAGCTCCTCGAGTACGAAAGCCTCGGCGAGAATTCACGGTATGCGGGGCCGTTCACGGGCGAAGAGCTGCGCGTGGTCGACGTGAAGCTCGACCGCTACATGGCCGCGAAAGCCGAGCGCGGCGCCATGTCGCACCTGCTCATCGACCGCTTCCGTTTCGACAGTTTCGCGCCGCAGTCGGAGGAAGCCGGCAGCAACCTGCTCACGCGCTTCGGCCACACGGTCTACCTCTTCTTCATGATCACGCCGCCGGACATGCTGGTGGAGCGTGCCTGGCAGCGCGGCCTCGAGTTCGGGCGCTACAAGGCGGTCGAGGACACGCTCGCGCATGGCGTGGAGGCGTACGCGGGCATGCCGCAGCTTTTCTTCACGTGGGTGCGGCGCACCGACAAGCGCGTGCACTTCGAATTCCTGGACAACAGCGTGGCGCTGGGCCAGCGCCCGCGCACCGTCGCGTTCGGCTGGAACGACGCGATCTACATCCTGGACGAGAAGAGCCTGCTCGACGTGGAACGCTTCCGCCGCGTGAACATCAAGGCGCGATCGCCCGCGCAGCTCTGGCCCGACGCGTCCATCCTCGCCGACGCGAACAACACGGCGTTCCTGCGCAGCTGCACATCCTCCTTCGCGAAAGTGGTGTACGACAAGGCCGCGATCCCGGCGGCCGAACGCAAGCACACGCTAGGCGACTGGTAGCGGGACTGCGCGCGCCTGGGACGGCGAGCCTTCCCAGGCATACGCATGCAGCGCCTCGAAGAAGAGCTTCGCCACGGGCGAGCGCTTGCGTCCCCGCACCTCCGCGGCGACCACCGCGCGCTCCACCGGCGGATCCACCAGCACGCGCGTGAGGATGCCGGGCAACGTGACCGAGTACTGCGGCATGAACGCGAAGCCCAGCCCCGCCATCACCATGGACTGCACCCAGTCTTCGCGATCGCTGCGGAACGACGCGTAGAGCTCCACGCCACGGGTCTTGCAGATCGCGGCGACCGCCTCGCGCAGCTCGCACGCGAGGCGGTCGATGTAGTCCTTGCCCGAGCAATCGGCGAGCGTCGCCGCTTCGAGACCCTCGAACGGATGCCCCGGTGCGAATGCGACCACGTAGCGCTCGGTATAGAGCGCTTCGGTACGGAACACGTCCGCCACGCCCGCCGCGGGTGCGACGATCGCGATGTCCAGCTCGTTGGCTTCGAGCTCCTTCAATAGCCCGGTGAGGTCGTTCTCGTGCACCGTGAGCTCGACGCCCGAATGCTGCCCGCGGAAATGCGCGAAGAAGCGGGCGAGGCGCACGGGTCCCACGGTAGGCATGGCGCCGATGCGAAGCGGGGCCTGGCGCAGCAGGTGGAAGTTGCGCACCACCGCTTCGGCTCGCTGGGTCTCTCCCACGGCCTGCTCCAGGTGCGGGCGCATGCGCGTGCCCAGGTCGGTGAGCACCAGGCGCTTGCCCTCGCGGTAGAAGAGCGGCGAGCCGATCTCGGTCTCGAGCTTCTTGATCGCCGCGGTGAGCGCCGGCTGCGTCACGTCGCACGCATCGGCCGCGCGCGAAAAGCTGCCGTACTCGCAGATCGAGAGGAAGTAGCGGATCTGGTAGAGCTCCATCGCCGTGCTCCTTATGGATTCATAAGCCCCACGGGCTTCCGCCCCCGGCGCGCGCGACCCATAGTGGGCCTCGCGATGGATGAACAGGAGAACACATGGGCGTATTCATGGTGGAGCGGTCCCTCAAGGGCATTTCACTCACGGAGCTGGGCCAGGCGCAGCAGGCGGCGATCCAGGCGGCCAGCGACTTGTCGCGAATGGGCAACCCGGTGCGTTACCTGCGCTCGACGTTCGTGCCGGAATCGGGCGCGTGCATGTGCCTCTTCGAGGCGCGCGACGCCTCCACGGTGCAGAAGCTGAACGAAGGCGCGAAGCTACCGTTCAGCCGCATCGTGCCGGCGCTCGACCTCACGCCCTAGCTTTCGCTCCCGCGGGCGCGCCACGCGCCGTCGCCCGCGCTCCGCCGCAGGTGTCGCTCCCTGGGCTGCGGAGTTGAGCGCGCCGGGCCCCACATTTCCCCCGGGGCCCGGCTTTTTATCTGCGTCCCGCAGGGCCGGCACTCGTAAGTCCCTGATCCGGCAGGCCCTGTCGCCGCCGTGTCGGGCACGACACACAAATGCAGAAAAATCCTCTGTTTTTTTGGTGTGAACCACCGCACAATCGGCCACGTTTTGTGACGGGGATCACATTTGGGCCACGCAAAAACCACCCGGCTGGGCGCAATCGGCGGTCTCTGCCTCGCGATGGCGATGGCCTCGCCGGCGGTGCTTGGCGCGAGCGCGGTGGCCAACGGCGGCAGCGTGCGTTCCTCCGTGGACTTCCAGGTGGGCGTGCCTCGCGTCATGCAGATGAGGCTGGTCGCGCATCCCACGTCCGTCGACGTCACCGCGGAGGACATCGCGCGCGGCAGCATCAAGGTGAGCGGCCCGGCCGTCGATGTGCTCGTGAACGATCGCATGGGTTTCGCCATCCGCGCGGACCTGAACGGCAGCGCCTTCAACGCGGTGAAGATCTCGGGGCTGGCCTCGCCGGTCGTGGCCACGCAAGCGGGCGCCACGATCCACATGTCCTCGATGGTGGGCCGGGCCAAGCCCGCGCCGATGCCCGTCGAATACGAGCTCGAGCTCGCACCGGGCGCGCAACCGGGCCACTACGCGTGGCCGGTGACGCTCAGCCTGCAACAGCTCTAGCTATTTCAGCCGCTGCGCGGCGATCTCCAGTGTCGTCGTTTCGCGCGTGCGGATCACCACGTCGCGCCGCCCGTCGTTGTTGATGGCGTATGGCAGCGCGAGGTTATCCGGGATGACCGTGAGCGAATGCGGCCCCGAGGCGACCAGCGGGAACTCGAAGCGGCCGTCCGCGGAGGTGCGCGCCGCATAGCGGCCGTCGAGCGCCACCGTCACGTTCGCCGCGCCGCTCTCGTTCCCGTTGCGACGCCCGTCGTCGTTGGCATCGTAGAAGACGTTGCCGACGAGCATGCCCGCGCCGCCGCCGGGCAGCCCGCCCAGCGGAGCGCTCGGGCTTCCCGCGTGGTCCTCGTAGCGCAGCGTGAGGAAGATCGCGCGATCCCTCGGGATCACGAGCGAAGGCTCGATGGGAATCACCGGATCGATGCCGCCGAACGTGAGCAGGGGCGTCTCGACTCGATTGTCGTAATAGGTCGCCACGACCGACCAGCGCGGCGTGAGGCGCCACGTGAGGCCGAGGTTCGCGAAGCGCCCCGTGCGCCGCGTGGACTCGCCCTCGAGCGTCCAGCGCGCGCTGCCATCCACCGATAGCGTGTTGGTGATGTCCCAGCCGCCGAAGGCCGCCGCGCCCACGCGGCGCGTCGTGCGCAGCGGGGTGCGGTCCGTGCCGGCCGCGAGCGACGTGCTCAGGCGCAGCCCCACCTGCGTGGGCCAGCTCTGGTCGATGGTGAGCTGGCCGCTGCGTTGCCCGCCTTGCGCGGTCGCGCCGTCGGCCTGCACGCGCGTCGTTCCGTACGCGCTCACCTTGTCGACGAAGACATAGGCCGACTCCGCGTTGATCCCGGCGCGCCGCGCGCTCGCCCCGCCACCGAAGCCCAAAGTCTGCGTGGCCTGGTAGCGCAGCGTTCCGGTGCCGAATAGGCCGTCGGTGCCCTTGCCGGTGACGGAGCCCACGCTATCGACGCCCCCCGACCAGATCCACTGCTGGCTCGCATAGTTCACGCGGTAGTAGGCGCCCTGCAGGTCGCGATTGATGGGTGCGTATCCCCACGCGAGATCCGGATCGAAACGGAACGCACCGTAGTTGTGCCGGAAGCGCCCGCGCACGGACTCGCCGTCGAGCCACAGTCCCATGTTGTGGCGCCCGTTGTTGGTCTCGCTGTCGAGCGCGTTCAGCTGCAGCCGGTCGCCTGCGCCGGTCACCGCCATCGCGCCGAACACCGCGCGTGAGGAAGACCTGCCCGTGGGGTCCGCCGTGTCGAGGCCGGCCTGCACGTCGCGCGCATCGACCACCTGCATGCCGAAGCGGACGTCGCGCGCCGCGTTCCACTGCATGCCCGCGGTGGCGATCGTTCCCCCGAGGCCGGAGAAGCCCGCGAGGCGAAAGCCGTTGTACGTGCCGGGCTCGCCCACGCTCGCCTGCAGCTGCAGGTCGTTGCGATGCAGCCATTCGGTCGTGAGCCCGGCGAGCGGAAAGGTCGGCAGGAAGAATCGGTATTGCTGCCGTGAGAGCTCGATGCTGGGCGAGTTCACCATGCCGAGGGCGTTGTTCGCGGTCCAGCCGTTGTCGAACGGCATGCCGCGCTGCCAGAGGGTGAACATGTCCGAGGACGATCCGGTGACGTGCCCACGCACGGTCGCGTCGATGGAGAAAGCGCCATAGGACTGCGTATCGATGCGCGCGCTGAGGAGCATGCCGTTCTCGTATCGCTTCGTGTTGCCGGAATCCACCCGGCTCGCGAATCCCTCGATGCGCCACGAGCGCGGCATGCCTTGCGGATCGTAGATCGCCAGCTCGTCGCTCACCTGCGGGGCGAGGGAGCCGCCCTCGATCAGCCGGTCCTCGTATTGCGGCGGGGAGGGCGCCTGCGCGACGGCGGCACGAACGGCAACGAGGGCGGCGACGGCGACGGTGGACGGGATCCACCGCGCCCTCATCGCGTGAAGCTTTGCTCGAACGCGGTCGCCTGGTTGTCGCCCCATTCGAGCTTGCCCCGAATGGTGATGGGAAAGGCGACGGCGGCCGGGCCTTCGTCGCGCTCGCGCCGCAGCGAGAGCGGAATCGCGCGCGTCTCGCCCGGAAGGATCGGCAGGGTCGAGGGCGTGAACTCGAGCTTGTGCCCGGCCGCGTCCGTGCCGCTCAGGAAGCCCGCGACCCGCCCGTGCGCATTGCCGCTGTTCTTCACGAGGATCACCGGGAGCTGCTGGCGATCGACCGCGTCCACCTTCGCGCCCACCACCTCGAGCCGCGGTTGCGCGGCGCCGAGCGTCACGTACACGATCACGCCGAGGCGCCCTGCGATCGGGAGGCTGGGACCGCTCGCCATGGGGACGGCGGTCTCGTCACCCTCGACCAGGATCGCGAAACGGCATTCACCCACGGGCGCATCGGCGGGCGGCGTCACCTCGAAGCGATAGCGGTACTTGCCACCGGGCGAGACCGTGATGTCGCGCCGCTCGATCGCGACCCAGGGCCGGCAGCTTCCCGGGCTCAAGGCATCGTCGAACTTCACCGCGCCGTCGGCGCCCAGCGACCACTCCGCGGTGCGCAGCTTGAATTTGGCGGCCGCGCCGCTCGCGTTGGTGATCTCGATCACCTCGCGCATCTGCTTGCCGGGCGCGCCCGCGAGCTCGAACCGGGGCGGCGAGATGAGGGCGGCGAACCCCTGCGCGAGGCAGGAAGCCGACGCGAGTGCGCAGCAGGAGGCGATGAATGCGCGGAGTGCGAAGGGGTTGCTCATCAATCGACGTCGATCTCGAAATGAAAGTCCAGGCGTTGGGGCGAGGCCAGCCGGCGGCCATCGGTCGTGAGGCGCAGCAGGATGGTGTCCTCGATGAGGCTCGTGCGGATCGGCCCCGCGAAGACGAGGGTGCGCGATCCGGAGCGCACCTGCCCCGCAAGGAGCCGGCCCTGCGTAGTCCATTCCGCGGTGACTTCCCCGATGTTCACCTGCGGCAGCGCGAGAAATATCTTGCCGTTGCGGTTCAGCCACGGCGCGGTGTTGAGCCGCACGGTGATGAGGCTGCGGCCCTCGACGTCGTTGCTCGCGCCACGGCCCGGGGCGGGCGACACCCATTGCATGGTGGTGTTGGCCTCGGAGGGAAGCGTGGCGGTGTCGTCGACGCGGAAGGTGGCCGCATGGACCGCGCACGACGCGGCAAGGAACAGCGCCAGCCCCGCGCGCCTCATGGCTCGCT
>Ga0070658_10004940_pt1 | contig 10866 bp, 10 predicted proteins | sample KBSC13metaG_FD_64664 | JGI IMG/M metagenome (GOLD analysis project Ga0070658, IMG submission 64664) | Corn rhizosphere microbial communities from Kellogg Biological Station, Michigan, USA - KBS C1-3 metaG | ecosystem: Host-associated > Plants > Roots > Rhizosphere > Soil ... | reverse complement strand
ACCGACCGAGCCACGCACACGCCCGCCTTCAAGGAAACCTCGGTCAGCATGACGCTGCTGCCCGAGCAGTTCGAAAATCCATTGCCACGCCAGAACTTCCGCCACGGGACGCGCACTCCTCAACCCGGGGTCGAAGTAGAGCGCAAATGGGCCAACCCGGACTACCGCATCCCGGGCGATACGCGAGCGGATAAGCTCGTCCAAATCAAATCCACCACCGTATAAGAACCAACAGCTAACAACGATCGAATCCTATGGCAAATCCGCTCCCATTCAAACCCGTTCGCACCGACCCACGCACCGAGCTGCAGCGGCGCCTCGCGGAAGCTCCGACCAAGCACGCCGAGGCTCTCCTGGTCGCCTGGGACATCCTCGAATCTGCCCACGATGAAGGCATCCTCGATATTCTGCATGGCGTGATCGAAGCCAAGGACACCATCGCAGGCAAGCTGGCTGAGTACACCAAGACCCCGGAAGGAATAGCAGCGCTTCGCAACTTCATTGCAGCTGCGAAGATTCTGGCCGCCCTTGACCCGGAAACCCTCGATCACCTCTCGAAGTCCATCGTTACTGCCTCGCAGCAGCAGAAGGTTGAGCAAAACCCGCCAAGCCTCTGGAAGATATTCAAGCGCACCACCAGTGAAGACGGCCGGCGCGGCCTCTCGTTCGTGACTCTTCTGCTCTCCAGCTTCGGCAAATCGCTAAAGCGATAACAACCAGAGGAAGCTATGGTTTGCTGGCCAGAACAAGCGGGGACGGGCCCGGTGCCGGAACAGTATGTGCATTAACGAAGCCGGCTTCGGCGAGCCATGCGCTGATCTCTCCAAAAGAATAGGTGTTGCCGTGATCTGTATTTACAAGCATATTCACTGCGAAGAAGAGGCTGCCAACCGGCCCGGTGCGGTCCTCGTTCACGAGGAACTCTGCGATAGCAATGGTTCCACCGGGAGCAAGGGAATTAAAGACCTTGGCCAGCAGTTTACGGCTGCGCTCTTCTCCTTCACTGTGAAGGATGTGCCCAAGGGTGGCGACGGTATGGCCCGTGCCAAAATCGGCTGAGAGCAGGTCACCCTCGACGAAAGTAAAGCGGTCGCTTAGATGGAAGCGCTCCACTGTCCTTCGGGTGACAGGAAGAACATTGGGCCAGTCCACCGCAGTGACGCGGACACGATGGGAGTTCTGCGCGAGAGCGATGCCCCAGACTCCAGACCCAGCCGCAAGATCGAGGACGCTGACCGGCTCTCCCGCATCCCCAAAGTTGAGGGTTTGAGCGAGCATCTGAGCGGACGGGTAGCTCATCGGGAAGATATCCGTGACGAGTTGCTGAAAGAACTCCGATCCGGCCGCTTCCTGGTTAACTGAACTCGCAGGTTTGCCGGTGGCGACAATTTCGCTGAGATCGAGCCACTTAGGAAGTAGCTGCTTGCTGGTGTGGAGGATAATTCCTCCCTGGAAGCTGGGCTTGGTGCTTACAAGAAATGCTGCGCTCTCCGGAGTAAGAGAGTAAACGTCTTGCGCATCCTTGGCCAGAAAGTTCAGTCCGGTGAGGACATTCATAATTGCCGAAAGGCCACGAATCGAAGCTCCGGTGGCTTCGTGGATCTCAGAAACACTTTTAGGTCCGGCGTCGAGCAGGTCGAAGACCTGATGGCGAATGCCTGCCTCGATCACGAGCGGAGGAACATATCCCCAGGCGAATTGCATAATTCGCTCGGGCGTAACTGGCGAAGTGCTGGGTGATGTCATGTGGTCCTTTTCTTATCGAATAGGAAAGCAGCGCGAACAGGGGTCGGATAACGGGAGAAGTCTATCAGCGCATTTTCGGATTGTGCAATCTTCATACTGGATACTGGATCGCAATTGGAGCGGGCGCTTTGCGACGGGTCAGACCGGACGGTACAGAATGGCACTCCAGTATGCGAGCGTCGTATCATGGAAATGTTATGGCATTTCCTATTAAAGTTTGCGTCGCCTGCAATGAAGAGTTTGAGCTGAAGCCTGACAAGCCTGGTTTCGCCAACCGCTGCCCGGAGTGTAGCGATCCTGAATCAGCCGAGCCTGCGACGAAGCGCTCTATGGATGCCGATGAGCGTAAAGCTGCGGCGGAAGCGAACGAAGCTCGCAGACAAGCCATGCGCAACCTCCTGTACCGCAAGGATAGCTAGGCCATTCGGGCAAACAATTTAGCAAATCTTCCGTCGGTGGCCTCTGTCCAGATTTGGAAAGGAAGCGGTTGCGTCATTCCAACAGCTCTGAAGGCAGTCTGACAGACTTTATGCTCAAATAACCCTGTGACCCATCCATTTGATATCGGCAGCGTCCCCGTAGGCCGGGGGCAGCTTTTTCTCATCTCGGGCCCTTGCGTCATCGAGTCCGAGGCCCACGCCCGCAAGATGGCGGATGCGATCCAGCGCATCGCCTCAGACCTTGGCGTCCCCTACATCTTCAAGGCTAGTTACGATAAGGCGAACCGTACCTCGATTAAGAGTTTTCGCGGTCCCGGACTGGCCGAAGGCTGCCGAATCCTTCGCGCGATCGGGCAAAGCACCGCCTTACCTGTCCTCACCGACGTTCATACCCCGCAGGACTGCAAGGCTGTCAGCGAAGCTCTTGGGGATGTCCAGGCCGTCCTCCAGATTCCGGCCTTTCTCTGCCGTCAGACCGACCTCCTCATCGCCGCCGCGGAGGTCGCGCAGGCAAACAATCGCGCCATCAACGTGAAAAAGGGCCAGTTTGTCGCCCCTTGGGATATGAGCCACGCTGTCGAGAAGATCCGCGAGAGTGGTTGCCAGCGCGTCTCACTCACGGAACGAGGAGCCAGCTTCGGCTACAACAATCTCGTTGTCGATATGCGCGCTCTGCCTACGATGCGCGCCTTCGCTCCGGTCGTCTTCGACGGAACTCACTCGGTCCAGACTCCTTCGGCGGCCAACGGAGTCAGCGGAGGGCAGCCTGAGTTCATTCCTGTTCTGACTCGCGCCGCCGTAGCCGCTGGAGTCGATGGTGTGTTTCTGGAAGTTCACGATAACCCCGCCGAGGCCAAATCCGATGGAGCCAATGCCCTCCACCTTAACAAGCTGAAGGCCGTCTTGGAACAGCTACTTGCCGTGCATCAAGCTGTTAGCACAACTGCCTCCCGGTCGTCTGAACTATAGACCGGTCCTTCAGCCATCAGTCTCGGTTTTGGAATTATTGAGGTAGCGGTTGCCCACATGCTGGTATAGAACCGCGCCGGCGACGCTTCTAAAGATTTCAACCTATTTGCGTAATAGTAACCAGCAAAAAAACGGCCCCTCGAAAGAGGGGCCAATCTGCCTTGGTTCTCTCTGGTTAGGAGAGGTTTTTGCGAGTGCGCTCTACGTCGCTAGCTCGTCAAACTTGCGGGCAGGATGGAAGAGCCATCCCGCCCTGAAAGGGAGGACTACTGTTCTGGCGGTGCGCTCACTCCCGATGTGGGCTGGGAGGCTCCGGGCGCAGCCGGCGCAACGTTGCTGGCTGAGTTGTTATTCATGTTAGCCAGACTGTTATGCAGCAAGGTAACCTGAACGCCATTTGTAATTGCCTTCTCGCCGTCCTCGGACTTGGCAGTATTTCTGCCCATCCCGGTGCGGTATATCCGGTAGACCGGCACCTGGTGTTCAGTGACCAGATACCGAACAACAGCATCAGCCATCGCCTGCGACGTCTGTACGCCATTGCGGCTATAGCCTTCTACTTCAACGATGTAGCCCTTTTCGCCAGCCAGTTTGGTGGCAAGATCGTCGAGATCGGCCTTGCCCTTGGGGCCCAGAGCCGTGCGGCCTCTGGCAAAAGGAACATCGGTCGAGACCACTTTCGAATACTGATCAAGGTTGCCGACTGTGGTATTCAGAGCATCGGTGCGGCTGCTGGCCGTTCCTGCCAGAGTCTGCGCAGAGTTCGCTCGGTTCGCAGCTTCCTGGGCACGCTGATCGGCAGCGCTGGCAGCATCCATGGCCTTGTGAATTCCCGCCTGCGACCTTGCGTCTACGTCGCGGATGTCATTCGCATTCTTTGCCTGAAGCTGATCCAACTCGTTATCTCGGTCCTTGATTGGATCGATCTGACGCTTTACCCACTTTTTGCGGGCGAATGGGTTCATATGTCCCCAGAAGCCCTCTTTGGACTGATTTTCCAGCGGTTTTCCCGTGGCATAGCTGCTCTTGTCGTCGGGGTTCATGGCGGCATTGGTTGAGGTGCTTGAGGCTGTCGCCGCTGTCTCTGTCGTCTGGCTGGATTCAGCCGGCACACTCGACTGGGCCAGGGCTGTGATGCCCATCGCGCCACCTAAGATGAGAACTGAGAGGCCAAAAGTACTTCCGGATTTCATCATTGTTATGCTCCTTGGACAATCCTGCGTCTGTTTGGTCAAACGTCGACATTGTCTCTAGAGCAAGAGCCGTGCCAAACCCGGAGAGCGATACAAGCACCTATATATACAAATACTTGCGCCATGATGCCCCTAATCGGTACATCGGCCGATTAGGGTAGGTCCCCGCAAAATCTTCCCGTCACCCGGTAACTATTGCGGAGTTGGTTTCGGCGCTTACTTGGTATTCACCCCAACCACCCGTACCTCGGGCATTTCCATATTCCAGTTCTGCGGAATCGATTCAAAGATAAGCCGAAATTCCCGCTCCTCTCCGGGTTTGAGGGGCGATGAGCTTACCGACTGCGTATCGATATAGGGCTGTCGGGTCCGAATCAGCGTAAGCGGTAGCGTGTTGATCTGGGGCGCCGATCCCTCAGCATCTCCGAAAAGCACCTGCACGGTAATGCCGGTGACCGTCGCGTTCCCGGTGTTCTTGATGTGTCCGTCCACGAAGGTCGATTTTCCGCCGGCAATGCTCGTCGATTCACTCATGGCAAGCTGCGATAAAGGTAAGTTCGCAGCATAGGCAGCAAGCGGCTGAACTCGATCTGCCGGAGCCGCAGCTCCTTTGCGCCGCCCAGCAAACACTAGTCCAAGCACGACAATCAGAACGACCACCGCTGCCGCAACCCACGCCGTCACTGGCACTCCGCCGCCGGAGTGCGGTTTCATTCCAAACATTCCCGATTCGCCCGTGCTCGGCGCCGTACGGCCCGGTGTGTCGCCGGTCTGCTGAAGATCGCTCATAACCGAAAATTTTATACCCCTGCGGTGGTGAATCTTGCAAAAGTGAATCAACGTCGGATCCCATCAAAATCTTCACAGTATCTTCATCCGTGGGTGGAACAAACCAATGCATCCTCTCGTTAGAAACAGCATCTACTCTTTCATCGGGAGAAGCATCATGGAACATTCAAACGAGACAATGCCATTCTCCGCGCAATCATCTCCGCCCATATCGCAAACGGTTGATCCGGCCGAGGCTCAGGAATCAGTATGGCCTGTGCGAACTGATCGCCTGTACCAGATTGCCGCCGTGACTGCCGGACTCTTCCTCCTCGCCACCGCCCTCTAACGCTTCTGGGCGGCGCTCCAACTGACGTAGGCATCCAGCGCCTGTTGTGGTTCGGAGCTATACCACGCATAACCGTTGCGTCGTTCAATGGAGAGATCGCTGACATAGTCGTGGATGGTCTTGTCTCGGTCGCCGAAGATGGGTTTCCCTGTCGTAATGCTGTAATAACGAGACCAGATGGCTGGTGCTCCCGACTCTGGCGCAAGATGTCTGCCCCCCGGCGTGTTGCGGCCGCCAGTCCAGCTCTGGCCGTGAATTGCGGCGCCTTTTAGCCATTCCACACCAGATCGAATGGCTGTAACGACGGCGCGGGAGGGATGAGGCAGTTGGATCAGGTACAGCAGAATGTCGCAACTTTCGCCGCTCGCGAGTGCCGCAGGCTCAAAGTTGCGTCCGGCCACAGGGGCAAGGGTCAGCGCATCGTGCTGCTGCGCCCAGATCGTTCGCTTACCATGAACGATGACTTGGGTGGCCAGAATGCAATCCAGCGCGTGGCGCGCAGCTTTACCGGCCTCTTGACGAAGATCTGCCGGTACAAAGGCCAGGTCGCCATCGCCTTTCGAGACTGCTGTCAGCAACTGCGCCGACTCAGTGACCGCATTGTCGTTGTAGGTGATGCTGTCGTGATAACCGCCTTCGAGGGGCCATACCTGTGGCCAGCCGCCGTTGGGAAATTGCGCTGCGAGAAGATAGCGGATTCCTTTTAGAAAGCTGGTGCGGTATGGCTCGCCCGCTTTGCCGGGTGTTGCGGCGGCGACAAGCGCGAGGAAATGCAGTTCCGTGGTGGTGGCATCGTTGTCCAGCGTGCCGACGTAGTTCCAGTGCGGGTCTTTTGGAGTATCGAAGTCCTCGACGCTGGGATGTTTGGACAGGTTATCGGTTGTATAGCTTTGGCCGCGCAGCCGAGCGGTTCCGCTCATGTCGAGGTTCTTACTCCAACCTCCGGCAGGCGTTTGAAAGCTGACGATCACGTCCGCAATGTGCCGCGCCTCGGGGGTTCCGTACCAGCTTGCGTCGCGATGCAGCGGCATACTGCGCGCGCTGAAACTCTCCTTTGGCAATGGTGGTTCGGGGGTGCCCGGCGTGCGTTCTGCGGCTAATGTGGAGCGGTCGATGCGCATCTGCTGTTGGGATCGTTCAAGGTAGGCAGTCCATTCCGCGCGGTCCTTCGCTGGAAGGTGCGCGATGCGGGCCGATGTGATGGACTCCGCCGGTTTGCTGGTGCCGATCACTACCGCATGGAGCGGAGTAAACGCGAGTAGGCTGACGAGAAGAACAGGAACGTGCATTCGATGCATTGAGAAGGGGCCCTGCACGGTTAGACGGAGGATGGTTCCGGGTGGACGCACCTGCAGAAGTGTTATCTCGCGATCGGCTCGCCGAATTGCTTGCGTACGATCGCCAGTGCTTCCTCCGGCGTGGTCGCCAGACCTTCCAGTTGAGCGTCTTCTGCGGCTTCGAGCATTGCCTTGAACTGCGGGCCGGGACGGTATCCTGCGGCGATCAGGTCGCGGCCTGTGACGAGGAGCTTCGGTTGGATATGTTCCGCGGGCGCGGTCTCGTACTGCTGCTTCGCAAACTTATAGAGCGTGAGGTCGCCGTGACAGGAGGTACAGTCGAGCAAATGGAGGGCAAGGTGCTCGTCAAAACGAGGGAGGCGAAGAAATCGTTTGAGCGTCGATTCGCGCATCTGGAGGATGTCACCGAAGCGCATGTGGTTCTTTACCAGCGCGACGATCTGCGCGGTCTCTTCGTTGGAGAAACGCAGACGGCCAAGCACCTCTTCGGCGATGCGCACGCCTACCTCGACGTGGCCGTTGAAGCGGATGCGGTCGTCAGGATTTTTGGGGTCCGGGGCACGATAGGTCGCGGGTTTACCGATGTCGTGAAGCAGCGCTCCCCACGCCAGCGTGGGAGACGCTCCGGGCTGGAGCTTTTCCAAGAGGAGCATGGTGTGGGTCCAAACATCGCCCTCGGGATGGAACTGCGGAGGCTGTTGCACACCATGCATGCGGACCGCCTCGGGCAGGACTTGCTGTAGCAGTCCGGTTGCGTCAAGCAGTTCAAAGGCGCGGCGGGCGTGGCCTTCCGTCAGCATCAGCGTGAGTTCGTCGCGGATGCGCTCGCAGCTTACCTGTTTAATCTGTGCGGCGGCATTGCGGAGGGCCGCCATTGTGCGAGGCTCGATTTGAAGATTGAGTCGAGCGGCGAACCGCACGGCACGCAGCATTCGCAGCTTGTCTTCCGCAAACCTCAACGAAGGATCGCCGATCGCCCGCAGAATGCCTGCGGCGAGATCGTCGCGGCCTCCAACGAAATCGAGGGTTGCGGCGAGCGCGTCGCTCGTCTCTTCAGATACGACCGGGTCGAGCAGCATTCCATTGATGGTGAAGTCGCGCCTCAGGACGTCTTCCCGTGCGTCGATCGAGAAGCGCACGGCGTCGGGTCGCCGACCGTCGCTGTAGGCTCCATCATGGCGGAAGGTAGCGACCTCGGTGGTGATGCCGCCCTGATCGCAGACAAGAATTACGCCGAAATGCGCTCCTACGGCGAGTGTTTTGGGAAACAACTTCAGCACAAGGTCCGGCGTCGCGCTCGTGGCGACATCGAAGTCCTTCGGCTCATGGCCAAGCAGGAGATCCCGCACGCATCCGCCGGCGAAGTAGGCTTGATGACCGGCGTCGCGTAAAGCGAGCACGATATTTCGTGCCGCAGTGTACTTCGGATTGTCGCTCGGCGGCACGGTCATAGGTCCTTCGCTCTCCCCTATGATAAAGAGATGCACCATGACAGCGGAACCGGCCTCATTCTTGGGATCGAAAGCTCTTGCGACGAGACGGCGGCAGCGGTCGTTCGGGCGGGCAGCACCGCGCTGTCGAATGTGGTGGCTTCGCAGATATCGCTTCATGCCAACTACGGCGGTGTCGTGCCTGAGCTTGCCTCGCGTGAGCACCTTCGCAATATTGTTCCGGTGGTCCGGGAGGCGATGGCTCAGGCTGGCGTCGATTTTCAAGATCTGGATGCGGTTGCCGTGACCGAAGGGCCCGGGCTGGCTGGTGCTCTGCTGGTCGGAATTACGTACGCAAAGGCGCTGGCATTCGGGCTGGCCAAGCCGCTGATTGGAGTCAACCATCTTGAGGGACATATTCATGCTGTTTTGATGGAGGCGCGGCAGCGCTCCGAGCTTGCAATGGAACTGCCGCTGCTGGCGCTGGTAGTCTCGGGCGGACACACGCATTTGTACCTGGCCCGGCAGAGTGGTGAAGGCGCATGGAACTACCGCAATGTAGGCCGCACCGTAGACGATGCTGCCGGGGAAGCCTACGACAAGGTGGCGAAGCTGCTTGGCCTCGGATACCCCGGTGGGCCTTGGATAGATGCTCTTGCTGTGCGCGGAAATTCCCGGGCGGTCACCTTCAACTTCGCTCAAATCAAGCCCAGACCGCATCGTGAAGGCGTTTCAATGCCTAACAAGAAGGCACCTGCATCTTGGGATGGCCCCAGCTTCGATTTCTCGTTCAGCGGAATCAAAACGGCGGTTCTGCGCTACATTGAGACGCAGAATCTGCGAGAGAGTGTGGAAGCACGGCGGAAAGGGATTGCCGCTCTGGGTGCCGCGAAGCCTTCCGTCGAGTCGGTTGCAGGTCTTTGCGATGTGCAGACGCTTGATCTGATTGCGTCTTTTCAATATGCGGTCGTGGGCAATCTTCTTCGTCAGACATTTGCCGCCGCTGAATCGCTTGGAGCGCGAGGGGTGGTCGTCTCCGGAGGAGTGGCCGCAAACAGTGAGCTTCGCCGTCGTTTCCAGGCAGAGGCGGACCGCCGCGGGCTGCCCATTGCCTTTCCTTCGCTCGCGCTTTCGACCGACAATGCCGCGATGATCGCTGCGGCTGCATGGCCTAAATTTCTCGCCCGAGATTTTGCGTCCGAGGAGCTTGCGGCGACTCCACAGCTTCGTCTTGGACAGACATAAGCGCATCTTCGCCCAGAAGTAGCTGTTCATCAGCTAAAATCGACAGGGATTCCAAGGAGAGCAGTCTGCACCGCGCCACGCGCTCGGCTGCGGCAGGGATAGAGCGCAAGTGGCAACGATAGAACTGTTTAACACCCTGAGCGGAAAAGTCGAAGCGCTGGCCCCGGTGGGCGCGCCTGCATTGCGAATGTACTGCTGCGGCCCTACGGTCTACGACTACGGCCACATCGGCAACTTCCGTACCTTCCTCCACGTCGATGTACTGCGGCGATTTGTCCGGCAGCAGGGCATCGATACCCAGCACGTCATGAACGTCACCGACGTCGACGATAAGATCATCCGCAATGCCGCAGCGGCTGGCCAGACGATCGCCGAATACACAGCGAAGTACGAACGGGCATTTTTCGAGGATCTCGACGCGCTGGGCATCCAGCAGTCGGAGCACGTTGCTCACGCCACCAGTTGTATTCCGGACATGGTCAGCCTTATCCAGCAGCTCGCAGCCAGGGACATTGCCTACCAGACGGAGGATGGGAGCTGGTACTTCCGCATCGCGCGTTTCCCAGAGTACGGCAAGTTGTCGAAGAAAGATTTCGACGGAATTGAGGATGGGGCGCGGGTTGATGTTGATGAGTATGAGAAGGATGCGGCACGTGATTTTGCACTGTGGAAGGCAGTTAAACCCGGCGAGCAGCATTGGGATACCCCGCTAGGCTCTGGCCGGCCGGGCTGGCATATTGAGTGCTCTGCGATGGCGACGAAGTTTCTTGGAGATAATTTCGATCTTCATATGGGCGGCGAAGACCTCATGTTTCCGCATCATGAGAATGAGATCGCTCAGTCCGAGTCGGCCAGCGGCAAGACCTTTGCGCGTCATTGGATGCATGTGCGGTTCCTGCTCGTGGAAGGCAAAAAGATGTCGAAGTCGGAGGGTAACTTTTATACCCTTCGCGACCTCTTGCTCAAGGGATATCGCGCCTCGGCCATTCGTTTCCTGCTCATCTCCGTGCCCTACCGGCACCAGATGAACTTCACCTTTGAGAGCCTTGCGGAATCGACCAACGCCATCGATCGTCTCCGCACCTTCCATCAGCGGATGTTGAAAGGTGGCTTTCCTGAAGGGCTTGATCCGGAGATTGCCGCAGCAACCGCAAAGGCCGAGCAGGACTATACTGCATCGCTCGCAAACGATCTGAATACTGCCGAAGCGCGTGCCGCTATCTTTGACCTTGTGCGCACGGCCAACTCGGCCGCGGATGCAGGCACGCTTCGCGCCGGCAATGCTGCTGAGATTCTGCGCGTCCTGGACCTCTTTGACGGCGTATTCGCTGTGCTCGAAGATCGCGATGCAGCGCTGACCCGCGCGGCGCTTGCATGGGCCGAAGCAGAAGGCCGTCTCGGCGAAGCAGCTCCGGAACTACTTGCGAA